>Ga0222715_10003600_pt1 | contig 13763 bp, 12 predicted proteins | sample C33_9DmetaG_FD_165056 | JGI IMG/M metagenome (GOLD analysis project Ga0222715, IMG submission 165056) | Estuarine water microbial communities from San Francisco Bay, California, United States - C33_9D | ecosystem: Environmental > Aquatic > Marine > Unclassified | place: USA: California...
TCATGTTATTTTCTTTTGGTTTACGCTTATTCTCCGCTAATTGTTTAGCGTTACGCCTAACCTGTAAGGCGGCCTTGGCCCTATTGAGAGATTTGTTGTATTCATTATTTGACACGAATTTCATTGTCTTAGTGCTAGGTGTAGACGTCGAATACCCACCAAATGTAGATTTCTTATCAGTCGCATTCAATTTGTAAATCTCAAGATCTTTGTTTCTCTTGTTCTTGAGAGCATTAAGCGAAACATTAACGAAACGTGTTTCACCCGCAAAGGCTTTCACATAGTTCATAGAAACTGCTGCATTTACAGAGAGTTTCCGTAAAGCCTCTATGTCATTTTTCTTTTCCTGTTTAATCTTGAGTTTCTCTTCAAGGTTCCTCTTAGTGTTGTTGTACTTATCGGAAGCGATGAAAGAAATTCGAGATTTTCCAAACATGGAGGGGTTAAGCTGGTTACGAAGGTTTCGGATTAGCTTATCCTTCTCAACCTTATTGAGTAGGGCGTTTTTGTTGACATTTTCTACAGACTTATTACCCCTATAAGTGGTAAGATAAACCTTGTCAACATTAGGCAACTGGAGTAAATTCTTCTCGATATTAGAAATACGCTTAGACTCTTCACGTTTATTTTTCAATTCCTGTTGACGTCGGCGTATTTCTTCACGGGCAGCTTCTTTTTTGGCTTCAATTTCTTCACGCTTTTTAGCATTTTCCGCTTTCTTACGATTTTCCTCGTTGCGCCTAGCGTTGTTTTGAACAGCTGCATTTTCTTGGTTAGGTTCTTCTTCAATAATGTTTAATTTACCATTGTTGGGCTTCACATTACTATTAGCATTGGTCATGATGGTATTTCCGTTATTGTTCTTGTTGTTAGCGTTAGCATTAGTCATGATGGTATTCCCATTGTTGTTTTTGTTGTTCACGGGCTTGTTGTTAGCGTTGGTCATGATGGTATTTCCATTGTTGTTCTTGTTATTCACGGGCTTATTGGGCTTGTTATTCTTGTTGTTCACAGTGTTGTTACCCACACCTATGTTGACCTTATTGGGCTTGTTGTTCACAGGCTTATTGGGTTTGTTGTTCACGGTGTTGTTACCCACACCGATGTTGACCTTATTGGGCTTGTTGTTAGCGTTGGTCATGATGGTATTTCCATTGTTGTTTTTGTTGTTCACGGTGTTGTTACCCACACCGATGTTGACCTTATTGGGCTTGTTGTTCACGGGCTTATTGGGCTTGTTATTCTTGTTGTTCACGGTGTTGTTACCCACACCAGTATTAACCTTATTGGGCTTGTTGTTCTTGTTGTTCACAGTGTTGTTACCCACACCAGTGTTGACCTTATTATTCTTGTTGTTGATAGTGTTATTACCTACACCAGTGTTTACCTTATTGGGTTTGTTGTTCACAGTGTTGTTACCCACACCAGTGTTGACCTTATTGGGCTTGTTGTTCACAGGCTTATTGGGAGCCACGGGAGCCACTGGAGCCACTGGAGTCACGGGAGCCACGGGTCCCTGTCCACCCGGGAAAGGAACTGTGGAACCTTCATTCTTGTAATACCCAGTGCCCTTATTACCAGTCTTGAATGCATAACCATTCTTCTTACCATTGAATGTATTCGCTTTGATATAGTTTGTATTCTTATTCTTGGATCCACCAAACAAACCACCAAACATTCCACCAAATGTAGATTTATTGTTTTGATTTCGCTTTTCACCTGTAACGAAGTCTGGTCTATTCATCGTCGCATATAGACTTTTCTGAGGAAAGGAAACCTGTGAATTTTTCACCATTGAATTAATGTTTCTGTTCCTATTCCTAGGTTGTTCAGTGTTGTTAAACGCTGAATTAATGTTCCTGTTTCCATTCACATTCCCGGTAGTATTATTGAGTCCGAGGTTTCCAACATTGTTTCCAACATTGTTTCCAACATTGTTTCCAAGGTTGTTTCCTACATTCACTGCTGTGTTGTTATTCAGTCCGAAGTTGTTCACTGCTGTGTTAGTTTTGCTGACCATGAGACGCTTCCTAGAAATCTTAATAGGTTCATGGACGTTCAGGTATCTCAGGCGTTTACCGATGGAATCAAAAATCTGATTCTTGGTCATCTGCTCCGTCTTAACGATACCAACCTTACGTGCAATCCTCTTGAGGTCTGCACGCTTCGATGTCGAACTAAAAAGAATATCAAAATCCTTGATGGTCAAGGGTGATTTCTTATCGACGAGATAACTCATCTTTGCGTCTAAAACTAAAGGAGGTAGGGGTAACTTCCCTGCCTGAATATCATCATACACCTGACATATCTCTTCTCTTGTCAGTTTAATAGAGTGCCCAGTATTCATCTTGATGAGTTTTCTGAGATGGGCTATTTCCGCATTTGGATCGCACGTGTCCATTTTATATATTAAACTGACAAAAAAGTTTTATTCATATTTTTCTTTAAATTTAATCAAGTTTCAAAAGTTGATTAATAAATTTTTTCTTTTCTTTTGTTGGAATAAACTGTTTCACGATTGAATTTTTAATATTGGTTTTGAATGCGTCTATATTTACACGTGAAGTCTTAAGTCTATCTGATAGTTTCTTTTTCATATCACTCTTAAATGGTAATTTAGGGACGAGTATAGCTAAACGTTTTTTAGTTTTTGCAAATTGTTTATTTTTAGCACTAGAAATAGTGGTAAGTTCTTCAATGGTTTTTTTACCATTCATATAACTTGTGAGATATTCATCGATTCGTTTTTGAGGTATATTGGGAAGACTGTATAGATGCTTTTCTAATCGTGATTTAAGCAATTCTCGATCTTTTCTATTTTTATTTTTCTTGAATGCCTTTGCATTTTTGGTCGTCCTGATTTTTAACTCACGGGCTTTTGCGTTGTTAATTTTGTTCTGTTTTTTGTATTGAGCCTCCCTCATTTCAGTTTCAATTACCATTGTTCTTTTCGTATTAGATATACCCTTCGCCTTTCGTTTCAGAGCGGATAAACTTTTGGTATTATTGCTTATATTACCCTCTAAACGGTTCTTTTCTTCCTTACTTAAGCTGAGTGTATTAAGGAAAACCCTAAATTCAGCCTTAAGTCTACCCCGTTTTGACTTTTCGTTTTTAAGGTTTTGTTCCACATTCTGTATCCTTCGTTTGAGTGCATCGATATTTGTGTTAAGTTTAATGCTGTCGAGGAAAGACCTTTTCATACCAGCTGTGATTTCAGTCTTATTTACAAATATCCTAATTTCACTTTTCTTTTTCTCAACCGTTTCAGCGTTCATTTCTGTTTTAGCTCTTTTAGCTTCAGCACGGACAACTCTAGCACTTTTTGGTGTTAGGGTTTCATTAATTTTCTTTAAAATTGGAACATCCCTATTACCCAATTGTAATGATACGACGTAGTTTCGCGTTTGTTTTTGTAATTCAAGTTGATCCCTAGACTTTTTGTCTATATCTTTTGCCTTCGATATCAGTTTGTTCAGGTTGTCGGGATTATCCCTGAATCCCTTGAGGAGATTGGTCCTGACTGCGTTCGATAGCATGAGACCCTTCATGATTTCTACCAGACTTTCCCTATTACGCTGTTTTCGTAAATTGGTGGCGTTCAATTTAGATGTGGTCAGAGTCTTTTCAGGAGTCTTGTCGAATACATTCAAAATTTTCGTCATATTTGTCTCTGACAGTTTAAGAGACTTGAGATGTTCGGTTAATTGAAGTCTCTCATTCTGTCTCTTCTCTCGGTTCCTCTTCGCTTTGAGATTTTTCGATTTGGTTTCGAATGCTAAGACAGTTCCAGGTGTGGTGTTGAAATTTTTGAGTATACTTTTCTTATTTTCGTCACTGAGATTCATAGACTCTATAATATTTTCAACTTTGGTGCGCCTCTCAGCGATCTTTTCGGCTATGCGGATATTCTTGAGTTTCTTTGCTTTATTCATCATGATGGCGAGATTCCTAGATGTGTTAAAATTCGTTAGGATAGTCTTCCTGTCTTCGACATTCATGTTAAGATTGGTATTGAGGTAGTTATATAATTTGGATCGTTCAGCCTTATACTTTTCGTCAGCTCTATACTGTTTGAGTTCGGTCACCTGATTGAGTATTTTATTGATGGGCACATTCCGTGTAGAAAACTTTTGCAACACAACACTTTGATTTTCTGGTGTCATGTTCTTCACAGCATTTTGAACTTTTGCCAAATCGAGAGTATATTTCCTATTGATGGATTCCAATAATTTGGCCCTAACCATCTCAGCCTCATTGATAGTGTTAATTTCACCCAAATTGAGTTTGAACTTTAGACCACTATTGAGAGACATGTTAGAGATTTCCTTTCGTATAATTCGCACATATTCGTGTGTAATCTCCTTGTTCATCTTCTTGATATCATTCACATTTTTGGCATTCTTAATTTTTTGATCACGTCTCTCGTTAGAGGGAAGTCCCTTTGCGCGGTTTGTGAGTCGCTTTTTCTCATCTGCGAGTGCTTTGATTGTGTTAGCTCTTAAGATGAGATTATCAATATTTTCAGGGTATTTGTTGTAATTGTTAATGATTCTTTTGATTCTTTCGTTACTCTCATTTAGTCCCAAATTATTCTTAATGTAGGATGTGAGGTAGAACTTTTTATTCTTTTTGGTTTGATTATTTAGATTCTTTTGATTTTTGTAATTTTGAACACTTTGCTTGGTCCCTTCATTATACATTTTAAGAAATTGCATTCGCTCATATTTACTCAGACCCATTTTATTAATTTGATTCTCGAGTTCCTTTCTCTGTGTCGCACGAGGTTCATTTAATGTTTTTATTGCCATGTTTGTGGCTGACTTTTTTAGAGGTGTGAAATTTACAAAATAACTGTTTAGAGCCATCGTTATTTTTCGACGGTTCTCGGGTTTGAGGGGAAGTTTATCGAGATAATCGATAAGTTCTTCTTCCATTTCTATAGATCTCTCCTGTTCACGCATTTCTTTGATGATCATAGCCTCCTTCATTAGGGTGTTAGGGTTTATATAGGTCTTAATATACTTGTTCATGATGAACTCGATGTTTGATGCGTTTAGTTCAAGTTTGGAAAGATTTTCTAACAATTTTTGCTGACCACGTTCTCTAGATTCTTTGAAAAGACTTACATAATATTCATTAGCTTTTCTCTTCATGGAGTTCAAGGGTTCGTTATGCATGATCATTTTTTCAATAAAGTATACACGTTCATTGGGTTCGAGACCAATTTCTGTGAGATACTCTGTGAGCTTGAGAACCTTTCGCTCTTGTGCCTTCAATTTTCGTTCCTCATTTTTAAGAGTAGTCTTAGTGTTTTTTCTCGTTTCATGGCGAATATTTTTGATTTCCATCACTATATTCTTAACATCGTTACTCGTTTTTATAGAATTAATTCTCATTATAAATCTAGGATCCAACTTAGCGGCTGTGGCTATATTGTAAAGTTTATTCTTGGTTTTCTGTTTAATAGTTCCATCAGCGTTTTTAATTTTATTGATATTATTGATTGAAGAAAGGTCATTAAGAACATTCATACTCGCCTCAAGGGCAAAGTTCGAAAGTTGCTTCTTATTTTCTTGTAATTTCTTCTTATAGGCATTTTTAATTTTTTCATTTAAAATTTTGACATTGTTTAAGGAGTTAACATTTGTTACATTGAGGTTTAGTGAAATTTTCTTTGCTCTCTCCAAAAGATTATTCTTCTCAATCTTGATGGTATTCTTTTTCTTCACAATATCATTAACCTCCTTCTTCATATTCTCGAGAGAAATGTTGGTCGTTTTGAATCGGTTGATAAGAGCTGTCTTATTTACGTTTAAATTTTTGACGTAGGCACCAAGTTCATTGATGTCTTTGGCCCGTTGTGTATTCTTAAGGTTCTTCGTCGCGGTGGCTATCGCCTCGCGTAATTTGGGAATGTTGACCTGCTCCAGCTTCATACGATTGATGAAATTTTGCTTTCTATTTGGGGGGAGGTTACTTTTTTGGACAAACTCGATGAAGTCCCCTTTATTTTTTGCAAGTATTTCAGCATTTTTCTTCTTTTTATTTTCATTCTTCGCAGAACCCGCCACCTCGATTTTCTCCTTTAGAGGGGTAAGACGATTTGTAAACTTTAGGTTACTGATGGCTCTCGAAAAGTTTTCAGAAACTTGCTTCTCATTGGACAACTTTGATAGAGCTACTTTACCGGCTTCAACTATATCAAGTTTAATAGCATCTATGTCTTGCATCGTTTTAGAGGCAGTTATGGCACCAGCGAAGGAATCATAGATACCTATCTCCTTGACAATTTTGGTTAAAACATCCTTTTCGTTCGAAATATCTGCAAGCCTCTTGGTTTCACCAGCCTTTTCTATAGTTTCCTTCAAAGCGTCTACTTTGTTTGAAGTATTAGCACTCGTGATACGGACCAAAAAATTAGGACCTACACCGAGACTGTTAGCCAATTTCTTGAGTTCAATCTTCTTTAATTGAATATTCTGCGAACCTTGCTTTTGCTTTATTTTTCTAGCCTGTTCGATGAGGGCTTTCACTCCCCCAGGTTTGAATTTGGACATAATTTGATTTTGTTGAGCCTGACTAATACCTATACGAGTAACTGCATTTTTGAGAAATTGTCTCTCCTTAGCCACATCTTCTGAAGCTTTCTTTTTTTCGAGGGCTTTTGCGTTTTCTATGAGAGCTCTCACAGTATCTTTACCTTCATCAAATCTTTTTAGAAATTCATCTTTATTACTTCTATTTATTTTGATACGTGTAAGAGTTTTAGAAAGCTTTGCCCTTCTTTTACCCAAATTTTCACCTTTGCGAAATTCAACAGTCTTCTTAGCTCGTTCCTCTAAATCAAGTAAGTTGGTGTTTTCGTTGATTGACACGACTAAACTTTGTGTATCATTAGAATTTAAAGGTAGATTTGCGATCCGTCTTATAAATTCTCTCTTTTTCTTACCTATTTCGGCAGATCGCCGTCCCCTATGAACTAATAACGCCTCCCTGTACATCGCCTCGGGAGTCATTCTTCCCTGTGTAACCCTCTGTTGGTAAGACTCGACTTCTGACTTACTAAGAAAAGGTAGTCCGGCCAGCCTTAATTTGAATGTATCCACATCCATTTATATTAGGCTGATAAAAAAGTATATCCTTTATTGAATAATCGTATTTTTTCTTCATAACTCATACCAAAATCAAACACGTTTGTATCCTCTACGTTAATTTCAAGAATTTCGATGGGTGTATTGTAAGTTACCCTGTTGGAAAGAGCTGATCGAATGAGTGTGTCGACAAACTGCTTCGGTGTTTCTATATCATTTTGATATACACGATTCATTTTAATTTTTATACACGTCACTTCGTGTGGTTTTTTATCATAAAATGGAGCCAACGGGAACTCCTCCTTCATACCACCGTCTATATATGTTTTACCCTCATATTTACCACACGCGAATATGAATGGCACCGCCATAGACATACACACTGCATCGATAACTTTCATATTTGGATGTGTATCCTTCGAGAAGTAGACCGTCTCTGATGTGTTCATACAAAATGTGGCGACGTATATTTTCATTTCCAAATCCTCAAATGTAGGGTCAGAACCACATATTTCTACTAATTTTTTACGAATTGGACCCATATCAACAAAACCAAATTTGTTAAAAAATGAGCCAATACGTATTTTAACAAAATTGGGGATATTGAGTTCGAGTGAAGTTTCTAAAATTTCATCTACAGACATCCCCATTGCCAAAAATAGTGCTAAAATGGCACCCGCAGAAGATCCAGAAATTTCTTTAACATCCACGAGTTGACTCTCCCTAGACTTTAGAGTGCCTATGAGAGAGTATATACCCATGGAAGCTGGTCCCAAGATCAGATACTTCATCTTCCTACTTAGTAGAATTGAGGAAATTGACGACGTAAAAGCGCAAAGATCACGGCGAACACGATCGAGTGCACGAGAGCCGCATTCAGGCTGGTCTGACCGGAGCGAACGACACCACCCGAGCCGGGGGGGAGGGTGAGGAGAAGACCGGGGCTGAGTGCAAGGAAGAGCGCAGTGCTGACGATGAGGTCGTTGCGAGTGAGGACGAGACCCATCGCGCGGGCGACGAGAGAGTACACGAGGAAGAAGACCAGAGCATGGAAGAACACGGCCATCTGACTGGTTTTGCGGTTTCCGAAAGAAACCTTGGAGCCGTCGGTGGTCAGAACAACACCGGGGCTCAGGGCCAGAAAAAGAGCGGCAGGGATGGCGATCTTTTGAGACGTAAGGTTTGGGAGCATTTAATATATACACATATAATTTTTGGCAAAGTCCGTAAAGTGGTAAAAGGTTACACCTCGCATCATCTCCTCGTGAAGATGGTTATCATTAATATTTCTCCTGAGGTTTCGCCATATGTGAGAGAGTCTCTCCTCAAACCATTGCGTCTGTTCCTGATATTCCCATGTGACTCGATCATGTTCTGAATCATGCTCCTTGAAACAAAATTCCACAAAGTCACTAAAGTTTCCGGAATGATTGATATGGGCATCATCCATCAGTGTCCTGATAGAGTTCCACATGTGCCAGAGTTCATCTGAGTATTTGACTTCCCAGTCTTCAATATTCAGAGGAGTGTCATCGAAAAATTCATCGTCATCACTGGCATCATGATCAAATCCAGTGGACGCTTCATATACATATTGGCTCCAAACCATTGTGGCTTAGTTACTTATCTTCTTTAGGGGGTTTATCTTTTAAACCGGTTAACGAGATTGAGGTAGACTCCTTTGTTTTAAGTCCATCCTTAATTGCATTTAGAGCACCTTCAACCTTAGTTTCATCTCCTCCAAAAAAGGTCATGAGACCCTCCTTAATAGCATCCTTATTCATACTCGACTTACGGACGCTTTTACGAATACTAATCTTACCCTTCCTGAGATTGATAGTGTCTATACCCTGAGAAACCATATGCTTTTTTACAGTCTCCTTTAGGCGCTTCTCCTCTGTGTTGAGGATCTTAATATCAGATTTAGCCTCAGCTAATTGCTTTGTGAGCTCTACCAGTTTAGATACATTCTCGGAGAGATCAGGTGCGACGGAAGTCATTTATATTTATAAACGTTAAATCTTTAAGCGCAGAGACCGCGCTGCATGAGATCAGGAACGATAGTGGAGTTGTTCCACACGTAGGGGTCCTTGGGATTGGGTGGGTCAGACCTAATCTGCTGGTTAGCGTTTCGGAGAGCACCACCGACAGTCTCGGGGAAGCCGACCTGCTGACGAGGCTCGAGGAAGTTCTGTCCCTTGAGGATGTCCTCTGGGGCAAACTGTCCAAAATCCTCATCGGAGGCCACCTCCCGGGGGAGGAGGGAGGACGCAAGACCGGTGCCCTTGTTCATACCACCGCAGATGGTGTCTGGGGCAGCGGCGGAGGGACCAGCGGCAGGGCCAGCAGTGGGAGCCGCACCGAACGCCGAATACTCACGCTCGACGATGGCGTAACCGGACTTGGAGTTCATGTTGAAAAGGAGAAAAATGAGAACAGCGACGGCCACGAGCATAAGAATATTTTGCCTACGAGCCTTGTTGAACATCGACATCTTTTATATACTACTAACAAATTTTTTTATTCTTCATCCTCGTCGACAAATGCGTAACCGTCTGGGTATACATCGAGGATTGGGTCCTCGAGAACCTTGACCTGGACAATATTCCATGCGGAACCGAAAGCCTTCTTAGCAAACCAAAGTCCGGCAAACTCGAGGATGACATTGCAGTTTTTACCCGACTGGACACCCTCAAAGTCGATGCTCTCCTGCTGTGCGTTAAATACCTTGGTCACTTCGAGGCGATCAGCGGTGAGCTGACCGTTCACCACACTGGGGGTATAGGCACCCTTGATCACGTTTTCGGACAACTTTTTACCGAACCACGACTCGCAGTTCTCAAGGGCTGCCTCGAGATTGTGGGTATCGATACCCTCAATCTTCTGGGCATTGGTTTCAGACGCAAGATCGAGGACAATCTCGCCTGAAACATCAGTAATCTTCGCCTTGTTGAGCTGAACAAAGCACTTGCGCTTCTCATCGTTGAGAGCCTTCACGAAATAGAGACCGTCATCACCTTTGGCTGGAGCGTTGTAGATCATTTATGTATGTAATGTGTCTCATTTCTTTAACCCAACAAATGGTATAGCTGCGGACTTATTGAGAACATTTGTAGGAACCCATGTATTTCTCCTGGGTTTGTAACCGTAAAGAGTGTTAGATATGTCAAAATTCTTGGGTAAATTTTTTGCATTCTTGGGTCTGAGATTAAACTCATTCTTCACGTAGGAATTATTCTTGACATTCTTCCACTTGAGAGACTTGAGATTGAAACGTTTGTTGCCACTTGACTTTTCGTAACCGTTAATCTTAACGTTCTTAGTGACAGTCTTTAGACCGTGAACAAGCTGCTTTGAAAGACGCTCATCAGAGGGTTTCGTGGTGAAATTCTTATATTTGTAAGGATCTACACGCTTCGCCTGGTTCATGGAGACCTTGGCATCTTTCTTAGTAGCCGGGGGGCCCTTTCTCACTATTTTGGAACGCACCCTCTTAAACACATCTTCCATAGTATCCGTGAGTTTCACTCGTTTGTCAAATATTCTACCAAGTCTCACGAGACGCTGACGATCCTTCTCCTTCTTCTCGGGGCGGAGACGAAGTTTCTGCATGAGATAGATATCTTCTATCAAAAATTCCTTACTGGCTATGTATACCTTATTGTTGGTTACAAGTTTACCGGTATTAATGTTACGATAGGTAATACCTTTACGCCTGGAAAGAACAACTTCATAGCCAAACTCTTTTGGGCGCATGAAGGGAATATCGAGGATGCCTCCTAAGGTGAAATCTTCAACTTTACGAGTCTCAGGTGAGAAATAGCGAATATTCAAATCGAGTGCGAAAAGTTCTACATCTATGAACACATCTCCTTTACTGGGTTGATTGTTGGTTCCCAGCTTTTTCTTCTTAATCAGAGTGTAACGACGTGTCACAACTGGCCCAGATTGTTTGAAGTTGATACCCAGAAATTTAAAAAGTTTGGAATGCTTCTTTTTCATAGAGAGGATCCTCTTCTTGATGCGTGGACCAAGACGCTTTGCAATCTCACCCAATTTATTCCACAACAGGAGTTTGGTAGCTTGAAGTTTACCAAAATATTGTGGATTTACAGGCATACGAGGCACAAACTTGGCGTCTATATCACTTGTAACAATTCTTTCCTCGAATGGAACATAGAGGTTGAAAGCTTCACCTCCACTCACGATGACATCACCCATGTTCTTCATGTATTCCGAAACTTCACCGATAGTCTCGATGATTATGTCTCGTATGGAATCAGTCACTAAAACGTACATGACCTTTTCAAAATCCTTTGAACGAGGAACACGGTTTCTGAACTTACCCAAATCCCTCTGTAAATTCCTATCGTAATACTTCTTCAATTTTTCATCCTTGAAGAGTACATTTTCATTCAGGAATTTTTCAATGGTAGTCTTCGGATAAATTTGATCGTCCATTATTATATCATGATATAATAATATGGTCTGTAACATCATTGATGAATGTAGGTGCTACTCCTACAAAGGTGAACGGAATCAGTTCTGTGGCGTCCGTAAGGGACCCGATGTATTACCATGCCCAGCTGACTGCTGCTTTGGTGGATGCCCTGACGATGGTAGTAGATCACCATTTAGATACATAGATCGCCCAGCCGAACCAATCATAGTCGAACGCACCGACCCCATAGAAGTTTACGCTTTAATAGTAATATTAATCGTTGTTCTCTTAGGTCTTCTCTACATAGACTTAAAGGTTAGGGGAGTAAGAAAGATATAATGTCTCTTGAAACTATTCAGACCGAACTTTCCGCCCTCCGTAACGATGTGAAGAACCTGTCCAAGCTTATCCGTAAGCTTAAGAATGCGCAAGATGACCCTGATGGTGAGAAGGCGAAGAAGCGCGCTGAGAACAACGGCTTCAACCGAAAGCAGGATGTGACACCTAAGTTGAGGGCTTTTCTTGGCCTTCCCGACGGCGATCTCATCTCTCGCTCCGAGGTTACCAAGTTTATTAACAAGTATATCACCGAGCAGGGTCTCAAGCATCCTGAGAACGGTCGTCAAATTGTCCTCGACGATACCCTCCGTGATCTCCTCGCTCCCCCTGCTGACGTTCAGGTTACGTACCTTAACCTCCAGAAGTATCTCTCTCCTCACTACATCAAGAAGGTGGCTTAAAAAATAAAAACGTAACATAATAAAAAAACATGGTTGTCTTCGTTGATAAGACACGCATTGAACAACTTGTTGGTACAAAGATCAAAAATCTTGATTTGTACCAAAAGGCTTTTACGCACAAATCTGCTTTGAAAGAATATGAACAATTTACTGAATCCTTTGAAACTCTAGAATTTATTGGTGACTCGGTCCTAGGTTTTGTCATCACTAAGTTTTTATTTGATCGTTTCGAAAGTCGTCAAGAGGGCTTTCTCACAAAAGCGCGCACCAAGCTCGTGCGTGGAGAAACTCTAGCTAAGATTGCAAATTCCCTTAATCTAAATGAACTCGTCATCATGGATGAGAAGGGTATGAGGAATGGGTGGAATAATAACACTAAAATTTTAGAGGATGTGTTTGAAGCCCTCATCGGTGCCATTTATATGGATATTGGTCTCATTCACACTAAGGAGTTTATCCTTCGCATCTATCAAGATCCAAAGTTGGTCGATATGAATTCCATAATGGTGGATGATAATTATAAGGATCACCTTATGCGCCATTGCCAAGTAAATGGATGGCCTCTTCCAGAGTATCGTGTATCTGCTCACCACGAGGGTCTCTTCTACATAGATATCTATATACAAGACCTGTTCCGTTCGAGAGGTGTCGCTAAAAGTAAGAAACAGGCCGAGCAGAATGCGGCACAGATATATTTTCAGGTTCTAGACGAACTTAAAAGATACAATTTTAGTTAATTTAATATGCATCCAAATGTTAGAGCAGCGTTAGATCGAGAGTATGCAGCCCAAAAGTCAGAAGAGTGGCTTGCTCTCCGTGGCAAAATGTTAACCGCTTCAGATGCCGCTACGGCTATAGGTAAAAATAAGTATGAAACACCCGAAGGTCTTCTTCTTAAGAAATGTGGTCTGGGTGAAAAGTTCACCGGTAACGCAGCCACTCGTCACGGTGAGCTATATGAGGACGAGGCGCGTATATTGTATGAAGAGAGGCATGGGGAGGTTGTACACGAACTCGGTCTTTGTCCCCATCCAGTTGAAAGCTGGCTTGGTGGAAGCCCCGATGGTGTAACCGAATCAGGAAAATTGGTCGAGATCAAGTGTCCTCCTCAGAGGGCAATCATCCCTGGGGAGGTGCCTGAACATTACATGCCACAGCTTCAACTTTGTATGGAGATTTTAGACCTAGAATCAGCAGATTTTATCCAATACAAACCAGCTGCCACCAACTGGCCAAAGCCTGAGGAGTTTGACGTGGTTAACGTTCCCCGTGATCGTGAATGGTGGAAGACTTATCTCCCAGTCATGAGGGAATTTTGGGATAAAGTTCTCTATTTTAGAGAACACTTAGATGAACTTCCTAAACCTAAGTTGAAGAAGACTCGTAAGAAAAAGGAACCTGAACCAGTTGTCTGTGAAATTGAGGCACTCCCCGAAGAAGACTTCTACAATGATGACTGAGAGTAAATACACTCTCAATGGTCGTCTC
>Ga0222715_10003604_pt1 | contig 13760 bp, 13 predicted proteins | sample C33_9DmetaG_FD_165056 | JGI IMG/M metagenome (GOLD analysis project Ga0222715, IMG submission 165056) | Estuarine water microbial communities from San Francisco Bay, California, United States - C33_9D | ecosystem: Environmental > Aquatic > Marine > Unclassified | place: USA: California...
AAATAGCGAATATTCCTCTATAGCTCAGTCGGTAGAGCGTCTGACTGTTAATCAGAATGTCCCTGGTTCGAGCCCAGGTGGAGGAGTTATCACAGTTGTATTATGAAAAAGATTGATATTTTTCCAACACCCTTACATTTCTTTAATATCGGTGACACTCAAGAATTTTTAGATTGTAAAAAAGATTTAGTCGAAGGTGTTGTTTCCGAGTGGGATGAACAAGCAAGACCATATGATTTGTCTGTAACTACCGATGATACTTTGCATTTGAGAGAACCGTTTATTGGATTATCTAAAATAATTTTATCAAAGGCTAAGATGGTATTTGATGACCTCGGATTAGTGAGGGAATCTGAGAAAGTTGTTTGCATGTGGTCAAATATTTCTATTGCAGAAAGTAAGCATCAGTTACATTTACATGCAAATTCTTATTACAGTTGTGTTCTTTATTTTACATGCCCTCAACCAAATCCAGGATTTTTTGGAGTAAAAGACCCTAGACCAGGATTGATGACTACTTACTTTGAATATGAAAAGGACAATCAGTATTCGCAAAGAACTATAGATATTTTACCAGAAGAAGGATTACTAATATTTTTCCCCTCTTGGTTAGAGCATGGCGTTCAAAATGGATATTTTCCTAAAGAGCAAAAACGTATTTCGTTGAGTGCTAATATTATGCCAGTCGTTAATATTACTGATTATACTCATCGTTATCATTACCAATGAAAATAACTTTATACAAAGAACCATTTCATTTTCTTATTCTCGATAATGTTTACACTGAGGATGAACTTAAACTTATATGGACTGAATTAGATTACTTGTATGCAGTAAGAGATTTATTTTTCTTAAGTCCAGAAAAAACTAAATCTGCTACTGATAGTGAAGGCAATCTTTTAAAGAATAATTTTGGTAACTTCTTGCAAGGTTTTTATGCTGATAGGAAATATTCGCATTTAATGACCCTCAACCAAAAAATATATGGTGATGATATTATACGTCATCCAGATTCTTGGTTTTTCAATCAAGAATTTAATGCAGAGGGAACTTTAATATCCTATTATGAAAATGGTGGATACTATAAACCTCACAATGACAATGCGTTACTAACTGCATGTACTTGGTTTTGGAAAGAACCAAAAAAGTTTACAGGGGGTAACTTTAAGTTTTCGGAATACGATCTACAATTGGAGATACAAAACAACTGTGCAGTAATATTTCCATCACATATTTTCCATGAAGTAGAACCAGTTTGTATATCAGAAGAATATGCAAATCAAGGGTATGGTAGATTCTGTATGACTCAATTTATTGAACGATTCCGTACTCCACCCTAAATATTTTTAGTTGAAATTTTGCATTGTAATGAAATCTATCTATATTGAGCATGACTTTTTATCTGAAGATGAGTGTAACGCAATAATTGCTTTCTACGAAGCATTCTCACACAAATCTTTCCACTACAGAGATAATAATTCTTTTCCTATTGGATTAAAAGATTTTAGTGAACTCGATGAAATACACGACAGAGTTTTAAATCGTGTTGCTAAAATTGGTCAAAAAAAATATGTATTGGATAATCATGAAGTTGTAAAGTGGCCTCCAAAATCTAAAATGTCTATGCATAAAGACTTTGATTATGATGAGTGGAGTGCTATTGTTTACTTGAATAATAATTATTTTGGTGGAAGAACTTTATTCGAAAATGGTATTGAAGTAAAACCTCAAAAAGGAACATTGATTGCTTTTAATGGATGTAATTTAAGTCATGGAGTTTCCGAAATTCTAAATGGGGATAGGTATACTCTAGCATATTGGATTAAAGAACATGAATAACATATTTGAACTGGGAGAATGGGATATTAATACAGAGATTTTCATGGGCAGTAAAATTATCACCATTGAAAATTTTTACAAATATCCCAATTTAGTAAAAGAGTTTACTATTAATCCATTGCCTAATTTATGGAGAGCTGAACATGCTGAAACTCGTAATGGATGTTTTTATTTTGATAGAAGAAGTCAGATTGATTTAACAAATCAACACCACGAACAACATAAACGTATTTTTGATATTTTTTCTCAATTAATTGGACAACGAATAGGTGAGCATAGTGGTAACTATCGTTATATTAGTAATGTCACAAAATTTTTAAAGCATTCCTTTAATAATATTGATGATTGTTATTGGTGGCCACATAGGGATAAGGGATATAATGCTATTGTTTCTTTAAACGATGAATTTGGGGAATCGGAATATTCAGGAACTGCATTATTTCATCCAGAAGATGAGCAAGCAAGGACAAATGAGGGTGTTAATCCATGGGTATTAAAAAAAGATTTTAATCTTGTCAAAGACCTCAAATCGAAGTATAATAGATGTGTGTTGTTTGACGGGTTAAAATTTCCTCATGCAATGCATATAAATGACTATAGATTTTTTGATAAATTCTATAGAGTAAATACCGTTCTATTTTTTGAGCAAAATGTCTAACCGCGAATTTATTGACAAAAATGGCAACACCTGGAATTGGGACGAAACTCCTGAAACTATTGCAGCACTGAAAAAGATACACAAATCTGTTACAGAAGCAAATGTTAAAATTGCAAACGGTGGACCTGTAGCACCAAAAAAACCCAATGCGCCCAAGCAGTGAGTTTCAACATGGTGGACTAAAACCAACGTCCATCAATCTTCTCCGTTTAATTTCTGAGTTAGAAGGATGTTACCAACTAACAAAGTATATGGCATTTGACGAAGATAATGCTATAATAGATGAGATGAAGACTAGATACTACAAGTTGTACTACAAAACCGTTAAGGAGGAAAAAAATGTCTGACGCTATTGCTGACTATTGGACTGCGAAACCTCCTATTGAGGGACGCCCTGACATTCAACATGACTGGGAAAAAGAGTATGAAACGCAACGCAAATATCGTATGCAAGATTGCATCGACGAGTATCTCCAAGATAATAAAGTATCAGCACGACGAGTGTATGAAGAGATTCTATCTTGTGTCGATGATGTAATTAACTATCATAAAAAAGAATATGACAAAGCAGTCGAACTCAAATCCCTCATGCTCGGACACAGAGAATGTGACCTCATTGCATGTGCAGATTCCTTCGCAACTTCAGACTGAATGGGAATCGTATCTTGCAGTATGTGCATCTCTTGATGTAGAACCCAACTCAAAACGGTTTCTTAGATATAACGAATTGTATCCGCTATGATTAATCATATCTGTATCGTTGGTGGTGGAACATCTGGGTGGTTATCTGCTGCATATTTAAAAAATCAGAATCCCAATGTAAAAATAACTGTTGTAGACAAAGAACATGGAACTCCAGTTAGTGTTGGTGAAGCAACAATTTTATCATTCATTCCATTTATGGAAGAGTGTGGATTTGCAATAACCGATTGGTTTAATGAAATTGACAGTACATATAAGTCTGGTATTTTATTTACTGGATGGACTAAAAACTCCGATGTTTGGCACCCATTTTACAACAATCCAACATTAGATAACTATACTCTTCATGATGTTTGGTTAAATTCAAGCAGAAAAGATTTTACTCTTTATGCGTTACCTTTTCTAAAAGAATCTATAGAAAACAAAATTGTAGAAAACTACATTGGTGCATATGCAGTCCATATGGATTGCTCAAAACTAGTGTCCTTTCTGAAAGGTAAAGTTGATGCAGAATATATTAAATCTGAAGTCAAACTGTTTGATGGTAAACACTTGTATTTAAATGATAATAGTGTAATAACAGCAGATTTGTATATTGACTGCACTGGTTTTAAATCTGTTCTAAAAAAACCAAACAAAATATCTCTTGACGGTAGATTATTCTGTGACACTGCAATTGCAGGACATGTTGAGTATATTGACAAAAATGTTGAAAGAAGACCTTTTGTTATTTCTGATATGGTTGACCATGGGTGGGTTTGGCATATTCCTGTTCAGACAAGAATTGGCACAGGATTAGTTTTTAATAGAAACATTACTTCAGTTGATGCTGCAAAAGAATACTTTCAACAGTATTGGTCTGGAAGAGTTGGGAAATTAAAAGTGATTGATTGGACTCCTTATTACTCTACTAATATTTGGGAAAATAATGTTGTTTCTATAGGTCTTTCTGCTGGATTCATTGAACCATTGGAAAGTACAGGAGTTGCATTAATTACTGATGGTTTGCAAAGATTGCAATCTAAAATCGCAATGAGGTTTTATGATGATAGTGATATTAATGCTTATAATTTAGAAATGATATCTGTGTTTGAAGATGCTGTAGATTTTGTCAGTATGCACTATTCAAAATCTTGGAAAGATACTAAGTTTTGGAATTGGGTTAGGAATTCATATAGAGAGTCTTCTAGAATTAATTCAATCAAAAATGTATTAAAGAAAGAACTTTTGTACAGTCACAACTATAGAAATACTGGTATATTTTCTGGTGCAAATTGGACAACTTGGATGATACAACTTGGGTATAAAGTTAATAGTCGATTTGATATCGATAGACAGGTGTGTGATAATATTGTGGATGACTTCACCGTATAAATAAACTTGTAGCAAAACGTGTGATTATTCGTGGGAACCAGAAAAATTTCTCAGTTGGATACAATCTCAGATGCGAATCTGTCGGGAGAAGCAATTCTGCCTGTTGTCGTATCCGACCCTTTGATTCCTAACCGAAAGGCAAAGGTTAATCAACTTTTCAAAGGTGTCAGTCAAGGTACGAAGTCCGAACCAGGACTTTGTTTTGACTTGGACCGAAATACTGGTTTATATCAAAATGCATATGACCAGATTGGAATTGGATTTGGTTCTGGTGCATTATACATGTCCAGAATTGATAATGGAAATAACAGTGTTTCTTTATTTGTAACTGCTGTTGATGAGGTTTCTACAAACGCTGATATCGTTCTTTCGCCAAAAGGAACTGGTTCTGTAAAAGTTACGGGAAACTTTGTTGTTTCCGACCAAACTTTCCTCCTAGAAGATGCTCAGGGACCTAGAGTTCGATTTGAAGCAGGTCAAGTTGGTACTGGTACTTCTACTAGAATTATGACATTTCCTGCAATTACTGCAGGTAGTGGAACTACATTAGTTGGTGCTGATACTCAGCAAACATTGACCAACAAAACTATCCTCATTGATGAAGATAATCTTGTTATTGTTGATGGTCAAGAGGAAGCAATTTTCCAAATTAACTGGGCAATTACTTCTGATACTAGACGTTCATACTTCTTGCCTGATGCAGGTGCAGTAACAACAACTAACGAACCCACCGCAACATCATCTACACTCCTTGATACTAAAGCGGAACAAATTATACTGAATAAGACTCTTGTTTCTCCTAAGTTTGCACGAGATTCTGAAGCAGATACCGAATGGGTAATTTTTAATACCGACGCATTAACCGATAATAGAACTATTACTGTTCCTGACCTGAGTCTAACTCTTGTTGGTCTTGATACTACACAAACATTAACAAACAAAACTATCGAGAGTCCTATTTTTACGGACCCAGATGATATTACTAAGAGAGCAACAATTAGTACAGGAAATCAAAATACTCTGACTAATAGAGTATTTGAGTTTCCAAGGACTCCTCTGCTAAATACATTAGTTGATGAAAACAACACTTTAGTTACTGAGTTAGCAACTCAAGAAGTATCAAATAAAACTTTGGTACAACCTAAAATCTCTGACTCTGCAACTCCATATGATGAAGAGACCGATTCATTCGGTGTAACCCCATTTGCTATTACCATTCGTGCAGATAACCTTACTGGGGACAGGGTGATTCGTTTCCCTGATGCTGATGCTACATTACTTTCTACTGAAAACGTCACCGCCGAAGATGTAAGCTTTGGTGCTGGTATTGGTGGTCAAACCCTGACTGGTAGAACCAGACAACAACAATTTTTCTACGCAGGATTCTAATTTTTAACAATGGCAAGACAAGGACTTTTAGCACAATCTAAACCAAATGGGGCAGCACTACTGTACTCTGCTCCCGTCGATACCTCTGCATCAGCAGTCCTCAAGATTGCAAATGATGGAACTGGTGCTGCATATGATGTAGCGTTACGAGACTTTGACCAAGAATTAGTAGTTGACTCTGCTAACTATCTTCTTCATAAAGGTGATGTAATTACTGGATACAGAGTTAATATTGATACTGCTGTCACCGAAGGAACATTTCTTCCTGGACAATCTTTCACTAGTAGTAGTGGTGAAAGTTCAATGAAATTTGAATCATTTTATATTCCAGATTTAACTACCATTTATGTAAAATCTGCTGCCATTAGAGATATTTCTATTGAATCTATCACTGGCGATTTTAACCTAGGTGATACTATTACGAAAGGAACTGGAGGAGATACAACTACTGCCGTTGTTTATTCTTCAGCAGGTGGATTCCTTTCCATCGGACCATCTACAATTAATGGTTCTGGTAGTGAATTTACTGATGGTGATGACATTTCATCTTCATCTGGTGGTACTGCAACAATCGCTCTTGGTGGAGTAGGTACTGCAGCGGACAAGTTTATTTTTTCCGAAACAACCGCTGGCGGAACATACGAAAGACTTTTAAGTTCTTTATTTGCTGACAGAACTTATCGTTTTGATGTTTCTGACTCCTCGATGACAGGATTGCTATTCCAGTTGTCTGAAACTGAAAACGGTGAATGGGGTCCAGATGGATTGGCACCTACTGACCCAGGTGATGCTGGTGATGGTGGAACTGAATATACTACTGGTAAAACTACCAACGGTGCAGCAGGAAGTGCTGGTGCATATGTTCAATATGATTTTTCTGCTAATCAGTCAATTGCAGCAGAAATTTATTGGTATGAAGGAGACTTAACTACTGCTGCAAATGCTAGTTATGGTGGCGCTAGCGACCTCTTCGGAACATCCTCTAATGTTACTTATACTGAATTTTATGCATATGATTTAGTAGGAACTTGGACTAATAGTGTAGATACATTTATTGTAAGTGAAATTACATATACTGTAACTGGTCAAACTTCTGGACCTTATGGTATAGTTTCTGATTACACTTCTACAAACCTTAAGGTAATTCTTGGACCTGGTTCTGCAGAATTTGCTGGCACTAATACTTTCTTTGACGTACCTAGAGATAATGATGCAACTAGGAATCAAGTAACTGTTAGCAGTGTAACTACTGCTAAGGGTGCTATTGATGCTAATACTCTTGTTGCAGACGGAGTTGCAAACGACGCAAATAATGTCGGTACAGTCACTTCTTTAGTTATTGGTCCTGGACAAAGAGTTCATGTTAGTTCCGCTACTCAAAATAATGTATTCAGTCTAATTGGATTTGAGGATGCTAGTTCTGAGTATACGACCAGGGTATTTGGTCAAACCTAAATAACAATATAAGGAAGACTTCTAAGAAATGGCTCTTACTAGACTTAAGAATATTATTACGTCCAGAACTGGACGTATTATCTACGTTAACCCTGACGATTTCGATGCATCTGATGCTATTGATAATAGGGGAAACTCTGCACTTCGTCCGTTTAAGTCTATTCAGAGGGCATTCTTAGAAGTTGCTAGATTTTCGTATCGAGTCGGTCTGTCAAACGACGAATTTGACGCCTTCTCGATTATGCTTTATCCAGCAGAATATGTTGTTGACAACAGACCTGGAGAAGTTCTTTATACAAACGTTGCTCCTATTGATGAAAACTCTAACTTAGATTTAACATCACCAAACAACGTTCTTTACAAATATAATTCTATTGAAGGTGGTATCATTGTTCCTAGAGGTGCTTCCCTCGTTGGTACTGACCTTCGTCGTACAAAAATTATTCCCAAGTATGTTCCCTATCCTACAGTATTTGCTGCAAAGGGAATCAACACAGAAGACCAAGTTCCTGCTAGAACTTCAATCTTCAAGGTAACTGGTGGTACATATTTCTGGCAATTCTCGTTCTTTGATGGTGCTGAAGAGGGTGTCTATTTTAAACCTGATAGTGTAGAAACACTTGCACCTAAGTTCTCTCACCATAGACTTACATGTTTCGAGTTTGCTGATGGTGTAAACTCTCTTTCAACCCTTATTAGTCAAAGTAGAGTACCAAACTCGGATTATTCTGCAGTTCCTAACGTCCTTGAAAGAACTGACCTAGAGATTTACTATCAGAAAGTATCGAAAGCATTTGCATCAATTCCTGATACATCTGGAGACCCTGCAGCAGACCAAATTCAACCAAGAGTTGAAGAAAACAGAATCGTTGGTCCTATTTCTGACGAATATCGTGTTCTTCAAATTACTCGTAACGGTAACACTGCAACCGCAGTTACTGTTGATGAATTTGATAACCCCAGAGACCATGGATTCTCTGTTGGTGTTAACATTAACATCTCTGGTGTTACTGGTTCTACTGGACCGCAATCGGAACTAGATGCTTCTTTGTATAATGGTTCATTCACAGTAACATCTGCGTCTGGTAATATCTTTACCTATCAGATGATTCAAGAACCTACAGGTAATGCCGTTGGTTCGAACATTACAGTTAAGACTGAGATTGATACTGTTGACTCTGCATCGCCATATGCGTTCAACTTGTCTCTTAGAAGTGTCTGGGGCATGAATGGAATGCTCGCAGATGGTTCTCGTGCAACTGGTTTCAAATCGATGGTTGTTGCACAGTTTACGGGTCTATCTCTGCAGAAAGATGATAGAGCGTTTGTAAGATATAATGAGTCTACTGGTAACTATGATGTTGCATCTGCTGGTGATGGTGCTCACTTAGACGGTTTTGCTGAGTATCGTAAAGGTTGGCAACACAGACACATTGTTGCATCAAATGATGCGTTTATTCAGGCAGTTTCGGTGTTCGCGGTTGGATACGGTGCTCACTTTACTTGTGAGTCTGGTGCTGACATGTCTATCACCAACTCTAACTCTAACTTTGGTAATACTGCTCTTCGTGCTGCTGGATTTAAGGCAAAATCTTTCTCTAAAGATAAAGCAGGAGAGATTACACATATTATTCCACCTAAAGCACTCAACGTTATTTCTACAACTGCAACAGGTGCTGTTGGTGAAGCAACTGTCACTCTTGCCAATGATGGTTCTGTGAATGGTGTTATTGAAGGAATGACGGTTATTGGCGATAATATCGGTTCAGGAGCAACAGTTCTTTCTGTTAATACTAACACTAGAGTTGTTACTCTTACTGTCAACAATACCGATGCAGTTAATAATAACATCATCTTTGGTGAAGAAACTTCTGTTAACTGGGTCAACATTGATATCCAACGCACTAAGGTAATTAACCAGTCTCTTGCTGGTGCTGGTGGAACTCCTGGTACTAGATTATATCTGTATGGATATACTGCTCAGGCATCGCCACCAACAACCAGAGTACAGGGTTACACTGTTGGGGCACGTCAAGATGGCACGGGTGTTAGTGCAGTTCCAGACAAGATTAACTGTCTGTTAGTCTCTCAGGGTGCATCTGAGGCATCTGTTCAGTCTGCATCTATTTCTCCTTATGGACCTAGTGTTTCTGGTCTTGCTGCTGGTGTTGATGGTTCTCCTATTCAATATGACAGCAATACTTATACCATTGGTGGTGTTGCTGGAACTGTTGGTGGATGGTATCTTGCAGTTAACTCTGTAGAGAATGAAATCTACACTACATTGTCTACTAATACACAATACAATAACGTTAACTTTACTCCTACAACTTTCCTTAAGAGAATTCCTGACCCAAGAGACCTTGCAGACAGAACATTCCGTATTCGTCTGAAGATTGACAAGAACAAGACCAATCCTCTGCCTAGAGATCCCCTGTCGGGTTATGTATTACAACCACTTAATAGTGACTCAACGACGTATAAGTTAAATAGAACGTTCTATATTTACGATATCGAAAAAGTACAAGAGTTTGAGAGAGGTATTAAAGATGGAATTTACTACATTACCCTCCTTTGTGCATCTATTGCACCTTCGACTTCTAATTTCAACGACAGAAAGTTCAGTCAAAACGTCAACGAAGTCTATCCTACGTTTGACAGAGACAACCCTCTTGCTGACCCTGATGCTTCGATATCCGTCGCTGACAACGAAACTATCGGTCTAGTATATTCTACCGATGGTGCTACACCTACACCCAATAAAGACCCCAAGCGTTCTATCACTAAGGAGTGTATTGAGTTCCTTCTGACTGATACTGGTTGGACACAACCAGGTACAACTCCCAACTATGATTCTGTTAATAACAGACTTTCTAACGTTGAACTTACTGCTCGTGCTGGTGATGAAGAAGTTAGAAAGATTAGCATCAGAGAGAACAATGATGGAACAGTTGCTCCTATTCCAGTAGAGTTCAGAAGGCACTCTATCTTACGTTCTGGTAACCATACGTTTGAATATCTTGGTTTCGGTCCTGGTAACTATTCGACTGCGTTCCCTCAAACACAAGTAGAGACGTTATCTGCTGACCAAATTAAATATTCTCAGTCCATTAAGGAAGAAGCAGGTGTTGCTTTCTACTCTGGTCTGAACTCTAACGGCGACCTGTTTATTGGTAACCAGGTTATTAACCCTGTTACTGGTCAGATTACCAATGAAGATATTGCACAACTGAATGTTGTTGGTGAAGAGAACACAACGATTGAGACATTCTCTGAGTTGGTTCTTACTGACAAACTGACTGTTATTGGTGGTGCATCTAACCAGTTAGAATCTATCTTCGCTGGTCCTGTTACCTTCCAAGGTCAAACATCCTTCACAAATAATATTATTGCGAAGAAGTTTACTTATAATAACCAAGACGGTACAATCATCAAGCAGACTCTACTTGCACCTGAAGATGCAAACGGTCTTCCCGATTTTACCAATATTAATAATTATGATACTCCTTCTGATGGTGACCTTGTTTATAATACAAGTTGGTCTCCTGGTAAGTCTCTTGGTTGGATTTATTATGAGGGTGTTTGGAAAGAATTTGGATTAACTGATACTGGTCAAATTGATATTCAAACATTCACTGATAGTAATGGTGACCCACAACAACATCTCGGTTTCGGTGTTGCTGCTAATACAAACTTTAGAGCAAACATTCAGGGTAATGTTCGAATTGATGGTAACTTACTTACTACTGGTACTGGTGGTATTGCCGCTGACAAATATGTAACTAGAGTATACAGTGGAGATGGCAACACTCTCACATTTAATATTACAACATTTACTGGTGGAATTAAGCACACTCCAGATTCCTTATTAGTCTTCCTTAACGGTGTTGCACAAATTGGTGGTACTAACTTTACGGTAGATGCTAATGGAGCAAATATTGTGTTTAGTGCTGGTGATGCTCCATTAGGAAGTGATACCATTCATATTATTGAACTGCCTATCTAAATACTACTGGAGAACTATAGTCTAACATGGCACTTACCAAGATTAGTGGCAATCAGATTGCCACATCAACACTAGCAACGGTCGATTCTCTTACATTTTTAGATGGAGAAAGTGTTCTTCGTTTACCTGTTGGTACTGAAGAACAGAGACCAGAAAGTCCTGCTGTTGGAACTCTCAGATATAATTCTGACGGAGACACAGCAGAAGTCTATAAAGCAGACGATGGTACTGGAAATCCTGGATGGTTAGAAGTTGGTGCTGGTGGTGCTACCTTAGGAAAGAAAGGTATTATTAGAACCAACGCTGACTATATTGATGAAGACATTGAAATCGACCCTTCGTTAGGTGATGAATATACTCATGCATTCACACATGGTCCTGTAGAAATTAGAGACGGATTTACTGTTACTGTTGAAGATGGTGCTGACTGGGAAATTTGGGGTGGTGAACCTGAAGACCCCCCTGAAGGTACAGTCCTTCAGTATTTCCATGGTATAACTCCACCAACACGTTATACTTTGAATGCCAATAATTTAAGTGATTCTGAAGCAGTAATTCCCGACCTTTCTGTAACAATTACACCAACCAGAAGCACATCTAAAATTATTGTTGGTGCTCATATTTCTCATAATGGAAGACATGTCACTTCTTTTGGATTCCAGAAAGATGGCTCTATTCTTACAGCAGGACTTCCAAGTAGCAATAACACAAATAGTAATTATGCTGTTATGACTTTTCACAATGGTGATGATGTTTCTAATCAGATGCGTCAGTCATCGTTTACATACGTAGACACTTCTGTAGTTCCTGGAATTCCTGTAACATATACTGTATGTGGTACTGCATCTTGGTCAAACAGTGTTCGTGACCTGTTTATTAACGACAGAGACGGTAATGACATGAGAGGCATTTCTACCATGTTTGTCATGGAAGTTATGGGTCCACTACCATAAATAAATTAGGAGGTATTTAGAACTATGTCTGTAGTAAGAGCAACTTCTATTAAAGGTCTTGGAGTTCCTGAGGGTGGTCCTGAGATTAACTTAAATAAGTTTAATCATGGTAGTCCATTAGACCTTGCTGGGACTAATCTCATTGGTAGCACTATCACTGTAGATACTTTACACTCCACAACTCAAAATACTGTAACTTGTAATGCTGTTAACGTTGTTGCAACAGGTAGGGGTGAAATTAACCTTAATGGAGCACTTCTTGAGATTCCTGTAGGAACAACAGCAGAAAGACCTACTAGTCCTGCATTTGGTTCTATTAGAGTTAATAGTGAACTAAGTCAGGTTGAAATGTACACAAACAAAGATGGCACTCCTCAATGGGAGAAACTTGGCTAATAAATTGTATAAATAAGAAAAAAGGGTAAGTCTAAAATAGATTACTATGTCACAACTTAGAGTTAATTCTATTAAAGGATTGAATGTTCCCGCCACGGGTCCACAAATCGATATTGGCAATACTGGTGACATTAGTCTCAATAATGCCAACCTTACTAATGTTAATGATGCAACCGTTACTACGGCAAATGTTACAACGAACAATGTAACTACAGAGAACGTTACTACTCTGAATGTTACTAATAATATGGATTTGCGTAATGCAAACCAGTTTGTTGTTCCAGTAGGAACAGACGCCGAACGTCCTAGTTCTCCTAATGTAGGTACTATTCGTTATAATAGTACCAGTGGTAAACCTGAATTCTGGACTGGTTCACAGTGGAAAAACTTTACCATTCAAAGATTTACTGAAGAAATTACATCTGGTTCTAGTTGGAGTGTTCCTTCTGGTGTTGCTTCTGTTGAAGTAATGGTTGTTGCTGGTGGTGGTTCTGGTGGTTCTGGAACTGGTGGCGCTGGTGGCGCTGGTGGTGTTGTTTATGCTTCTTCTTTACCTGTAACTCCTGGTGGCACTGTTTCATATAGTGTTGGTAATGGTGGTCCTGGTGGATATCAAGGAAGAGGAAATAACGGACAAAATTCTACATTTGGTACTATTACTGCTAATGGTGGCGGTGGTGGTGGAACCACTTATCCTCCCTCTCGTGGTGGTGGTCGCCCAGGCGGTTCTGGCGGTGGTGGAGCACAATACCCCTCTGGTAGATACGGCGGTGGAGATGCAACACAACCCGCAACTCCCGTTGCTGGAGCTGTTGGATACGGAAGAAATGGTGAGCGTGGCAGAGGCGGCGGTGGCGGCGCTGGTGGTGTTGGTAGTGGCAACACTGGCGGTCCTGGTGTAACTATTAGTGTAGGGGAAAACCAATATACTGTTGGCGGCGGCGGTCGTGGTCAATCGAATAGCCCTTCTCCTGGTGGCGGTGTTCCT
>Ga0222715_10003609_pt1 | contig 13744 bp, 11 predicted proteins | sample C33_9DmetaG_FD_165056 | JGI IMG/M metagenome (GOLD analysis project Ga0222715, IMG submission 165056) | Estuarine water microbial communities from San Francisco Bay, California, United States - C33_9D | ecosystem: Environmental > Aquatic > Marine > Unclassified | place: USA: California...
AAGCTGGAACTTGGGAAGTTACAGGAATGGAGCAATCTGAAATAAATGAAATGGTACAAAGGAACGTAGACCACTTAGAACTTATTTTAGAATATGCACCTGTTGATAGTGATGACGATACACCTGATGTAAAAGGTGCAGCAGATAGTAAAAAGACTACTCACGTTGCAGCTATTGCTACTGGTAAGAAATACATAACTGACAATAGTTAAGTACAATGGAATTAACACCATATTTGTTTTGGAACATCTTCATAACTTTGGTGTTAGCTCCAGTGCTTTACAGCATAAGATTAAACACAGAAGAGGCTAAACGCCTTGACATTCTCTTAAATAAAACACGTGAAGAGATTGCAAAAGACTACGTAACAAAAAACGAATTAAAAGATGACATGGGAATCCTAATGGATAGAATAGATAAAATCGGAGAAAAGCTTGACAAACTCTTTGAAGTCAAGTAGAATATACTTATAGGTATTTAAATGAAAAAAAATAAACAACAAAAGAAAAGAAATAAAAAATATACTAAAAAATATATTACTGATAATAGAATAGATTACTCTAAAGGTGGTAGAGTTGGTTATGCTCCGGGTGGTCAAATTACTATGCAAGAAGATGGTAATTTAAATAATAAGGGTAAGGGTAAAGGTAAAGGACAAAATAATAATAATATAAATTTATATGATAATAATACAGGCGATGGGTATGATGAAGAATCTGATGGAAATTTAGATGAGACTAAAAATGATGAAAATACTGATGGTAATAAAGATACCAATAATACAACAAATACTCCTGCAGACGCACAGTTACAAACTCAATTTGAATCTCAAAGACAAGCTAGAGTTTTAAACACAGGTACAGACGCACAGTCACTCGCTGCAGGTGTAATGCCTGAAGGTATTCCAACAATACCCGAACGAAAAAAAATAGACCTTGAAGATACTAAATTAGATTCTCAAGATGCTAAATATCAAATGGATGAAACTAAAAAAGCTGTGTCAGGAACTACATCAGTAGGAGAAGAAACAGTAAGTGAGGGTACTGCTAAAGAAGGTGATGAAACTATTGGACAAGATTTAACATCTAAAAAAGCTACAATTGAAAGAACTCTTGGAAGAGGTCCGGCAGTTACTGCTAAAACTACAACAGCAAGAGGACTAGATACCGTAGCTCCTGCTACTTTATCTCAAACAACAGAAGCAGCTACAGTTCAATATAATGAAATGCTTACTAAAGCTAAAGATGTTCCAGCTCTTTTATCTGCTGGTGCTTTTTCAGAACAAGTAGGTTTTAGAAGCGATGTTGGTGTATCAGAAACTACCGATGCTGAAAAACAAATACGTTCAGCTATTACAGGAACTGCTGCTAATGATGCAAAAGCTTCAGAAATTGTAGGTGTAGCAGGATATGATGTTTTTCAATCTAAAGCAGTTAAAGGTATAGCTGCTAAAGAAGCTGCTGCAGGAATGATTGCAGAGGTTGGTAATATGCCTCCTGATATTGCTGCTGCTATTGTAGAAGACCCTGCAAGTGTAGAAGCTCAAGTAGATACAAATCCTGTAGAAGTTAATGCTGCTATTGCTGCATTACCTACAGAAGCTTTAGTATCTTCACAGATGGAAAGCTTACTAGGTGGTATGGAAGACGGTAACATTCCTGCATGGGCTAAACCTGCTGTTGATGCAGTTAATGCTGGAATGGCACAAAGAGGTCTTAGTGTTTCTACTGTAGGTAGAGATGCTTTATTTAACTCTATTATACAAAGTGCTATGCCGATGGCTCAAAGTAACGCACAAGCTTTACAAGCTAGAGCAGCTCAAAATTTAAGTAATGAGCAACAAGCAAACTTACAACAAGCTACACAGCAACAACAATTAAGATTGCAAAATCTTTCTAATCGTCAAGATGCTGAAAGTCAATCAGCACAAATGTCTCAGCAAATGAAAACTATGCAGAGTCAATTTACACAAGATGCTGTAATGACTTCTGCACAACTGCAACAACAAACAAGAACACAAAATCTTCAAAACCAACAACAAGCTGCTGTTATTCGTTCACAGAATGAACAACAAGCTAATATGGCTAATTTAGGTAATCAACAACAAATTAACATGGCAGAGCTTCAGATAGAAGCAAATGTAGAAGGTACTAATGTATCAGCATTGAATCAACAAGAAATGTTAAAAATGCAAACTGCTGCAGATTGGTTGTCTAAAAATGCTGGATTTAAACAGCAGATGGACATAGCTAATATGTCTAATGAACAGCAAATGGAACTAGCAAATCTTTCTGCTATGAATCAAGCTGATTCAGAAAGTCTTAGTGCTAAACAACAAACAGAACTTGCAAATCTTAATAAAAGAATGCAGACTAATCTTTTACAAGCTAACATTGCTAAAGATATGGGACTGGCTCAACTTAATGTTGACCAACAAACAGCTATTCAAAAAGCTAGTACACAAGCTAATATGGATATGTCTAAGTTTAATGCTGCTCAACAAACAGAGTTAGCTAATAGTAAGTTTATGCAGACTGTATCTTTAACTAATATGAATGCTGAACAACAATCTATTATGCAAGACGCAACTGCAATGGCTTCAATGGACTTAGCAAACTTATCTACTAGAGAAAAATTAGCAGTTGAAAGTGCAAAAAACTTTTTATCTTATGATATGGCTAATTTAAATAATGAGCAACAGGCTAGTATGATGTCAGCACAACAAGAACAACAAAGATTATTATCTGACCAAGCTGCTTTTAATGCTTCACAACAATTTAATGCACAGAATGAAAATCAAACTAATCAGTTTATGGCAGGAATGGCTAGTCAAATGTCTCAGTTTAATACTAGTCAACTTAATGCAATGGAACAATTTAATTCTAGTAATCAAAATGCTGCAGAAGCGAGAAGAGTTGGTAATGAATTACAATCATCTATAATGGATGCTCAATTAAAAACAGACGTAGAAAAATTTAATAGTCAACAAGATTTTGCAAGAGAACAATTTAATACACAACAATCTACAGTTATTGACCAGTCTAATGTAGAATGGAGGCGTAAGGCTAACACTGCTGATACTGCTGCTTTTAATGCAGTTAATCAACAGAATGCACAAAATGCTTTTGGTCTTACTGCTTCTGCTAATAACTTTTTATGGCAAGAACTCAGAGATGAAGCAGACCAAGATTTTAAAAGATGGGACAATGAACAACAAAGAAAAGCTTCTTTATTAATAGCTGCATTAGGTAATGAACAAGGTGTAAATAAAAAAGATAGTTGGAGTAGTAACATGAACGGATTAGCAAATTTATTAGATGGATGGTTATCAGACTAAGGAATATATTATGGGAAAATTAAGAAAATTAGGTAAACAAATAGGTAGAGGAATAAAATCCGTAGGTCGTAAAATTAAAAAAGGTTTTGGTAAAATTGCAGGAGCTTTTGGAAAGTTAGGTCCTTTAGGTACAATTGCTTTATCTTTTATACTTCCGGGAGTTGGTAACTTTCTTACCGGAATGGCTGGTTCAGGAGGCGTTACTGGTTTTATCGGTGACATAGCTTTAAAAATAAGTAACGGTGCATCTATGGTTAAAAATGGTGTAGGTAAAGTATTTAACAGAGTTACAGATGCTATTGAAGGTGGGATGAACGCTGTTAGTAAACCTTTTATGAAACCAGACCTTACAGGAGCTAGAGGTGCTGGTAGTGCGTTTAGAGACTTTGTAAGTGATGCTACCGGTGGATTTATAGATAAATCTAATGTTGGTTTACAAGACACAACATCTAACCTAACAACTTTAGATATGGAAGTAAAAGCAATTAACGCTAAAGACTATGACTTAAGTAAAAATTTTAAAACAGGTGAATTCAATAACCAAGCTGACGCAGACTACATTGATAAACTTAGAAATGAAGGAGAGTTTAGTAGAAAAGTAGATAGCTTTAGATACAAACAAAGTAAAAAAAAGGATTTTCAGATTGGTGATATAATTGAAAACCCAATTAAAAATGAAGCAGGTAAAGATGTAGGATTAGAGTTTTATAAAAAAGACCAATTACTAACAGATGGAACTTTTAAAGGTGACCCACTTAAAACTATTACAGATAAAAGTAAATTACCTAAAGAAGTTGTAGTTGATAAACCAAGCGTATTTGCTGAAGGAGATTATGATTCGTTTAAAGCAAGAGTTAAAGGTAGTCGAGAATTTAGTACTTTTAAAAAATTAACACCTATTACAACTGCAGGTTCTAATATAAACGCTACAAAAGACATGGAAAGAATGCAAAGAGAAAGGGACGCAGCTGACCAAGCTGCATATTTTAGTGATGTAGGTATGAAATCTTTAGCTGGGACTACTACTACTACAGATGCTAATGTATCTTATTTTGATTTTAATAATCCTAACCCTACACCTGAACAATTATTTAATTTAGAAAATGCTTACAGTGGAATATTAGGATAATAATTTATGGAAAATAATATAGTACCGAAACAAATGCAAGATGTGATGATGGATAGGGCTATTCCCGGTCAGTCTTTAACTAATGCACCTGACCAAAATTATGCTTGGGAAGGACAGCCAAAATATACTTCAGTAAAAAAAGCTAGAGAAGATATATTTTTAAATTTATTAAAACCTAAAACTCTTGAAGGTGTTCAGAAATTATTAATAAATAAAGTTCCTGTAAATGCTATAGCTGAAATGGTTTTAACTGACGGATTTAGAACAGGTAAATTTAATCCTGATATGATGTTAAATCTTTTAGAGCCTACTATGTATATGCTTATGGCTATTGCAGAAAAATCAGGAATAGAACCAGAAATTGAAAGTGATGGTGATGATGATGATGATTCAGTAGCAAGTGTTGTGCAAGAAAAAAATAATTATATAAAAGGAACAGGTACTTTTAGAGAAGCAGTAGTTCCTAATATTAATCCAGCTTCTGTTGGTAAAGACATACAAGAAAAATTAGAAGGATTAGATAGCGAAAAAGTAAGACAAAGTATTTTACAAAGACCTAATCCTGAAATAAGAGACAGCTTGTTAGGAGAAAAAAATGGCAGATAATTTAAGTGATATATTAGGTAACTATGAAAATAAAAGTATTGAAGAATTAGGAAATTCTTTATTACAAAGACAATCAGACCAAAGAGAAGCCCAAAGAAAAAGCGATAGAAAATCTGAAAAAATTGGACAGGCTTTAGCTGTACTTGGTGTGGGTCAAAAAATATTTAAAACTGCTTATGGTAAAAGAAAAGACGAATTAGATGCTGAAGAATCTTTTCTGTTAGCTAATCAAGATTCTCAAGTTAAAGAATTACAAATGGTTGGCAGAATAGTAAGAAACCTACCTGACATGGAATTCCATGAAAAATATAAAGATAAGACTACTAAAGAAAAAACTAGACTATATTTAGAAGATGGAAAAGGACAAGGACTTTATAAAAAATTTACTCCTGTTATTGATAGTTTAATTAAACAAGGTAATAACTTTAATGACAATCAATTTAATTTATTTAAAAATAATCAACGAGGTGCTTACAATAATATATATGAAAGTGCAATGCATGAATTAGTAGAAGATTATTTTGAAGTAGGAGAAGACGGAAGTACGCCTAAGTATTTTAATTTTGAAAAAGAAATGAGAGGATTATTTACTTTACCAGATAGTATGGATAGATTAGATGTATTTAAAAAAGCAATGAACATGTCTGTTCATGATTTAAGTAAAGCTGAAAGAAAATGGATTAGTGATAGAAAAGATGAGTATGCTAATAGAGGATTTTTTAATACAGTTAAAGATGGATTAAAACAAGTAGGATTAAAAAATCAAGAAAAAGGTGGTATTAACATATTTAAAAATATTGATTCAGTAAATTTAGAAGGTGCAGGATTAGATGATGTTTTAGCTGAGTTAAGAGTTAATGGGTCTTTAATATCGGCTACTGATTTAACTTTAGCAAATCACAACTCCAGTAATATAATGGCTAAAAATAATTATTTAGCAGATGAACAAGCTCAAGATAATGTAGAAATATATCTACAAGATTTTGATAAACAATTTTATGGTGGTCAAGGAATAGGACTTACTAGATACTTAGGTGCGACTAAAAGAAATTATGATAGTGATAATAGATTTAAGTTAGCTATAGACCGTAGAGGCGACTGGAGTGGTTTTACAAATGATATAAATAAAAAAGATAATCCAGTTATGTATGCTCAGTGGAAAGAAGATATAGGAGTATTAGCTAAACTATTTCAAGATGATACGCAGTTAGCAGAACAAGCTTACTTTAGAGCTTTAGATACTCAAGGTATTGAATACACCGATGCTGATGTTAAAAGATTTAAAGTAAATATAAACAATAATAGTTTTAGACATAGTATAGCTATAGCTATAACAGCCAGAGAAGGTTTTACAAAATCAGATGATGGTGTTCGTGGCTTTAGAGGTGAAGAAAGTTATGATATGGCTACTATGAATAAAATTGAAACTAAATATTTATATGATAGAGATAAGGGAACTATTCCTGAAGTTTTAGGAGAGGGTATTACATACGATGAAAAAAAAGGAAAATATTCCGGAACTTCTTATTATAACAAACAAACTGTAGAAGCTCAAACAAGAATGTATTCTAATGAAATTAATAAAATTTTTAATTCTAGTATTACTGATACAGAAAAAAACTTAGCAATGGAACATTTATTTGAAACATTAGAAAATCCTTTAGGAATAAGTCCTGTAGATTTTTTAACCCAGTTTCCACCAATTAAATTTTAATTATGGCAATAAACTATTCTAATATATACAATAAAATTGAAACAGATTATTCTAATTTATCTGAAGAAGAATTAAAAAAATTAAAAAATAAAAAAAGGTTAGAGTTTTATAAATCTTTAAATGAAGGAACTTCTATGGAAAAAGAACCTTTAGGATATAATTCTATGGTAGGTGATATTAATAAACAAATTAATAATACTTTTACTCCTTTTGAATCTCCAAAATTAAGTTTAACTGAGTTAGCAGCAGACGAAGAATTTTCTGAAACAGCAGATAGGTTTTTATTAGCAGCAGGAAGAGATGAAAATATTTTTGAATATTTAAGAGATGCTGAATATAGTTTAGGCAGTGCTATGAAAAGAAGTAGAGAAACTAAAAACTGGACTGATGAACAAAAAAAAGATTATGCTTATTTACATAACAGATTTATGAATGCTGATGTTAAAGGCTTTAGAGAAAATCTAGGAATGGTAAAAGACATGGGTGTTGATATGCTTTTAGACCCATTAAATATTTTAGTCTTGGGAGGACTAGCAGCATCAGGAGTTACCGGTGGTACTAGTGGTGTTGGTTCTGTAGCTTTAGGAACAGCAGCAAGAGCTGGTTTAACTGCTATAACAAAAGAAGCTGCTAAACAAAGTATAAAAACAGCAGCTATTACAGGTGTTGAGGGTGGTGCTTGGGGTGGATTACATAATTATTTTTTACAAGATTTAAATGTAGACATAGGTACTCAAAGTCATATTGATTTTGGAGAAGTAGGATTAGCTACTGGACTAGGTGCAGGTATAGGTGGAACTTTAGGTGGAGGTATAAGTACTGGAATGTTAGCCTCTAAAGGTAGACACTATGCAAGATTTGCTGAAAAAGAATATAAATATGCAAATTCTAGCAATGTAGATTTATCAAGTCCTAGTATAGTACAGCCTGATTTGTTCGATACTCCTGAATTTGTAGGTCCTCAGTTAAGAAAACAAATAAATGAAATTCATGAAATTGATGAAGCTTTAAATGAAATTCCAATTACAGAAGAATTAATTAACAAAGCTGATAAAGCTAAAAATACTGCAGCAAGAGCTTCTTATTTTTTATTAGGTAAATCAACTTCAGAGTTTGTAGAATTAGTAGAAGACAATCCTTTGGTTGGAGATTTTTTAAGAAAGTTTAGATATGATTTTGATGAAGGAATTTTAAAAGCAAGAACAACAGAAAGTAAATTAAATAAAACTGTCAATGGACCAGAACAAGAAACCACAAGAACTTTCGGAGAAATAATGGGAAGGACTTTTGGTAAGTATCAATATGGTATGCAGCGTATTATAAATCCTATGAGAAGATTTGGATACTTTGGTAAACTTAGTTATGAAAGAAGTAATTCTTTAATGACTTTACTTAGAGATGAAAGATTAACTTCTAAAAAAATTATAGACCCAGAAACAGGTAAAGTAAAATACGAATCAAATATAGAAGACTTTTTAGATGATGGAATATATGTAGCTAAAGTAGATGGTAAAGATATAGATTTTAAAATGAGTGCTGAAGGTATAGAATCTTTTAAAGGTTTAAGAGTTTTATTAGATGAAGGATACGATGAAGCTTTTGCATTAAATTTATTTCAAGATGGTACTAATCTTAAAAAAGGATTCTTACCTAGAATGTATAGATATGATATTTTAGAAAAAAATCGTGAAGAGTTTGAACAAAAATTAATTGATGCAGGACACGCTGATATAGTTACAGATAAAACTCCTTATAAATTTGATGTTAAAACATTAGATAATGGAGTTGAAAAAATTGAAACCATACAAGGTACTTTACACGGAGACCTTGGCACAGACATGAATGTATTCGGTAGAGATTTTATGGAAGAAGCTGGTGGTAATCTTTTAGAAGCTAAACAAATAAAAGCACGTGCTATAGTTAGCGATATGTTAGACCAGAGATTTACACCTTTTGAATTACAAAAACGAGGAAAAGCTAGTGGTGCTGGATTTTTACAAGCTAGAAGATTTACTAATTTAAAAGATAATGATATTGCAAAATTTTTAGAAAGTGATTTAGAAACTGTACTATCAAATTATTTTACAAATTTATCTCAAACTATGGCTCGTAAAAAAATGTTTGGTGCTACTTTAGATGAATGGAATACAGGAACATTACAACCTATATTAACTGCAATGAGAGCTGTTAAAACTAAAACAGGAACTAAAAAATATACTTCTAAAGAAGTAGAAGATGTTCAAAATAGACTAACAAGAATGTTTAAAAGAGGTACAGGTTTAGAAACATTTAGTGACTCTCCACTAAGAACTAATTCTAAATTATCAGGATTTAAAGATTGGGCATTACTTTCTCAACAAGCAGCTCTTTTACCTTTTGCTACACTGTCAAGTGTTACTGAACCTTTAATATTATTATCAAAAGTACCTACGACAGATTCACTTAATACACTTGGAAACATTGGATATGCTTTAGGAAAACAAACAGAGTCTAGTTTTAAAAGAATGTTTCAAGGAATGCAGAGAACTGTAGGTAAAGGTAAAGATAAACTTACAGGAAAAGTTGATGAATCAGGAGGCACTAGAAATATTGCAGATTTAGATGATGAAGTATGGTCTGAATTATATGAAACAGGATTAGCTTTAGACCAAGCTGTTATGGAAAGAATTGAAGGATTAGCTGGTGCAGGTATAGAAGGAGGCACAGCTAAAAAATTTCAACAAGTATTTTTTAGAACTAACTTTTTAACACCTTGGACAAAAGCTGTACAATTAGCTTCATTTACAACAGGTAAAAGAATTATAACACAACATGCTAGGAAGTTAGCTACGGGTAAATCAGCGTTTGGAAAACTAACTAAAAGTGGAACACAAAAACTTAGAACTGAATTAGATAATTTAGGTATAAATCCTGATGATGCAATTGATTGGTATAAAAAATCTTTAGATGCTGATGGAGTTTTTGATGATAACTTATCTAAAGGTATTAATGGTAAAGGAGGAATTATTAATAATTCTTCTTCTAGAGGATTTGGAAATGATGTTTTTTATAAAGAAAATGTATTAGGTGGTGCTAATAGATTTACTAAAGAAGTTATTTTAGCTCCTAAAGCTGCTGAAGCTAATAGACCTGATTGGTTTGGTATGCCTAGTTCTCAATTTTTAATACAGTTTGCTGGTTATCCTACCGTATTTAACAATACAATTTTAAAAAAAATGGTAAACGATTTATCACCTGTTAATAGAAAACAAAAAGGTGGCATAGAATATAATTCTAATTTTCATCACAATGCTGTTAAAACTTTAGGAACAGTGGCTTTAATGACTACAGTAGCTCATTGGGGAAATGAAATAAGAAGTAATGGTACTAATAGTATTGATAGAAATACTGGATTACGTAAAGATGAAGGTGAAATTTTAAGGTCTGCTATAAGAAGATGGGGAGGATTTGGACCATATGATTATATTTCAAAATTTAATAATGAACAAGAACGAGGTTCAGGAGCACCTGCTGCACTTATGAAATCTTTAGGAGGTCCTTTACCTCAACAGTTACTAGATGCAGTATCTTATAGAAAAGGTTTTGGAGAAATGTTTGCTACAAGTTTACCTTACTATGGAACTTATGATGTTATTTTTGGTGAAGGAACTAAAAAAGATTTAAGAGCAAAAGCCAGAGGAACTTATAAAAAAGACGAAGGTTCTAATACATTAAAGTATTCATCGGGTAAAAGCTCTTCTAGTTATAGTCCTTTTTCTAAAGGTGGTATAGTTAAAAACGTACCTAATGTAACAGACGAACCTGATGAAATGAAAAGCAGAGTAACAGGACAACCGTTTAATGAAACCTCAGAAGCTGCACAAGACATTGAAGACAGAGAATTAAAAGGACAAATGAAAGGTTTAGGTTTAAGAAAACCTTATGTTGCTGGTGGAATAGCAAAAGCTTTAACTAAAACTATTGATAATGCTACTAGTAAAAGAGGTCAGAAATTAAGAAAAAGTTATTTAGATAGAGAACATTTAAAAAAGTTAGATGAAACTGTAGATGAAAGATTTGTAAGTTTAACAATGATAAAAGATTTATTAGAAGATAAAGATATTACTGTAACAGAAGCAGTAGATGCTTTAAAAGCTGGTGGATATAAACAGTCTGTGATAAATAAATTTATCCGACCATATAAAGAAATAGGATTAGGATTATGAGTATATTAGAAAATTTAGCAAAACTTTTTACTAAAGATGAAGATAGTAATTTTAAAGATTACGAAATTCAACAAGGTGAAACTTTAACATCTATAGCTACAGACAATAAAGTAAGTGTCGTAGATTTAATGAATGCAAATGAACAAATTAAAAATCCTGATTACATAAGCAGTGGTACAGTATTAAAAATTCCATCAAGACGTAAAAAAGTAAAAGATACTAAAACTACATATACTATACAGAAAGGAGATAATTTATATAAAATTGCTAAAGATAATAATCTTAATTTAAATCAATTATTAAAAGCTAATTCTGAAATTGAAGATATTAATAAAATTAATGTTGGTCAAGAAATAAATGTTCCTCAATTTGGTATTCGTGAACAAGAAAAATTCAAGAAAAAAATAAACGACCCTAGACAAAAGTCTAGAAAAAGACTACTACCCTCTAATATAAGACAATTGATTTATGATATTAGTCCTATTAGTGATTTTAAAAGAGATTTTAATATTCCATTAGAAGACTTTACAGAAGCAGATTTAACACCTAAAGAACTTGAAGCATTACAAAATATTGCTAGAAATAATTTAGCAAACAATAAAAAAATTATTGAGTATGATGACTATCAAACTTCTAATACATCTTATGGAGATGTGGGTGGAGGAAGTAGAACAGGTATATCAAAAGTTGTTGATAAATTTAATGACCCTTATTATTCTATGAAAACTTTAGTGGGTCAAGGTACGATTACTACTAACGATAGAGGTGAAACTGTAATTGTTGATAGATATAACTTTAATGAAGAAAATCCTGATTCACTTTCAGACTATGCTACAAAAGCAGGTTTAGTAGCTAAAGACCCTTTTTATCAAGGACCTAGACAAGTAGCAAGTATTTATGGAAGTGACGAAGGCGAAGGAAGTTACGTTAGATTAAACTTAGGAAAATTATAATGAACATAGAACTATGTAAAGAACAAATTAAAAGACACGAAGGTGAAGTACTAAACATCTATGAAGATAGTTTAGGATATAAAACTCTAGGAGTTGGACATCTTTGCCAACCCGAAGACCCTGAATATAACTGGGCAGTTGGTACATCTGTATCTCAAGATGTAGTAGATATGTATTATGAAGATGACTTTGACAAACACTACATGGAAGCTATACATGTCTTTGGAAGCCATGAAGATTGGGATGAACTTCCAGAAGTAATACAAAGAGTACTAGTAAATATGTGTTTTAACTTAGGAGGCTCTAGGCTTTCCAAGTTTCGTAACATGTTAAAGGCTTGTAGAAACCATGATTGGAAAGAGATGGCTGTGCAAATGGAAGATAGTCGTTGGTATAGACAAGTAGGTAGACGTAGTAAAGAATTACAAGACATGGTATTAGGAGTATGAAATGAAAAAATTATTAAAAAACATAGTTGGAGCTGTTGCACCTACATTAGGAACTGCATTAGGTGGACCAATGGGAGGAATGGCAGCTAACATGATATCAGAAGTGTTAGGTGTTCCTAATACTCCAAAGGCTATAGAAAGAGGATTGGCTGAAGCTACGCCTGAACAAATGCTAGAACTTAAAAAAGCTGAACAAGCTTTTGAAGTACAGATGAAAGAGCTTGAAGTAGATGTATTTAAACTAGAGACACAAGATGGACAAGATGCTAGGAATAAGTTCAGTAAAGACTGGACAGCCCGTATCATGGGTATAGCTGTTGTCGGTGGTTTCATGGGATACATATTCCTTGTTACTCTACAACCACCTGAACAGAACTCTGAAGCTCTTATAAACCTTGTACTTGGATACCTTGGTGGTTTAGCAAGTGCTGTAATATCGTTTTACTTTGGAGCTTCTAACACACAGAAAGACTAATGGATTCTGTAGTTCAATTAATTAATGAAGTTGGTTTTCCAATAGCAGCAGCCATAGGTTTAGGTATGTTTATTTGGAAACTTATAAACAAGATTATTGATGGTATGGAAACTAAAGTAGATGTACTTGATGAAAAAGTATCTGCTCAAATATCTGAAATAGAATTAAGACTAGGAGTAAAACTAGATTCACAACATGGTATTTTAGTAGCTCTTATAGATAGAGTCAGGTCAGTAGACAACGAAATAATTAGACAAGATACGCTTCTTAAAACTATACTTGGCGTACCACAATTAATGCATACCGATAGGTTAGCAAAGGCAGACAGAGATGACCAAAGAAAAGATTAAATTAGAATTAACTATAATAAGTATATTTGTATTCTTATTTATTGTAAGTGTATTGGAACAACTACAATGAAACTAGATGACAAAAAAATATTACAAGTAGTTAACCTTTCTCCAAGTGAGTCTTGGATAGAAAAGATTGTAGATGTGCATCCGATGAGACAGATTACTATAGCCTCTATCGTACAAGTAGTAGTGTTTGGCTTTATGCTAGGTGCTTTTTGGATAAACTCACAAATATTTTAAAAATTATGAAACTGATACCAACATTTAAAAGCGATAAAACTCTAAGGAACTGTAAGTTCTGTATATTTTTTTGGACTATGCTAGTTATGTTTTGGTCTGTAGGAAGTATTGCAGATGAGATGGTACACAAGTTTAAGAGTCCTAGCTTCAGTGGTGTCAACACTAGCTCACATTATCTTACAATTCAGAACCAAGAGTTCAATCGTAAGGCAGCTCTCAAAGCAGAGATAAAAGCTTTACAAGACCAAATAGAAAGAGACAAAGAGAATACAACACTTGCAAG
>Ga0222715_10003612_pt1 | contig 13739 bp, 13 predicted proteins | sample C33_9DmetaG_FD_165056 | JGI IMG/M metagenome (GOLD analysis project Ga0222715, IMG submission 165056) | Estuarine water microbial communities from San Francisco Bay, California, United States - C33_9D | ecosystem: Environmental > Aquatic > Marine > Unclassified | place: USA: California...
CGATTGATTGATTGTCCGAGATCTCGAGAGAAGGACGACGACGGACGACGGACGACGACGGACGAGGATGGCGGTGGCGGTGGATGCGTCGTCGTCGTGTCGCGAACACACGCACGCGAGCGCGAGCGCGATGACGACGGTGACGACGACGACGACGGGCGCGGAGGGCGACGATCGCGCGAAGGCGAAGACGTCGGGCGAGGGATCGCGCGACGTTCGCGGAGGGAAACTGTGCGCGCGCGCCGCCGCGGTCGCGGGTGGTGGTGGTGGTGATTTCTCGAGTGCGTGCGAACGTAACGCGACGCCGCCGTTGGAGCGCGATACGAATGCGAGTCGGGGAGTTGGACACAGCGCGCACGTGGTCGGGGATGACTCGGATGGGGCGGATGAGGAATTGGCGCGGATGCGCGCGCGGGCGTCGTCGAGGTTTCAGCGAGGGACGACTCGGGAGACGATGCGCGCCGAGTTGTATCAGATGGGTCAACGCGAGTTGCAAGCGATGTTTTGTGATATGTTTGAACGGGCGACGACGAGTAATAATAATCAGTGGTTGCGTAGACGCATCGCCACCGGGTTGGGGTTGGAGGATGCGGCGAGCGGGGCGAACGAGCGCGGGGCGGCGAATGTCGGAGGCAAGGCGGATGGTGCGAGCGAGCCGAGAGCGTCGTCGAGACGGCAGGTGCCGCGGCGTTTAAGCGCGGTGGATGGTGTGCATGCGGTGCCGACGATAAAGAGTGAACACGTCGCGTTGGAGGACTCGGCGGATTTCACTCCGGATGGCATTCGCAAGTCTCGACGGGCGGTGAAGCCCAAGGCGATGTTTGACAGCGATGCGTTTCCGTCGGCGGCGAAACAGAGCGAAGAGCGACGACGGGAGAAGAAACGAATCGAGGCTGCGGAACAAGCGGCGTCGACGTCAGGGCGCGAAAGTCCAAACGGTAAAGCCGCCGTCGGTCGACGCGTGCGCGTGTATTGGCCGTTTGAGCAGCAGTTTTTTGCCGGCGTCGTGGCGGCGTACAACGGACGCACGAACAAGTATTTGATCAACTATGACGACGGTGATCAAGAGGAAATCGTGCTGAGCGTGCACGGGACAGAACACCAATACCAACATCAACACGCGAGTCACGACCGGGATGTCGGCGAAGACGAGCGCGACGACGAGCGCGGCGCGGCGGCGTTGGATGCCGCGCCAGAGGGACCGCTTCCGGCGATGCCGCAACCTGGCAAGTCGGCGGATGTGCTCAAGACACTCCCGCTGAGCTGGCCCAACGCTGGCGCTTTGGTGTGGGGACGCGTCAAAGGCCACGGATGGTGGCCGGGAACGGTGCACGCCAAGTGCTCTGGAAGTCAAGGCGTGCAAGAGGTGAGCTTTTTCGACAACTCCTTTGCGCGCGTGCACCGACACGACTTGTTGCCGTTTCGTGAATACTATCCAGTGTTGCGTGACGCCAAAAAGACCTCCGGGTACGCCGAGGCGGTGTCGCGCGCGACGGAGAGCTATGAAAGTCGCGCGCAGCGTTCGGCAAAGCGACGATCAAAAAAGGAGGACGCCACCCGCGTCGTCGGCGATGAACAAGATGGAGACGACGAGCCGAGGATCTGGCACTTTGAGAAAGAAGATGCCACGAAAAAGAGTTATCATAAGCGCATGAAGGAGCTCGATGTGCAACAAGGAGGCGGTGCGCCCAAGCGTCAACGCGCATCCGCCGTCGAAGACGTGCCACTGTTTGCCGCGCCGGCGCCGCCGCGCCAGTTGAGCGACTTGGCGAAGAGCTTGGAGGACATGAAGTCCAAGGTGGTACCGCTCGTAAAGGCTAGTCAGAAGCTTTTCGTTAAACACTTGGACGATTGCAACAACGGTGACGATGACGTGTGCTTGATTTCCGCCGACGAGCGCGTAGTGATGCTGGACGAGCTCGCGTCGATCGAGTCTCTCATCGCGTGGAGCGAGGGCAAGACGGAGCCGAAGACGACGTTCACCGCGTCGACGACAGCGACTGAGTTGGACTTTATGAACCCTCTCGCATCTATTGGAGGGTGGAAAGATCGCCCACGAAGTAACGAGCTGTCGCCCGTCGAATCGGCGTTGCTTCGTCAACCGAGTCAAGACTTGTTAAACGGCGACTTGGCTGGCATTCAATGGAACATGGACGCCATGAACGCCATCGCCGATCCAATGGGACTCGACCCACTCGGCACCGGTCTTGGCGGCGATGTCCCCGCGCAAACCGCGCCGTCGACGCCCGAGCAACACGGATTGGACTGCGACAGTCCGTTCACCATGAACGCCAAGAATGTCGCCGATTCGTGCGCCACGCTTCACGGCACTTACGTTAAAGGCGAAGTCGACGAGCTCCTTCCCACCGCCGCCACTCAGGCGTCGTAAATTTCCAGTCAATATTACTAGTTACCCACAGACAGACAGGTGCGCGCACTCGCTCGGGCATGGTTTCTTTTTTCAAAAAAGTGCACCGAGGGCGTCCTGATTTTTCCACGTGTAAAACGACACGAGACATGTACATCAAACCATCGTTCACTCGCGCGCCTCCCCTCACACCTCGCCTCGCACCGTCATCGCCTCACAACATGCCCAAAAAATGGCTCCCACTCGAAGCGAACCCGGACGTGATGAATGCCTTCGCGCGCGCGCTCGGTTTATCGCCCTCGTACGCGTTTCACGACGTCTATGGATTCGACGACGATGTGCTGGATTTCGTGCCCAAGCCGTGCGCGGCGGTGCTCGTGCTGTATCCGATCACGCCAGCCACCGAAGCGGTGCGTGGAGCGGTCGACAGTGACACGCCTGACGTCCCCGTCCCACGCGAGTTGTGGTACGCCAAGCAAACGGTGTCGAACGCGTGCGGGACGATGGGGATCATTCACGCGGCGATGAACGCTCGGGCAACCGTCGTCGAGGAGGACAACTATTTCACGTCGTTGCGCGCTCGTTGCGAAGGATTAGACGCCGACGCGCGGGCGAGTGTGATTGAAAATGATGACGCGTTGGAAGTTGCGCACGTCGGGGCGAGCACGGAGGGTCAATCGGAGGTGCCGGACATTGACGCGAACATTGACTTGCACTTTGTGACGCTCGCCGACGTGAACGGTGGATTGTGGGAATTAGACGGACGTAAACCCGGGCCAGTGTACCATGGGCCGACGAGCGATGCGGGGTTGTTGAAAGATTCCGTGCCCGTGATTCGCAAGTACATGGATGCCGCGGATGGCTCGATACATTTTAACGTCATAGCGCTCGCGGCGAATTTGGACGCGTAATCGACGGCAAGCTCTAGGCTTTGTAACGACGACGATAAATTTGACCTTCGAAAGTGCTACGAACGTGCGAGGCGCGCGTGGTGTTGATATCCATCGTCATGTCATTAAAATGAGTTCATATCTCGCGCTAAAGTATCTAAATTTGGGTCTCCGCCGACGACGTTTCAGTAATACGAGCCCTCTGGCGGTTGCGGGTTTCGTCGGCATTCCGGACGCATGAGCGCGTGATACACGCCATTCAGCACGTCCTCAATCGTATTCGAACGCCTCCACGCCTGCGCGATTCCTAACGCCTTCAAATCTACCGTGCCGTCCGATTTCACAAACGGAGCGTTGACGCGCGTCTTAAACTTCAACTGCGGCGGTTTCGTCGGGTACGTATCGTCACACAAAATCGCCAATTCCAACACGCGCATATCAAACGTCGTCCCAGCTGGTCCTAAAATCGTTCCCGTCCACTGCGCCATGTCATCGTCGTCATCTACGCAAAGAAAACACGCGCGCGCGTCAGTCAAGGATCCAATCCGCCTTCTTCGTCATCGTCCACGTCGTCGCTCTCTCGCGCACCTGCATCGGCCAATCCATAGGATAAATACGGAGGAAGACCCGCTCCGCCCTTTTCACCCTTTTCGAGCTCTTTCAACAGCTTGAACGCGCGCGGAACGACGACATCGTCACCACCGCCACCAAACATGTTTCTCGACACCCACGACCTCTCTCGCGAGCACTGACGACGACTCGAGCACGCGTCGCCCGCGCGGACGACGGATGGCGATAGACGCGCGAGTGATTTATGCGACCGCGACGCGCGTGCGACGCGACGGTCGTGCGAATGAGCTCTACGCGCCGCGCAATGTCGATCGTTTCGCTCCAGCTGGCGAGAGACAGACGCGAGACGCGACGACGACGACGACGGCGACGACGACGACGACGACGGACGACAAAACGCGCAATCTTAAGTGATGAATATACCTATGCTTATAACGCTTACACGCGGAGCATCGATGCGTGCACGCACGGTGCTCCGTTCGTCGTTTCTATACTCGGCGTCCGCGCGCGCGCTATCCACCCATCGCACCCGCACCCGCGCATCGCCCGAGCGCGCGCGGCGCCCAACGCCGCGAACGCACCCAACGCTTTCGCCCTCGCCCTCGCCCTCGCCCTCCGCGTCGACTATTTCACATCCGCGAACACGCGCTGCGCTTCCTCGTACGCACTTCCGCACCCACACCCGACGCCGAACGCGAGCGCGCCGACGCGCGCGCGCGGACCTCGGAACAGCACCAGCGCGCTCGCCGCACCGAGCGCGAACCCGTACGTGGCTCGGCGAAGCGTGACGTCGATCGCACGCTCGACCGCGACGTCGTAGTCGATGGATGTCATCGTCATCCGTCGCACTCTGCCGCGCGCAACGCCAGAGTTTGACGACGACGACGACGACGACGGCGGTGATCGCGGCGAACGCGCGCGCGAGCGAACGATGGGTTGCGCGCTCTCCGCGCCGTTCGCCGCGCGCGACGGCGACGACGATCTGCGCGTGCGTGGAGACCGTCGACGACGTCGGGGCGATGATGATGCATCGATTTCAAACGCAACGCCGACGACGCCTTTGCGGGTGAAGTTGTGCCTCTTGGGGGCGTCGAACGCCGGGAAGACGTGCGTGAGCGCGAGATTCGTGCGTGGGGTGTTTCTGAATGATGCCAAGGCGACGGTCGGGGCGGCGTTCGCGTCGCACGGGGTGACTTTGGAGGATGGCGCGCGCGTAAAGTTTGAGATTTGGGACACCGCCGGGCAAGAGCGGTATCAATCGCTCGCGCCGTTGTATTATCGCGGGGCGACGGCGGCGATGGTTGTGTTTGATGTCACGGATCGTGAATCTTTTGAGCGCGCGAGGTATTGGGTGGGTGAGCTCGAGAGGCACGCGGATGCGAACGTCGTCGTCGCGTTGGTTGGGAATAAAATGGATTTAACGCGCGGCGATGGAGATGACGACGACGAGCCGGCGGTCGAGCGCGAGGTTTCTGAAGAAGAAGGTAAGGCGCTTTGCGAACAGTACGCGATGTGCGGGTACGTGGAGACGAGCGCCAAGGCGGATGTTGGCGTACGCGAGGCGTTTGAGCTCGTCGCGCGAAGCGTCGCGGAGAAGAATAGCGCGGCGGAAGCGGCGGCGGCCGCGGAAGCGGCGGCGGTGGCGGCGCCGACGACGACGGCACCGGGTCATTCTAGGTCGCGTCGTCGATGATGACGCACTAGAGCGCGCTGCTGTACCAATAAGATTTGTAAAATTTGTTCCCGACGCGACTCGCGCCAGTGCGAGACTCGCAAAAGAAAATGTCTTCGAGCGCCCCATCCATCGCGCCCTCGCCTCGCACCGCGCGCACGCCCTCGAACGCGCGGCGACGCGTGCGAACGAACCGCGCGTCGCCGTTGGATAACGTTCGTTTCGCGCTGTGTCGTCCAGAAGGCCCGACCAACGTCGGCTCCGCCGCTCGCGCGATGCAAAACTTTGGCTTGAAGGACCTCAAGGTCGTCAATGCATCGCCGAGCGTGGTGCGCGCCGCCGACGGGAAGATAGATGATGAGGCGTATAAATACGCCGTGCACGCGTCGTGGATGCTCGACGGCGCGGTGGAAGAAGACATCGCGAGCGCGTGCGCCGACAGGACCTTTGTCGTGGCCACGACGGCGCGACCCCGCGAGAACGTGCCATTGCTCTCGCTCCGCGACGGCGTGCAGAGAATCCGCGAAGAGCTGGCGAATGGTGCGCGCGTGGTTGTGTTGTTTGGGAATGAACGCACGGGGTTGACGAACGAGGAATTGACGTTCGCGAACATCGGCGTCAAAGTGCCGACGGCTGGGGACAGAGCCGCGGCGAGCGACGGCACCGACGCGTCGTCGTCGCAGATGTCGTCGAAAAAATACACGGGTGGTTCTGGCGCGTCGTCGGGGACAGGGTCGTTAACGCCGGTGTCGTTGAATTTAGGAATGTGTGTGGGCGTGGTGGCGTACGAGCTATTTAACCAACTGAGCGACGACGACGTCGGCGACTTTCGGGACTTCAAGTCGCATCAACTCACGGTGTTTGAGAAGAAAAGATTAATTGAGGATTTAATCGCCGCGCGCCAAGCGGTGGATATATTAGCGGGAAGTATTGATGATGACGACGATAAAGAGCAGATTTATCGCGACAAAGAAGCGAGACAAATCGCTCGCGTGCTTTCGGGCACCATTCCGTCCCGCGACGCGGTATCGTTCTTCTTCCTCGCGCGGCGAATCTTAGCCATCGCCAAGTACGCAAATATCGACGATGACGTCCTCGCCGCCGCTCGATTGGCGCTCGAAGCCAATCCAGACGCTGGCGCGAAGAAAATTAACGCCGCCGTGCAAAACGCGTTGGACATCAGATTGACCCAGCGCGAGCTTGACCGCGTCCTCGCCGCCATCCGTCGATCGTAAAACGTCGTCACGTGTGTTTATGTTTTATATTACGCGCGATTCGGCGTCGTCGCTCGTAGACGCGCTCAGTGTACAACAAACATGTATGAAATCCAATGAAGTAAAAAAAAAGTCGTTTCAACTCACGCCAACGCCAGCGACGCCATTCCCGGCGCGCGCGCGCGCGATGCCCCCGCGATTCGCCGCGCCCGCGTCGCCGACGACGGCGCCACCAACTGATGCGAGATTCTCGCTCACCGAACTCACGTGCGACGCACACAAGGCGTCGACTTCGGGTGCGCGCGCGCTTGAAGTCATCTTCATCGACGATGCATTTGTTTTTCTTTTCACGCGCGGCGTGCGGAGCTCCGCCCGTAAGCCCACGCGTGTGGTCCATGACGCAATCATGCGCGCGCTGCGCATCGGAGGAGAGTCGCCGTTTGAGTTTCGTGGCACCGTGTCGTGGAAGGTGGAGCTCGAGCGGCGGCGCCGAGGCGAGAAGCGGCGAGCGATGAGACGCGCGAGAGGCGTTGAAGGATGCATGACTGTTGAGGTGCGATTTCGTGATTTGATTGGATTTGATTACGGCAATCACTTGCTGTTTAATGGACGGATTGCGGTGGAGGCGACGAAGGCAACGATGCGCACGTTTGAAAGTGTGAGCGACGCCTTGCGATTTCACGGAGAAGAGTTGCGTCGTCGACGCGGCGATTTGTCGTCGGCTCCTGTGTGTGCATCAACGGTACGCACCGTTGATGATTTTGATTCTACTAATGACGATGGGTATGGTATTCGAAAACGTCAACGGGCGGGCCCGTCGACGGGTAAGCGACGCAATCGAGACGAGGATGAAAACGAAGACGCGCTCGATGTGACTGAGGAAAATAGCAGCAGTATAAAACCGGAAGTCGCCGAACGTGCAGAGGAACACACAGAAGAAGGCGAAGGGCGTAGCATAACTGGTGTCGATGATGGTGTCCAGCCGCCCATGCGCGTGGTGGAGTTGCACAATAAAACAATCGTAGCGACGTTTGTCGACGTGCATTTACAACCGGCATTGCAAGCGGTTGTTGAGCCACACGAGCGTCTGCTACGCCTGTTCGAGACGGGATTGCCTCTCTGGGCAATCATGTGTCCACAATACGGCGTGCCATACCGCCCAATCTTCCGTCGAGCGTTGAAGTTTGTGTCATTTTCTCTGATTCTGCTATCTTGCGTGAGTGGATTAATCGAGCTACATCGAGCCATGCCAGCCGTCGTGCCTGATTTCCATCTCGACGACATCGCTGACCCTCACGACCCAGCGGTGAGAGCAGGATTCTTAGCCGGAAGCGTGTACGCCCAATCGTTGATCTTGGCACCGTTCTACACCACCATACGGGTCTTCATAACATCCATCGCGCGCGTGTTGGGCGCCGTCGTGTTCCCATTACTGCGTTTCATCGCCGCCGTATTCACTGGAGGCAGAGCCATGTCATCGACGAGCGCGAGTTTTCTTGCCGTCTGGCGCCTCATTGCGCGAGCAGCGCACGGTATGTTGTCGTTGGTCATCTTTGTTGTTGACCGAGCCATCGCGCATCGAAAGTCGCTCGCCTTGCGCGTCGGCGTTCCAGCGCCGCGACCTCAATTTGTCTCGCCCATGCGCAATCGCGAAGCATACGAACATAATGTTATTTCTAGAATTGAGGCGTTCGAGAGCGATGAGGAAGATGATGAAGACGACATTGCTTCTAAGAAACGCGACTAACTAGTTAGAACGCTTGAAAAGATTATAGTTCAACGCACCAAAACGTCAACCCCATTCATCGACGCATCCAAACGCGAGTCATGCGCGCCTGTACAACGATGTCCGCGATGCCAACGTCCTCGTCCTCGTCCTCTTCGCCGGTCACGAACAAGCAGCTGATGAAGTTTTCGCACAAGAATCGCACCGTGCACCTCGTCGGGACGATGCACTATAACGGCGCGAGCATCGATTTAGCCGCCAAGACAGTGAAAGATCTCGCGGATACTGGTACTCTCTCTGCGGTCGTGCTCGAGACGTGTGAACGGCGATGGGCAAAGACGTTGTCTTTTCAACCGCCTGGGTCGTTTGCGCGGGCGTTGTTGGACAATGAGTTTCAGAGCGCGCAAGAAGCGGCTGGGGACGCGTCAATCGTTCTCGGTGACCAAAGCATCGCTGATTTAGGGGCGAGTTTACAGGCTTTAACAAAATCGACGCTTAAGGATTTGTTGTCGCCGTCTGGATGGAAATCGTACGCTGAGGAGGTTCGCGCCGCCGTGGACAGCGAGCTGGCGCCGTTGCCGGGCGTTGGCATCGCGCACCCGGGTGAACTCTTCGACGCAAAATTGCTACTCAATCTGCCCGTGTCGTTAGTTCGCTACCCACTGGCGTGGCTACTCAAGTCACCGAAATTGATTGTGCCTTTGGTGTCTTTTTTTTACGGCATTTCAATCTTGCCTACGGCGGTGGAGTCTATTCAAGACGCGGAAACGATGTCGATGGCTGAAGATCTTGTGACGGATTTGTTTCTCGTGTTGGACATTTTGCAAATCACTATTTTGACCCGGTGTTTTCTCGTCGCGCTATTGCGCGATAGAAACGATATATTGGCGAACTCCATTTCCAAGGCGTGCGAAGACGCCGAGGAGGGCGAAAGCGTCGTAGCCATCCTCGGTGCGGCGCATCTCAACGGCGTGCAGCGACGCCTGTACGAAGGTCAGTAAGGCTGTAGTGTTTTAGAAACGATATATTGGCGAACTCCATTTCCAAGGCGTGCGAAGACGCCGAGGAGGGCGAAAGCGTCGTAGCCATCCTCGGTGCGGCGCATCTCAACGGCGTGCAGCGACGCCTGTACGAAGGTCAGTAAGGCTGCAGTGTTTTAGAAACGATATATTGGCGAACTCCATTTCCAAGGCGTGCGAAGACGCCGAGGAGGGCGAAAGCGTCGTAGCCATCCTCGGTGCGGCGCATCTCAACGGCGTGCAGCGACGCCTGTACGAAGGTCAGTAAGGCTGTAGTGTTTTATTGGCTACGTAGCTAAATCTAGATTATTACAAATACTATGAGAAGAAGTAGACTGAGTCTCTGATCACGTTCAAGTCGAGGTTGCCCGCTTCGGGTGGCTTTGGAAATCGATGCGCAACTTCTGGGTACGTCTCGCACATCTCTTTGTACAAATTTTCAAGCAGCGGCTCGCTGTGCAACTCAATAAACTTGTCGCGAAGGATTGAACTCATGGTATCCACATCACACGCGTGCGTCCAGAATGAATCATGTACGCCCGCAAATGTCAATCCTTTGTCAACGCACGCTACGGCAGTTTTCATCATGTGTGAACTGTCGATGGAGTGAATGTAATTCGGCGGAAACGCGCTTCGCTGTTTCACCTTCATCACTGGGTTCTTTTCGTCGGTCACTTTCAAGGCAAACGATTGCAAGATTGTTCGCACGCGCTTCTGCGACGAGCGCTGGTACGGCTGCACGACAGGCAAGCCGAGGGGTGTCGTCCATCGCACGGGCGCGCCCGTGGACGTCGCGATCGTCGCGCACTCGGCGAGCCAGGCCATGACGTCTCGAGCGTTGGAGAACATATTGTTCAGCGCATCTAGCGTTCGTCTCGCGGCGTAGTTGGATACACGGTAGCGAAGCTGCTCGTTATCTTCCATGGCGTCGCGCTCTTTCAGGCGGCTATATATTTGCTCTCGAGCGCCGATAAACGTCACGCCGTACACCGACGTCATCACCGTCTGTTTCACGAGCTTGCGGTCAATGTGCGGCGCGACCGCCATGGCAAGCTTTGCAGTCGCAATGTCTTCTTCAAGTTCGCTATCGATCATCTTGATGTCTTCAGCGACGATACGCTTTAAGACATTGGCGATGCCAGTGTAGACATCCGCTCCGCGTTCAGCGGGAACCAAATTTACGGCTTCTCCTCCATGAAAGTCACGACCGAGCGCTGCGTAGTGCTGTAATCCGTTACACGAACCATCTTGGTGCACTGGGAGGTTACTCATGAACTCAGTAGGGTCTGAAAGCTCGAGTGCTTTGTCGAGTTCTATGCACGTCGCCAAACATTGCCAAGGCTCTTCAGCGTCTTGCCACCACGCGCCCTTGGCGAGCGGATCTTGTGCCGAAGCGCGAACGGCTTCGATATTGTCCTGAATAAACTTCACCCGTTCATCCATGGGGAGTTTGTCGGCACCATTCGCGAATAACGTCGCACATTGGATGTGCATCCAACGCAAGCCACGTTCACCGAGCTTCTTCTTTTCATGGAATCGAAGCAAACCGCGACATAAATCGCTTCCGATGTGGTTCAAGTGCGCGTGCATCGTGTACGCCCGACCTCTAAAGTCCAAATTGTGCGGAAAGTACAATTTTTCTTCACCCTTCATTTCCCGCGCGACTTGGAGCTTGATCAGAAAGTCGCAACGCTGCGAATGAAGCTCCATGTTGGATTTTTTTGTCTTTTGAACATCCTGTAAAAAGTCAATCACTTCGCCTTTGCCCGGCAATCCGCTGGCGAGCAGTTGGAAACGACGCCTGTCGCTGCGCAAGCTGTAGGCCCCGCCCGGCCAGCGTGGGATCTCCAACTCAGAGCGCAACGGAACTTCGGCAATGCCACCACCGCGAGCCCATACTTCTTCGATGATTGGCAACACGTCGGTATTTACCTGCCAAGCGGTGCGACCGAGTGCGTTGAGCGCATCGATTACTGGCTGGTAGGCCACGGGGACCTCCTTGGCCTCGGCTTCTATAGCCTTTTCGCGCAGCGCCGCAAGTTGCGCTTGGCTCGGGCCTTCAGTGGAGTACTTTCCTCGCATGAAAATACTATCTGATCGTAAATATCCGCCCCGATCGAATCTCGTCCACTCTCGAGGAGGCACAATCATGGGAAAGTGGCGCACGGGAACCAGCGACGCGCGCGTCATGGTTTCCGTGTTGATGAAACGATAAATGCTATCGTGCCAGTGCAACATTCCGTATCCAGCTTCTCTGTAGTCGTGATAAAACGCAGGAAGCGTCAACAATTCATCATTCTCGCCTGGCACACGAATCTTGGCCGTGTTCATGAGCGCGTGTAATAGCACTGTGCCAACTTTCAAGCGAATTTCGCGACCCCACTCGGCGTTTTCGAGCGCCTGTCTCGCGTGTTTGGAAACAGACTTGACAGTTTTCATCTTTGACGTATCGAGCGCCAAATTAATGCGATGATTCACAGCGTCTTCGATTTCTTTGACGTTTTCGGTCGTGTTTATCATCCGCGAGCGTTTGAAAGCCTCTTTCGCCGCTTTTTCCGCCGCGCGCATGCGAGCCAAGTTCACCTCAGCCTGCACCACGCTTCCAACGTTGTCGGCGACGGTTATAAATTTTGCAGTCCCCGCTGCGGTCTTTTCATCTCGCACAAAAGACCACGAGGTGTGCACTTTGGTGTCACCTTTCATAAGCGTACTAAGTGTCGTGTGTAACGTCAAGACCGCGAGCTTCTCGGGCTCTAACAAGTTCAAGTAGTGTCCGTACACGCGGCGGTCCACGCCCGGGACATTGCCGGTGATCTTCTCCTGTTCCTCCTCCAATGCTTGCACGAGCGGCACGTAGAACGAAGCAAGAAGCTTCTGCACGACAGGAAGCTGCGCACCAATGCCCGCCGCGAACGTTTTCCTCGCAAGCTCCTTGTATCTCGCGACTTCGCGTTCGACGGCTAAACTCTCCGCCTCGCGTTGCTTCTTTCGCTGCAAATCATCATGACTCCTCGTCTCGGGCTCTACCATTTCTTGTCGCCGCAAATGTCTCCTCCTCGCGTGTATCGTTTGCAGCGCTTGCTTAATCTTCGCCTTGCGCTCGTCCGCTTCGAAAATTCGATCTCGAGCGTCGCCAAACGCCGTGGCGTCCATCGTCAGCGGTCGAAGCTTCGGCCCCGGTCTCGCCGGCCCCTCTGGCGTCGCACTCATCGCAAGCAGCATGTCCAACTCCTCATCATCCTATGCGCACAAACACACACGATCAACACACGGTCAGTCTCCTCGGTAAAAATCGCTCAAACGAATCCGCATTCCGCATTCCAAAAGATGCACCCGCGCGCGCGCGTGTCCACCCACCGCGCCACGCCCCCGCACGCCCCACGCCCGACGACGCCGAAAACACATCACGCGCACTCGCGCGCACCAACGCACTACCACACGCGAACGCGCGACGCGCGAACGCACGACGCACGACGACGTACCTCCATCAAATCACTGCTCCATCGCTCGATCGCCACCTCTCTCGCGCCCCCGTGCACGCCGCGCGCGAGCGTCATCCCCTCCACCATCGCCCGCGCGGCGTCCAGCGCCCACCGCGCGCGCCGAGGCGCGCTCGTGGACGCCAGCTCGGCGCACGCCCGGCGCATCGCGGCCACCGACGGCGCCGTCGACGAGTGCGGCGGCCCAGAGGCCGAGTCCTTTCTGGAGCTCCAGACATTCGTTTGACGAGTCATCACCCAACATCACGCATGGAGTGGGTACATACAGCACCACATGCGTCTGTGTGTACCTACTCGCACCGCGCTCATGACCAATCACGATCGCACAACACGCCGTATGTCCGAACATTGTGGCCTTACATTAGTGGCGTCATGTTCAAGCGAAGGACGTTCGCGCGCGCGTCGTCGCCTCGTCCGCCTTTCACGGACGCACGCCGCGTTCGACAGCCGACAGAGGACACACCCAACCATGGCGTACGTCATAGATGTTGATGCGAAGCGATGCGCGCGAACTCGACAACGCGCGCGGTGTGACGTCGACGGCGCGCGTGAAGGCGGCGATGCGCGCGACGATGGGGTGGATCGCGGCTCTAGGGCTTATGATGTCGCGCGCGCGCGGGGCGTGGGCGACGGGCGAGGGCGCGCGATGGGCGGACGTCGAGGAGTGTTCGGGGATGTATGCGCGAGGGATGTGTGCGTTGGATTCGCGCGGGTTTGGGGCGGGATTGGCGTCGCGAGGGTGGGGAACGCGCGCGTGATGGGGATGGTTTTGGGGTTTTG
>Ga0222715_10003615_pt1 | contig 13732 bp, 5 predicted proteins | sample C33_9DmetaG_FD_165056 | JGI IMG/M metagenome (GOLD analysis project Ga0222715, IMG submission 165056) | Estuarine water microbial communities from San Francisco Bay, California, United States - C33_9D | ecosystem: Environmental > Aquatic > Marine > Unclassified | place: USA: California...
GTGGCTATGAACGGCATTACCACATGGGGCAACAAATTGGATCAGCTAATGGCTTACACAACTAAGTGGATAGATGAATTGCAGTCGGCGGCAGCGTCTGACGAAGCGCACCTACAGTTTGGGTGGACTAACGATAAACAGGAAGCCTTTGTGCTAGGGGATAGACTTATCCTAGGTAATAGCATTGAGTATAACCCCCCGTCCAAAAAGACAGCAGGGTTGTTTTCTACCTTTGAACCCAAGGGATCAGAGGCCCGACAGCTAGAAATGTTTGCGTTTTATAACCGTGAGAATTTTCAGCTACATCAGTTTGTTATAGGCTCTGGATTCGGCTCTATACTCATGCCCTTCACAGGGCAAAACAGTATGGGTATTCACCTATTCGGTGGATCAGGCGTGGGTAAGACCACGGCTATGAGGGCAGCACTAGGCATATACGGCAGACCCGAAGCCTTGATGAACCACCACGCAGACACGCATAACGCCCGAATGAACAGGGCCGAGTTGATGCGTAACCTTCCGTTAAGTTCTGACGAAATGACGAACATAACGCCAGAGTGGGCTTCCAAGTATGTATACGAGTTGTCTGGCGGTATGCAGAAGAACCGTATGTCTAGTGACGGTAATACAGAAAGACACAGAGGCGAACCTTGGGAGTTAATCGGTGTCACTTCTGCGAACATAAGCCTGTGGGAATTGTTGACCCGAAACAAAGAAATACCCCACGCAGAAATGCTTAGGATGCTAGAGATAAAAGTAGACAAGTCTCTTAAAGACCCAAGCATCAAGCCTATAACTGACAAGATATTCACCGACATAAAATCTAATCACGGTTGGTTTGCCGCTAAGTTTGTGCAGCACGTAATAAATAACCGTGATGAAGTCGCGGCGTTGGTGTTGGGTATACAGGCACGGATAGATAAGGCTGCGGCATTGGAAGCAGAACATAGGTTTTGGTCGGCGGGGTGCGGGGCTATCTTGGCGGGAGTAGTTATAGCCAAGAAGTTAGGCATAGTCGATTGGGATACTGCCGCGTTGTTTAAGTGGGTTGTTCAGCAAGTTACTATGCGTAAGAACATAGTAAACGATGTGGGTTCTTCTGTATCCGAAACGCTTAACAACTACGTGTTTGAGAACAACAACAATATCTTGCAGATCAAAAGCACCGCTGATCTACGGGCCTCTGTGAACGGCAATGCTTTAGACTATGGCGGTGCAGTTCCCGAAGCTACGCCCCGCAATCACTTTGTTGCACGGTACGAGATAGACACGCAAAAACTATACTTGCTGCCGAAACCGCTAAAGAAATACTGCACGGACCACCAGATAAGTTTTGATAACCTTGTGCAGGATATGACCGAGGCTATGGGCGCAAAGAAAGTACAGATGCGGTTGAGTAAAGGTACTCACCTAAACCTACCTCCATCGCGGTGTATAGTGGTGGACTACTCAGAAGGAGTATTAGATGAACCGCAAAGTGTTGATGATTGATGATCTGGACCCTGACGGAATTAAAATAACCGTTGATTGGGACAATTTAAAAGTCGGCGGTTCCGCTTTCATACCCTGCATAAATACCGAAAAAGCACACCAACAGGTAAAAAATGTAGAAAAGCGGAAAAAATGGACGATAAAAATGCAAGTCCGTGTCGAAAATGCTAAATTAGGAGTACGCCTCTGGAGAACAACGTGATACTGTCCTGCTCGACAACTTATCAGTTGTTCTCCTCTCTACTTCCCCCGCTTGGCTAGGTTTCGCACTGCGATAGCGGGGGTTTTTTACTAAAACATAGTAGCTTTACCGCTAAACTGATCCGCAAAGTCCATGTATGTATCCCGTAGTTTGGGGTGTATGGATATGCCTTGGAACTTTTTAGATGTAGTCTCAGCACGGCTGTTCATGGATTTCTCTATAGACTTGCCGTTGATAGGCCAATCAGGATGATCCGCGTTGTACGCGGGTATTTTGTCATAGGCCGCTTGTTCGGCTGCATTGTCACCGTCTGCTCTGGCCCTAGCTATTTCATCTAGGATACGCTTGCGTCTGGCCTTAGTGCCTTTTTCCATGCTTTTTATTTCAGCATTTAATTCGTAGGCCCGAGCCAACTCTGCGGGGATGAACCCTAGGGCTTGTGTGACTGCGTGTAGAGGATGCACAGGAGCAATGATATCGCCTGCTAAGGTTTCGGCCCCACCGTCTTTGTAGAACCGCACACTCTTCATCACGTTACGCATTGCAGATGGCGCAAAGGCTTCTGCCCCTCTAGCAAACTCACCCGCTGCAAACAAATCAGCCGCCCGATCCATCTGCAACGCAATACCTATAGCGGGTCCACCCAACATTTCTACGGCAGTCCATATGGCAGGTTGGTCACGATCTATTAGCGTGTCCCTAAACAACAGGTCGGATAACTGAATACGTGTAGCCACGTTAGTACCTGTTACGTAGTTTACAGCACCCGAGTAGTATCCTTCGCCCGTAACTCTACGCACTATGGATTGCATGGATTCTTCATCATCGTCTTTGAGTAGGTTGTAAACCATAGCCGCCGCGCCAAAGAAAGGCACACCGCGCACACCTGACATAAGTGCAGCCGATCCGTATATACCCGCGAGTTGATAAGCGGCTAGTTTCTTAGCTTCAGCAGACTGACCGACCATTCCCTCTTTTGCCAGTTTATGTAGCAGGGACAGCATGGACACACCGTAACGCTTATACATAAAGACTACCGACCCGATAGACCCCTGCATTATCTGGGGTGAAGCCGCCGATGCGCTACCACCGTTGGTCATTTCGACCATGTAGAACGCTTTTTCAGCCGCTTGCTCATACTCAGCATCACTTACAGTACGGTTATCCTTGGCGGCTTGAGCATCTAATATATCTGCCTCAAGGTTATACGCAGCGGTGAAGGCTACCTCACGGTTAATCCGCTCTCCGTGGTGCAGCATAAAGCCCGATGCGGCGTTGAACTTTTCCATACCGCCGTTAGTACCGTCTATGTCTAGCATGTCGTAAGCTAGTGTGCGTTTGAACAAACCTAGTCGTTCACCTACACCCACTGCAAACCGCATACGCTTCTTTCGGGGATCGGTCTCGTTTGCATAGTCGTAATTGCTTACAGACCTGTCTGCGGGAGTTCCAGTTACTTCCTGCATTTCCTTGATAGGGTTGCCTTCTGCGTCAACCTTATCGCCGTACACTTCGACCATACGCTTGCGACCACTGTTATGAATAAGGCGCATGGCCTCACCTATAGCAGAGGACGTTTTATCATACCCATACTTAGCACCGTATACAGGGTATACTGTAAGGGGTATCTGCGAAAGGTTAACCAAAGCACCAGACACGTTAAACCCTAGCGTCATGTTAAAGCCGATGTTGGTTAGCATTTTAGAAAAGTTACTTCTGTTGACGCCAGTTCCGCTATCAGCGAAAGATACCAAAGTGTCGTACATATCTCTCATGGCGGGGGTTGTGTTACCCTCTCCACCCGCTTTGTCATAAGCCGCTTGTAGTTCTACTTTTATTGCGTCGAACTTATTGCCGTACCTCATCTGTACGGCTTGTCTACCCAACAAGGTCGCACGTTTTGTAGTAGCACGTATAGCGTCCTCTATGTTACCCAATGTGCCCTTACGGGTACGAAATGACTGCATGTAGGAGGTCTCTGGGATAGTGTTAAGAACCAACTCACCAATCTCATTTATTAGTCTGTTGGTAGTTTCTCGCTGTTCTTTAGTGTCGCTAGGGCTGTTATCACGTATCCCTTTGACCAGTTGCGCGATAAAGGATGAAGGGGGCGCGTTGTCAAAGTTAACATCTGCTATGGATGCCGCTTCGGAAACACCTATCTGCGCGTCTATAGCCTCTTCTATATTGGCGTGTTTTTTCTGCCGAACCAACTCAGCCATACTAACCATAAGTTTTTGATTGCCTCGTATACCTTCGCGTACTCTGCCCTGATATTCAGACCATGCTCTAGCCCTAGCAGCAGGAGTAGTAAACGCTTCAGAATACCGTTCAAGTGTTCCCCTAAATGGATCAATAGCATTATAGTACAGCCATAAATCTCCTTCACGCTCCAAGGGTGTGTAGGGTTCTATAGTGCCTTTGGAAGTCAGCTTGTCGTAAAAACTCTTCATAACTTTAGCGCGTATGGCACCATCAGGTATAGCTATAGACAGTCGCTCATCTACGGCTTTTTTAATGTCGTTTCGTAATCCCCGAAATAGGTTACGCATGGTGGCGTAAATACGTACAACTAAGGGACTAGAGTTTACTAGGGCTTCGTAATCGCGCCTCACCTGCTCCCAATCAGCCATTTTCTCAGGGTCTTTACCATACTGTTTGACTGCGGCAGGGCGGTCAAGCACAGGGTCAACTTCGCGGCGTGTGGCCTCGTTCACCATTCTATTGAACTGATCCTGCAGTCCTTTGTTATCTTTGCCCCATTGTACTATAGGTAGCAGGGTGTTCTTCAACTCGTCAATCTGCTTACCATAGGCTCCGTTAGCTTCATTAACGGTAGTGTTTAATTTGGTTCCTAGTTCGCCAAAGTATTTCCTAGATATTTCAGCTAAGTAGTGCAGAGGCGTAGCTTGCATTAAGAATTTGTTTGCCCCGCCAAACAGTCCAAGGCTCACGTTCTTTGCAGCATCTTCAATCCAAGCTAAGTATCGCGTCTTACCTGCGTTGTTGAAGATAGGTCCGTTTGTAATGGCAGTGTTTAGGAAGCCGTTAGCGGCGGCGGGTGTCATCAACGCAAGAGAATCAGCATCACGGAACTGCGGGGCAGGGGCCAACATACCTTCGATCAGGTAGTCTATCTCTGATAGGGCAGAGGTCAAAGGCTTGGGCTGCAAGCCGATCATGCGCCGCACAAAGTTAGTGATAGCATTATATAGACGTTGTAGGGCGGTCTTACCTTTATGCAGGTCGCCCTTATACAGTAGCTGTCCTAGCTTCTCTTGAAACGCTGGATTGGTTAACGCTTCAGAAATAAACTCGTCTAGGTTTGTAGACCCATACTCAGTATCTAGTACGTCTTTTACATCGTTGAACACATTACGCAGCGCCAATGTGCTAGCAGAGTTCTTAGCTAAGGATGCAGAAACAGCGGCATGTACCATTTCATGCAAAACGGTATGCGTGTTCATACCTGATTTAGGGTTTATAGAAATAGTGTTTGTCCTAGGATCAAACTGCCCTGCCGATGGCGCACCGTCCATATCCACAAGGTCTGGTACGAACACTATCTTGGTAGTACCCGCCATGTCTGCCAGCTTGTTAGCGATCTTAGCCAATTTAGGGTAGTTCGTACCTTGAGCAATCGCGTACAACGTTTCTTTTAACATACCCGAACCTAAGAAACCCATCGCGCTGGGCGACATAGGATCATCTAGGTATACTACACTCTCAGCAGGTAGTGGTTTAAACAGTCCACTTTCTTCTACAAACTTATTAAATGCGGCTTCTGCTTTAGCTTTTTTACTAGCTGTAAACCCTGCTTTAGATGGGCCTTGCTGTTCAGGTACTGCGCTTACCCCTGCACCCAGCGTTACGCTCGCCGCATTATCTCGCTGGCGATCTGCTTCTGCTTGCGCTTCAAGGTCTTCTTGAGCCTTTCTAAAAGCCGCTGCTTGAGATTTATTAGACCCCTTTGCTACATTATCATCAGCAAATGCTTCTTCAAAACCTGCTTGCTTGCTTCTTTCTGTATCTGCTGTAGCCCTACGTCTAGCTGCAGCTTTAGTGCCTGCCTGAACTTCTATTTCAGCCCTAACCCTATCTTTGTAATATTTAAAAGTTTCAGGTTCTAAAAACTCTTCTAACCAATCTTTAGCCGCAAATGCAGCAGGTTTATTTCTTCCCGCGTTAAACACCTGCTGTTCAACTGACATGCCTGCTTCGGAAGAAGACTTAGTACTACCATATACTATGTCGTGCGCTAACTCATCTATAGCTAACCCAGCATTTAAAGACACCGCAAAGTATTTCCTAGCCGCTAGTGCGCTTTTGTATAGTTCTGGATCAGTAAACTTTGCTTTTAATTCTTTAGGCGTGGCTTCTAACAAAAATATAATTTGTTCTTTGTCCGCAATACTTGTTGGGTCCATATAGTTTAAGCTACGATTACCTGTTTCAGGGTCTATAACATATGCGGCAGCGATAAGGAGTTTGCCATACGTTTTACGGTCAACGGCTGCAGACTTATACGTTTTGGGTATGTATTTGTTAATTATAATACTACGTATACGTTCTTGTAGAGTTTTGTTCTCGGCTTTAGTGGCGTTATCTCTCGCTTCAACATCAGCTATAGTCTCTGTAGTAGGGTCTACAGGTTTAGGAGTTCTATCTACACCTTCTATACCCGCAGGTACATTTTCTGGTTTTAACCCCCTACCCGCTGCTCCTACACCTGAAGCATTTCGGTCAAGGCTTGCTTCTACAGTATCAGGTACAACAGGCTCTACGACAGGCGCGGCCTCGACTTTATTTCCAGCGGTGCGATTACTATCAGAAACTTCAGTTATTTTACTGCCAAAATGTATGTTTCTACGTTTTGTATTTTTAGAGTCCATAATCTCTACAGGTATCATACCTACTTTAGGGGTTATGGAAAAAGGCACGGGAGGTGTAGCCGCAGACCCTGCTTTTTTAGGGCCATAATCCTCAGTAAAAACTAAGTTTGCTGTACCATCACTGTTAGGTAAAAGTTGATATAGTCCAGCATCACCCTGTTGAAATAGTGGACCCCATTTATCTACATCTTCTTTAGACATAAATATAGTTTTGCCGCTACGTGGCTGTATACCTGTACTTTCTTTATCACCACTACTAGCACGATCTCGTACTGTTGTAGTATCATCGTACTGTGTATACGTAGACCCTCTTGCCGTAGTAAAATTACTAATTACTCTATCAGAAGGCTTATCAGCCTTGACTTTATCTCCAGCGGTGCGCGGCTCAACAACAGGTTCAGCATTGGGTGTAATAGCTCTAACAATGTCAGCGTATGTAGCATTGTCATTAGGTATATCAAAACCTAATATTCTAGCGGTGGCTATGTCTTCAGGACTAGCTACAGACCCCATAAACTCAGCAGCTTTTAATGCTCCTCCTTTAGCGTCTATGTCTCCTATTTTATCAACTAAGTAGTCTTTAAAAGTACGTAGCTTTGTAGAGTCTACAGTAACAGGATCAACAGGGTTAGTTTCTTCTACTTCGACAGTGCCTGTGCTTGTCTCAACGCCTTCAACATCACGGCTTTGATCTGTTTCTGTTTGAGCCTTACTAGCAGCAAGGTTAGCAGCAAGATCAATCTCGCTAGTATCTTCTTCAACCGTAGGTCCAGCGGTGCGTAGCTCAGTCTTAGCTTTTGCTTTGTCAGCGCGTTCTTGAGCTTTCTTAGCTTTTAGTGCAGCTTTTTCTGCTTCTTTTAAATCTTTAGCTGCTTTAGTTTTATCAGCGCGTTCTTGAGCTTTCTTAGCTCTTGTAGCTTCTGCTTGTGCGGTTTTTGCAGCAGCTAATGCGTCTCTGTCAAATTCAGTATTAGCTTTGTCTGCTTCAGCAAAAACTCTATTGTCTGCACGTTCTGCAGCAGTAGTGGGAGACTTTGCTTTATTTTCATCAAGCAGATCAAGTTGTGTTTCTTTTGGAGCCTTAGCAGCAGGTTTAGATACAGGATTAGCTTCTTCGTATTCACGTTTAGCTTTTTCTAAAGGACTCTCTTCTTTTATTTTTTCACTCTTTGAATCAAGGACAACTTCTCGTAACGGAGCCATAAGTGCATCATACTCGGCCAGCTTTTCGGCGTCTGATAATACTGGCCCAAAAGCTAAGTCATCTACATTACTTGTAAGTTTAGCCTGAACAGGATCACCTAAATCAAGTTGTGGCTCTCCTGCAGGGGGTACGGCATCGGGGTCTACATTTACTATAGGTTCGGGTCTTGGACCGCGAATACCGCCAGCAGCGCCACCTATTCCAGTACCAAGCAATGCACCGCCGACAAAAGCGTTCTTTAGCTGATCTATGCCCTCTTCATCAAACACTTGATCTATAGGCGCACCGGACTGTAACCGTTCAGCAGCGGTTTGAAACGTCTCGGTAAGAGCTTCGGTTCCACCACCTTTAAACGCGCCACTAAGAATACGTTGTGTAACCTTCTTACCAACAGCATTAGGACTAATACCTATAGCTGCCATAGCTTTGAGGCCCAGACGTTCAGCTAAGGCTTGAGCAACAGCGGTGCCAAGCGCCACAGTAAGGTTTACATTATCTTTGCCTTTAACAGCTTCCTGCGCTTGTATGTCTTTACCAGCAAACTCGGGAACTAATCCTGCGGTAAAGCCTGCACCAAATCCTGCAGCAGCACCAAATGGTACAGGTGTAAGTGCTCCTAACGCACCGCCAGCTATACCGCCTTTTAAACCACTTTCAAGGGACGAACCTGTACCACCTACTAATCCTCCTAGGTACTCAAGTCCGGTACTAAAGTCGTTTACATCTTGATAACGACCCACAGGACGTTGTGCTATAGATTGTAGAATATTCTCTTGACCAAGCTCTTGTCGAGCTTCTTCTGCGTAGTCTGTACCGTAATCGGCTAATGCAGCAATTCCAGTTTTCTGACCAATAGTTTCTATTAAGTCGCCAATAGCTTGAGAGCCGCTACCACTAGCTCTGCGGTAAGCACGACCAATAGCAGTGCCATCATCTGGTCCTTCTACATCTCCGTACTTGCTTTCAAGATCGGCCTTAACAGCAGCCTCTTGAGTACGAATATATTCAGATATGCGCCCGTATTCTTCATCAGTAGGTACGTCACCTGCAATAATTATAGGATAGCTCTTGCCACTATATGGACCCGGAACAGATATCTGACCCATTTATTGTATCCTTACTTACTTAAATCTACAGGTGTATTTGCTTCCGCTAACGCATTACCAAGTATAGAGCCTTGGTTATTATAAAGCGATGTGTATTCTGCATTAAGTGTTTTAAGCTGATCTTCTAACTTACTTTTTTCTTGGGCTTGGGTAGAAGATAAATTACTGCCCCGATACCCGTCTAATGAGGCTTGCACTGCCTTAATTTGTTTTGCAGTTTCAGATAACCTAACTTTGTTGGTAACCATACCTGCTGGAGACCTACCACTAGCAGATATACCCGCAGCTTGTAATCTTGTGCGGTTAGCGTCATCAGCTATTTGTTTACGTGCCTCTAGTGCAGACAGCTTAGAAAGTACGTCCATTTCCTGCGCTTCAGCTTTCCGCTTGTTACCCAAGAATGTCTGGCTGGCACCAAGTCCTGCCTCACCTATAGCACTAAGCATGTTAGGGTTGCTACTAGCCATAAGCCGCATACCCATCTCAGCTAGACCCAGCCACTTATCTTGATCTGCCGACTTCTCACGCTTGTCTAAGATATCCAACAGCTTTTGCTCGTAGGACGATGGAGAGTCACTAGCACGGTTATCCATAGGATTGATGGTAGCTATGCCTGTAGACTTGCCTTTCCCACTCCCCCCTGCATCTTGTTTTCTTTTTGCTTCGGCTAAGTTACTAGCTGTTCGCGTAGCGCCATATTCCTTATAGGCGTCACCAATTTTTGCAGGTGTAGGCAAAACTACGCCTGCAGCGGCTGCAGTTTCTTGAGCGTCGTTAGTAAACAATCCTGTAACTGCATCATACCCATTTTCTATAGTTTTTAGTACAGATGGAGGTATAGGTGTACCCGGATTTATAGTATCAAATATAAGCCCTGTAACAGGACCAGCATTGGTAGTTACGAAATCACTAGCAGTGCCTGCTCCACTTATAATAGAGTCTACTAACTCTGAACCAGCCGCTGTTGCATTTTTAACAATAGGCAGACTTTGAACACCGTCTGTCTCTAATGTTTCTGCTAGGTCATCTACTTTCTTTGCAGCAGATGTTAACACGCCTTCACTCTTATCTCCAGAAGCAGCAATAAGAATGTCTCCAAGGGTTAAAGGTTTGTTTTTAACTATTTCTGGCGCAAAAGTATTAGGGTCGTTTCTTGCAGCATCCATATAAGCATAATTTCTATCTGCAACAACTTGCTCTGGACCTTTGCCTTTTATAAACTGATCGTAAAATTCAGTTGATACGTCTACTATCCCACCTTCGCCAGTAACATTGTTAACAACGCCATCTTTAAGGTTAGAAGCGGCTGCAATTCCTTTGTCTAAAATAGATGGACTACCATCATTTGTTTCAGCCATACGTCTTTCTGCATTGTCCATTACATACCCAGCAGCTTCAGGTAGTCTGGAAACAGGTGTACTTGCATCAGGTAGTTGTAATTCATCAACAAAAGCACCCTCAGCCTCTGCATTAGCTCTTGCATCTTGCTCTGCTTTAAGGTCAGCAAATACAAGTCTTTTAGCCTCTAGTGTAGGCTGCATAGAAGCACGAGTTTTGTTATACTGCTCTGCATAATCTTCAAATTCTTTTTGCGCTGCTTCTTGTTCCATAGTATTAGGCGCGCCAAGATCGCCAAACATATTAGGATTTTGGTCTAAAAGTCTTGCTTCTCTTTCCCCTTTATTAGCTATTATTTGTCTAAATCCTACAGGTTCCGAGTCTCTACTATACGCTGCAAGCTCTGTTCCGGGTTCATCAGAAGTAACGCGAGCTACGCGTTCATCTCTAGCGTTGTTAGCAAGAGTTGCTTGACTTACACTTTTCTTAGCCGCTTCATCAGAAGTTGCATTAAACGGAGCTTTGCTAACAGCAAATGGATTTGGCTTAGTCTCTCCTGCAGAAACAGTCTTTACTGCGTCTGACTCTAACGGAACGCTATACGCTTCGCGTGTGTCCGCCGCATCTTGTGCTATCTTCCCAGCCTCGGCTATATCGGCTCGTTGTCGCGCAACCTCTTCTCGTCTTAACGTGTCGCTAAGAGTTTTTTGATTACGGGCCGTTTGTGACGGAGACAATTCACCGCTATACGGGTCATTGTTAGTTAATGCCTCAATTATATTCGTAGAATAAGACCCTTTGCCTTCTGGATACTTTGCACCAAGAATACCTCCGGGTTGCCCCTGTGCATTGTTAGGCGCTAGGCTTTCAAGAAACGCGGCTCTTGCTCTTTTTGCATCAGATTCTTTAATACGCCGTTGGGTTTCAGTTAAAAAAGTTGTGTCAACAACAGGAGTTTCACCACGCATATCAGCATCACCAGCGGCAGCGAGTGTAGCCAGACCTTTAGGTGTAGATGTAGAAGATAAAGGGACTTCGCTAAATTCAGCGGTAGGTAAACCTAAAAGAGATGAGTCTGTATTGCCACCCTGACCCCCTGTGGGAGATGAGTACATAGCGCCGCCAGCGGGAGGTAGATTTGCAGACACACCATAGTTATCAGGTGGGACGTTATTTCTACCGCTTGTATCTATAAGCGGAAAAGACTCAGACTCTATAGTTTTAAGCTCTCTTTTTAGTCCACCAGACATAGGGAGATAAGGCACTTTTTTAGCAGCCTCAACTCCACCTACATCGGCTACGCCTTTAACATCTTGTACGCTATTTCTGGGCATAGCTTCTAAGGTGTCTTGCGTCATGCGCCGTGTTTCGCCCGGATAAATAGGGCTATCTTCTGCAAAAGTAACAATAACTTGGTTTACAGCGCCTCCCGGAGCCATTTTTAAAATACCACCACTAGCCATAGTAGCTATGCCTGTATCTTTCGTTGTGTCAGTCTTAGGGGCCATAGACTGTGCCATACCACTAGCAACAGCTTGAGGCATACCTGCCACGTTAGTCTGTGGTGTTGGGGCTGAAGCTGCGCCCATTAGTCCTTCAAGAACAGTAGGCTGACCTAGCCCCTCTTGCCGTGTCTGCTCCATACGCATTTCTTTGCGATTGTTTAACTCGGAAGCAACAGCCCATTGTGGTACTGTAGGGTTAGCCCCTTGCATAAGAGCCATTAGCTGTTGATCTGGCGCGCTACGAAGTGCGTTTTGTATTTCTAACAGGTTCTGCATAATTAACCCCCGTAGGCTTTATAGAGAGATAGTCCCGTAAGACCCGCACCCGCTAACTGTTGTAACGCTCCCGGCTGCTGCTGTGGAGTAGTAGATGTACCCTGATACGTATTTGTACCTGTAGCAGCAATCGGCATACCTGATAGAATACCTGTCATGTTACCAATCTGCTGTGCAGTGTAACCTTCTTTTTCAAGGAAGTTTTGATAGTCAAGGTCAAGTTCCGCTTGGTCTCTACCTTCTTCAGCAGCACCAATTCCTTCTAGCAACTGCATATCTTGTATCTCGGTTTGTCGTTCTAGTTCGCCCAAGGCCACCGAATCTTTAGCAAGTCCCGAACCTACACCCAGTGCGGCAAGTCCTTGTTTAGCTGCAAACTGATCTGCACCTTCTGTGGCGGCTTCTACCCTAGCAAGTTCTGCAGCTTTAGACTTATCAACATCCATGTCTGCTTTACGAGAGGCAGTAAACTGATTGCTTGCATCCTTATAGGCGTCTTGCAGCCCTTTGTCTTGCAGCATACCCATGCGGTTCATCATAGAATCTTCAGCTAGGAAGTTACGCACCGCGCCGCGTGACCCACCAAATGCCCCTGCCTGTACTGCCTGTGAGTTTCTAAGCCCCTGAGTACGCTGGTAGTCGCGCATAGCTTCCGACTTTTGTCGATCCACAACATTCTGCGTGTAGGGATTCATGTATTCCCCTACATTATCACCCGTAAACTTAGCAGCATCACTATAGTCGTACTCGCTAAACGTATTAGGAGTGTAATCACCCAAGTCTTCTGCGGTAGCCATGCCATCAGTCATGTACGTTTGTGCGGCTCCAAGCCCCGTTATACCGTCTCCAGTAGCAATATCACGCGTACCCGATATAGCATTAAGCGTATCTTGACTCTGCTCTGCAAACCGATCACCCGTATAAGGGTTATATTCCTTACCATACTCAGCTTCGGCTTTAGCTAGGTTGCGCTCAAAATAAGGTTTGGCCCATGCAGGTAAGTCTGCAACCGAAGAACCCTGATTGGTTGTTGTGGTATTGTATGTCTTACTACTACTCATTGGGAAATCTCCATTTTATAAGCCGTATACTCTGGTTCCCAGCCATACTTTTCTAAGCATCGTCCCCACGCTTTGCGCCCGTAACCTTCAAGATGACTACAGTTATTATTTATAGCGTACTCACGTAGTGTAGCCTGACATAAATCTAAGACTTTCATCATATTACTACCACCAACCCAGTCTATCGCTAACCCCCGCCTAGTAGGGTATTCTAGTATGCGGGTCGTAAACACCATCATAATAACATCATCTTTAACAATAATCCATAACGTATGAAATTTACGCTTAATATCGTCATACACACTCTTAATAGTAAACTTATTATTTGTAGTTCGCACTGCGCGATCTATAAATTCCTCAACTTGAGGCCACACCACATCTAAATACTCAATAGGTACAGGTGTTATGACAGAGGGGCTTTCTGTAACTACGTCCTTCATGCGGTCATCATCTTATTAAGTTCCTTAGCTGCATTAGAACCCGCGTCATTTACTTTATCTACGTTTACTCCTGCACCTTTTAATGCTTCGTAAGCATCTTTACGTAACACAAACTCACCATCTGCAAGCAGTACATCTTGTGTAGCATCGCCGTCTTTAAGCTGTGCTGTTATTTTGTCATCTGTGCCTGACCCATCACCGTTGCCGCGCACTTCAC
>Ga0222715_10003620_pt1 | contig 13725 bp, 8 predicted proteins | sample C33_9DmetaG_FD_165056 | JGI IMG/M metagenome (GOLD analysis project Ga0222715, IMG submission 165056) | Estuarine water microbial communities from San Francisco Bay, California, United States - C33_9D | ecosystem: Environmental > Aquatic > Marine > Unclassified | place: USA: California...
AAATCAGACGGCGAGGCGGCGTCGCCGCCGACGCCGCCTCGCCGTCTGATTTCGTCGACGTCGACCCGATTCTCGGCCGCGTCGTCGTCTTCGACGCGCGCACGCTTTTACACGAAGTTCGTCCGAGTTTTCACGACCGCTACGCCGTCACCGCGTGGACGCGCGGTTCGGCGCTTTAGCCGCCCGCCTCGGCGTCGCCTCTTGGAAAAATTTCCCGCCACGATTGCGATTGTTAGCAATTAGCGATCCAATCGTCGTCGTCATCGCGCGTCGCTCGACGCTTCGCGCGCGCGCCGACGCCCGCGCGAGACGCGCGCCCGCGGTCGTCGTCGCGGCGGTCGTCGCCGATGTCGCGCGACGCCGCCGCGCCCGCGACGCCCGCGGCGCCGATTCCCGACGACGCGCGAATCGTCGACGCGCGATCGCCGATCGACGCGACGCGTCGCGCGCGCGACGCGAGCGCGCGCGAGGACTCGCGACCGACGACGAGCGCGTCGAGCGATGACTCGGACGCGGTCGCGAGGAAGATGTCGCTGAACGCGAGGCGCGTGGACCGCGGGCGAACGGCGAACGCGGCGAACGCGACGGGCGCCGAGCGAGGATCGAGACGACAGATTGAGACGAATAAGTTTTTACCGTGGTTGCCGGAGCGCGCGACGCTCGAGGGGACGCTGGAGAAGAAGGTGGAGGAGACGAGTTGGTTCGCGAGCGTCTTCGGCGGCGCGACGGATACGTGGAACTTGAGACACTTCATGCTGTACGAGACGCACTTGTTTTGGGGGAAAGGATTCAGCACGATGCACGGGTACGGGACGATTTTGAGCGCGAAAGAGGCGCCCGAACACGGACCTACGGCGTTCGTGATCGAGATGATGGCGGTGCCGAAGCGGTCGCTGCGCAGAAGTCTTCAGGAAAACGTCGACTTTATGGATCTCATCTCGGGATTGTGCTGTAAGCCCGCGGGGTTCAAGACGATGACGTTGCGCGCTGGAAGTCCGGGCGATCGCGCGCGGTGGATCGATGCGCTGCAATTGGGAACGACGAGCTCGCCGCTTTCGGCAAGAATGCCGCTGGAGTACTCGGAGGAGATCGCGCCGAGCCCGCGCGTTTCCACGGATAGCGATAGGTCCTCGCTTGATTTCAGTTTCGGGAACAAACACAAAAAGTACGAAGAGCCGCCGCCACCGATGTCGCCAGGACCGGTGACAGGGCGACTGACTCAAAACGCCGATCCGATCGACGATGAAGATGTTGGGAAATACGCCTTCAGTTTGCGCGAGGACACCGGCGTCTCGAGCGGGTTGCCGCCGCTGCCGAAGAAGGTGCTCGATCGTATCCCGTCGGCGCTCAAGAAGGGTTCGAGTTTTTCCACGTCGCTGAACGTCAGGCGTAACTCTAGCGATGGAAACTCCAAGTCGGTGACGTTCAACGAGCACGTCGAGACGCAAGTGATCGACAAGTCGCCGAGTAAGCACGGACTCGCCGCGGCAGAGGAGACTGATAAAGAGTTTAGAACGCGCACGCGTCTTCTCCAAGCCGCGGGAAAGTTTACGATTGCGGAGGAAGAGTTATCTATAGGTGCTAAACTCGGTGTCGGGTCTTTTGGTGTCGTGCATCGCGCGAAGTGGAACGATACCGATGTCGCCTACAAAACCATGCTCGCCGACAAAATGAACGACGACACCATCAATGCCTTTGCGGAGGAGATTCGCATGATGCGCGCGTTGCGTCATCCAAACATCGTACTGTTCCTCGGTGCGGTGATTCAGCGGGGTCGAATGGGAATCGTGTCCGAGCTCATGAAGCGCGGAAACTTGGAGCAACTGTTGCACGGCAACGGTAAGTGGAGCGAGTCGCTTCGTAGCAACGGGATGCTTCGCCGACAAATGGCGGCGGATTGCGCGCGCGGGATGTTGTATTTACACTCCCTCGCCCATCCCGTTGTACATCACGACTTGAAACCGGCAAACTTGCTGGTCGACGGAAATTGGACACTTAAAGTGAGTGATTTTGGGATGAGTGAGTTGAAGAACTACACGTACGGATCGAATTGCAAAGCTCCCGGGGGAACGCCCGAGTGGATGGCGCCCGAGGCGCTTCGCGGCGACGACGTCAACGAGCTCTCGGACGTGTATTCGTTCGGCGTCATTTTGTGGGAGCTCATCACCCTGAATTTCCCATGGGCCGAACTCTCGTCACCCGTGCAAATAGTCGCTCAAGTCGCTTTTTTGCACCGCCGGCTGAAAATTCCGAGCTGGGTCGAGGACCCGATGGAGCAACTATTGCACGATTGCTGGACGCGCGAGACGGATGCGCGACCAACGTTTGCAAAAATCGTCGAACGCCTCGTCGGCGATTACCCATCCGCGTGGTCACAGGGTAAAGAGTCGAAATCCGCCGAGCAAGAAGCGGCCGACATTCTCGCCCTGATGTCCAAAGACGACGGTTCCCCGACGTCGGCGACCGAAGACGACGAATTCGTCGACGCGAGCGACTCCATCGACGTCTCCGTCATCTCCGCCTTCGCCCCTCGCGGCTTAGCCCCGATCCGCACCCCGACGCCGGTCCACGACGCCACCGCTTCCAGGACTCTCGGTTCCGAGGACGATTCCGCCGAGGAATCCAACTCGCTCGATTCCTCCGCCGACGTCTCCGCGACGACTTCTCCTCGAAAGCCCCCTCTCACCGCCAGCGTCGCCGCCAACGTCGGCGCCTTCCGCCCGAAGACCCTCTCGCCCCTCAAAACGCCTCGCGCGCGCGCGCGCGTCGCCGAGCCTTAGCCGCCGGCTCTCCTGTAAATCAAACCCGCGCTCGCGCCGCGCCGTCCCGGTCGGCTCCAGAGTTGTCCCAGTGTTGTCCCATCGTCGCGACGTCACAACGCCTCGCGCCGCGACGCGCCTCGCGCCGCCGCCGCACCGCGCGCGCCATGGACCCGTCGATGTTCACGCCCGAGATGATCGTGCGTCGCGACGCGACGCGACGCGACGCGACGCGACGCGACGCGAAAAGCGCGCGCGATGACACCGCGACGCTTCGAAAGATCGCGCGACGAAAACGACGAAAACGACGCGACGCGAGCGAACGACTGACGCGCGCGACGCGAACGACGCGATGCGCTCGCGCGCGCAGGCGCAAGCGCAACAGATGATGGCGAACATGACGCCCGAACAGATGGCGCAGATGCAACGCATGGCGGGGTCGATGGGCTTCGGCGCGCCGCCGGGCGCGGCGGAGGCGATGAAAAACATGACGGCGGAGGACATGCGACGCGCGGCGCAAGAGATGGGAAACATGACGCCGGAACAGTTGAAGACACAGTACGAACAGGCGCAGGGACACGCGAAGGCGAGCGCGGATTATCGATACGCGGGGAGCGAGACGCTGAAGAAGGAGGGGAATAAACTCGTGGGAGAGGGAAAACACGCGGATGCGGTGGAGAAGTACGCGCGAGTGAAGGAAAACTTGAAGGATGATGCGAATGCGGCGGCGAAGACGCTGCGGTTGTCGTGCATGTTGAACATGGCGCTTTGTTTTAACAAGATTGGGAAGTACGACGGGGCGATTAGCGAGTGCACCGAGGCGCTCGAGCTCGAGCCGCGGAGCTTGAAGGCGTACTATCGACGCGGACAAGCGCACGTGGCGAAGGGTGAGCTCGAACAAGGTGTGAGTGATTTGATGCGCGCGAATAAGCTCAGTCCTGGAGATGAGACCGTGGCGGGAGAGCTCGAAGCGGCCGTCAAGCGCATGGAATCGCAAGGATTAGCCGTGCCGGTCGCCGCGCCGGAATTCGACCATCCCGAGGCCGCGCCCACGACGAGCGCGGGCGCGAGCGCTGGTGCGATGCCGGGGATGCCGACGCTCACGCCTGATATTCAAGCACAGGTGAGCGCGATGATGAGCGACCCGAACGCCATGGAGCAAATGTCGTCGATGATGAGCGACTTGACCGACGAGCAAATCGAGCAGATGGCGGCGGCGAATCCCATGATGGCGGGCATGGACCCGGATCACGTGAAGAAGGCAGCGGGTATGATGAAGAACATGAAGCCAGAGACCATGCAAAGCATGATGAAGATGGCGCAGAGCATGGGCACGGAGGGCGGGAAAGGCTTCGACCCGAACGATCCCGACATGATGTCCAAGATGCAAAAAGAGTTGAACAACCCGGAGATGCGCGAGGCGATGGTTGAAATGATCCAGGGTATGGATTCTGAGTCGCTGAAGGAGATGTCCAAGAGCATGGGCATGACGATGGACGACGCGCAAGCTGAGCAAGCGGTCAACGCTCTCAAGAACATTTCGCCAAAGACGATGGAACGGATGCTCTCCATGGCTTCCGTCGCGGGCGGGATTTACAGCCGATTCAAGCGACCGATCGATTGGGCTTTGCGCAACAAGCGCATGGCGCTCAGCATCATTGTCGTGTTCGCGGCCATGGGGACGACGTACGTGCTGCGCTGGTGGCGTCGCCGCGGAGGAGCCGTGGAAGCGGCTGACAACCAAACCTCGACCTCAACGTTTTAATGCTATCCTTCGTTTCAACAATTACATTCCTAATCGCTCGTGTGGACGATGCACTGACGGGCGGCGTCGTACGAGAAGTGCGAGTTTCTGAAGGCAGAACTGCCGTAAAACGGCGCCAAATCCTCGATGCCGTACGCTCTCGCCTTGCTCTCGAGATCTCGGCACCGCACTGTCGTCGTCTGACCTGCGGTATCCGCTTGACTGTTTGGCTTAACGCCGACATTTTCCCAGCGCATCGTTTCACGAAGTAGTCCGCGAAGAATTTCGAGGAGCAAAGCGTCGTAGTCGCGATGGAAGTGCGTGTATCGCGCAAACTTCTTCTGCAGAGTCTTTTGCACGGATTGCTTTTGAGTGCCGATGAACGACTGCAGCATGCATCCAATCGCAGCGTCGATGTCATCAGCTGAAACTTGCTGGCTAAGTCGCATCGCCGCTCGAGCTTCACTCATTCGAATGATAGACTCGATGTGACGCACGGCGACGGGCATGCCTTCGCGCGTCACAGACTCCTTACGCAATTCGGCGTAGACTCGTTGAATCTTCGGCAAATCTTGCTGATTCAGCTTTGGGCGGCATTCTTTTTTCGCGTACGAAATATACTTGCGCAACAACTTTTGATCAATCGGCTCGATGTCGTCGTCATCATTTTCCCCAAATGGATTCTGCAATGGCGCCTCCGGATCGTCTTCAAACTTCGGATGGCACTTGACGTGGGAGTGCACGACGAACTTAGCGAGTCTTTCATCTAAAACAGGGTCGATGACGTCGCGAACAACGCAAAGAATATCGAAGCGCGAAAGGATTGGATCCGTCAGTTCAACGTTGTCGCTGAAAGTCTTGGATGAATCGTATCGACCGCCGATGGGGTTCGCCGCGGCGATGACCGAGCATCTCGCTTGTAAAGAAGTCACAATACCAGCCTTGGAAATAGATATGGATTGCTGCTCCATCGCCTCGTGAATGGACACGCGATCTTGCTCGTTCATCTTATCGAACTCGTCGATGAGGCACACGCCGCGATCGGCGAGCACGAGGGCGCCGCCTTCCAGCACAAACTCGCGAGTCACCGGATCTTTGTGCACGGCGGCTGTTAAACCGACCGCAGAAGCGCCTTTACCAGTAGTGTACACCGCACGACCCGCGGTGGCTTGTGTATACTTCAAAAACTGCGATTTCGCAACCCCAGGATCCCCGAGCAACAACATGTTGATGTCGCCGCGCAATCGCGTCTTGCCCTTGACGAACTTTTCTTGACCGCCAAACAGCGCAAATGCGATGCCCATCTTGATATCTTCGTGGCCGTGAATGGACGGCGCGATGGACTTCATGATGCGTCGAACGATTTTCGGATCACGGCTGAGTTTTCTGATGTCCTCGCGATCTTCGTCCGTGAGATTGCCCGATGAGTATAAATCTCCTTTTCGTTTGACGTAATTCGCCTCGATGTACGTCGTGAATACGGGGAATCCCTGCTGGCGCGTGTTCAGCGACGCTTCGAAGTTATTTGTGTACACCCCGGTGACTTCAATCTCGTCACCCGGTTTCGCCAAGTCAATCAAGTCGTTCAACACGATCACCTCTTTACTTCGCGGAATGCGGCCAGCCGGAACGCTTCCCGGAGATTCCTGCAACGTCAACTTCTGGTAGTTGCGATACACCGTCTTCGCGGAGTTGATCTGCCACCTACCTTTTTGTTGGCACTCCGGGCAAGCATTCGGGCGCTCCTCTTCCCTGCTACTATTTTGGAAGATTGGACCGACGTTGTACGAACACACCATGCACGTGTACGTCACGTTTTTCAGTTGCGGAAACACACCCGTGCGTCGCGTCACGACACCGCTTACGCGAATCAACGAGTTTAAGTGCGATTGACGAATATCACGAATAGCGTCCTCGACGGGCAAATCCACGATTCGCACGAAAACGTCGGGATGAATGTCGCCGTACGACGGGTAAAGCTTCAACACCTCCGTGAGCGCGACTTCGTCGAACAGATCGAGCATGTCCTTGGGTGCGTCCGCGACCCAAACCGCAATCAGAGACTCGCTCTTTGCCAGGTGCATGTAGCTGATTTCCAAACTCTGCAAGTTGTTGTTGCACATCTCGCGAATCTTTTTGTGATAATGCGACCGCCCGGCTTCGTCGAGGAGTCCTTTGCGCAAAAACCGACTCAAACGCTTGCGAATCTCAACCTTCGTGCGATCCTTCGTGATCCACTCGCGAAGAGGACAATCGTACACGTCAATGTTCACGTCAAATTCCTCTTCATCGTCTTCCATGTCCCCATCTGCCGCGCGATCCGCCGCCCGTCGCCTTCGCGCCTGCCGCAACCATTCGTCCTCGCCCTCCTCGAGCGCCCGCGGCCGCACCCGACCCGCGCGTCGTCCACCGCGATCTTCATGCATATCCCGCTGTTCCATCAGCTCTTCCGCGCGCAATCGCGCCTCGAGTTCGGCCTCCGCATCGTACTCCTCGTCCTCCTGCGCCAGTCCCGCCTCTTCATACTGGTCCAAGTGCGGCATCACTTGGTAATCCCTACGCCGTTCGAAAACCACGCGTCCCTCGCGCTCGTCAGTCGCGCGATCCGACCCCCCACTTCATCCACCGTCGCGTCTTTCCGCGCGCGACGTCCATCGCGCGTCTGACTTCCTCTCTCGTCGCCTCGCGCTCGCGAGCGACAGCTCGAGATTCAAATTTTAAACCCGCGTCCCGTCCCGTCCTCGTCCTCGCGCGTCTCGATCGCCCGCGTCGCGCGCGCACCGTTCCATGTCGTTCATCAGATCCTCTCCATCGCTCTCGTCGTCGCTCCCGCGCGAGTCCTCGCTCGCGTCGTCGTCGCTCGCCCCCGCGTCGTCGCGCTGATCGTGATGCGGCACGAACGGATCGTCCGCGCCCGCGCGCTCGAACGCGTCCCGCGCGTCGTCGTACGCGTCCGAGGCGTCGTCGCGGTCATCGCTATCGCTCGTCGCCATCGCGGCGCGCGCGCGTCGTCGCGTCGCGCGTCGTCGAGTGTCGCATCGCGCGCGCGTTTTGAAATCGCATCACATCTCGACGCGCGCGCGCCTCGAGACGCGCTCGCGTCGAGCGCGCGCGCCTCGAGACGCGCGCGAGCGACGCCGCGACCGCGCGCGCGCCGCGCGAGGGCGACGACGCGCGCGAGGGCGACGACGCGCGCGATCGCGGATCGCGAATCGCGACGCGCGGGCGATGGAAACGAAACGCGTCGTCTTCGTGTCGCTCAAACCGTCGTCGACGGCGAGCGATGATCAACACGCGACGAGGAACGCGCGACGGAAGCGCGCGCTCGGGATCGAGGAGAGGGCGACGTGGGAGGAGTTTGTGCGCGCGGCGTGCGCGCGGTTGCAAATCGCGGGCGCGCGAGCGGTGTATCACGCGAGCACGGGCGAACGCGTGCACGGGATAGAGGACGTGCAAGACATTGAGGATTTAATCGTCGAGGAGGATGAGAGCGCGCGGATGATGGAGAGCGGCGCGACGCCGGGGGTGAGCCCGTTGCGAACGCCGAACGGACGCGCGAACGGGGCGACCGCGCGCGGGACGCCGGGAAGGGATCACGACGGTGATTACGACGACGACGATGGAAAAAATAAACCGCGAAGGATGTCGGTGCTGCTGTCGAGCCTCATACCGGGACTCGGCAGCGCGGTTGGCGACGGGGCGTTGAGGAAACTGGACAGCGCGTTGGACGCGGCGGAGCGCGGCGACGACGACGACGGTCGATCGAAGAATCATCGCGTGCCGACGCGCAAGCCCGTGGGCGCGCGGAAGACGTTGAAGCGAAAGAAGCGTTTGAACAGACGCGCGGCGGCGTTGTTGCTGATCGTGTTCGTCGGTACGTTGGTGTACGTCTTCGGTCGGCGCTTCGAAGACGCGCCGTTCTAATAGTCTAGTTGTAAAACAGTCGTCATTGCGTCGCGCTCGCGACTTTGTCTCGGCGCCGTCGCGCGGTGCGTATCTCGCGAACGCGCAGCGAGCGACGCGCGACGTCATGCGCTCGTTCGGCGCGACGTCGACGTCGGCGGCTCGTCCAACGCTCGTCCGGACGAAAAGTGCACCCAGACACAAATCCCGCTCGCGCGCCGCGCCGCGCGCCGCGGACGACCCGCAGGCGTGGGAACGGTTTTATCTCACGCATAGCAAAGACGGCGCCAAGGGACACGACGTCGGGGCGTTCAAAGATCGGCATTACCTCCGGAAAGCGTTCGGGGAGCTGGTGGACGAAGACGCGCGCGCGGCGCCGGAGACGTTTCGCCCGGCGCTTCGCCCGAGCGAGCTCCCAGACGTGGACGAAACGCGTAAAATCGACGTTTTAGAGCTCGGGTGTGGGGTCGGAAACTCGGTGTTTCCGCTTTTGAGGGCAAATTTGAACATGCGAGTCGTGGCGGTGGACTGCTCACCGACGGCGATTGCGGCAGTTCGCGCGAACCCGGAGTTCGATGCGCGACGACTTCGCACGCACGTCGTCGATGCGAGCGCGCCTCGTTCGATGGTGAGCTGCGTTGACGACGCGTCGGTCGACGCCGTCACCGCAGTGTTCTTTTTTTCTGCGCTCACGGCGAACGGGTTGCGCAACGCCGCTGAGGAAATTCGTCGCGTGCTACGTCCGAATGGTTTACTTTTATTTCGAGATTACGCGCGAGGGGACGTTAAGACAGACGCGTCGTCACGGTTTGTGCCGGGCGAACGCATCGATGAGAACGCGTCTTTGTCGTCGTCATCGTCGTCGAACGAGCAAACGTACCGCCGTTCCGACGGCACGCTCGCCGTCTTCTTCGACGAAGACGAGTTGAACGATGTGTTTGCATCCGTCGGGTTGGTGGGCGAGTGCGAAATAGTCACACACTCGATCACGAATCGCAAGCTCGGGGTGACGATGGATCGAAAGTTTGTGCAAGGGCGGTTCGTGAGGCTCGCAGGGTGAGTTGTTTGAATTTAGATTTGTCATTGAATTACATTGATCTGTAGCGATCACTGTCTTACGCCGCAACCGATTGTGCGTTCACTTCGCCGAGCACCGCCTCGTTCGTAGTCGGCGGGGCGAGGATCTTCCTGCTCTCGTGGAAGTATTGATGCGGCGTGTGCACGCCCGCCTCGATTTCGACGCCGTCGTGAATCGCCGCAAACGTCATACCGCACGCGATTTGGTAGTGCATATTCGTCGCCTTCTCGACAATAGCGTGCGACTTGGCGCCAGAGATTTTCAACGTACCGAGCAACTCGTGCAAACGTGCGCCGTTATCTTTGACGCCAGACGTGAGCGTCTTGAACGGACAACCGTGCGCGTCCTTCACGCCCGGATCTGCGGCGATGCACTGACCGCACGCGTGCGGAGTGTAATTAACGCGCTTCCCTTCCTTACCGTACGCGTGTCTGATACCATACGCGTAGTCCTTTTCAAACTTCTCCGCGGAGCAATCCGGGGACTTTGTGAACTCTGTCTTCCAAAACACGAGCGCCTGGTCCAGAGGCAACCCGATGCCCTTCAAATACAGTTGCAGTTGTCGTCGACCGCCGTGCGTCAGGTGATGCTTTTCCTTGAGCGCCTTGTAAAGCTGGCGCATGCACAGCGGGAAAGACTCTTGCGTGGCTTCGATGCCGGCGATCGACATCGTGCCGTCTTCGCCTTGGAAATCGTACCCGCTTCCCGAGCGACGGTTGTGCACAGATTTCAAAAGCGGCGTCAAACGGTGAGCCTCCTTCTCTTCAAACTTCTTGAAGAGCGTGATGGCTTCGGCGACCATCTTGTTCAGCATCGTCTTAAACCGACCGAACACGAGCTGTTCGAGGGTTTCTTTACGAATCCACGCGTTTCCGCCGATCAAGTACGCCCGTCTCGACCTGACGAGCGAGCACACCTCTTCGAAACCGACGACAAACCAACTCGACGCATCGCTCGCGTCTTTCACGCAAATCGCCTCGTACTCGCGCGCCCCGAGATAACCATCTGTTTTAAGACTTCGACACATCTGCCTATACTCGTTGTCCGCCATCAAGACGTCGCGCAAATCGTCCCGTCTCTCCCGCACCTCCTTCTCGCTCGCTCGCGCGTAACCGTTAAACCCGTTCGCCCGCATAAACTCCATCTTCGCGTCCAAACTCAGCTCACCGTATCGATACTTGAACAACTCCAACTCATTCTCTCGAAACCATCGCCTGTGCTCTTCGCTTCGACAGCTCGCCAACCTCAACAAAAAATGACTCGTCGCGTCTCTCGCCGCGCCCTCCGCGTCAAACGTCCCGCGCGTCGTCCTTCGCATGTCGTGTTCCTCCTCCGCGCTCGCGATCGCCCGCTTCAGTTCCTCGTCCCTCTTCCCACCGCTTCGCGCGTCGTCGATCGCCCGCAGCACGGCGTACCGATCCAGCGCCGCGCGTTCGAGGTACTCGATGGAGCGCTCGTCGTCGGGCGCGGTGTTGTACGCGTCCAACCGCGCCGCGTTCCCGCGGTACTTTCGCTCGAGCTCGGCCTTCGCGCGGTCGCGGTCTCGCCGTCGATTCGTCTTCAGCGCGCCGAGCATGGCGCCGTCGCGCGTCGCCGTGTCGCGCGATCGCGCCGCGAGCTGTCCGCGCCGAATTTCAAAAATCGTCCCCGGCGCGCGGTTCGGTGGTTCGCACTGTTTACCCATACGCGCGACGCGCGCGCGACGCGACGCGACGCGCGCGCGACCGCACGGCGCGACGCGCGACGCGAGCTCGACGGCGACGCGACGACGCGCGCGGACCGCGCGCGAGCATGGGCGCGGCGGAGATCGCGGCGGCGATCGCGCGCGACGCCGCGGACGGACGCGCGGGCGAGTACGACCTCGCGGGATTCGGCGAGGCGTGGGTCGACGCGCTCGTCGACGCGGCGTTCGCGGCGCCGACGCGCGCGAAGGGAGGGTTTTACGCGTCGTGCAAGTTCATCGTCGGCGGGGGGAAGAAGACGCGGGCGAAGTACGACGATGAGCTGCTGAAACACCTGACGGCGGCGCTTCGCGCGAGGGCGTTCGAGGACGACAGAGGCGCGAGCGCGTGCGAGACGTGCCAGGGGACGTACAAGTACCAGCACGACACGGATAAGGATTTGAAATACTTGCACGTGTTTCCGAGGGTGACGCACGAGGCGGAGGGGGGGGAGGAGGCGGCGGCGACGGGCGGGTCGCAGTCGCCCGAGTATCGCGCGTGCACGTGCGATTTGGAAGAGTTCGAGCGATTGGTGGAGATGTATTGTCCGAGCTTTTCGCAAAAGCGCGCGCTGTTGCGCAGGATGAAGGTGATGGAGCACGCGCTCGGGGCGCTTGAACAAAAGGTGATCGCGATGGAGAGCTTGAATGATCGCGAGCAGACGATGTACGACTCGATGGTTGAAGTCGCGGCGAAGATTGAGTTCTTACAACAGGCGCTGGACGACATGATCAAGAAGGGCCGATTGACGAAAGGCGAACAAGGAGAAATTGTCGAAGATTTGGAGCTCAAACTCGAAGATTTGAACCTGATGGTGAACGAGGCGAACGAGGAGGGGAAGCCGAAGCGCGCGGAGATGCTCGAGAGCAAGAAGGAAATCGTCGTCAAGAAGATTGACTCGGTGCGCGCGAAACCTCCAATCGTTTACACGGTGCCGCACGAACGCGAACTTTTGGACTTGAAGAAGGAGCTGAACTCGCTGAAAAAAATTGCCGCACAATCGAAAGGAAAGTTGATGAGCGGCGCGGACGCGGCAAAGTGCGCGAATATTCCCAAGCTCGAAGAGCGCATAGCGAATTTGGAAAACTCCGAGGAAAAAGGATGGTATGAGGACGAATGCCGAGCTCTGCTCTTCCCACCAGTCGCCGATAAGAAAGCGCCGGTGAAGGCCAAGGCGGCGAGCGGCGCCAAAACCAATTCGGGATGGCTCACCAAGGCGGCGAAGGGCGGATCGCGCGGCGGAGGTGGATCTGCGAAAGCTTCGTCGACTCGTGGTCCTTCCAACCCGTTCGCGATGCTCGGAGACGATTAGCGTATAGCGGCGGTATTTAAGTATCACAACATTCATCAACATTCATCTTGTCAACGTTCACCGTGGTGTCTGGGCGGGCGAAACGGCAAAGGTTCGACGTTCCAAATCTTCGCCGCGTACTCCCGAATTGTGCGATCGGATGAAAACATCCACATCGAACATGCAGCTTCGATGCACTTGGCGGTCCACTTCTCCTCGTACTGATACGCCGCATCGGCTTCTGCAATCGCACCGAGGTACGACGGAAAGTCGTGCGCGGTGAGGTAGACGTCTTTCCTCGGATCGATGGCGTCCAAGAGCTGGTTGTACGCTCCGTCGTCCGGCTTGCCGAAGATACCGGCGCGAATCATTCCCATGGCGCGGTGAAGACGAGGATCAATTTTTGGTGGGTCGTGCGCCATCTGGCGTCGAATTGCCGCGACTTGATCAGCCTTCGCGCCAAATGTGAACATGTTATGCTCGCCAATCGCTTGTTCTATCTCGATGTTCGCCCCATCCATTGTACCCACAATCAAGCCACCGTTCATGACGAACTTCATGTTCCCAGTGCCGCTCGCCTCCATACCCGCGGTGGAGATGTGTTGAGAGATGTCACTCGCGGGAATGAGAATCTCCGCTAGAGACACGTTAAAGTTGGGAACGAACACCACCTTGAGTAAATCGCGACATGCTGCGTCGGAGTTCACGACTTCAGACACGGCGCATACGAGCATGACAAGATTTTTCGCCATGACGTATCCGGGTGCAGCTTTGCCGGCGATGATGTGCACGCGCGGCACCATGTTTTTGCGCTGTTCGGGCGTAGCCTGCGTGATTTCGGCGTAGCGGTGCACGATTCCAAGGACGTTCAACAACTGACGCTTGTACTCGTGTATGCGCTTGACTTGCATGTCGAACAAGGCGTTGGGATCGACGCGGATATTCATCGAACGGTGCAGCCATTCCGCAAGCGCTTGCTTGTTCGTTTGCTTGGCCGCTCGCCAACGCTGTCGAAATTGCGGATCTTGCGCCATCGTCTTGATCGGTTCGAGTCGTTTGAGATCATTCACCCACCCGGGACCGACCATGCCCGTATAAATGCTCGCGAGCGCTGGATTCGCTTGCAATAGCCATCGTCGCGGCGTGACACCATTCGTCACGTTGATGAACTTTTCCGGCCACATCAACAAAAAGTCGGGGAAGAGCAAAGATTTCAAAAGCTTGGTGTG
>Ga0222715_10003622_pt1 | contig 13722 bp, 6 predicted proteins | sample C33_9DmetaG_FD_165056 | JGI IMG/M metagenome (GOLD analysis project Ga0222715, IMG submission 165056) | Estuarine water microbial communities from San Francisco Bay, California, United States - C33_9D | ecosystem: Environmental > Aquatic > Marine > Unclassified | place: USA: California...
AGCGGAAGCCGCGGCGGAAGAGAAGCGTTACAGAAAAGAACTAGAAGCGGAAATAAAGGGGGTTTCGTACTCAAAGTCTTTGGAGAAGAAGGACGAGGACGAGGACGAGGACGAGGACGAGGACGAGGACGAGGACGACGACGCCTCGGACGACGACGCCTCCGAAGACGACGACGCCTCGGAGGCGTCGTCATCAGAGGACGAAAACGGCGATCCGAAGAGTCGCCTCACGTTCGACATGGCGCTGAGCGAAAAGGACAAAATCATGCGCGATCAGCTCGCCAAGGGTTCGGACGAAGAACAGATGAAGAAGATGTCGTACATGCTCTTGCCCCGCAAAAAGAGAGAGCTGTACAAAGCCATGCAAATCGGTATCGCGAAGAAGGAGAAACGCGCGGCCGAGCTCACGAGATTGGCTAACGAGCACAAAGAAAAGAAACGCGCCGCCGCGGAGGGCGAAAAGGAAGAACCGAAGAGTAAGAAGGGTAAGACGAACAAGGGGGCGAAGACGACGAAGTCGAAGAAGTGAGATGTTGTAATAGAACGCTGAAATTACGCGATAAGTCAAAACGATGGAGATGATGAACAAATAATTCGTGATCCTATTAAATTGCGCTCGCGTCGCTCTAGTCAAGCGGTTTACACAAGGCGAATGACGCCCATCTCCGCGTTATCCCCGCGGCGGCTCAACGTGCGCACGATGCGCGTGTAACCGCCGTTACGATCGGCATATCGCTTCGGCGCTTGCTCAAAGAGCGCCTCGACGACTTCCTTATCGTAAATGAACGCCTCCGCCATGCGTCGCTTGTAGTCATCACCATCCTTGGCTAATTGAATCATGTGCTCCACCGGCTTTCGCATCGCCTTCGCGCGCGCCATCGTCGTCGTCACCGTCCCGTGGCGAAGCAACTCCGTCGTCAACCCTCGAATGAGCGCCTTACGTTGATCCGCCGGCTTGTTAAGCTTCGCGTTCTTGTTCCCGTGGCGCATCATGGTCCACTTCCCTTGCTCAGTCTCCACGCCGAACGTCGCCCCCGCGCCTGCGTACACGAAACCCGCGCGTCAGTCACAAGACCTAAAACCCTCAAACGCCCCCAGCCCTCCATCGCGCGCGTCCCCCCGCGCGCCCTCCTCCGCGCGCCCGCGCGCGCGCGAACGCCGCGCGCGCGCCCTTCCCCTCGCGCGCCGCGCGCCGACGTCCCGCTCGCGCCGCCCGCGCGCGCGCCGCGCGCGCCGCGCGCGCCGTCGCGCGACCCCCCGTCGCGACCCCACGGTCGCCGCCCCATCCCTCGCGCGTTCGCCCCCCGCGACCCCTCCCGCGCCGCGCGCGCGCGATCGATCGCGTCCACGAATTATCGCCCGCACCTCTGCGCGAAATCTCGCACGGACGCGCGGCGTTCATCCCACCGAGCGTCGAAATCGTCGTCGTCATCATCATCGCCGTCGTCGCGGTGTGCCGTCCGGCGCGGTAGGTTTCCCGTCGACGTCGCCGGGCGCGTCTCTGATGCCGCTCGCGCGTCTCTGAATACGCGACGATGAAACCATCGCGCGGTTTCGTTTTCGCGCCGCGCGACGACCCGCGATCGACTCGACGTCGATCGACGCCCGCGCGCGATCGACGCCGCGATCGATCGACGCGATCGATCGATCGATCGCGGTCGGTCGCCGCGCGCGCGGATAGGGCGCCGTCCGTCGTCGCGCGCGCGCGTCACTCGTCGTCGACGCGCGTCGATCTCGTCGCGATCTCGACGCGCGCGGACGCGAGAGTCGACGCTCGACGGTCGCGTCGACGATGGACGCGACGCGCGCGACGATGGACGGCGCGCGCGGCGTCGACGCGACGAAGATGCGCGCGATGACGACGCGGGACGACCGCGGACGGGGACGGCGCGCGACGCGGGACGGCGCGCGCGGGGGACGCGCGCGCGCGACGACGCGCGCGACGGCGACGGCGTCGGACGTGGGACGCGGGAAAGCGGCGATCGTCGTCGGGGGGGGGGTCGGGGGACTCGGGATGGCGTCGCGGCTCGCGAACGCCGGGTTTGAGGTGACGCTCTTGGAGAAGAACGGCGACGTGGGGGGGAGGTGTCGAAGCGAGACGTTCGCGGGGGGAGGGGAAGGGTACAGGTTCGATACCGGACCGTCGTTGATGCTGCTTCCGGAGCGGTACATGGAGCAGTTCACGGCGGTGGGGGAGAAGATGGAGGATTACTTGGACGTCGAACGCGTGGACCCGGCGTATCGCGCGCACTTTGGCGATCACACGACGCTCGACTTGTTGTACGACATCGAGGCGATGCGTAAGCAGTTAGATGAAGTCGAGTTCGGGGCGGGAGGGAGATACATCGATTGGCTCGGACGCGCGCGGGCGAGTTTGGATTACGGCGTCGCGGCGTTCATCGAGCGAGACGCGAACTCTATTCTGGATTTTGTCGATCTCTCTCGCGTCGGCCCGCTCGCGCTCGCGGTGAACCCGATCGATTTGTTGCTTCCGCAGTTTAACCAAATGGCCAAGTATTTCAAGGATGAGCGCTTGCGCGCGCTCTTCTCGTACCAAGAGTTGTACGTCGGCTTGAGCCCGTACAACGCGCCGGGCGTCTTCTCCTTGCTCGCCGCCACTGAGCTCACGGACGGGGTGTGGTACCCCAAGGGTGGGTTCACCAAAGTGCGCGAAAGCTTCAACGCGCTCGCGGAGAAGAAGGGCGCCAAGGTTCGCCTCAACAGCGAAGTCGCGGAGATTCTCACCGAGGAAGTGAGCGGTTTGGCGGACGCCAAGGGCGGCTCGCACACGGGACGAAAAGTCACCGGCGTGCGCTTGGCTTCGGGCGAAATTATGAACGCGGACGTCGTCGTCGCTAATCCGGATTTACCGTGCGTGTGGGATCAAATGCTCGACTCGGTGGGCGAGCCGGCGAAGAAGGAGAGCGAAAAGTGGGAAAACGCCGATTATTCGTGCTCCGTGCTCGAGTTCAACTGGTGCTTGAAGAAGGAAATCCCTGGGTTGTTGCACCACAACGTTTTTCTGTCTGGTGACTACAAGGGAAGCTGGGAGCGTCCAGCGACTGTGGATGACTTTGCAGCGCCGCGTCAACACAACTTTTACTGCCACAACCCGGTGTACACGGATAAGACGTGCGCGCCGGAGGGCGGTGCCTCGCTGATGATTTTGCTCCCCATTGCGAACATCAAAGAGCAAGAAAATATTTGCAAGAAACGGGGCGTTCCGGTGCCGAGTGAGACCGAACTCGTCGAGGCTGGCCGACAGGCCATCTTGCGACGCTTCAAGGAGGCGGGTCACGGCGACCTCACGGAAATCATCGCTCACGAATCCGTCACCGTGCCCTCGGAATGGCGCGACAAGTTCAATATTAAGAACGGTGCCGTCTTCGGTTTATCTCACGGGTTGTTGCAGCTCGCCGCGTTCCGACCGCCGGTGCGCACGGGCATCAAGCAGCTCGACTCGCCCGTCGTCGACGGCTTGCATTTCGTAGGCGCGTCGACGCGACCGGGTAACGGCGTTCCGCTCGTGCTCATGGGCGTCAAGGTTGTCGCCGAACAAATCATGAAAGAAGCGGCTTAATTAAATTGATTGCATCGCGGGAACGTGTATTTAAAACTTTAGAAATATTCATTCCTCGTCCGCGTGTCTCGTCTCGTCTCATCTCGAAGAACCGCGAGTGCCTTCATTTCTCCACACGCTCGATGTTCCTCATCTTCCTCGCCTTTCTCGCCATCATTCCCGGCTCGATCGCCGCCTCAAACACCACGCTGAACTGCTCCGACGTCAACGTCGTCATCGGCTCCGCCCTTCGCGACGCGTCAAGGGACTCTCTGTTCGCGACGTTGGCCAAGTTCAGTGAGCTCGACACGCTCGTCGTGCCTGGCGGCCTTTTCTACGAAGTCACGGGCGATTTGACCTTCTTCGTGCCTTCCGACGACGATCTCGAAGACGAAATCGAGTACTGGAAAGACATCCTCGAACTTACGGGGGAGGAACCCGTGCTCGAGAACAAGGCTTACGTGCAAGAGATCCTTCGGCAATACATCGCGTACGGCAACGTCTCCGTCGGTTATCGCGGTCTGTTTGTCACCATTGATGGAAGCATTTACAACTGGACCGATGCAGACGGGAGTGGAATGTCCAAAATCGAGCTGCAGCCCGTGGGGGTGCAGTTACTCGAGGAATCACCGTTGATTCTCTACGTCAACGAAACCGACGCGCAAACCGAGACGTGCAGTCGCGGCATCGAGCTCGCTCGCGTGGTGCGTGATCGAACTTACGTGCGTATGGCAGTGAGAAGATCTGTCAAACGTAGCGCGCGTGGGCGTCGCGGGAAAAGACGTTTGATGCGCAGATTACTCTCCCACCAGAGATTACAACAATGAAAATGAAATACCTACCGGTGACGCGGTCTAACGTGGTCTCGTCTCGCTCGTAGGCGCGAGGGCGTCGATGAAGGACGCCCGCTTACTCTTTCCACATTTACCCGTAAATAGTCGGCGGATAGACTACAGAGTCAATGATTGCCTCGACTTGCGCGCGCCACTTGTCTTCCTCCGCGCGCGGGTACTGCGCGGTTGCCGTGTACAGGTGACTGACCCGTCCATCGTAGCCGAGACCGGCTAGAACGAAGAAAATGCTGTTAATTCCCGTCGACGGCTTGGCGAACTTGTACTCAACCTTGTAGTAATCACCCTTACCTACCGAATCAATCAACTCGGCGAATTGAATCCTGTCCTCTTGCCCTTTCTTCGCCCGCGGTTTGTTCAACGGCACCACCAAGCCGTATCCGAACCCGTACGCGTCGCCGAGCGAGCCCATCTTCGTGAAATCCGCCCCCGCCGGCGTCGCGACGATCGTGCAGTTCACATCCCTCACGTTCGCACCGGGAGGTGAGATCGTGAACACGTCACGAGCGCCTCCACCGAGAATTTCCTCGCTCGCCGGCGTCTCGCCCGTGGACGTCGTCCAGTCGCTCGGGTACCGCACTTTGAATTTCAGCTTTTCGTCCTCGTACGTCGTCAGCGCCGCCTCCGCGCGCGCGGCGTCGGGTTCGCCGATCGTCGACGCGCCGACGACGACGAGCGCGGACGCGAGAAGCGCGCGCCTGGAGCTGGAACCGTCGCGATGGTTTTCGGGGACGTCAGCACTCGCGCCGACGTCGCGCGCGGTCGCGGTCGCGCGCGGCGATGCGCGGCCCGATCGGCGCGCGCGGCGCGTCGGCGCGCGCGCGCGTCCGATGACGCGCTGGAGCGCGAGTCCGGCGAGCGCGGGCATGGATCGGCGCGTCCCGAAGTGTCGCGACGCCGCGGCGCGCGCGGCGAGATATTTTAGAAGCCTCGAACGCGAAACGTCTTACAAATCATCGCCGAGATCGAGCTCGACTTTCGTCCCGGGTCGATCCTTGAACGCGGGCTGACCCAAGTACGGACATCCCGCGCACCGAAACGCGTCGCCCAGCGCGCAGTTCCCGCACGCGCTCACGAAGGTTTCCTCGCTCGCCGCCGTCGTCGCCTCCTCCGCGGCTTCCGCCTCCGCGCGCCCGCACGTGCAATTCTTACACGCCTTCTTCCCCGCCCCGACGTCGCAATCGTCGTACTTCACCGGCGTCGCGTTCACGTCCAGCTCCGTGAGCAACGCGCTCTCGTCGATGAGCTCGTCGTCGCCGTCGTCCCCGCTCGCGCGCCACGCGTCCGCCGCGTCCGCCTCCGTCGCGTTCACCCGCACCGCTCGCGATTTCAGCGCGAACGCCGTCCCTCGCGCCCAGTTCGGTTTCACGCATCGCACCCTTTCGTCGCCCTCGCGGTCGACCGTCGTGAATCCCGCGAGCACCATCGCCTCCGCCGTCGCCGTCGCCGTCGCCGCGTCGTCGACGACGACCTCCAGCGCGCCCCCCGCGCGCAGTTTTTCCCTCGCGCGCTCGCACGCGCGCGCCGCGTCGCGCGCGTCGCGCGCGTGCGCGTGGTACGCGTCGCACGACGCGCCGTCGAGCGTCGCCGCGTCGTCGTCGCTCGCGATCTCGCGCGTCGTCGCGTCGGCGCCCTCGCGCGCGCGCGTCCGGAGGGTTTCTAAGATCACCGCGCGTCGCGTCGCGTCGACGTCGCGCGCGACGTCGAGGGCGACGACGCGCGGCATGCGCGCCGTCGGCGCGCGTCGCGCCGCGTCGCGCGCGCGCGACGTCGACGCGCGCGTCGAGGTGTGACGCCGCGCGTGCCGACCGTCGTCGTATTCAACGCGATTTTGGCCCGTGTGAGTGATGCGTGCGGGATGGGATTTCGTACGACGGCGCGACTCAACACTAAAGCGGCATCGCCGCGCGCCGTCGCGCGCACACGGCGCCGCGACGCGCGCGCGACGGCGCCCGCGCGCGCGACGCGACGCGAACGCGCGCTCGGCGCGGCGCGCGAGGCGCCATGGGATGGCTGTGGCGCGCCGACGCGTCCGCGGTCGACGCGCAGGAATCGAAGGCGCCCGCGCGACACACGACGCCCGCGGGCGCGTACAGCGTCGCCGTGCGCCTGGTGGAGGCGAAAAACCTGCAGGCGATACAAGCGTTCAGCCTGCTGCAGACGCTGATGAGCTTTAGGCTGAAGACGCAGACGGTGCACGCCGATCGGTTGCCGAACGTGGTGGGCAAGGTGAAGCTGCAGCGCGCGGGGTTCGAGCCGCAGAAGCGAAAGACGGTGATCGAGAAGGAGACGGCGGCGCCGCTGTGGAATCAGTTGTTTTATTTTGATCGAGTCGAGGTGGCTGAGGATGAACTGGAGGCGTGTAACGTGGTGGTGAACGTGTGCGATAAGTCGAGAATCGGCAAGGACATGGTGATCGGGAGCGTGGACATAAATCTCGCCGCGGTGTACTTGTCGGACACGCACGAGATTTGGAACGAGTGGTACACGTTGGCGGATTTCTCGGGGAGGCGATCGGGGAGTCAAGGGGAGCTGTGCTTGTGCGTGACGGTGCTGCGAGACGGCGACTCTCCGCCGCTGCACTTGGATGAGAAATTTAGCGAGGGCGAGGAGGAAATGGTCGAAGTCGGACAGTTTGAGACCGCCAAAGCTCGAGCAAAGCGCATTAAACGCGCCGAGCAAAAGGCGTTGGAAAAGTTGCAGCAAGACGAGGCCGAAATGGCTCGCAAGAATGTGCAAGCTTACATTCTAAAGGCGTGCGTGTACAGCGGTAGAGAGTTTCCGCGGATGGATAGGTTCGGCGCGGGAGGCTTGGATGCGTATCTGAAGATAACCTGTGGGTCGGCGAAAGAGGCGAAGACGCGAGTGATCACGAGTGCGAACCCGGATTGGAACCAAGAGATTGTCTTGCGACTTTTAGTGCCGGGCGGCGAGCAAGGCATGGAGTCGATGCCGCCCTTGCGTATGAGCGTCATGGATAGAGACGTTATGGACGCGGATGATCACGTCGCTTCGACGGCAATTAGTTTGAAGGATATCTTAGAGCGCCCAAAGGCGTACGAAAAACCGAAATGGTACTGCTTCTACGGCGGTTTACGCGGCATGGAAGTTGCGTTTTTTAGTCGCATGTCGAAGTTAGCCAAGAGAATGAACGCAGGATACGTGGACGGTGCGGCATATCGCGGCCGGACGTTGATATCGTTCACATTAGAGGCAGAGAACCGAAAAAACAAGCACGCGCGCGCGAGGAATTCGATTCCTCCGGTGTTGGCGAAGATGGGCAAGGAGTGGCATTGTTTTCTTCACTCGCAAATCATGAACGTGGAACTCTTCCAAACGAAATCGACGGGCAAAATGTTATCCGTCGACGTCGGCATGGGGCTCGACTCCACGTCATCGCCCTCAGTCATACTTCGAGGCGAAGGTGGATCGCTCAGCGATGAGTGCTACGCGAACGTTCAGTGTACCTTGGCGCCGTTGTTGGTGAAGATTCCGACGCCTTTCGACGGGCCACTCGCGGGTACAGGGTCGCCAGACGTCTTTGTGAACGTAAATGTCTTGAGCGGAAACGGCTCTCGACGCGTGGGTTATTGTCGCATCCCAGTCACCGAGCTCGTGCCGGTGAACGAAACGTTGCGACCGAGGGCGACGCCGACGAGCGCGGAATTCCCATACGGCTGGAAAGTGCAAGGGTGGTTTCCTCTCAGAGCAGATGCACTCAGTAATCACAAGCTGTTTGCTAGTCGACGCGCTGAAAATGTCAAACCGATTGGGCAGGTACTTCTGCGTCTCATGATTCGAGGATCAAGCGCCGGAAAGCACGCGGCGGGTGAAGTATACGTCGACGAAGACGAAGTCAAGAGCGTGGTTTCCGACGCTGCAGCTGGCATGGAAGATCGGCGCGAGGATTTGGAGCGCAAAGCAGAGCTTCGTGGCGAGCGCCTCGCTGCAAATTTAGAATCAGAGTTCGTCGAACCTCTTCCAACTCGTCCATTCATGCTTCGGATGGAGTTGTATCAAGCGCGCGATTTGCCAGCCGCTGACGCACACGGTTCAAGCGACCCTTTTGCGGTGCTCCGAGTCGGTCGCAACATCGCGGAGACGAATGTGGTGACTTCAACGACGTCACCTTCTTGGTTCCGAGAGTTGTTCGTTCAAGTGGATCTTCCACTCGTAGTTAAGGACAAGAAACGCTTGCCTGATGGCACGCTCGTCGACGACGACTCCGACTCGGAGGAAGACGAGAACGTCCTACTTGATCCGTCGCGAATGACGGAGCTCAATGCGGCACACGATGGCGACTCGAGCGATGCCAGTTTTGATTCGCGAGATTACGATGTGGAAATGGCTGAAACGTCGACAAAACCTCAAAAGAAGAAAGAGAAGTTCGTCGGTAAAGGCGGCGGCGGCGGTGCGGGGCAAGAGTTTGAAGGCATCGCATGGTGGGCGGCGCCATCTTTGAATGTCATGGTTTTTGACAGAGACGAAGGAGTGCTCATGAGTGACAACGATCCGTTATCTGTGCTCTCGTTGCCTTTGATTCATCCTGCCGCTGCGGAAGCCGAGCGGCGTGGCGACGATAACTTTAGCGTCCTCGCGTCATCTATTTTGTCCTTCTATTCAAAGTTCAGTCTTGATTCTGAATTCCCAGATAGATACGATGACATTGCGAATTACGAAGTCGGCGCGTTGTCGCCTGAACCCGAATGGTATCCGATGCGCCAGTTGAATCCGAAGAAAGGTTTAAGCATTTCACAAATAGACTCGGGCGGTTACATTCTCATGTTTTATGAGTTGTTACCGATGCCCAAGGAAGGCATCGCAGCGTACGCCGGTGTCGCAGACTCTTCGTTCAAGGCGCTCGCGTTGATGAGGCTCAATTCTGCAGTCCGTCCGCTCGAGGACCATTACGGCGCAACCGCTATCGCAGTGGAGCTCTGTGTGTTGGGTGTGCGCGGTTTGACACCCTACAGAGGTACTCCAGTCCATCGTCCCTGCGTCGAGTTTGAGCTCAACGGTGTGACGCCCTTGTACTTTGGTTCGCGCGCCCATGTCGCACGAACACATCAGCAAATGTATCCAAACGGACCGAACGCAAACTTCAAGGGTGAGATTCTCAGACTGAGCGGAATGATGACGAGACTCAATAAAGTCCGTCTCAGTTTATCTATCCGTGTGATGGATGGTCGGAGTAGCACGACGCACATCATCGCGACGACCGAGCATCCACTTCGCGTGCGCGATTCCGAAAAGGTCGAAGAGGCTGAATTCGTGAGCAAGCTGAAATCAGTTAAGATTCGTAAATTGACTCCAGACGAGATTCGCGAGAAGCTCATGGCGGAGATGTCCGCGACTGTATCCGAGTCGGAGAGAACTTTCGGTACGAACACAACGTTGTACGAGGACGACTCTGACACAGTCACGAACGAGTTCAGCGATGACGACGACGACTCTGAGTTATTCGGTGCGAGTGTCACTTTTAAGAATAAAAGTGGATCTTTCAAGAATAGAAGTGCATCTATCAAAGAGTCGACGCGCACGATGGGTAGCTCTGCGAGTAAGATGTCGCGATTGGCGAGTTCGAAGTCTATGCAAAAAGGGCAAAAAGGGCAAAACGTTTTGAAGGCGCCGGAGTCCGCCACGGGGTATCACATGATTCGCTCCATGGATGGTAGGCGGAAATACATCCCGCTCGAAGATTTCAGTAAAGAAAGACGCAAGTCTAAAATGCGGCTGACGTCTATCAAAGAAGTCGAGCGTCCAGATTCTTCCGAGTCAGACTCGGACAAAACTGAACTCAGCGGTACGGAGACCGAAAAGTCGTACGTCAGCAGCGATAGCGATAACGATAGCGACGGCCTCGGCAGCGATACGTCGCAGGACGATAACAATGACGCGGAGTCGGCGGAAGAAGAGTCGAGTGACTCTGATGCGGAGCATCAAGACGCCATTACCTTTGACGACGGCACCGGTAAGCTCCCGATTTGGATGGAGGGACGAATGATCGTCGCGGGCGGCTTACTCGAAGACGAGCTGCAGCCCTTGCAGTTCATGTCCATCCCAGTGTACCATGCGAAAGGATTCGCGGACAACACGTCTGAAAAAGAACTCGCGGGTGTCGTCAAGGTTGCCATTCGAAGCCTACCACTCCAGGAAGACACGAGTTTTGTCGCGGAAAATCTTCTCGAAAACAAGGTCAACCGAAAACGAGCTCTCAAGGAGGCGCTGAACAAGAAGGAAAAGAAGAGGCGCCTGGAAAGAATTCACGAGGAAGAGATGGCGAGATGGGAACCAGAGGAAGATTTCGCGACCATGGGTAAAGATGAGTTCCTTGAACTACAGCGGATAGCGGGAGGAGGCGAATTGGCATCCGCACCAACAGAGATCACGGTGCGCGTGTACGTGATTCGCGGAAGAGACCTTCGAACGTCCGATCCGACGGGTTTGTGCGATCCGTATCTCATCGTCAATCAACGCGGATTGAAGAAGCGTCACGGTAAGCGTGAAGATCGAGTCGAACGAACTCTTTCGCCATGGTTTTACAAGGTTTTCCAATTTAAGACCGACGTCCCTGGTGACTCCATCGTAGACATCAACGTGTACGACTGGGAAAAGAGAGGCAAGGATATATTATTGGGCACGTGCTCCATCGACATCGAAGACAGATTCTTCTCCCCACTGTGGATGCAAAACCTCTCTGAAACACCACCATTGGAGGTGAGACCGATCCTTCTTCCGGACAGCGACACTCCACAAGGCTTTTTAGAAATGTTCGTTGAGATTCACGAAGGTCACGATGCTCCTCCGCCGGCGTTTCCGTTGCAACCGCCTCCGGTGATGGAAGTTGAACTTCGATGCGTCACGTTCGGCGCGCGCAAAGTCGTGAACAAAGATGTCGGAGGTAAAAATGATTTGTTCTTCAAGATTACCCTCGTCGGTCTCGATAGGACGCAAACTCGCTTCACGCAGGCGCAAGAAACGGACACGCACTGGTTCGCCACGGATGGTCGAGGCAGCTTCAACTTTAGAAACATCTTTAGGTTTGAGCTTCCGATCGCTCGAGGAGCTTTGCGAATCTCAGCGTTCGACAGAGATTTGTTCAGCGCTAACGATGCCATCGGAGAAGTTACGATTCCATTGACGGGCATGTGCCGGCAGCTCATGCGCGCGGTGGACAACTCGCCTGATGGAGAGTTGGCCACCGAGGCGACGGTGGAGTTCAAGTCGTCTTTCGCAGACAGCCTGTCGACTTTCAACATCTTTGACGGCGCGGCTGAAGGAAGATGGTTGAAGTTGTATCACCCAAGCAAGCCCAACGAGTGCCAAGGCGAGGTGGAGATAATGCTCTCACTGATGCCGGTGCGCAAAGCTGAAGTCAGGCCCGTCGGCGCCGGGCGCGAGGCGCCGAACCGAGATCCGGAACTCAGAGAACCGGTGCGCGCGAGATTGAGTCTCATGGACCCGCTCGGGTCGCTTTCTTTAATTCTGGGTCCAGAGATGCTTCGAAAGATTCTCATCGTCGGTTGCTGTCTGCTCTTCGTCGGCATGTTCGCTGGTTTGTCCGTGTTCATCATCAACGATTTCGTCGGCGCGTACGTCACCATCGCGGTAAACCAGCAGGCTAAGAAATTCGGCCTCGATACCGGCGGGTCCCCTCCCGTGGGCCCACCGCCGATCGGCCGCTAGCACACATAGAATTTAGCTAAACAGTTGTCAATTACAACAGAGAGATTGTAGGAACGCGGTTCGTTCCCGCGCCGATTCGATTCGCGTTGCTCGCGACGCCGCGATCTCAGAGACGCCAAGAAAACGACGCACGTATGATGATTCGCTCGAGATGTGTGAGTCGTGAACTCGCGAACGTTTGGCAAATAATCTTTTAATATCACAAGAATTGAATTCTGAAGAGCGGCTGTCGGATTGCGCGCGCGCAACGGCTCCGCCGGCTGGCGGCATTTTGTTTTTTTGCTGTTTGGCTCATCGAATGTTCCACGTCGGCCTGCTGCTTTTCGTCTTCGTTTCACTCGATGGCGACGCGTCCTTAGTCGCCGAGCCCGTCGTAAACGAGCCAGACGCTTTGAGAAGGTTCTTTTCGCTCCGCACGGAACCTTCCGCCTGCAACGCGTCGAGCTTACTCACCAACGCGTCCACCTGCTTCGGCTCGTACCGCGTGAACCCACCGGTGATGTGCTTCGCCACGGGAGCGCGGTCGAAGTAAAACGCTCCCGGTTGCAAGTCTTCCGCCCTGGCCGTCAAGAGGTAGAGAATCGTATCCGCGCCCTGCGCGGTCGTCCGAAGCTTCCCCGCCATGGACGCGTAAAATTTCGGCAACGCGTTCGCCACCCCAGTCGTCGCGACCCACCCAGGGTGCATGCTATAATATCCCACGCATCCCTTTCCGCTCTTCACGCGCTCCTCGCCCACGTTCTCTAGCTCCAATCGCGCCCAACGCTCCATCATCGCCGTCTGGTGTCGCTTCCCGCGCGCGTACTGCTTCACCCCGTCAAACTTCTTCGTCCTCCGCATCTCCAAATCCTTCACCTCCAGCGGCTCCGTCAGCATTCCCGCGCTCGACACGACGACGACCCTCGGCGCGTAGTACCCTCCCTCGCCCTCCAAATTCGCGTCTCCCTGCGACGTGCGCCCCAGCACCGGCCGCAGCCCCGCGACCAAGACGTGCGTCCCGAGCGTGTTCACCGCGAAGTTCCGCTCGAACCCCTCGCTCGTGTTCCCTCGCTCGTGCACCATCGCTCCCGCGTTGCACACCAGCGCGTGCAGCGCCCTTCCGCTCGCCGTGTACCGCTCGACGAACCGCCGCGTCTGCGCGAGCGAGCTCAGATCGCAGCAGTGCAGCTCCGCGCGTCCGCGTCCGCGCCCCGCCTCGCGCGCGCGCGCGTTCAGCGCATCCACCGCCGCCTTCCCGCGCGCCTCGTCTCGGCACACGCAGTGCACGCGCGCGCCGCGCTCGACGAGCGCGCCGGCGACCTCGAATCCGATGCCCTGGTTCGCGCCCGTGACGACGCACTCGGCGCCGCTCAGGTCGCGGTCGGGCGCCGGCGGCAGGTTCAACCGCTCGAGCGCGTCGGCGAGGTACGATCTGTACCCCGTCGCCGCGAACGCGAGCGCGCGGTACACGCTCGTCATGCGCGCGCGCGATCGTGCGGACGCGACGTTTCGGCGAGGGGACCCGAGGGGTCGACCGGAGGGGACCCGAAGCGTCGCGTTCGCGTTCGGCGCGACGCCGCGGTCGCGGCGCGCGAGAGGTCGGGCGGGCCGATCGTCGCGCGACGCGAGCGCGAAGGCGTCGATCGA
>Ga0222715_10003627_pt1 | contig 13710 bp, 26 predicted proteins | sample C33_9DmetaG_FD_165056 | JGI IMG/M metagenome (GOLD analysis project Ga0222715, IMG submission 165056) | Estuarine water microbial communities from San Francisco Bay, California, United States - C33_9D | ecosystem: Environmental > Aquatic > Marine > Unclassified | place: USA: California...
TATCATCAATCCACCTTCTGATTTACAATTACCAAAAGGGTATTACTTTGTTCAAGGAATAAAGGAAGTTGCTCTCCCATGTGAAAAGAGGCTGCTTCATTATCTAAAAAGTTTATACAATCTCCAAACCAATATCCAAATTGACTTTCTATATTATTATGTGGTCCCTGAGCATTTGTTACAGGTGTGGTAATAAATAATCTGGGTGTATGTTTTTGTCCTAAGTGGATAGAGAACTCTTTCTCCTCTCCATTTACAACAACCTTAGCACCATGCTTACCAGTAATATCATTCATTTTACCTGCATTTTTAATATCTTTAACAGTTATATCACCATGTACTTCCAGTGGTGTTTTATTCCATGTACTCCACATATTAGAAATAGTTTCATCTAGCATTCTGTTAATCATAGGAGTTCTAGAATGACTAGTGATTATATCAGCAGTGGGTAATTGTAGTTTGGTTTTTTCTAAGCGAAGATACAAAGTCTTCCCACTTCCACTTTGCCTTACAATAACTTCTTCTCCTTTGACCTTTTTACAGAAAGATATAACTTTCTTCAAATCAGAAATATCTAATTTACCTTCGGTTTTTATTTCTGATGGGTCAACAATCAAAGATTTTCTTAGATAGTGTGTGATAGCCCCTACTTCAGCAGTAAGCCGACTACCAGCCACATCTATCCGTAAATCTTCTACATCGCCAAAAGATGTTAGGAAGCGTAAAAACTCGGTCCTCTTCACTTGTATTTCAGTCATATAATCACAGGCTTCCATCACTTAATTCAGGTAAACCTATCCATCTAGCAGGTTTACCCGCTTCTGTAACTAGGATTGTTCTTTTTTGGCCTTGTAAATCCGCATTGGTTTTACTCTTTTCAAAAGTCACATTAAACTCACTTCTAATCACGCTCTTACGTTCATCATCAAATGTATCGGTTCTCTCACAAATAAGGATTTGATACACGTAATTATTGGTAGCCTTCTCACAATCAGGTCTCCATTTAGCAGCCTCTTCATTCTTACCAAAGGAGTAATTAGTCATTCTAAGATGGGTCTCCCAAAAGACATTCACACCAGCACTAACCAATCCTCTTGATAAAGCAGTCAGTTGATGGAATCTCGTCTTGCGTATCGCCCAATCCCACTGGTGGCCCACTTTGACGTTCCAATCTGCCGCTTCGATACCATCAGAGGCTAAATTTAAATCAATTATTCTCATATTGTTAATACATATAGAATCCCACAAATCTATTCCAGTTACAATTACTCCCCATAATCTATCACCATCGTAGTTTTCTTCTTGTTGTTTACGAGCGATATCTACAGCAAACTGCATTATCTTCATTACCCTGTCATGAGTAGCGGGATAATCGTATGCTGTTCTATCTCCTTTCTGCATAACCCAAGGGTCCCAACATCTAATACTAGTGCTGTTTTTGTAGAATGCTGCTGCTGAAGCCGCACCTCCACCATCGAAATCTAAAATCCATAAGTCACCAACAATCTCTTCTTCTTTCTTCACTTTATCATAAGCATCTAAAACTATTGCGGTTTTACCTGTATTCTCATGTCCTGCTACAAGAGCGAACAATGTACTCTTAGGACTTTTATTGTGTAAAGACTGTAGTTCATTTCTCAAATCAGCAAAGGGGTCATTAGAAGGGTCGTATGCCTTTTTTACAAAATCTTTAGGACTATTACTAGTTTTCTTTTCTTCTAAAGGTGTAAAAGGTACTACCTCTTCACCACTTTCTTTAGCCGCTTTAGCCGCACCGAATCCTGCCATTACTTCTCCTCCTCGTTACTTGTATCTACACCTGCTTGTGTAAGTTGATTTAGTTGGTTTTGTAAGTTATTTGTCGCCCCTAAAACGTTGTTAGCGTAAGCGACTAAAAACTCAATCTGTAGTTTTTGTGCAGCGCTTCGCTTCATTTCCTCTTTCAAAGAAGCATCTAGATTCACGGCGGTCATTCTTAACTTTTCAAATTCTTCTTTCAAAGTCTTGTTTTCTTCTTCTATTTCTTTCTTTGTACTCATTTTTTCACCTCAGTTAAATTGCTCCTGTCCAGTATTTCCTCCACCGATTCTTGGGCGGATTCTTCTTGGGTCTGCATAAACCCCAAAGACAGTTAGTTTAGCAACTCTTTCGTTATCTTTTACAGATACACCGACTCTTCCAATTACATAGACTGTAGATTTTTCAGCCCATTCAACTTCAGAATCTTCATCTCTTGCAACGAAAGGCTTTGTTAAATCGTGACAAGCGCCACTAACCCAACAACCTACCTCTGCTGCTCTACCTTCTCCGTATTGACTTTGAAGTGCTACAGATGTAAGATTGAACACATAGTTCTTACCAGATTGGTCGTATTGGGTTTCTCTAGCCTCAGTAGATAATCTATTTACTGTACCCTTTGTAATTACTACAGGTCCTGAGCGACCTTGTTCACCATTAATTTCGAATGTTCGACTGAGGGATTCGTATGCTTCATCTAAATCTTCCAAAGGAGTAAAGAGATTGTGCATGTCTTTACTAACTAAGTATTTTGATGGGTGTAAAAATCTCCTTTCACTTTCTGAAACAAAAGAATCAGTGTAGTCTATCTTTTCGCTAAATCCATATCCTGTACCTAAAATATCTCTGTAAGCCTCTGGTGCGTTTTCATTTGGTGGTCTGACAAATATCTTGCAAGGCTCTCCAATTTTTACTTCCATATCCACATCGTCGCCAGTAGCATCTACTCTCCACAACAATATTTCAGATTCGAATTTATTCTCTTCATTACCTAAGAAGAAGTAGTGTCTACCCATTAGTTCTTTAGCCATCGGCCTACCAGTTGTAGAACCCAACAAACAGATGTATTGACCGTCTGCTAAGAATCCCATACTTGGAGGGCTGTCTACAGGCTCTACAGTTTCTAGACTATCATTAACGGTAGCAATCTTCCAAAACTCACCTGCTTTTTCATAAACACCAATTTTACCACTATCTATGGCAGCATTCGGGTCCATTGTAAAGTCTCTTTGTGCTCTTCTAACCATATTCACTCTACGGTCTCTCTTATTACCATCTACACCAATAAAGCAACCCACGAAAGCGGTACTATTTGAGCCGCCACTAACTGTTGCCCTTCTTAATTGGACATAACATTGTTCAAACCAATCAATCAAAAGGTCTTCATCTTCTTCATGAGGGTTGTCACAACCGTAGTCTTTCTTGATAGATTCTAAAAAGAAATCTAAAACTACGTCAGTTTTTTCGTTGGTTCTTTCTGCGTGTTTTTGAACCCTTATCATTACTGATTCAGGTAAATTTACGCTGGCTCTATTGAAACCTGCCACATTCTCTTGCTCTACGTCATCATATTCATATTCATTGTCCATCAGTTCTTCAACTCCTTTCTTAATTTTGCAATAAAACAATCCATGAAGGCGGCATCACTGTCCGGCCATTCATAAATTGAGTTCATCATATCGCTGTACACAGCGAGTATATCCCATAGTCTCTGATTTTTATCTCCTAAATCAAAGAAACTTGAGATGTTTTGGTAAAAAGACCGCATAATAAAAAGTCGGTCTCTACCTTGATTTATTGCTTTGTGGAAAGCGATACGCATTTCCATCCATTCATTATCTAGACTAGCAACTGCTGAATCTGATATCACATCTATATCCCTAATTTTTTCTACAAGGGCGTTTTGTTTTTTCTGTGTACTTTCTAATACATTTACACAGCCCCTCAAATCACCACCCATAGTAGTAACTAAACGAGGGAAATGTTCTTCCCAATGTTTTAGAATGTCAGAACCATTTACATTTCTTAAACCAAGTATTTCACAGACATTGGTAAGATGTATAGCCCCTTCTTCTGCTGTTAAGGGTTTGAATTGGTATACAGCACATCTACTTTGTATTGCTGTAGTAATTTTATCTAGATTGTTTGCTGTCATAATAATCAAACAATTACTAGCGTAGTTTTCTATAATTTGTCTAGCGGCGTCTTGAGCCGCTTTGGTAAGTCCGTCTGCTTCATCTAAAAGAACAACTCTTCTATCTGCTCCTATTGGTTTTGTGCTTGCTAATATCTTTAATTCATTTCTGATAAAATCAATACCCCGGTCATCGGATGCATTTGATTCTACATAATTAACAGGGTCGTAATAATCCCCTAATACACTTCTAGCAATTATTCTTGCTGCTGTAGTTTTCCCTACTCCGGGTCTACCATGTAACAGGATAGCGGAAGGCCATGAATCATTTTTTCTCCATTCCTTTGCATCTTCAACAAACTGTTCTTGTCCTACTAGTTTCTCAAGAGTGAGTGGTCTGCCAATTTCATTCCAGTTACTTTGTGTATATCTCATTTAATCACCTCGGTGTATGAGAAGGAGCAGTGAAGTAACTTGTAGCCCAGCAAGGTTACAAGATAAAGGATTTACACACAATGAACGAAAATTTATTTTTCTACTCCTTCTCATACAATCCCCCCTTTTTCATTCCTTTATATAGAATCTTATATTCTTGCTCTTTTAGAGCATCGAAATCTGACATCCATTTTACAGTTTCTTCAAAATCCACTGGTACATGCATACCCATTTTTCTGTTTGTTCTTGTTGGTAGAGGATTTTCAAAAATCCACTCCATCAATTCTATCTTCGGTGCTTGTGAAAAATAGGGAATTAGTTTTGCTTGTTTAAGAAAATGAAACCATTTTTTGATATCAGACTCACTATAATAAAACTGCTTTAGTTCTATTCCTATATTTTCTAACTCCTCTTCTACTTTTTCAAGTAATTCATTTCTAGGATAAACAAACAAGGTTTTCCAAGAAACCCATTTTCTTAATTTAAAACCACCGTCGTATCTGTCGTCTCTTGACACTCCCGTATGTATGTCTAAGTCTGCACAAATGAAACCTAAAGTAAAACTCCAATCATCCATCATCTTCACCAAACATTATGTCAACAACCTGTAGTACGTCATTCATACCCAAATCATCTCTGACTGCTACAAGTAGGGGGTCTACGATTACCAATGGGTTCTTTATGATAGTGGGAGTTACTACTTCTACTACTATACATTGTTCACTTGGAACTTCTTGCCATTGGTTGTGTAAGACCATTCCTGTTCTTCTATTGATTGTAAATGCTAATTGACCAGTCAAATCCCCAAAGGTTTCCATTTCACCCACTACAACAAAATCGTCTATACCATCTAAAGCACAAACTTTGATAGAAATACTATCTTCGTTTTTCTTTACGGAATGAATTCTAAACGGTTTTCTCGCTAACGATTTCATTAATGTATAACCACCTTCTTCTGTTGGGTTATATGGATTATTATTGGGGAATCTAATCATATCATCATCATGTGCTAAACTACCCCAGTGGTCTATTAATACAGGATGATGGACTATTATTGGCTCATCTGTTAGAGACTCTTGAAAGCGTTTTAATCTCTCATCTAATTTGAGATGTGCATATCTTGGATAAATAGCATCATAAACATGAAGAGTATCATTTACTGGTACAGTTTCTAGTATTACAGGGCCATTGATAGACCACGATAGTTTAGGTGCTATCCCTCTAGGTATTAATCTACCACTCCTATCTCTCCATACAAATCTAGAACCAGTAGGTTCGTTGATTATGTGAAGCATCTTAGTGCTTCCTTTATCTAAAACTCTCTGATAAAAACCACCGTTGTAATTAATAATTTTGTTCTGGCCTTCGGTAGAAATGTGAGGAAAGAACCGCCTTGGTATTAGTGCTAAATCTATATCTTGATACCACAACTCACCAGCATCTAAACTTAGAGGGTCAGTAAATAACACCTCTAGTAATTCGTAGGTTGGTTTTCTTTTGATATGTCTATTCAATACCTGTGGTGATATCTTATTCCCACTTACTGATAATAAAAAGGCAGTTTCAGTCATTACTTTCTCACCCATAATGAATCGCCAGAATAGTTTTGCTTCCACTTCATCCATAGTATGAGCAGCATCTAGAATCGAAATAGCACCTTCTGCTACACTTTCAGCATACATTATCATTTCACTTACTGAGCGATTTCTAGGCGAGCCTTCGTTGCTCTCTCCTGCTAATGCTTTCCACACTTTTCTTTCACCAAGAACATCCATTACCACATCAATGTAAGTGCCAACTTCTTCTGCAAATCTATTTACCAGTGTGGTTTTATTTAGAAGGGGTTTGCTTGGTATGAATAATTGATACAATTCCATAGCGTCTTTGAAAGAATCTACATCAGAGAATACTTGATTTTTATTTACACCTAAGATAATATTCTCATGTAATCTAGCAGCATGAGCAAATCTCATGGTATCACCTAAATACGAAGATAGTTTTATTCTTGGTGGCTATTATGCCCCTCTGAATAAGTTTCCTCTTCTTCCCATCCTGCTCTTTTCGCTGCTTCTCTCTCATCTTCTACATCGTTTACAAAATCTACCAGTCTAGGAATTAATTCTTTCAGTTGTTCTACTGTAAGTCTAACTCCGTGTCTAGTAGGTTGATTCTTACCATCTTGGATATTATTTATTCTCAAGTCTAACCAAGTCTTTTGATAGTATTCTATTCTTCTAGCGACTACATCACCTTTTCCATTCATCCATTTTCCTTCTAAACTAGAAGTTCTCCATAATGTCTCATTACTCATTCAATCACCTCTCTTGTCGAAACAAACTTTACAAATCGGTTTATTACCATACTGGTTTGTCCATATTCTTCCTCTAGTATTACATGAACAACATAAATCAATAACGTAATTCATTTTACTAAACTCCTGAAACCTATTGGTAAAGGTAGTTTTTCCAATGGTCTACCTTTACCTTCTCTTCTGTGGCAACGAGCACAGATAGTTTTCCCTTTTGATTTAGCAGACGCTGAAATTTTAGTTTTATGACAATTAGAACAAACTCTAGTCATCTACTCCTCCTCGTCTGAATTGACAACAAAGCAGTAAGTCCCCCATAACCAAGTTGGTACTTTCCCACCAGTAATTGGACAAGTATCACCAACAAGAACACCAGTCTGGTCTTTTGCTGCTTGAATCATTTCTCTTCTTGTCATTGCTTGCATAATTCTTTTATCATCTACTTTGTATCTCATAAACAATTTATCCCCCGCCATCAAATGGTAATCATCAGGGTCTACATTGAATGCTTTATCGCAATCTGGACACTCATACAAGTAACCCCAAATTTCTACTACATCTGTATCTCCGTTTTCTAGTAATACTTCTTCGCTAGATAAAAATCTAGGAGTGAAAGTTTCATGAGGCATCTCTATTAATTTACTACCACACTCACATTTCCATCCATGTGCAATATCTATCTTATGTTGTTGTTCTAACATGTAAGCCTCTTCAGGATTAGCGGGTGCATCGAAGAGAACCTCTTCGTTTTCAGCCATGTTAATCCCGATAGCCATCATTATAGTAGTAAAACGAGCGTGGTTTTCTAACACATCGGGATGATTCATCATCTTTGTTAGCAACAAAGTATCGTCTGACATTTTCTTGTATGTCAACCCAGAACCTTCGGGCGCCCATATAGCGCCTATCCCTAATCCACTCATCAAATCTTTAGCCCATTTTTTCATATCATCATTCATTTCAAAACTCATATTAATTCCTCTTTCCATTTCTCATCAACTTTTACAAAGTCGAATGAATTACATTTTGGACAAGGGTAAAGGATGAAACCATCAAAAACCATGACGGTTTCTTTTCCTGTTACTTCCTCTCCACACATTGTACATGCCTCGATGCACTCCGCCGAAGTACATACCATAAGTAGTCTTTGGAGTTCTCCATCTACTTCTATATGAATATCTATGTCATGAATGGGTGCAGTAATACCATCGGGGTATTTCACCTTACCACCTTCTATAAAATTAGAAACAGAAAACTCTATCTTTTCGTATTCATCTTCATTCATTCAATCACCACACAATCACAAACCCAATTATCATGAAACCTAAAATCATCACAATTAGGACAAAGCCATATTTCCGCTTTAACCAAACTCATTCAATCCCCTCTGTAAAATCATTCAATATTGTTACTATTGCTACTTGTTGTTTAGTAGTATCATTATCCAAACTCTCAGCATTACGATAATTTTCTAACATATTCCATAATGTATCAAAATACTTTTCACTAATAATTTGTCCTGTTGTTCTGCTGCTATAACTCATTTAATCACCTCTATTTTGGGTGCGACAGTAGAGAAACTTGCAGCCATGCCTATGAAGCAGTTGTCCTCCCAACCCTGTCGCCAGTTGAGAGATGAAATCGAGAAAAGAACTAGGTTAGTAATTCTTTCTATCATTTCACTCCTCTCCTATTAAATACACATCATTTCCTTGAGTTGTCAAGTCTTCTAATTCATCGGGGTCTACACCAAGATACTTAGCCAATGCATTTTTCTTGCTATCTTTGTCAAGAATAGGTATTACACTAGCCTTTGTTACTAATCTTGCTTCTTCTTCAGTCCACCATCCCATGTCTACACCATGAAAAGCCGCCATCACATATTCAGATGTGACTAAATCGGTATCTTCATGGAATACAGGTCTAATAGCATCAACCATGATGTTTCTATTCATGGGGTCAACATCTAATGTTATAACTAAATTCTTTAACAAAGGAATACCAACTTGGTATTCTTTAGATAAATCCTCTAACAACATTTGCCATATGAAAGAATCAACCATATCAGTTTTTAATAAATCTCTTCTTACAAAAACCCAAGCACTGTGTTGAGTAGATGTGTCATCTACCAGATTCATCACATTAGCAATCGTCTTTTGTCGTTCAGTAATTCTATTCCAAGTTCTATCAGGAATTAAAACCCCATTTATTTTTTCTTTCGCTTCCAATATTTTATCATACATTTTTCCATCTTTTATTTCATTCATTTTTCTTCATCTCCTTCTTTTTCATTCTTTTATATAGAATCTAATCATTGTATTTATATCCACAAATCCTACACTTAGATTCCCCTTTTACTCTTGGGTGCGATGTTTTGCACTTACCTTTTTTACTCATACACCTTCCTTCATTATCTTTCTTACTTCTTTTATTTCCATCCCATACTCAGGATGTTCTTCAGGTAGATATTTACTTCTCTTTTCCGCCATGTTCGATATTACCTTGACTATATTACTGGCTGCTTTATTGAATCTCTGTTCAGCAACCTCGTCATTCGAGGGAACACCAATCATTTTTATTCCTTCAATCGTCTCATGGAAAGTTCCTTCTACGCTTGTAGCCATTATTGCTTTCAGTATCTCATACTCAGCGTGTTTCACACTCTTAAATCTCATTCTTCCCACCCCAACTTTAAGTCATCTAGTATTGATTCAATACACAAAGTATGTTGTTGTGATTCATTACATTTTCCACATTGAATAGTTACGAGCACATTTTCGCCACTATTAATTACCTCAAAATCGCCTATGTATACATAATCATGTAAACATAAATTCTCGTCTAAATATTCTTGTCCTCTTCCATCACTCATTAACAATCACCCCTTACGAAAGTGATAGATTTTCTTGATACATATTTCGCCCATTGGTCTTTGATACCACCATGTTTGGGGCAACAGGTTTCTCCAAATGAAGTGAATCCATAATCAGATGATATATCCCCACCTTGTTTTGGGTCGCCCCAAATCCCTTCTTCCTTGCTATGCAATAATTCCAATCTTCTGTTCATCACAAACAATGGCTCGGCATCTTCGGGGCATTCTGAGCAATATGTGGATAATGTTTCAGATGGATTGAAGTAATGTTCGGCATGATGTTCCAAACAGTAATCGCTCGTATCTCTCCCTTCAATCATCTCACCACCTTTTTCCCAATTTATTATCCCACCCCGTCTGCCGAGATGGATTGCTCTTTTTCTGCATTGATTTTCTTCATATCTAACAGGCCGATATTTTTTGATTACATCAACATGAGAACATCTGACTTTGTGATTTTTTTCTATATTCATTCTTCCACCAACCTAATTCTAACTGATTTCCAATCACCAACACCGGAAATTGAACAACCACATACACCACAAAAGAAAGGGTTTGAATCATTTTCAAAACCATCTCCATCGTTGTCTATTAAATCACAATTACCACAATCAGGACAATGACCATGTTGGCAATTTTTATCTTGACATTTCATGCTGTCACCCCCATCCACCAGTCAGGTGCATGTGTTCCCTTCTCCCACTTGGCGAACTGCTTGGAATGGTAGTAGGCACGGTAGGCCTCGACTACATCCTCGTGTTTGAACTCGTCAGGCATGGCCTGAGCGAATGGGGTTAGCCTGTCTCCGTTGAGATGACTGAACCCATCAACATGCATGGCATTCATGTGACAGATTGCATCCTCACAAGCATGTTGTTTACCGAACCTATGTGTGTATTCAACACACAAGGCTATGGCGTGTGATGCCAACCAATCGAAGTTAGTGTATGTATCTCCCGCCCAAATTGTGCATGGGTGATTTTTGTACCCGCCCTTGTATGGTGTGCCACTCTTGGTCAGAGGCATTCGCTCATCTGTTACATCGTGCCTACGTAGGGCTGAAGCCATCATCTGTGCTGACTCCACAACCATCTTGGGTATGTGTTTGTCACACATCATCTCTGCGGCTCTGATTGGATTCTCATCTAACACAAATATATTCATTCATCATCACCTCTACTGTATTCTAATAACACATCACCATCTTCACCAGCATATTCCATGAGTATCTTGTATGAACAATTTAGTTTGTTATACGCTTCTAACGCTTTGTCTTTATCGTCAAACTTTTCAAAGTCATCAAACTCACCTAATGGTGGTTCTGTTTTATCCCACCAAATATGTATTTCATACACAGGTTTTGTTTCGCTTAAGTCTATCTTCATTCTTCCCACTCCAAGTCTAAATTTTCTAGCATACCTTCTATACAGAAAGTACGCTCTTGTGTCTTTCCACAATTTTGACAACGTATAGTCACAATCGCATCTGCACCTTGAGGATAATCTTTAACCCAAAAATCATGAATGTAAACATCATCATGCGTACAAAAGTTTTCGTCTAAGTATTCTTGACCTCTTCCATCTTCGCTCATTCTTCTTCCTCCTCAAGTCTACGACCTAGTTCTTCAAACTCTTTCTCCGTCGCTTCTATTTGCTTCTCTAGTTCTTCATGTGCATCCCACATGGAAGCACTACCACCTGTGTATAGTCCCAGTCCATACTCCCTAGAGATTTCTTCAGCCTCATCTTGGTGACACGCCGCTTCATGTAGTTTATGCATTTGTTTATGCATGTATGCAATGACTTTTTCCAAATGTACGTAAGGCTTCCATCTTTCCTGCATTCTTTCTTGTGCTTCGTACTCTTTCAGTTTTTCCAGTTTTTCTTTTATTTCTTTTTCATTCATTTATTCTTCCTCCGCAAAAATACCTGTTGCTTTCTCATAAGCAGTATAGATGTCGTTGTCAGGATATAGATGTCTATGTGTTTCTTCTAACCATTCAATGTAAGTATGGTCTTCGTCATGTCGTTGCTGAATCCATTCAAGCAACTGGCGAGTCTGTTGTATGATACTAGGCATTTATTCTTCCTCCAGCATTATACCAGTCATATTATTTTGTGTTACAAAATCTATTACCATCTTGGCATTAGTGTTTTCTGTCAATCCAATCAAAGCACCATAAGGTGTATTCAATGCTGGCTCACCGTGAATCAATATCTTCCAACTATCATCAGTATATACCGGCTCTGCTTTGATGTAGAATATGCCATCAGTAGCAGCGCTCTTCAATATAGGCTCTTGCTCTGCCAACCATTCCACAACACTATCGGGCGCTCTGAGTTTAGTGGCAAAACCATAATCTCGATTTATACCAACATCACCTATACCCTGAATGTGTATTCTGTTCGTTTCGCTTTTTGTTCTTACTTGTATTCTTCCTTGTTTCATTTTCATTCATCTCCTTCTTTTTCATTCCTTTATATAGAATCCTTCTTCTTCTTCACACAAGAAGCAAAGGTATTCCCCTTTGTCCTCTATGGACACATAATCATTGCAACCCACGCAAGTAAAGTACCCCTTGCTTTTTTCCTCTTTATCCCATTCTGATTCTTTAAACTCATCAATCCAAAAACCAGTGTTGTATTTATGTAGTTTCACTGATGGGAATAATGATTCACCCAAAGGTAAATCACACATATCAGCAACATACTGCTGTTGGTTTTCTGTTTCTACTTCGTGTACACACATTCTTTCTCTTACCCACATGATGAGTTCGGCTGAATCCTTCCACTCTTTTTTGTTGTCAGGTATTAATAGATGTGCAAGGATTGCTAACTGCACCCCTGTTCTACCATGACCACCAACACACTGACAAGAAATAGTTTTGACATCATTATCATAGATGTCTTGTACTAAGTTATACCAATCTCTTTTGTCAAAACTTGTTGGTATGTTATAGTCAGGCCAATTGATGGGAACTATTACCGTCTCTGTTTTTTCGTATCTGTCCGATGTAACCCACCCATCAGGTATGTTGTTGGGTGCGTACCTCAACACTACATCACTAGGCCCAATAGCGAGGTCGGGTTGGGGTGTCATTCTATACCAACAACCATTCCTCGATGAACCACCACCGTAGACTTTTATTCCATCTTCTGTTTCAAACACTAATATATTACCAGTGTGGCAATTATTTTTATTTACATTATACATTCATTCTTCCTCCTCTTTTTGCTTACTTCTCCATTCTCTAGCGTATGCGTTTTTCCTATCTTGTTTACATTTTTTACTACAATATTTAGTCTGCACCCTTCCGTAATATTCTTTACCACAATTATCACAAACTAAATACTTGTTCATTTTGTACCATAAAACTGGCTCAGGTAATTTGAAATCTTTTTGATGCCAAATTATATCCTGATTCCAAACATCTCCATTGAAGATATCTCTTCTTCTAATTATTCTAGTATATGTTGATTTTACATAACCAAGTTCCTTTACCACTTTAGACACAGGGACTGTTATGACTCTGTGTGACCTGTATGGTTGACTAAATCTTTGATGTTTTACACCCCCATGCTTTCTTTTACTCAACTTTATGTAAACATCAACTGTTGCTTCACAAAGAGAACGTATTGTAAAGAATCCTCTTTGTTGATATGGTGCTTTCCTGATTGCTATTGGAACTGCTTTCTCTATTAACTCCCAATCAATTTTTTGTTTATTTCCTGCTGGCATATCAATTCTCCACTAGATAAACATCATATTCTTCTTTCTTTTCAGGTTGAGGGGAAGGTGTTTCTTTAGGCCAGTCATCTTTAGACCAATACATTTCGTGCTCTTTACAAGTGTGGCAATTAGAATCTCCACACTTAATAAATTCACTACTGTAAATACTTCCGTATTTTCCCTTTGGATGTCTCCTTTCATCTGCAATAATTAAATCGTAAAACAAACTTCTAAGTGAATTTGGCTCAGGCTCTTCAGTTTTATTTTTGTATAGATTATTTTTCAACCAAGTTGGTTTGGCTTGAATTATTCTTACAGCATTAGTTAAATCATGATGTTCTACTTTTATGTTGTTCTGTATGTTTCTTTTATGTCTAATGTATCTGACTATTTCGTACAACATGAAAGCGTCGTTTAACTCGTCAATACCTT
>Ga0222715_10003628_pt1 | contig 13706 bp, 12 predicted proteins | sample C33_9DmetaG_FD_165056 | JGI IMG/M metagenome (GOLD analysis project Ga0222715, IMG submission 165056) | Estuarine water microbial communities from San Francisco Bay, California, United States - C33_9D | ecosystem: Environmental > Aquatic > Marine > Unclassified | place: USA: California...
TGTTAATCCGGAAGGTCCTAACGGCAATCCCGATCCCGTACTTGCGGCGCATGACATTCGTGAGACCTTTGGTCGAATGGCGATGAATGACGAGGAAACCGTCGCGCTGATCGCAGGCGGCCATTCTTTCGGAAAAGCGCACGGTGCGCACAAGCCAGACAATTGTGTTGGCCCGGAGCCTACTGGTGAGGCGATTGTCGAGCAAGGCTTTGGCTGGAAGAACACCTGCGGTAAGGGAAATGCCGAAGACACGGTTACCTCGGGTCTCGAGGGTGCTTGGACGGCGACGCCAACCCAGTGGTCCATGATGTACCTGGCTAACTTATTTGCTTACGAGTGGGAGCAAACGCGCAGCCCGGCGGGAGCCTTGCAGTGGCAACCAAAAGATGGGGCAGCATCTGGTACGGTGCCGGACGCGCATGTGGCGGGTGTTGCGCATGCACCCGTCATGTTCACCACGGACCTGTCTCTGAAGTTTGATCCCAGCTATCGTGAGATTTCACAGCGGTTTCTGGCTAACCCCGGAGAGTTCGAGTTGGCTTTCGCCAAGGCGTGGTTCAAGCTCACTCACCGCGATATGGGGCCGAAGATTCGCTACCTGGGTGACGATGCTCCTGCTGAAGTACTGGCATGGCAGGATCCCTTGCCAACGCGAGACTTCGACCTTGTCGACGACAGTGATATCGGCGAGCTTAAAGCAGCCATTGCTGAAAGCGGTTTGACCAATACGCAGCTGGTCAGTACCGCATGGGCCTCTGCCTCCACCTACCGGGGCACGGATATGCGAGGTGGAGCAAATGGCGCGCGAGTGCGGCTTGCCCCCCAAAAGCATTGGGCGGTGAATGATCCAGATGCACTCTCTGAAGTGATTTCAGCACTCGAAACCGTACAGGGGGATTTCAATAGCGGTCTTGCCGACGGCAAGCAGGTCTCTCTGGCTGATGTGATAGTGCTGGCGGGTAATGTAGGCGTGGAGCAGGCTGCCGCAGAGTTTGGGGTAGAAGTATCCATTCCGTTCACGCCTGGTCGTGTTGACGCAAGGGAAGGATCTGTCGATCTGGATTCCATGTCGGTACTTGAGCCCCGCCATGACGGCTTTCGCAACTACATGGCCGATCTTGGCTTTATGACGCCAGCTCAGGCCCTGATTGACAAGGCAGATATGCTTAATCTGACTGTATCGGAGATGACGGTGTTATTGGGTGGTCTTCGGGCGATGAATGCCAACGCGGCTGGCAGTGACAACGGTGTCCTGACCGATCGTCCAGGTGTTTTGAGCAATGACTTCTTTGTGAGCCTGCTCGACATGAACACTGCATGGGGTCCGTCGTCAGAAGCCTATGTCTTTGAGGGTCGCGATCGTCAGACGGGCGATCTGAAGTGGACCGCGACGGAGTTTGATCTGGTGTTCGGCTCAAACTCCGAGCTGCGCGCTGTGGTGGAGTTCTATGCCTTTGACGAGAGTCGTCAGCGGTTTATCAAAGATTTCGCCAGCGCCTGGACCAAGGTGATGGATGCGGATAGATTTGATATTGAAGACTCCGGTAACGTCGTAGTGAGCGTGTCTCAATAAAAAGTCAGGCAACAAAAGCGAAAAGCCCCGCTGATGCGGGGCTTTTTTTTGCGACGGTTTTTCTTGAGCCGATCAGATTAAAAGGGGTCCGATCAAATAGCGGAAGACTGGCGCGTGATATCGGTATTCAGCGTTACAGTGGCTGTGAGTGAATTCGTGATGAGGCACGTTTCCTCGGCTTTTTTGAGTACCCGCAGGACCTTCTCCTCCTCCATGTCATCAGGCACGCTGATGCGAACAGCGAGTTGAATCTCGGTAAATCGAGTAGCGCGATCAACGCGCTCCAAAGTGCCGGTAGCGTCGCAGTCCAGTGCGTACCACGTGACGCGCGAGGGCGTAGCCATGGCTCGAAACGTCAGTACAAAGCAGTCCGCTACAGCAGCGATGAGAAGAGCCTCTGGTGACCATTGATCGCCGGGGCCGCCGAATTCACGAGGGACATCGGTGCTCAGATCTTCCAGACCATTGCTTGAAATACGCACTCTGGATTGATCAGCATTCGCAGTTGCTACGCATCGGTAGTAGTGGGGGAAGTCCTGCATGGCAACCTCCTTGAAGTAAGAAGCGGGCGCAAGGATAGCGGCTCTCTTACATCGATGCTACCCAATATTATCGGTATGACGCTTGTTCGATGTGTGCAGTGCTTTAGGCAGAAGGCCGAAAATCTGAATGATGCTGAAGTGTGTCTGATGACTCTATCGATGCCCATACGTCAGACCCAGCAGATAACGATTCATCCAAGGGTAACGCGATAGTTCTAATCTGGCGCCCACCGCGCTGCTTTAGGATCTTGATCTGACGATAGCCATCAATCTGAATTTTAAGACTGGCAGGGGAAGCCTGTTCCAATGCTTCACAAGAACGAAATAGTACGGCGAGAGTGCCATGACTTGTCGCTGCCAGTTGTATTTTGCGTAGCTCCGCGTATCGGTAATGGGTAGCGCCAAGCCAAGCAAACACGGCACTGCAAGTATTACTGCGCAAGGCTTGTTCAATTGCCCACAATGCTTCGTCACGGTTTCGCGGGTGCACCAGCATGATTTCCTGCAGATCGATTCCCTCTCTGGCAAGAAGGGGGGCATAAGGTATGTAGGGGGGATCAATCAATACCTGCCAGCGTTCCTGGCCAGACAAGGCTTTCATGGTCGGCATGAAAACGCCCATGGCATCCAGGCCGCATTGATCGCTGATCACCTCAATGCATCCCCCAGATGGCCATCCTCTGTTGTAAAGTTGTTCATCCAGTGCGTCGAATCCGGTTCTGACACCATCAGCAATGTGCGTTTCGGCGTTTGCAGCGGCTATATCCGGGTGCAGAAAAATACGATTTTGTTGACCGATACCAGAAGGCCCCATACCGTGTTGGCCCATGCCTTGCCACGTATCAGCGCGGCGGAAAATATCTTCAAGTAGATAATTCATGATGCACCCCTGTTTCATGCAGTTGACCCTGATCACCATTGTCGATGCGACGTCTGCTGATGTTGCAGCCACAGTGACTCAAACACTGTATAAATAGACAGTATTTGAGCATGGTCAAAAAAGCAAGCGAGGATTTTTCAGACTGTCGTGAAACGCGACAGGTGCATCAATCCGCACTTGCCGACGTGCGTTTTCGCCAGTACTACCCGGCCAGTTGGTTCTCCAGTCTGGGGGCGTGGTTACTACGCTTCCTGCTGGGTTGGAGCGCCTGGCATCTGACGCATGCGGCGACCTGGGTGGGGATTGTCGGCGCATTGATGCTTGCCCCGGCCCTGCTGCTCTCTCCCTGGTTTGGCATTCTGTCGGACCAGGTCAATCCCAGGCAGGGGCTGAGATTGTCGATGGTGATTCACAGCGTGATCGCTCTGCTGGGTGCTCTTGCTACCTGGATGGATGCCTACGACCGCAGTGTGCTGGTTGTTTTGGCGGCGACCCTAGGTGTTGCGACGTCCCTTCATTCGCCCATGCGATTGGCGCTCGTGCCCCTGCTGGTCTCTCGCGGGGCGCTCCCGAGTGCAGTGGGTTATTCCGCCATGTCTTTTAATATCGCTCGAATGATCGGACCTGCCATGGGTGCCGCACTGGTCGCCCGTTTGGATATCAGCGCCGCCTGGCTGGCCGCCATGCTCATGTTCACGGTCTCTTTCGTGGGGCTGTCGCGGTTGTCGGTTTCCTGTGATCTGCCGACCAGTCCCAAAACATCCTACCCAGAGCAGTTGGTGGCGGGTTTTCGTCACCTATTGGAACGAGCGGATCTTCGCCTGCTACTTGCGCTCGCTGCACTGAATGGCTTACTCGGCCGCACAATCATCGAGTTGCTGCCAGCGCTCTCCGGTCAGGTCCTTCAAGGGGGATCATCGGAGCTGGCAATTCTGGTTGCCATGGCGGGCCTGGGATCGGTACTGGGGGGGCTGATAGTAAGCCGGCAGGCGGCGAACCTGGACCGGCTTTTGGCGCTGGTGTGTATGGCGATTGGGCTGGCAAGTCTCTGTCTGGTGGGACTGCAATGGTTTTCCACTATGGCCGGTATTGCCCTATGGGTGGCCGGCCTGAGTGCTGTCACAACGGTTGCCGGAACCGGGTCACAGACCTTGATACAGCTGAGCGCCGAGAGTGAATATCGCGGTCGTGTGATGAGTGTATGGACCATGCTGGCGATGGGCGCACCGGCGCTGGGTGCGGCCTTGTTGGGTGCAGGGGTAGACGGGTTCGGTTTTAATCTGGTATCGCTGGTCGCAGGGGTGTTGGGTCTGGGCCTGGTCTGGTTCCTTTACGCGAGGCGCTGGCTTTTGCTGTCTGTGGGTAACCCCTGAGCCATGACGACCACAAGGTTTTCCAGAAGACTCCAGGGTTCGCCGGTTAAAAAGCCCTTACTCGCGCCATCCGCCTGAAAGGTCAGCGCCTGCATTTCCGCGAGATCACGGCCCGTGAGACGCTGGGTAGCAGCCCGCACCATTGATTGCCGATTGCGCCATACACCTCGTCGATTCAAGGCACTGTTGATAGAGGTGCCCTCTGCTACATCCCGCTTGAGATCTGCCAGCAAGCGTACTTCTCGCGCGACAGCCCACAGCAGAACCGGTGGCTGTATTGCCTCGGCTTTGAGCCCTCTCAACGTTCTCACAGCACCTCTCGCGTCTCCCGAGAGCGCAACATCCACCAGTCTGAACGCGTCGTAGCGGGCATTATCAGACACTGTCTCAGCGATCATATCTGCGGTGATTTGCTGTTCTCCGTGAAGTAAGCGCAGTTTCTCTATTTCTTGTGCAGCTGCCAGCAAGTTGCCCTCCATTCTCTCAGCGAGCAGAACAATGGCCTCTCTGTCGACTGACAGTCCCGCACTTTGCATTCGCGCGGCGATCCAGGCAGGTAACTCTGCAGGCGAAACGGGCCAGATTGGCATCACCACGCCGGCGCGATCCAGTGCGTTGTACCACTTACTTTTTTGCGATTGTTTATCGATCTTAGCGCTCACAATGAGCAGTACGTCATCGGAGTTACTGGCGAGAAATTCCTGAAGGGCTTTACTGCCCTCTGCTCCCGGTTTGCCACTGGGCAGCGATACTTCAATGAGTTTTCGGTCTGCAAACAGTGACAGTGAGCCAGCACTGTGTCCCAGCTCCAACCAGTCGTCCTTGCCCGCGATATGAATTCTCTGGCGTTCAGCACAGCCATGTTCCCTCGCTGTGCGCCGGATGGCATCTGCGCATTCCTGAACGAGCAGGGGTTCGTCGCCAGAGATGAGATAGCTGGCCGCCAGTTCGCTGGCGAGGTGTGTTTCAAGTTGCTCTGGCTTAAGTAGCATTAGTCTGAGAGGCTGCGGCCCACTCGGCGGACGATTTGGGCCGCCAGATCTTGCCTCATTTCCTCTCGCAGTAGTCGCAGCTCCTCGGTTTTTCCGACAACGTTCCGCGGATCATTGAGCATTTGCCGGTTCACCACGGCGCGGGCGTCAATCGGGTCACTGTCCACACGTTGTAACGTGAAGTCGGCGGACAGCGTCAATTCGAGCTCTGCCGCTCGCGCTTGAGCCGTAAGCGATACATTACGTTGCGTGAATTGTTCGGGTTGGATAGTGAGTACCAGCTTGGCAGCTGAGTCATCTAGCAGTATCACCCCATTGACAGTAAGCTCGCGAGAGACCTCTCTGGTGAGCTCAGCGCGTGGTTGATTGCTGATAAGCCGGACAGTTGTGCCTTCGAGGCTCGTCGCGCCGCCACCGCTACCCTTGAGTTGAAAGCCGCACCCTGACAGAAGCACCAGCCCCGCGAGCACGAGGTAGAGGCCTTTACCTGGTTTACTTAACGAAAGATCCTTCATTGCGCGACAATATTTACCAGTTTCTGGGGCACCACAATCACTTTTCGGACTGTCTTGTCTGCCAGAAAGCGTCTTACGTTATCTTGATCCATCGCCAGCGCTTCGATTGCTCCGCTATCGGCTGATGCGGGCACCATGACTTTACCGCGAACCTTACCATTGACCTGTACCACGATCTCGAGTTCGTCACGATCTAACGCGTTGTCATCGACGACTGGCCACAGGCTTTCAACAAAGGCTTGTCCCGTCAGTTGTTGCCAAAGATGTTCAGTGATGTGGGGTGTAATAGGCCACAACATCTGCAGTACAGCATGTAGGCCCTCGCTAATGATTGCACGATCACTGCTGTTCTCAGATGGATGGCGTCCGAGTTCATTGCATAACTCCATGATGGCGGCGACAGCCGTATTGAAGGTCTGCCGACGACCATAGTCATCGCTGACTTTGGCGATGGTTTCATGCGTTTTACGCCGCAGGTTTTTCTGCGCGATGGTGAGCGTTGCGGGTAGCGACAATTCGTTTGCAGAGCCAAAATCATGCACCAAACGCCACAGACGCTTAATAAACCGGTGAGCGCCCTCGACCCCCGAGTCTGACCATTCGAGCGACTGTTCCGGTGGCGCTGCGAACATACTGAACAAGCGCACCGTATCCGCACCGTAGCGATCGATGAGCGCTTGAGGGTCTACCGTATTCCCTCTCGACTTGGACATTTTGGCGCCATCTTTGAGCACCATGCCCTGGGTGAGGAGTCGTTTGAAGGGCTCGTCGCTCGATACCAAACCCGCATCCCGCATGAGCTTGTGGAAAAACCGTGCATATAGCAGGTGAAGAATGGCGTGCTCGATGCCGCCCACGTACTGATCCACTTCCAGCCAGTAGTCGGCCTCGCCATCTAACATCGCATGCGGATTGTGTACGCTCGCATAGCGCGCGTAATACCAGGAAGACTCCATGAAAGTATCAAAGGTATCGGTCTCTCGCTTTGCGGACGCGCCACACTGCGGGCAATGGGTCTCGAAAAAGTTGGGCATCTCCTTGATAGGTGATCCGACTCCTTCAAATGCGACGTCGGTTGGCAAAATGACAGGTAATTGCTCGTCGGGCACCGGCACTGCGCCACAATCCTCACAGTTGATGACCGGGATAGGAGCACCCCAATAACGTTGTCGGGAAACTCCCCAGTCTCTCAATCTAAAGTTGACACTTCTCTGACCCAGTTGTCTGCGTTCCAGTTCTTTGACAATCGCGTCAAACGCTGCGTCGAAATCGAGGCCGTCGAAGGCGCCGGACTGCATCAGTGGGCCGCGCTCCAGATAAGCGCCCGTCGCCAGATCAGATGGATGATCGGGGACGTCTGCAACAACCTGCACAATCTGCAGTGAATATTTCTGGGCAAACTCCCAGTCTCGTTGATCGTGCGCTGGGACCGACATGACCGCGCCAGACCCGTAACCCATCAACACGAAATTTGCCACCCATATGGGCATGGCTGCCCCGGTGATCGGGTGAGCTGCGCGGAGGCCTGTATCCATGCCCAGCTTTTCCATGGTCGCCATGTCTGCCTCGGCGACTTTGATTGCTCCGATCTCATCACAGAACGTGGCGAGCGCTGGATTCTGCGCTGCTGCGGCCTGTACAACGGGATGCTGGGGTGCGAGCGCAAGATAGGTCGCACCCATCAACGTGTCAGGCCGAGTCGTGTAAACCTCGATGTGATCTTCAGCAAAAGGGAACCTTATCGTTGCCCCCTCAGACCGGCCAATCCAGTTTCGCTGCATGGTGCGAACCTGTTCCGGCCATTCCGTGAGCTTATCCAGATCGTCTAGCAGTTCCTGAGCGTAGGCAGTGATTTTGATAAACCATTGATTAATCGCCTTTCGCTCAACCGGGTTGTCGCAGCGCCAGCACTTGCCATCGACAACCTGTTCATTGGCCAATACGGTTTGGTCGTTTTCACACCAATTCACGTCGGCCTCTTTCTTGTAAGCAAGGCCCTGTTGCATCAGCTGTATAAAGAACCATTGCTCCCACCGATAGTATTCCGGTGCACAGGTTGCGAGTTCGCGATTCCAGTCGTAGGCGAAGCCCAATCTGGCCAATTGAGTCCGCATGTCAGCGATATTCTGGAGCGTCCACTGGGCCGGCGGCACTTGATGCTGTATTGCGGCATTCTCGGCTGGCAGGCCAAATGCGTCCCAGCCCATGGGCTGCAACACATTTTTGCCCAGCATGCGCTGATAGCGAGCGATGACATCGGCGATGGTGTAATTGCGAACATGGCCCATATGCAGTTTGCCGCTGGGGTAGGGGAACATGGCGAGGCAGTAAAATTTTTCTCGCGTGTTGTCTCGCTTCACTACGAAGCGCCCCGTTTCAGCCCACGCTTTCTGCAGCGCGATTTCGAGTGATTGCGGTGTGTATTCCTGACTCATTGCTACCCAAAGTTGACTGTGTTGAGGATCAAATCCGTCTTCGCAGGTCCTGAATTGGTCGGTCAGGTTCGACGACTTGCGGAAAGGCCGCGAAGAGTTTACCAGTATTAAAGCCGGTCTCGACCTAATACCAGTGTGATCAGTGCGAAAACCAGAATCGGCAAACCGCCGGTTATCGCGAACGGAGTCTGGCCTGCTCTTGGCTGAACGGTTCCTGTCACAACCGCTTCGCTGAACTGCACTGCACTCGCAAATACACGTCCTCTCCAGTCAACCAACGCGCTGACTCCGTCATTGGTGCTGCGGATGAGATCGCGCTCGAGTTCTCTGGCTCGATAGCGCGCCATCTGAAAGTGTTGCCATGGACCCACGCTATTTCCGAACCAGGTGTCGTTGCTGATCGTCACCAGCAGTGCCGCATCGCGGCTTTGCGATTGTACGAAATCGGGATAAACAATCTCGTAGCAGATAAATGCTGCGACGCGGACGCCATTGGCCATGAGTGGACTTTGGTTAGGCGGCCCGGCGGTGAACTGGGACATCGGCAGGTCAAAAAAATCGATCGCGCCGCGGAGCCAGCGCTCCATGGGGACATATTCACCGAACGGCACCAGTTTTTGCTTGTGATAGGTTCCAGATCCCGCCCCCAGCGTTGTGATGCTGTTGTAGCGGCCGTCTCGATCGCGCGTGGGTAACCCCGAAATCAGCGCGGTGGTGGTTGCCTGCGCGCGTTTATCTGCTCGATCAATCGCGTTACGCAGCTGATCGCGATAGCCGGGCAGGGCCGATTCTGGCCAGACAATCAGGTCATGGTCACCCTCTAACTGCTGATTCAGTGCATCAAAGTCCTGCAAAATACGGTTACGGTATCGGGGCTGCCATTTTTCCTTCAGTGGCACGTTGGGTTGTATGGCAGCTACCCGCATCGGTTCGCCAAGTGGTGAGGACCAACTGATTCCCTGTAACAGCATCCCGGATATCAGGATGGCGCTCGTGCTGATTGCAGCGGTAGTCCACCGTAGCGTGATGCGTGGATGCGCTATCGCTTCGATCCACAGGCAGCCCAGCGCTATCAGTAGCCAAGACAGGCCGTAAACGCCAAGCATTGGAATCCATCCATCTAGCGGAGAATCGAGCGCAGCATAACCGGCAAAGGCCCAGGGGAAGCCCGTGAGCAACCAGCTTCGCAGCCACTCAAAGAGCACCCAAAGCGACGCAAACTGCATAACGCGCCATCCCCAGTTCCGACTCGCCAGTCGCTGAAAGAGGGCGGCTTGAATCGAGAAAAGCAGAGCCAAGCCGCCACAAAACATCGCGGTAAGGCACACAGCCAGCCAAGTGGGGGTATTACCGTAAACGTGAATACTGACGTATACCCAGGACACACCAGCGCCAAAAAATCCGACCCCGTACGCTAAACCCAGTCGCCAGAAGGGGGCCGGCGCGCTGATGCTCATTGCCGCATAAAAAAAGCCCGCGCTGACGGGAATGATGGGCCAAAGATCGAAGGGTGCCAATCCTAGGGGAAACAGCACACCAGCCAGTAAAGCGAGGCCCCAGGTTGGTCGCCGAAGCATCACTCGCTTTACGGTTCAGTTCGGTCGCTGGTGGTGACGCGGAGGCGGGTCAGTCTTCTCTCGTCAGCGTGGGTCACCTTGAATTCAAACTGATCTAGCCGGATGCTCTGATTGCGCTTTGGAAGTTGCCCAAAGGCATTAATGACCAAGCCACCGATCGTATCGAATTCTTCATCGCTGAATGCCGTATTAAAGAAATCGTTAAAGTCTTCTATTGGCGCAAGGGCTTCGACAATAAATGCCCCGTCGCTCGTGCTCCGGATGAGCTGCCCTTCCTCGACATCGGTTTCGTCCTCAATTTCTCCGACGATTTCCTCCAACACATCCTCGATGGTAATGAGGCCCGCGATACCGCCGTATTCGTCGATGACAATCGCCATGTGGTTTCGGTTCTGTCGAAACTCCCTAAGCAGCACGTTCAGCCGTTTGCTCTCTGGGACAGCAATTACCGGTCGCATCAGCGCGCCGATACTCGGCACATCCATATGGGTTTGCAAGAGGGGAAGCAGGTCTTTGGCTAGTAAGATGCCGATGACATCATCTATGCCATCGCCAATAACGGGGTAGCGTGAATGGCCCGCTTGGATGATCTGGGGAATCGCCTCCAGTAAGGGTTGGTCGGAATCGATAACCACCATCTGAGCCCGTGGAATCATGATGTCCCGCACTTGCATGTCGGTCACGGACAGAGCGCCTTCCATGATCTTGCGAGCATCCTCATCAATAATCTCGTGCTCCTCGGCAAGCGAGAGGAGCTCTGTAAGGTCAGACTTATTTTGTGGCTCACCACTGATGAAATGGGTAAGGCGGTCCAGCCATGAACGCTCTTCCTGTTCTGGCTTGCGATCATCGTTCACGCGAGTACACCCTTCGGGGATTGTGCTGATTCATAGGGATTGGGAAAACCCAGGCAGTCCAGCAAGTCTATTTCCAGCGCTTCCATGTGCTGGGCGTCTGCAGCATCCGTATGGTCATAGCCCAGTAAGTGGAGCACGCCGTGAATCACGAGGTGTGCCCAATGCGCCTCCTCAGATTTGTGTTGCTGGGCGGCCTCCTTCCTTACCAGTGGTGCGCAGATCACCAAATCCCCCAGCAATCCTGAACCGGTGTCTGGCGGAAGATTTGCCGGAAAGGACAGCACGTTTGTTGGTCCAGTTTTAGAGCGGTAGGTCTGATTGAATTGGGCCGCTTCAGCCTGGTCTGCGATCCTGATGGAGATTTCCGGATTCCCACCTTTGAGGCCTTCCGCCCGCGTAAGCACTTGAGCTATCCAGGTCTGGATTGCCCCGTCAGTGGGTGAGGGTAGGGCGGTCGCCCGTTCCACCGTTAGGAGAATATTCATGGAGGGCTCTCGCTGCGGGGCGCGCCCGCACGGTTCTCGTAGGCGTCGTACGCACTGACCACTCTTTGCACCAGCGGGTGCCGGACCACGTCCTTGTTGCCAAAATGCGTAAAAGTGATGCCTTGTATTTCCTCCAGCACTGACTCCGCGTGAGTGAGACCACTTTGTGTGCCTCTAGGAAGATCAATCTGACTGGTATCTCCCGTGACAACCGCGGTCGAGCCAAAACCAATCCGGGTGAGGAACATTTTCATTTGCTCTCGCGTGGTGTTTTGGGCCTCGTCAAGGATGATGAAGGCGTGATTGAGCGTTCGGCCGCGCATAAAGGCCAACGGGGCAACCTCTATCACGTGGCGCTCGATGTACTTATTGACCGTCTCGAAGCCTAGCATCTCGTATAGCGCGTCGTAGAGGGGTCGAAGGTACGGATCCACTTTTTGGGACAGATCGCCGGGCAGAAACCCCAAGCGCTCTCCCGCCTCTACAGCGGGTCGCACCAGCAGGATTCGCTTCACCTGCTCATTGAGGAGAGCACGAACAGCGCAGGCAACAGCCAGATAGGTCTTACCAGTGCCAGCGGGGCCTATGCCAAAATTAATGTCGTGGTGACTGATTGCGAAGACGTACTGCCGCTGATTCTGGCCTCTGGGTCTTACCGAAATTCTTTTGGTGCGAATCAGATTGGTGCTGTCTGTGACCGTTTGATGACCGTCCACAGCGCTCAGTAGCTCAAGATCCGCCTCCTGCAGACGTAAATGGATACTCTCCGGGCTGGGTTGAGCGCCATTTTCTATCTCGGTGTAAAGCGAGCATAGGAGCGAAGCAGCTTTTTCGCAGCGTTCGTGTGCGCCTCGGAACTCAAACGTGTTGCTACGATTGTAAATCGTGATGTCCAGACGCTTTTCAATCTGCCGCAAGTGACTGTCCAACTGCCCACAGAGGACTGCCAGATTGCGCGCGTCGTTAGGTTCGAGAGAGAGTGTGATCTGCGAAGCTGTACCCTGAGGATTTACCTCGGGCGTAGATTGCTCAGTGTCCAACGGTTTTCACGCCGCCTCTTTCGCATTGGGAACCAAAAGATACTCGCCTCGCGGGCTGAGTCAACTACTGTATCGGGCATTAAGCCGCGCCAGCTAGGTGCCCCAAGAGGGAGTTGGTGTAGGCCGCGTCTATCTCTACCGTCGTAAATTTGCCGATAAGGCTGGTATCAGAAGAACGGAAATTCACGACCCGATTGTTTTCCGTCCGGCCAGAAAGTTGTCCGGGGTCACGCTTGGCATACCCGGTGACTAAAATCCGTTGTGTAGTGCCCACCATCGCCTCGGATATATGCCTTGCCTGCTGTGCGATGCGCGCTTGAAGTATCTGCAGTCGCTGTTTTTTGACGTGTCCAGGAACCTCGTCTCGCAAGTCAGAGGCTGGAGTACCTGGGCGGGCGCTATAAATAAAACTGAATGAGGTATCAAAACCAATTTCCTCTATCAGCTTCATGGTGGCTGTAAAGTCCGATTCCGATTCGCCGGGGAAACCAACGATAAAATCCGAGGACAGCGAGATATCAGGTCGAATTTTACGCAAGGCGCGAATTTTGGCTTTGTACTCGAGCGCTGTATGCCCTCGCTTCATGGCCATCAGAATACGATCCGAACCGCTTTGCACCGGCAGGTGCAGATGATCGACCAGTGCTGGAATCTCCGCGTAGCAAGCCACGAGGGCTTCAGAGAACTCCACGGGGTGCGATGTGGTGTAGCGAATACGCTCGATCCCCGGTACGAGATTGACGAGATGAAGCAACTCCGCGAAGTCCACCACTTCGTCAAGGTGATTGCGACCGCGATATGCGTTGACGTTCTGTCCAAGCAGGTTGACTTCTTTCACACCTCGATCAGCCAATCCGGCAATTTCTGTGATGACGTCGTCAACCGGGCGCGAGACTTCCTCGCCCCGTGTATAGGGCACGACGCAGAAGGTGCAGTATTTACTGCAGCCCTCCATGATAGATACAAAGGCGGTCGGTCCTTCAACTGAGGGCTCGGGCAAGCAATCGAATTTTTCGATTTCCGGGAAACTGACGTCGACCACCATAGGTTCGCCCCTGCGGCGGTCTTCAATCATCTCAGGCAAACGGTGAAGCGTTTGCGGCCCAAATATGAGGTCAACGAAGGGGGCTCGCTTGCCGATTTCAGCGCCCTCCTGGCTGGCCACACAGCCCCCTACCCCGATAAGCAGCTCCGGATTCTTCTGTTTCAGCCGCTTCCAACGACCCAACTGGTGGAACACCTTCTCCTGCGCTTTTTCTCGGATGGAGCAGGTGTTCAGCAGCAGGATGTCGGCTTCTTCCGCCGAGTCGATGGGGATCAGTTGGTGGCTACTTTGAAGCAAGTCTGACATGCGTGCCGAGTCATACTCGTTCATTTGACACCCGTGGGTCTCTATAAAAAGCTTTTTCTTCACTGTGTCAGTCATTTTTCAGCATA
>Ga0222715_10003639_pt1 | contig 13682 bp, 28 predicted proteins | sample C33_9DmetaG_FD_165056 | JGI IMG/M metagenome (GOLD analysis project Ga0222715, IMG submission 165056) | Estuarine water microbial communities from San Francisco Bay, California, United States - C33_9D | ecosystem: Environmental > Aquatic > Marine > Unclassified | place: USA: California...
AGAGCCCGTGAATACCCCTGCTTATATGAGCCCTAGCAGAGAGAGCTATTGGAGCATGTAGACTATCATGAACACATTGCTAATCGTCACGGAGGCAGACATGCCGGAGGCGTAATCGGGGGTAGTGTGTTCATGATAGGGGTTGACAGATACGCCAAACGAGCGTATAGTATGCATATAATTTAATAGTAAGGAGCGAACATGATTACAGAACATTATGAACTTGTAGAGCCTACCATCCGTGACATAGCATGGAAGGGCGAAGGCAAAATCCAATACTTTGTAAACGGGCTTAAGAGCTGGAATGACCGAGCTGGCTTCCAAATTGAAGTAAAGCGAGAAACACACCGTGATCTCCAGACTCCGGATTGGCAGTTTAAGATTGACAATATTGGCTACTCCGTAAAATCGGACAATATGCCTCTGGCTATGAAGAACTATGGTATTGCCCTAGCAGATGCTGGTGCTAAGATAGAGCTACTAGCAGAGCAGAGTGCCAAGATGGAGGCTATCTTCCAAGAGGGCGAGGCTACCCGTAAGGTAGAGCGTGAAGCTGAATGGAAGCGTGTGACAGAGCTTAAGAACAGCGAGAAGCCAGTGGGCAAGAAACTTGCTAAGAAGATGATTGAGCACATGAAGGTTGAAGTTAAGAAGATGGGTCGCTTCGACACACAGAATATCAAGATCTTCGACAGAGGTACCCACAAGGAGAGAACCTTTAAGGTAGAGTTCTCCTATGCTGGATTGGCCCTGTTTAGCGAAGGCTATCACCGTTGCTCTAAAAACCATGTTATCCAGTGCCTAGCAGACAGCAACCTACAGATGCTAGACGTTTCGGGTTGCCCTAGCATTCCTGATCCTAGATTGGCAAATTTCCTGTTTAGCAAAGGCAAATAGGGGTTGACGTACGAGCAGGTTGAATGTATATTATGCATACAATGAAACAAAAGGAGCGACGATGACAAACATAGAGATCACACAAGGCACGTACAAGATCAGAGGCAATGATACTAGCATGGCTGGTTACCGATTTGAACTTGTGAAGCCTTTTACTACAGACAAACATAGCCAAGGCTATGTTACTGTAGCAGGTGGTTCAATTTACCCACCAAACGCAAATATCCCTGATCGCCCTATACGCATACGATGCGAGAGCGAGTCAGACTATACTGTACATGAAAGTGTTCAGCCCGAGAATGTGGAGGCGGCGGCAGTGCCTGTGCCAGCAACTAGTAAGACCAAGAAAGCCAAAGAGGAGACTGATGAAGAGGTCATCGAGCGACTACGTGGTCGTTTCAATGTGCTTCATGACATGACCCAGGCTGTCAAAGAGGGTAACGTGCGAGCAATGATCGTTACTGGCCCTCCAGGCGTAGGTAAATCGTTTGGCGTTGAAGAGGTGCTAGGCCGTAATGACATCTTTGATCAGATGGCAGAACGTCCTCCCAAGTATGAAGTTGTCAAGGGCGCAATGAGTGCCGTGGGCTTATACTGTAAACTCTATCAGTATGCCGACAAAGGTAACGTTGTGGTGTTTGACGACTGTGACTCAGTACTACTAGACGATCTAAGTTTGAACATCCTCAAGGGTGCGCTGGATACTAGTAAGAAGAGACGCATTGCTTGGAATACGGACTCCAGCAAACTACGTGCCGAAGGTATTCCAGATCAATTCGAATTCAATGCTGGTGCTATCTTTATCACGAACTTGAAGTTTGAGAACATACGTTCAAAGAAGCTACAGGATCACCTAATGGCGCTGGAAAGCAGATGCCACTACATTGATCTACAGATGGACACTGAACGTGAAAAAGTACTACGTATCAAGCAGATCACACAAGACGGCATGCTTGAGCACTACAAGTTTGAAGGCAATGAGCAGAACGAGATCATTGACTTTATCGTTAGCAACACCAAACGTTTACGTGAGCTGAGCTTGCGAACAGTGTTGAAGATCGCAGACCTGCGCAAGAGCTTTCCAAACAACTGGAGCTCAATGGCAGAAGTAACTGTAATGAGGAGAGGTTAAATGAATTTACGAGCAAAAGGACTGTGGCTGTTTGGCTTGCTGATTCTTTTTCTAGTAATAGTGGGTCCGTTCGTTGTGATATGGGCCCTCAATACCCTGTTCCAATTAGGGTTGGGTTATACTTTTTGGAACTGGTTAGCAGTGGTTGTTCTAAGTGCCTGGATACAGACACGAATTGGACAAACTAGTCGTTGACATTAACTAAAAGAGTTGTTATAATATACACTCAGAACTAAGGAGAAGACTGATATGAAATATACATTTTCAAAAGACACAAAGACTTTCAAAGTATTTAAAGCTCTGAAAGATGGCGCAACAATTACACCAGCACAGGCTAAGAAGCAGTTTGGCGTTGGTAACTTGGCTGCCGAAGCATCAAGAATCCGTCAGAACGGATATGCTGTATACGGCAACACTCGCAAGGCTGGTAACGGCGTAACTGTAAGGGAATACTCAATGGGCATTCCTTCACGTGAAGTTGTTGCTCTTGGCTATGCGGCTAAGGCAAAAGGTTTAACTGTAGAGACTATCTAACAGTTTAACAGTTACAAAACCCACACACCGATTCGCTCCCGGTAAGCGGTTTTGGGTACCCAGGCTTTAACGACCTGGGTATTTTTTTGGCCGAATCGCCGGCACTCCGCATCTTTTTTAAAAAAAGGGGTTGACAAATTGGATAGCAGATCATATACTGCATATAACAGTTAGGAATTAGGAGCGTTTTATGTCACAGAACTTCACAGCAGATCATGTATGGGCTTTGGCCGTTATCGCTGACCGTATGAACGGGGGCTACAATAAGAACCCTGTTGGTCACTGGGATAACGAAACCGACAAGTGGGTTGAAGACAAGCCTGCCAACAAGACCATGGTGAAGCAGTGGTTGCGTGACGAGTCTATGGTACCTACAGCAGAGGACATCAAGCAGGGTCAGGAGTGCCGAAGCTACTTCAAGAGCTTTGTTATGAAAGAGCTCTCTGGCAAGATCAACGACTTTGAGCGTACCGCACTAAAGGTAAGTGCCAAGGACCACTTTGGCGGCCGGGATATGCTTGAGTTCGCGATCATATCATGCCTTCCACAGGCTATGCGTAAGGACCAGGAGCGTAATGATATCCAGCGTGAGATCTTCGGGTCAACACAGCTGGCTGGGCAAGTAGGCGACAAGATCCATGCTGAGGTCACCGTAGTGAAGAGCCACTACTCACAGAATTACGACAAGTACCGGGTCACGGCGCAACTAGGCGACAGTTACATAGATTTCTGGTTCGCACAAGAGTGCCAGGCCGGGGAGAAGATTACTATCAAGGGCAAGATCAAGACCCAAAGGGCTGATAAGACTACCCAACTAAATTATGTCAAAAAAATGTAATTTAGGGGTTGACAATCCCCTAGGGTGATAGTATAGTATGCATATAGTTAGGAAAACAGAAAGAGGTCAAAAATGAGCGATATAGCAATCCGTCAAGTAGGTCCAAAAGCGGCCATTAAAGCAATTACAAAGGCAATTTCTAAGAGACGTCCTTTGTTCCTTTGGGGTGCCCCTGGTATCGGTAAATCCGAGATTATGCAACTCATCGGCAACTCCACTATCCGAGAGGTTATTGATATTCGCCTTCCGTTGTGGGAACCGACAGACGTAAAAGGTATGCCCTTTTACAATCCACAGAGTGGCAAGATGGAATGGGCTCCACCAGTAGAGCTTCCAACAGATCCTGAGTCCACCGCAATTATTTTCTTAGACGAGTTGAATGCGGCACCGCCAGCAGTGCAGGCCGCGGCTTACCAACTTGTTCTTAACCGTAGGGTTGGAACCTATGTATTACCTAAAGGCGTAGACATTGTCGCCGCAGGTAACCGTGACAGCGACAGAGGCGTGACTTATCGTATGCCTAAGCCGTTGGCTAATAGATTCCTACACCTTGAGATGAAGCCAGACTTTGACGACTGGTTTGACTGGGCTACCCTTAACAAGGTCCACGAAGACGTCGTAGGTTACTTAGGCTTCGCGAAGCAGGACTTGTTCGACTTCGACCCGAAGAGTTCGAGCCATGCTTTCGCAACACCGCGTTCTTGGAGTTTCGTGAGCGACTTGCTCGACGATGACGACTTGGATAGCGATACTTTGATGGACTTGGTATCCGGTGCCGTTGGTGATGGCTTGGCTGTGAAGTTTATGGCGCATCGTAAGATCGCAGGCAAACTTCCTAAGGCTGATGACATCCTTGATGGCAAGGAGAAGGGTCTTGAGATTAAGGAAGTGAGTGCCATGTATTCCTTAACAGTCTCTCTTTGCTACGAGTTGAAAGACCGTGCCGAGAAGAAGGCTAAAGATTGGGATAAGATGGCGGATCGTTTTTTCCGTTATATGATGGATAACTTCCCTACAGAGTTGGTTGTAATGGGAGCAAAGACTGCCCTTACAAACTACAATCTTCCGCTAGATGCGAACAAGATGGAATCCTTTGATGAGTTCCACAATCGCTTCGGAAAATATGTTGTGACAGCAATGGAAAATTCCTAACTGACCTCTTCCGTTGCTACAACAGGGGAGTGCCGGAAACGGCCTCCCCACCCTTATTTAGGGGTTGACAAACTCAGTATAAGATCATATACTATATATAACAGTTAGGAGAGCGAGATATGAACGACCCAATTTTAGAAAAATTAACCACTGCACGTATTGGCTTATTGCTTAAGACTCCATTCTTTGGCAACATGGCAACTCGTATGAAGATTATTGACGCCAGCGATTGGTGTCCGACAGCGGCAACTAATGGCCGTGACTTTTATTACAATCGTGACTTTGTCGAGAAACTTTCGCACAAGAAATTAGAGTTCCTGTTCGCACACGAAATTGGACATTGTGTATTCGATCATTTCGGCCGTGCTGGTAGCAGAAACAGACAACTGTGCAATGTCGCACAGGACTATGCCATCAACCAAATCCTTGTAGACGAACGCATCGGCGATAAGATTACAGAAGTTGACATTTGCCTTGACAGTCAGTATCGTGGCATGGCATGGGAAGAGATTTATGATCTCCTATACAAGGATGTTGAACAGAATGGCATGAGCATGGACGAGCTTCTTGACAAGCTCGGTGATGTATTAGACGAGCACATCAACGAAGACACAGGCGGCCCTGGCAAAGACGGTGACGGCAAAGAAGGCAAGAAGCCTGTATTGACTAAAGAAGAACGTCAGAAGATTAAGGATGAGATTAAAGAGGCTATGATCCAGAGTGCCGCGGCGGCTGGTGCTGGTAAGACTCCTGCGGCTATCCAGAGACTTATTAAAGAGTTGACAGAGCCTAAGATGGACTGGCGTGAAGTATTACAGATGAACATCCAGTCTATTATTAAGAATGACTATTCATTTGCTCGTCCTAATCGTAAGTCACAGAGCAGTGGCATTTACCTTCCAGGCATGAAGAACGATGAGACCATCGATGTTGCTATTGCTATTGACATGAGCGGTAGTATCGGACAAGAAGACGCAACTATCTTCCTAAGCGAAGTGAAAGGCATCATGGATCAGTATGTAGACTTCAATGTTAAGATTTGGTGCTTTGACACAGAGGTTTACAACTATGCTGAGTTCTCCGCTGACGGCAACGATGACATCGCAAGTTATGAGCCTAAAGGTGGCGGCGGCACAGACTTTATGGCTAACTGGAGATTTATGAAAGACGAAGGCATTGAGCCTAAGAAGTTTATTATGTTCACAGATGGCTATCCTTGGGATAGTTGGGGTGACGAAGAGTATTGCGATACCTTGTTTATCGTAAAAGGATCTAATAACAAGTCGCCATTTGGAGAAACCGTTCACTACGATGAGAAGTTTTCTAAAGCGGCTTAGGAACGCGGTTGCGGTCCTGCGGGGGAGGAGTGCCTCTGTCAACCTAGATGCGTTTGCTTCGAGCCAAACATTATCGAAGCAGTGGTTGGTAGAGAAGTTGGAGGAGTGCCTAGACGGCATGACCACTCCCCCGCAGGGGTGGAGAATATGGATACTGGGAGGCTGGTATGGTCTTACTAATTTTATTATTAGAACCAGAGCCGTTATTCCTGTTGAACATGTAAGAAGCCTAGACATAGATCCTGAGTGCCAACCTATAGCAGATAAGATTAATAAGTTATGGGAATGGCAGGAATGGCAATTCAAAGCACAGACCTGTGATGTAAACAAGTTGGTATACGACAACGGAGTGCCTCATGTGGTCATTAACTCTAGTGTAGAACACATAGACAGCACACAATGGTATAATAACATCCCTTCAGGCACGCTCGTGGTGCTACAGGCGAACGATCAACTACACAACGATCATGTATGGGTATGCTCTAGTCCCAAAGACCTATTAGAAAAGTTTGCTGTCACAGAGTGCCTTTACCAGGGCAGTATGGAGTTTAAATATCCTACGGGCAACTGGAATAGGCATATGATTATAGCAATCAAGTAGTGACCCCGCTGTACGTGTAGGGGGATTTTTCTGGTTGACACATTCTGTTTATGAATGTATAGTATATACACAATGAAACAAAAGGAGCGACAGATGAATTCAGTTAGACAGGCTATTACAGCAATCCATTCACTCGAGACCAACGACGAGCTCAACCAAGTCGTTGAAGCAGTCAAACTCAAGCGTCAGTATCTAGCACGTCAGGCGGTTAGGTCATTCATAGTCGGCGACAAGGTACAGTTTACTAGTCGAGGTGGAGTGCCTGTAGGTGGTACAGTGAAAAAGGTTAATCGTAAATACATTATAGTCGACACAGCACTAGGCGGTTACAGAGTGCCGGCTACTATGTTGGAGAAAGTATAATGGAATTAGGTTTATTTGAATTGGCTCTCCTAGTATGGAGTGCCTTTGAAGCTGGTAAATGGTATTCCAATTGGAGTACTAAACGCAACATGAGGGAGCTCCTGGACGACCTAGGAGTGCCTTACAACGAACAACTGACCCTCCAGGAACGCACTAAAGACATGTTGAACGGTCCAAAACTAATTGTGCTGACCAAGATGAACGACATCTATTACGCACACGATGAAAACGAAAAGTTTTTAGGACAGGACAAGGACAGGGAAGAGCTGTTCAAATACATCGCCAGCACATGCGGAGAGGGGCGATACGAAGTGGTTGACAGGACTTGAGTTTGAATGTATACTGTAGGTAACAATTAGGCAAACAGAAAGGCAACTATGTTAAAATTCTTATTCGGTATATTGGTTATGATCGCATTGGTCGGCTATGGCGTGATAGATACAGATCAGGTACAGAGCTGGGGTGATACTGTGGTATCCTGGATCAATGGCGGCGCCAACTACATCAAGGAGGCCACCGAACCTTCACTCACAGAGCAGGCCCTGGAAAAGATCAGGGAATAGTATAGCACATTTTGGACAGCTTGTCAAGTACAAAATAGTAATAAAATATTACGTCTTTTTTTAAATTAATGCTTGACAATTTGGACAAGCGAGCATATACTGCATGTATAGTTAAACAAAAGGAGCGTATACATGCAACAAGCAAACAACACACTAATTAAAAACGTAACTACTTTTGACAGCAACACTAACAGCGTGCAGTTGCACATTGATTTAGCAAAGCATAACTTAACAATTAACAATAGCAAAATTGAAAGCATTACAATGTATGCAGATGCAGACTGTGCTGGAGATTTAGCAGTTAACTGGCAAGAGGAAGACGACAGTAACTACACGCACAACACACAACTTATAATGCGTGACGTTAACGACAGTAATAACAACACAGCAACAATGAGCGAGTTTTACTGGGAGCATGCATTTGAGGACACGCTACACAGCATACTGTTAGCAAACGGATTTAGTGCTAAAGCAGTAGAGGACGTAAGCGGAAGCGAATGGGGCATGCAGGACGTAGGGCGTGCAAGCTACGACGCTTACTGTATAGCAGACGAGATGCTACAAGCATACAACGTTAAAGTTGCAGCATAACATACGCAGACAAGTGTGTGCTTTAATTAGCACACACTTTTTTTTATTTTGTGCTTGACATTTTGGAAAAATATGTTATAGTGCATGTATAGTTTAAAAAGGAGCGAGAATGACAGGAATGAAAGACATAGCATACGGCTACTGGTGGAACTGTGCGACATGCGGCACAGAAAACGCATACGGCTTAACAACTGAAGAAGCAGACGAATATATTAAAGATTGGGAAGAGGACAACGCTGACTTAGTAGCAGAAGGCGAAACAGGCGAAGGCGCTGTTGATTGGAACTACGATGTTATTGCACGAGAGAACAACATGCACGTAGAAGAAAAACAGGCTTGTTGGAAGTGCAACAAAACACAAAAAAACTAGTTGACAATTTGGAAAAATATGTTATAGTGCATTATAGTTTAAAAAAGGAGCGTATATGAAATACACAGGTACTAACAAAACACTACTTGCGTTTGAAGCAAGTGGGGACTACAATGAAGATGATAACTTTACAAACACACAAAAAGAGACAATACTTAGTGTGGTTGACAAGTACAAATTTATTGAGGGCAACTACAGTAGCACAATGATACAGGGCGTGGGACACGCATACTGTGACAGTGGCATACTAAGTGACGGTTGGGCAGTAGAGGACGTGGAAATACTAAGCAAGTATTTGCGTGAGACTGTTGCTGATGATGAGGACGAGGAAAGTGTTTTTTACGGCACGGGCATTGTACACACATGTGGCGATGCTATTATTAACATGCACACAGATGGTGCACGTACACACATGTGGGATACGCTGTTTATTGATGAGATGGCAACAGCATTAGGCAACAACAAGTATGACGTTGAGGGTGTTAACGTAGACGAACTTGGCAAAGGCAAGTATGAGGGCTACATAGACATAGAAACATGGGCTAGTTACGCATGGGACTTGGAAAGTTACATGTACGAAAACAAATAGGTTGACATTTTGGACAAACTGTAGTATAGTATACGTACAATTAATAACAGGAGCGATTGATGACAGCAAAAACTATTGTAGTAGGCAACGAGCACTGCGGATATTACAACGGCTTGAAAGACGGCAACAGTTGCAGCGGCAGCACAAGTACTGTAACGCTGCAACGTGGCAGTGAATACGCACGATGCGAAGACATACTAATATGGGAAGAGGAGTTGGCAGCAATGTGCTTTGACGAGTGGAAAGAGTTTGCACTTGCAGGCGAAGCGGGCTACACATATTGGCAGGAATAGCAAAAAAGTGCTTGACATTTTGGATAGTGTGTGCTACTATGCACACACTGTTTAATTAAGGAGCGAATATGCAAGTAAACATACTACAACTACAGGGCACAGGCGACGACGAGTACGCATGGGAAAATGCGGCAGTTTGTGCTAGTTATGAGGACGCTATTGAGAAACTAGCGGAAATTAACGCAGAATACACAGAAGCAGACGACTTTGTGTTTACACTAAACGACAATGCACGAGTTGAAACACACGACTTAGTTGACAACAACTGGGGCTACTAATAAAAAAATGGTTGACAGCGTAGCATTTTGGTGCTATGCTGCAACTATAACATAAAGAAAGCGAGCGAAAATGAGTAAAATAAAAAATTGGTTAATGGACATGGAAGAGCAGTATTACGATATTGCTGAGAAATGTATTGGCGAATGCGAACACTTTGACGAATTTGCGGACAAGATGAACAAGCACACAGACTTGATGATTGGCTTGTATGACATGATGGAAATTGAAGACATACAGCGAGAAATTTGGCAAGAGAAGTGGAGTGAATACGCATGAGGCATTTTAAGTTTATAATGGACTGTGGCAAGGTATACGACGTAATTGCTAAGAGCTTTGCAGATGCTTGCGAGCAGTTTGATGGTTTTGGCGAAGATGCTAGAGACATTTTGGCTATGGAAGAAGTGAAAATTACTTTACATTAGGGGTTGACAGTTTGGACAACTGAGTGTATAGTATGCATATAATGAAACAACAAGGAGCGACAATGTATAAAATAATTGACAGAGATGCTAGAGTAAGTGGAACGCACTTACAAGGGCACATAAAAGCAAACTACGACAAACTGGTTGAAGTGTTTGGCGAGCCCGTTTACAAGGGTGAAGACAAAGGCGGCTTTGACAAAGTTTGGACAGAGTGGGCTATTGAATTTGAAAACAGCGATGGCGACTATGTTATTGCTACAATTTATGACTGGAAGGAAAGCTCTCCGTTTACAAGTAGAACAGGAGAATACAACTGGCATATTGGTGGCATGAGCTACGATGCGGTGGATGCTGTAAACGAAATGATGGAGGTTGCTTATGCCTAATTGGTGTGCTAACAACGTCACAATCTACGGACCCAAAGCAAAAGTAAAAGCGATTAAGAGTGCCTACGAGGCAGGAGAGTTCTGCCAGCACATACTTCCTAATCCGAAAGGTGAATGGGACTATAACTGGAGCGTGAACAACTGGGGAACCAAATGGGATGTTGGTGGCAGTGATGAGCACTGTGACTACACTGAAGTGGCTCCGGATAGAGCACAGCTCGAACTCAGTTTTGACAGTGCGTGGTCACCCCCAGTCGGCGTCTACGAGAAACTAATTGAAGATGAAGACATTGACTGTGGCGCATACTACTATGAACCTGGCGTAGCGTTTTGTGGCTACTGGGCAAATGGCAGTGACGAATGCTACGAGATTACTGGAGACAGTAAATGGGTTAAGGAAGAGATCCCAGAAGCAATTGATGAAATGTTTGCCATTAGTGATGGTATGGCAGAATGGGAGAACGAAGAAGAGCTCTCTACTTGGATGAGAGAGGGTGCCGAACAGAGAACAAAGGATAAGGAGGTAGCATGAGCAACGACCCCGCTGCACGTGTAGGTGACCAAGACCAGATCTCCAAATCTATCGAATTCAAATTGGTGCTGGAGACCGGTGCCGGTGGGGATACTGATCTAATGCGGGTTGAAGAACTAGTAGGCCTACATTTTCAGGACTTGCTATACGATGAATCCTTTACAACAGCTCTACAGCCAAAAGAATTCATTACTAGCACGGTAAGCATTTTGGGCAACAAAAATGGTTGACAACAGTCCAAAATCTTGCTATAATGATAACATGCTAAGAAATTGGCATACACACAAACAACACACACAAAGGAGGCCATAATGGCAACAACTAAAACATATACGGTAGCAGGTAGCACCGCACTTAATGGCAAGACCAAGATTAGGTTTTGTAACGATGTAATGAGGATCAAAGTTCTTGATAAGAACGGTCACCAGAACATCAACCTGGTAGACTTACCAGAGCCGATGACCAAAGGTCAGATCGCACAGTATCTGATCGACAGGGACTTTGCTAAAGGGGATGGCGATATTCTTAACGCAATCAAGTATATCGCGAAGAAGAATTCCGTGACACTAAAAATTAATCCACAAGAAGTCACGGAAGCTGCAGCAGAGACTGTGGCAGATCAAGCCTAACCGATTCGCTCCCGGCGGCTTGATTAACCTTAGGGCTCGGACCTAAAAGGTGGATGACCTTCACCAAGGCCCGGGCCCTTTTTTTTCGGCTAGTAATAAAATATTACGTTTTTTCGCTTTACAAATCTCCAAAATGCTGTTATAGTATGCATATAATAAACAAAACGGAGCGTATAATATGTTAACAAGTAAAGCACTAAACAAAAACACAACTGTAACTTACTGCACAGCAAGTAACACGCTGTATGTACACAAAGCAAACGTGCACCCTAAAAATGTGTATACACAAAACGCACAACGCATTGTGCGCAACATAAGCACAGCGCAACTAAGCGCATTTAAGCAACTGCCTCCTACATACTTACAAAAAGCAAAAGCACATGCATTTCCTGTGTTTAGCAGTTATGTTAACGCTGTAACAAATATGTTTAAAGCACAGTAAAAAAACACTTTACAGCATAGCATTTGTGTGCTATGCTGTTTATATTAATTTAAAAAGGAGCGTATACTATGCAAGCATTAAAAACAATTACACAAACACAAACAGCACAAGTAGAAAGCGTACACGCGGATACAGTATTTGCTGTACTTGAAAATGCATATAACAATTTAACACTAATGGAAGCAGACTGCACAAGTGCAAGTTATTTTATTAACAGTGCAAACATTTATGCACAACTAGCGGAAGTGTACGCAAGTTTTGCAGAATGCGACGACTACGTAGCACTAGACAGTGTAATGCAAGTTTTTGCAAATAACATTACATACTACGACGAAAGCAGTTTGTACGAAAACTGTGTAGAAAACACAGCAATGCAAAACGTTAATTTGCTAGACTACACAAGTTTAAGCAACTAAAAAACACTTGACAACTGTGTTTATGTGTGCTACTATGTACACATAAACACTTAATAGCAAAGAGGGCAAACTATGCTAAAAATTACTAAAACTGGTTTTGAAGACAACGGCGATTACACTAGCACATTTTACGGTGCAGAAGGCACTGTTGCACTTGCTGGCGACAGCATATGGGGCGACACTGCTGGGCGTGTTGTTACTGTTAGCGGCATTACAGTTACAGAGGAAGTGTATGATGACGACACAGCATACATGCATGTTACTGTAGAGCACGACAGCACGTGGGACATTTACACAGACAGTGGCTTTACACAAGCAATAAGCGAAGCACTGCAAATGGACGTTGACTTTACAGAGCAAGGCATGCAAGACGACAGACTTGCAAGCATGGAAGTGTACAGTTAAAAAAGAGGTTGACACAGCAAGGAAGCTGTGTTATAGTATGCATATAAACTAACAAAGAGGGCAAAATGAAAATATTAAAAATCAACCAACACGCAGGCTTTAAACCAGGATCAAGTTTACAAGGTTATATGCAAGCCTCATACGACGAACTGGTTAAAAAGTTTGGTGAGCCTACTCTAAAAGCAGAGCGTGACGGCGGGTACGACAAGGTGTGGACTGAGTGGACACTTGAATTTGAAGTAGAAGATAAAGAAGGCGATGTTGATTACATCTACGCAACCATATACGACTGGAAAGAAAAGTCTCCCGAGGACAGCAGATCCGGACAGTACAGATGGCACATTGGCGGATTCAGTTGGGTGGCAGAGGATGCAGTAGGAACAGCATTTAATGATGAGGTGGCTTATGCCTAAACTATTTGTAATCCATACTCCTTCTGAAGAGTGTCACGTAACAGCAATGGACTTCCCGGACGCTATCGATGCCTGGGGCGGTGATCCTAAAGAGATCGACAGTGTAGAAGAATATGAAAATCCTGAATTAGGGGTTGACACTATTCACTAGAGGTGCTATAGTAAGATATAGTTAGAACAAACGGAGGGCTCCAATGATTAAGATTTTCAACTCAGCATACGGACGTAATTCAGACAGCCGTGAGATTCCCCTAGACGAGGTCAACATTGTAACGCAGAAGATTGATTACAATGGCGCACCTTACATCTTGTTTGAACACAAGGACTATCCCCTAGGCGCATTGATGGCTACCTTTGATGGATCATACTGGGCTTGCGATATGGATTAATTTAGGGGTTGACTTCTAGGTTAAAAGACTCTATACTGTAAGTATAACAATTAGGAAGGGCATTAAAATATGAGCAAGACAGGACAATGGATTATGGACCTAGAGGAGA
>Ga0222715_10003640_pt1 | contig 13681 bp, 6 predicted proteins | sample C33_9DmetaG_FD_165056 | JGI IMG/M metagenome (GOLD analysis project Ga0222715, IMG submission 165056) | Estuarine water microbial communities from San Francisco Bay, California, United States - C33_9D | ecosystem: Environmental > Aquatic > Marine > Unclassified | place: USA: California...
ATACAATGCAATATTTGATTGTGTTCTTTTTACATCAAAATAAATTAGCTCAACAACCAACACATTATCACTTTTATTGTTTAAGTTATAATCGTAGTCTTGAACCAATTCTTCTAATATGTTTTTCATACCAAACCCTATATTGCGGTTTCCTACTAAAGGTCCGGTTTGTATAGAGTTTTTTATATCTTGTATTTTTATTTCTTGAGCTGTGGATATAACACAAAACAATAAGCTACTTATTAGCTTTATTTTTTTTATGTATGTCATACCACCTTGCTATTGTAAAACCTATAGACACTAGTAATAATATTATTTTTAATGCTATTTCCATTTGCGTCATTGAAAGCGTTAATGTTGTGCCGTTGAAGGCCATTAATTTAATGTCTTGCCATTCCATTATTTTTTTCTTTTTACAGATTTAACTCTTCTTGGTTTACCTTTTGGCTGCCCCAAGCTTTTCTTTTCTCTTATTTTTTTTGCTTTCTCAGACGAAGACATTTCGCTGGATGTTTTAGGCGTTTTGCTAGATACTCTTTTGCTGGGCCTACAGTATGGTACTGCCCTGCCGTCTCCTTTTGTACGACCACAAGGCTTGCCTGTTCTTACATCAACCCACTTCTCTTTAAACCAGCGCTTTAACGAAGCACCTTTCTTTGTTTTTCTAACAGCCATTACTTTTTACTTTTGTTTCCCCAATTGCTAGCACCCTTCTTTCTGCACTTCGCAATAGCTCCACTTGCATAAGCGGATGGAAATACTTTGTATCTTGCTTTAACTTTTTTGTAACACGCATCTTTTGGCATAACTATTTATTTTTTAGTCTTTTTATTTGCTTTTTTATAAAAGCATTTTTTTCTTTGGTTGATAATCTCTTATAAGCTTTGTAGGCCGCATTATTATTTTTAGACAAATCTTTTAGTATTTGCTTTTTTAATTCTGCTGTTTCTTTTCTTGTTTCAGCCGCTTTCACTTTACCCTCTTCCTTTCTTTTCTTTTTAACGGTAGTTTTTATTAACTCATGCTCTTCGTTTTTTGCATTAACATCCCATGTTCTCCACCCTAATGCTAGAGCTATTCTTTGGTGAGCGGTATTTCTATCATCTAATGCCTCTGTTATACCTCTTATTTCTGAAACAGCTCTGTCAAGAGGTATGTTTAAACCAGCTGATAATAAATTACCAATTATTTCATAATTAGGACTATCAAGAGCCACCCCTCTAGCGTCTATTACATCCGAATCAAAATTCTTAGTTTGTATTGCACCATAAACTTTTCTAAGTTTTGAACCAATTGGAGGGGAAACGTTGGCTAATTGCAATAAAGTATAAGCGTGATCTGCCATAAACGATCCTTTTGCTTCTTGTCTATAGTACTCGTTAATAGTATTTTTTAAAGTTGATACTACAGCGCCAGCTAATCCACTACCTCTTAGTATAGTGTCAACCATACTGTTCATAATTCTTTCTTGTTTTGTATTAATAACTTTTTGGAATTTTTCTTCGTCTTCATCATCTGGATCAAACTCTGGAAGTAATGCAAACAATGCATTTTGTAGTGTAGAGAAAATTAAATTTTGTACAAATCCATAATAAACTATTTTACTAATATTTGTTTTAGCGTCGCCTCTTCCGTTGATTAAATCCTGTCCGGCCTTCTTCATTAATCTAGTGTACTGCATTGGTGTATTTTGAAATGCTAATATTAATCTACCAAGATGACTGGATTGTTGTTTAGATATTAACATAGGGTCCCCAGACTGCTGTGTCTCATCTGATATTGTACTAAAGTCTTCAAACGCTTTTGCTTCAGCGTCTGCTTTTGACATGCCTTGCTTAACGTAAGTGTTAGTTCTATTTATTAAGAATGTGGCACCCCCTGTTGCAATAGCCATACTATCTGCGATTTGTGTTGGTGTAAAACCAATTTTTAATAAATAAGAAACAGCTGCACTGTATTTATCTTTAGCGTTCTTAGCTTGATTAGCTATCTCCTGCTCTTGGACATCGGATTTTAAACCACCCCTTCTTTGCTTTAATTTATCAGAATTAAATATTTTTGCCCAAGCTTTCCAATAAGCCGGTTGATTTGCAAACGCTTTTGCGGCCATTAGTGGGTTATTATCTGACCAGTTAACAAAGTTGGTAAACGATAACATCTGTAATAAAGCTGATCTTCTGTTAAAGAACATTATAGTACCAACAGAATTATTAACCCAGTCAAGCCAAGCACCAGTTAATCTATCAGGATTACCGGGTCTATTGCTTCCGCTTTTCATTCTTCTTATAATATCTTCAAGGGCTTCTCTGTGCCTCGAACCGTACAATGCTTCAACTTTGTTTAAATTGTCTTCATTGAAAATTTGATCCACATTAGCTATAAATTCTTCAAGATAGTCTTTTCTACTAACGTTTTCTGAAAGCTCATTAAGATCTTTTAAAACACTTCCTACGTCCCAAAAATCAGATGGTTCAACCCATGCATCTTTTTTAGAAATGCTTTGCAATCCCTGAGCAAATCCTTTTAAATTTTCATCATTTTCTACAGCAGCTATTAATTTTTTCAAATCTCTTTTGGAAATACCTGGAACTTCAAAGCCGGATTTATTATATAAATAAACTCTAGCGGCTTGATCATTTGTAAAACCTGTTCCATCAATTTCTTTATTAAGATTTTTCTTAACTTTAGGAAACATTTTTAACAAACCTTTATAATCATTCTTTAAAGCTTGTCTTTGAGATTCCATAGCTGATATACCTTTCAAATAAGGTTTAACTAAATTATCTTCAAAAAACTTTTGATCCGCTTCTCCTTGTTTTCCTTTGCCAGCAAAAGTATATTGTGTTAGCCCTCTAAAATCCTCAGCCGTGGAAGGTAAGAAGAATTTATATTTTCCCTTATTACTGCCCTTTTTTCTTGCTACAACTTTAGAATATACAGCCTCTGGCTTAACACCCTTTTGCCTAGCTATCATTTCATTTAAACCTTTGTTTAGATCTTTAGGTGGGCTTATACTAGCTTTTCTTCCTGGTTTTATAGGCGCTTTAGCGGTTACTTTGTTACCAGCATTATAAGAATCAGCATAATCTTGTCCGATAATTACTTTAGGATCAACTAAAGATTGTAAAGCGAACTGCACTTTGTTTTTTGTAAAAAAACTATAATATCTTTTGTTAGGATCTGTTACACCGGGAATGTATCCTACCGCCGCTGTTCTTTGAAAACCACTATTATTAATAGCTTTGTCCATTTCAATAGGTATAATAGCTACGGTATAATCTTTTTGAAGCGCTGTTAAATCTATATCGCTGTCTCCTAAAATAATATTTTTATACATTAAAGCTAAAACAACCCTAGCCGGCAAGGAATGCTCGTATCTGTATTTATTTGTTTTTGTGTGAGGAAGAGTTTTTGTTCTCCATAAAACAGGAGCGGCTGCTCTTAAACTAGTATTAGTACCAGAATTCATAGACGCCAATATCATGGCTTGTACCTCTGGCGATGAGCCTTTCAAGTTTTTTATAATATTAGTTGTAAAATCCCAAGCAGCTTTTGAATTTTTTATAGACTCATCTGTATCAAAATCAGATCCCAGGTGTCCTTGTATTATTGCCCCTTGCACTTGTACGCTTCTAGGTAAAACTTCTCCTTTACTATTTGTGTAAGTGGTATTAGTGTAAGAAGCTATATCATGCCCCGCTGTTTGCAAAGCAGCAAGTATATCTTCTGCTACAAATAAATCTGCTCTAAAATTTTCTTTTTTATCGTTATAATCTCTTTTGCCAATTTTACCGGAATTTTGAAAAGTAGTTTTTAGCAATGCTAAAGCGGCATCGGTCTCCATTCCTTCAATTGCCTTTATAATTACATTTTGTGCTTTAGAAACATTACTTACACCATCTTTATCCACGCCTTGGAACATAAGTTCTATGGAACCTTTAGCACCAGTAAACACGGAGATGGCTTCGTTAAAATCGCTTTGATTAAATATATCTTCAATAAATTCCGTTACGCTTTTATTATCAGCCTCTAAGCCTTTTTTAAATTCCTCTGTAGTTTGCTTTCTAACAGGACCTAAGGAGGACATAAGTTTTTTAACAATTTCTTCTCTTAATTCAGTAGGAAGAGAAACACCAAAAGTTTTATTAACTTCTAAAGTTATATTTCTTTTTGTGGCAGTTGTTAAATCTAATTCAGATAAATTATTTATTAACTCGCCAGATCCTAAAATAAATATTGCCGCTGTTGATTCGTCCATTGAAGACGATATGGATTTTTTAACATTTCCTCTTTCAATATCTTTTTTAAGAACCTGTATTGTATTGTCAGCTAATACAGCACCTCTTATTTTTTGATTATTTAAAAAAGCTTTTGTTAATTTACTATTAAGGTCGTTTAATTCTGTATCAAAAATTTCAAAAGCAATCTCTGCTCCCATCATTTTTGACCAGGATTCTTTTTTACCTGGTATAAGATTACCATCTTTATTAAACATGTACGACATGTACTGCTCATTAGATATTTTTTTGTCTAAGTTTGGCAATCTTTGTATAAACTGTTTCCCTGAAGTATTACCGCTAGCGTCTGTAGAGGTTTTGACTCTATCTACTTTTTTACCCTGCCAATCACTAACAAAATTTGGTTTAAATACATATCCAACAATTTTACCTTTTTGATTTTTAATAGGGGTATCTGTAAATACTCCTCCAACAGATTTTTGTACTGCAAAAGGCATTGCTGTAGAAAGCCACGTGGTTGGGGCATTTTCTAATGTTGCTTTTTTAGCTTTTAAAAAGTTTTCCTTAAGGTTAGTATCCATTGTACCAACAGCGGTTTTAATATCAATATCCGCTTGCTTACCCATGTCTTTTTTAATTTCAGCTATTACGGGTTTTACACTTTTATTTATAGTTGTTTTAATATCAACAGTTGATTTTAAAACTTTTAATGTTTGTAAGAGTTTATTTTCAATGCTAGTTATAACATCCGGTGAAAATATTCTACTGTCTTTTATCTTTTTAAATTTCTTAGGCTCAGGCTTTGCATTATTACTGCCTTCATCTATTTTGCTTTGTGCTCTAAAATCTTCTAACTGTTTATTGTCTATTTGATTTATGTACAGTCTATTTTCAGGAGCTTTTTTATATTCGTCTGTAAATATATCTTGCAATGAAAATTTAATTCTTTGTCCAATGTAACCAGACAAAGAGCCTTTGCCATTCCAAGGATTTTTATTTAAATCTTTTAAAGTTCTTTCAACTAAATCAAACTTCATCTCTTCTGTAACATTTGGGTCAAGAGATAACCTGTTTTTAATTTGAGCTTCGGCCATGCCTATTAAAGCTGTTCCAATAATGTTCTTGCTTTTAGCTGTGTTAATATCTTTAACATCAATATTGCCTAAAGCTTTTTCAGATGCTGCTTGCTGAGTCTTAGATAAAGATTTCTTTTTCGTATTTTTAACTTTATTGCCCGCTTTTATTTTTGCTTTAGCTTGGCCACTAAGCTTGCCTTTTTTAATATCAGCTTGATAATCTACTATAAAATCAAACAACTGCTCCGCTGTTTCAAATTCTTTATTAGTTCCTGGTAAAAAGCCACCAAATAAATCTTGTATAAACTTTTTTAATTCTTGTAAGAATGTTTTATCTTTTTTAAGCTGACTTAATAATTCTGGATTTTTAGCTATTGTATCAGAAAAAGCGGTAAAGTATTCGTCCATGTCTACATTATCAACATCAATGTCTTGTTTTCTGTACTCGTCCATTCTTTTTTCAATGTCCTTTAAAAGATTATTTTTCTTTAAAAGTTTTTTGAAATTGTCACGTATTTTAAGTTGTAACTTTGTAGGCTTGCCGTCTATAGTAAATTCTTTCTTTAATATTTTGTGCAATAATTCGTGAGATCCAACTGACCAATTTCCTGATTTTAGTGTTTGTTCAACGTTAATATATATTTTACCATCAGCCTCTACTATACCATCTGTATTTTTACCAAAATCAATACCTTTTGCCTTCGCCTCTTTTTCTGTTTTAAATGTTGTAACTACACCTTTACCGGCAAGCTTTGATATATTGCCAAGTTGACCTTTAAGGAATTTTTTATTAGATTTTTCAAGAGCAACTTCAGCTAAATTAAATGCTTGATTATTTAGTTTTTGTAATTGATTATCAATTTTAGGATCAGTTAATCCATTTTTAAAGTTCTTTTTTTGCTCAGATAAATCTCTTATTTGTTTATTTATATTAGCAATTTGAACAAAAGCATCAGGGTCGCCATCATATACATATCCTGGTATTTCCTTAGCACCAATAGAGTAAGAAACGTTTTGGGCATCGTTAATTATTTTATCCGCTTGAGATTGCGTTATTTTTTTGTCTTTGACAAATCTATCAAATCTTTTTTTAGCACCTTCTATGTTTTTAGAAACTTGAAGCAAATCACCAACTTTATCTTTACTGTAACCAGTATTTGTGGATCCAACCCCACCCATTAAACCACCAGCGGCAAAAGATAATATCGATGTTTCTATAAAATCCTTTGTAGTAAATTCTGTAGCCATCAGGTCCATGCCAGCCGATTGATTAACAATAGGATTAACTAATTTTCTTTCTCCAAGTTGCTGTACATTTTCCTGTACTGTTTCACCAATCCCACCTTGGAAAAATCCTAATGCAGCTTTTCTACTTGGAATAACCTCTTTAACTGCTTTTGTAAATAAATTTTGAGTTGCTTCGTAGGATCCCGTCTTTTTATATTCTTCTGCTATTCTTTTAAAAACATTCTTTTTAGTAAATGCATTTTCCATTTTATCCAAAACACTTAGTCTAGGATTAATAGGACCAGTTGCTGCGTATAGCATTGCCATTCCCAGTTGAGATTGTCTAGCGAGTTTTTCAGATGTTTCATTATCTAAGCCAGCGTCAATAGCTGCTCTGTGTGTATTGTTGTAACCCGCACTAGCTCCGTATAAAGATTGGAACATTACGTTGTCAACTTGTCGAGGGTCCATACGCATATTTACCCCAAAAGTTTCTTTAGTGCTAGTAAATTTACCAGTTTTTGCATTTCTAGCCCTAGTATTAATAGCTTTTGATCCAAAAACCTTTCGCACTTTGTTAGCCCCTTTTAATGCCAGCGGAGAACCTAACAATCTAGCACTTGTCATTCCCTTAGTACCTACTAATTGAAAAGCAATGTTGCCAAATACGTTTCCACCAACTTTAGCCCCACCTCTACCGCTAAAATCTGACATATCAGTTCCATCTTCATCAATTTTTTTAGATATGTTTTCGTATTTTTTTGCACTAAGTAAACTGGTTACATTAGTTGCATTAGTGCTATCGTATATGTTTCCGTCTTTGTCTTTAATATAAGTAATGCCATCAATTTCTATTCCTTTTCCGCTAGCCATAAAATAATCTAAATTATTAGCAGGGCTATTGTTTTGCATTTGTATTCTTAGGTTTTGTGTTCTTGCCCAATCATCGCCTCCTGGTAATATATCTGGCATAAAACTTCCTGCCCAAATTAATGCATCTCTTCCACCTTCAAACCCACCTTCAACTAATCCAGATATTGCGTTATAAATACCAACACCGGTAGCTTCCAAATCGTTTCGAGATTTATTAGTTTCGTATTCTTTTGCGGCTTTTTTTAATTCATTCTCTTTATATAAAGTTAAATTTTTAAAATTTTCTTTTTCATAATTTTCAAATTCATCCCACTTATATTGAGTAACTCTTTCTAATAACGGATTTTCAGAATCATAAACTTTAGCTAATGATTTTTCTAAATTTAATCCTTTAAAATCTTTTTTATTTTTTTGTATGTAATCTAAAGCCCTATTGTAATTTAAATTTTCATCTTCGGAAAGCATGTGACTCTTAATAAATTCAGATCTATCCGATTCAGATAAAGCATTTTCCATTAAATCATCGTATACTAATCCGCTAGCGCTGTAACTAGATTGCCCCAATAAATTTTCCTCTTCGTTTTCTTTATAAAATTTAGCAAATGTACTATCTGTTTTTCCTTTTGTTTGATGCATTGCTCCGTTAAGCTTAGCAACATCAACACCAATTTTATCTAGCCCATCACCATAAAGCCTTGTTACTTCTTTAGAATTTTCAGGGTTATTGTAAAATTTAGCATCCCCTTTATTTCTATTTTTTTCAAATTCAACTTCTTCTTCTAAGGTAAATTGATATAATTCTGGATTTAAATATTTTTCGTTAGGTTCATACCTTACTGGGTTATAATTACTCCCGCTACCTTTTTTAGTAAATTTTGTTTCGTTTTTTCTACTTTGATAAAAATTGTATTGATCTTGTCTTGATGGTTGTATCCATTCACCATTTTCATCTTTTGTTGTAGAGCCAGTAGAAGAGTCAAAATCTTCTCCAGCTTTACCATGCTCAAAAACGTTTACATCTTCAAAAGGTTGTACAATTTCAGGCTCCTTAACTTCAGGGGGTTCCATTGTAAAACCTTTGCTTTTAGCATATTCGTCTACTGAAATACCAGCCTCTTTAGCATAAGGGGCTATATCAGCGGAAGATACAAAACTGCCATCTGGCAAGTAGTAACCGTCTCCCATAATTTAATTTTATATATTTGCCAGTTGAAACTTAGGACTAACCATAAATTGATTCATTTCATCAGCGTCTTTTATTACAACTCCAGTTGTATCATAAGCAACACCATCAAATTTTTGTTCTACATAACCCTTTTGCTTAGGATCATATTTATACATCATGCCGTTTGCGCCTCTAATATTATCTTTTTCGCCAAACGCAAATCTAGGTAAATTATCTTTTTTAAGTTCTGATTTTCTTTTATCGTATTCTCCCTGGCCGCTTTTATGCACATTTTGTAATTGCATTACAATATTGTTTGCAATACCATATCTTTCGTGCTCGTCTGTTAATTCATCTCCGACTTTATAATTAGTTCCGTATTCCTTATTAATAGCGGCATATTCTCTTTCATCGTCTAAAACCAAATCATATCCAGCTAATAAGCTGTCCACTTTCAAAGAGCTAATTGAATCTTTATCTAAATCTTTCATTAGATCTTGCCTAGTGGCGTTGATAGTATCAGGTGTTAGAGGTTTATTTTGATAGCCTGTTGTATGAAAAGTATTTGCAAAATTATTTATTTTCTTTTGCTGATCGTAAGCTTTTAGTTTAAAATCATTAGCTTCTTTATTTGTTAATACACTGCCATCCGGTAATTGATAGGCTATTTCACCATCTTGGATAATTGGAGTGTAGTCTTTTTCAACATGCAACTTATTAAGCTGTTCCATTCTATAAGGGTCCATTGAGCCGCTTATATCTTTTATGCTATTTGAAAAATCCTCAGAAATTTGAGAACGTTGCGTTAGTGTATCATTTGCTGTAACCGCTGTTTGTTTTAACCTTGACAATTCACCTTGCAGTTTAATTCTAGTTTCTTGATCTGCACCCTGCATTTGCGTATGTATATCAGCCATTTGGTTTTTAACATTACTAAAATAATCCAATAAAGGCCCTTGATCTTGTTTGCCTACTTTTCCAAGAACCGGCTGAAAGTCTAATGTTTCTTCCATTCTGGCTTTTTGTTGTTCGACTATTGCTGCTTGTGCATTTAAAGCTTTTTCTATACCACTAAAGTCTAAGTTAAAAGTTGATTTTTGATAGCCACCAGATCTAGCTGAAGTATACGCTCCTTTTATTAATGCCGCATTTATTGATGCACTTTTTGATTTTGTTGCCATAATTATGTTATTATTCCATCTAAAATTTCTGGGTCACTACCCACAACGGCTGCGGCTCCACCACCAACCATATCGCCAATTCCACCAACTAAATCTGCTTTTGCGGCTGCTCTCGCCTCATTGGCTGCTGTTAATCTTGATTGAGCCATACCCAATTGCGTACCAACCTTATCAGCTTGCATCTGTCTTGATTTTTCCTCTCCTTGTGCCATTGCCATTTGTCTTTGATTTTCACCTTGAGCGGCCATAACCTGGTTTTTAGATTCTTGCTGGGCTATACTAGCGGACGCTTGTTGAGTTTGTTGCGCCTGGCTGTTTGCCATTGATTGCGCTAATGCAGCAATACCGCTACCCCCTGCAGCAGCGGCTAGCCCACTCATTATATTTGCTGAATTTTGCGAAGTTTGCTGTGCTGCAAAATCAGCAGCCTGTGTATTTACTGTTAAGTTTTGGTAAGGGTTGCTTATGTTAGCGTAAGGATTTGAAGTGTCTAATTGGTTGTATTTTTCTTTCATTTGACCAAGCTCTGCTTTCGCTTGTCTTTGTTCCTTTCTTCTTTTACCTCCTCCAAATAGTGACCCTACGGCTTTAACCGCGCCAGATACTGCTGTAGCCGCTCCTTTGACGGCCATTCCTGTTAGTGGATCTAATGCCATATTATATTGTTTTTGTTATATTTATAATTACACGTTAACTACTTATACTAATTTCTGAACCTACAGAGTAAAGCTCTTTTGCAGTTGTGCTAGTGTTTTTCATAGTTACAGTAGCATAGTAGCCTAAAATACCCGATGTATTAAATTTAGCATTCTTGGCAAAGAACATATATGCACTGCTTTGCGGTACACCATTCCCATTAACCACCGTTACTGTTTTATTTACTGCGTCTATCGCATTTATATTACCCAAGTCTTGTTTTGCACTAGAGGCATCGACATAGTAAAGCTTGTCGTTTACTTGTATTTCTTTATTCAATTCAAAGTTAAAACTAAAAACTCTGTTAACACCTATTAATGCCTGAGAGGTTAAATAACCGATCCCTTGCACATTGAAAGCTTTTGTGTCTATTGTGTTTTCATTTTCTTCAATACCTACTATGTAATTAAAGTATTTACCCTCTTTTTCAATAAAAGTCGGCACTTGGCCATCTTGTTTGTTTGTTATAATAGAATCACAATACCAACCAGAGTCACCCTCGTAATTTAATGTTCTAAAATTTTTAACATTAGCGGGAGCTTCGTTTAATAAAAATGTAACTTGTGAATCTGTTTTAGTACCATAAAAGGTATTGATAGAGCCGTTGTGATGTTCATATAAATGCCCTTGATAAAAAGTATAATATTTATTATTTAAACTTAAACCACCTTCGGGTATAAAACTTTTTCTACTAACCCAGCCGTTTATGCTTTCAGAAAACGAAAGCGTTGTGTTTGCTGTCGTAGGTAAGCTTAAGTTATATTGCCCTTTAGTAGAGTCGTAAGTTCCATATATTTTGTTGGACTGCACCGAAAGGTTATCTCTAAAATAATCTTTCATTCCATAGTTTGAAACTTCTGTTATGCCATCTGCTGATAACCTTAATACACAGCCTCTATTCTTGTCTACAAAGTAAGATCTATAAGTAAACTCAACAAAACTTTCAGGGTTCTTAGAGATGCCGTATGAGCCAAATGTAGCCGGTATAATAGCTTGACCAAGCACCCTATTGCTAGCAATTAATTGAGGATTGCCGTCTGCATTGAATATAGCGTCTTTATTAGCTAAAATTTTAATAATTTTATCCTCACAAAAAGCCAATAAATCAGTGTCCCTGCCGTATAACTTTTGTATGCTGCCATATTCAGGATTTAAGTCTTTAGTTATTTTATCTGCTATTATAAACTGATTTAATCTGTTTATTGATGTTTTTCCATTATATACTTGAGAGTATATTAAACCGTTTTTAACATTTTCCTCTTGATAGTTATCTTCAAATACAGTGGAAACACGAACGCCTTTACCAAGTGCGGGCGAATTGTAATCGTCTCTTATTACAAAAGATTCAACCCCGTTTTTAAAACTATAGCAGTTATGATAGTCTAAAGTGTTGGCATTGCCGTAATTAGAAGCATCAAATATTTCTTGGGTTTCATAATATAGATCGATGTCCACATCATCTTTAGGCTCCACTTCAAATATTGGAGGGTTAATTATGTTAATACTTCTTCCCGCGTCAAAATCATATACAGTAGCGTATGTGTAACCCCTTCCGCTTGGATCGCTTGATTCACTTTTAAAAGTTATATCGTAATCCAAAGGTTCTGTTAGTTTTATAAAAAACAATTTAGCGGCTTGACTTCCTTGCCAAGTGCTTTTAAAAATTTTTTCTATTTTATAATATTTAGGATCAAACCATCTGCCTACACTTGAATTTAAACGATTATATCCGCTAAATCTTATATAGTTGCCTTCTTTTAAACCTTGAACAAAAGGAATTGTACCATAATTACTAAGGCCGTGTTGCCATTCTTTTTCTGATTCTAAAGCAAAATGATAACCTTCAGATAATACTGGTTGGGGAGAAAACGTATTGAATGTGTCATTCCACCCACCTAAAAATGGAGATAATGCCTGTCCTGCACTTGTTGAAGAGTTGTAACCAGCTTTACCGCCATATCGTGTGTGTAACTGTCTATGGTGATTTGCTCCTCCTCCATCATCTTTACCATCAAAACTAATTGTTCCTATAGCGTGCAGATTGTCTGTGTTAGTAGTGTCTACTAGCTCGTTTAATAAATTATTTTGGGCTTGAAGTTTTATAAAAAACTTTCCATCAAATTCTGCTTTTCCAGTTTCATCTTTAAAATCAACGGTCTCTATACTAACTCCTGTTTTTATAGACGGATCATATAAGGGATTAGATGCATATTCACTGTTATCGTAAAGTGCTAAAACATCATCACCAAATTCCTCTTCAAAAGTTATTTCCACATCATCGTGTCCTTCTGTTCCAGATTGCACTGTCTCAACAGTATAAACCTTTGTTTTAGCGTCGCCTGCGGTAAAGCGTAGCTTTTTACCAGGGATTATTTGATCCATTGCTTGGCTAGAAACTCCAGTTTCATTATTGCCATAAGTAGCATCGGCATCACCAATTTGAGTATCCCCAATGTTATGCATACTTCTTATAATAATTGTATTGTGATTTGATACAGGTGTTGCACCCGGCTCCATAAACCAAGCTCTACCCCCTACAAGACTTCCTGTTTGCCCATTGTACAGATCTTTGTCGGCTTGTGTTGTTGGGGCTAAGTTAAATCCTGGGCTGTCTAAATCAAATTGTCTACCAAAATGAAAATACGTAGGAGTATAAACAGGCCTTAAAGGATATGCTAAAAACTTGGGCGCTGTTGTTAATTTATCTAATACTTTAAATTTAGTTTCGTCCTCACTTATATTATTTCCTGCTTTTTTCTTTAATAAAAGAATGTCATCTTCTTTAACTTTGTTTATTTCGGATGAAGGAAATGATATGTAAACCGCTCCTTCGTCGTCTTGATAAAAACTATCAACACATAAATTGTATGTTGTAGAGGAAATTTCTTTAACAAAATATTTATAATTAGTAAAACCGCTTGGCAAACTGCCAGTTAGTTTTATTTCAAATTGAGTATTGTTTTTGGCTTGGCTAAAAGGAACATTCACGATTCCTGATTTATCTGTAAGAACCGGCGTTTGTCTGCCGTAAGCGTCCATATATACTACTCCAATCTGATAAGTTCTATTAGACTTTAAAGATAATAATTGAGCATTACTTGAATTATATCTGTTTTTTATTTTAATATTAAAAATAGGGTTTGCAGTTGGTAAATTAAATTGATGCGTGTAATTAGCATATATAATTCTATTAGCAGATATTTCTTGAGATTTTGCTTTTTTAGG
>Ga0222715_10003641_pt1 | contig 13680 bp, 10 predicted proteins | sample C33_9DmetaG_FD_165056 | JGI IMG/M metagenome (GOLD analysis project Ga0222715, IMG submission 165056) | Estuarine water microbial communities from San Francisco Bay, California, United States - C33_9D | ecosystem: Environmental > Aquatic > Marine > Unclassified | place: USA: California...
ATTTCCATGGCGTTATTCGTTGTATTAGCTTGTCCACCAGACATTTTGATACCACCACCCACGGCCGCCCAACCACCCGGTCCGGGATTACCTAAACAGCTTCCATCGGTGTACACGTCAATCATGCCTTATTACTCTTTGTCATGTTTTCTTTATTCTTCTGTTTACTCTGAGAACGAAGTTCGTCACGTTTCAACTGTCTATTATCCACCCATATCAGTCTAAATTTTATAATAATTGATGTATTATAAAATTTATTGTTACTAATTTGTTACGTAAATGAGATTAGTTCGAGAACGCCAAACCGCCCATACCGGATTGGATGCGGAGGACGTTGTAGTTGGTCGCGAACATGTTGAGCGACGTCGCCGCGCCGGTGGCCATGTCGGACTTGACCTTGATGGCAACTTGGGCGTTGTCAATACGAGAGAAGTTGCACGTACCGGTCGGTTGGTGCTCTTCCGGCTTGAGGGCGAAAGAGTACGCGTAGACACCCGGCATCGGGCAGCCAGAGTGGTGGTTGAACGGTTGCACTTGGTTGAAGTACTTACCGGATTGCTCCTTGAAGCGGTCTTGGCCGTTGAGGACGAGCTTGAAGGTTTCGAGCGGGCCGACAGCGTTGGCAGTCGAAGCACCTTCTTCCGTCATACGGAGACCGGAAGCATCGAACAACGGAACACCCGCCGCGTGCGTGAGCGGCACGAACACGTTGGCCGTGGCATCGTCGGCCGTCGGGTCAGATTCGACAATCACGTCAGAAATACCAACGTTGGAGGTGAAGTTCCACAACATCGAGTTCGCGGACGAAGCACCGGAGACGGCCCACACCAATTCCTTGACTGGGTGGTTGTACGACAAACGAACATTCTTGGTTTCGCCGGCGGTGACAGAGTCAACACCAGTGTGTTGCACTTGTTCAATGAGGTATTCGTGACCCTTTTGGGCGAAGCGACGACGCTCTTCCGTGTCGAGGTACACGTAGTTACCCCACACCTTGAACGTCGACGTGTTGAAGTACGACGCGAAGTTGTCCGCGAGGTCGAAGTCGATGCGCACTTCATGATACTGCAACGCGATGAGGGGCAGATACAACCCCGGATTCCGGTTGAAAAAGAAGAGTAGCGGGAGGAAAACTTGATCCGTACCCGTGGTCATCTTCGCGTAGTTCGCCTTCTTGGATTCATCCAAGTAAAGCTCGGAGTACAAACGCCACCAGCGTTGGTAGTGCTTGTCGATGCGTTGACCACCGATGGACAATTCAGCCGTCTTGATCGCACGCTCCGCAATCCAGTTGCAGTCAACACCGGCCGTAGACGACTTGGTGTTCGTAGCCACAGACTTCAATTCAACATACATGTCACCGATCAAGTCACCGTTACGGGCGACGGTCACGGAGATACGACCGTTGTTGGACGGGTTACCGTTCGTGGTTTGTTCGATGTTTTCCATCGCGAAGTTGGTGTGTCGCTTGTACACAGCCTGGAAGAAGGTGACCTTCGGGTTACCCGTAAGGTAGACATCTTGAGCGCCATAGGCAACGAGTTGCATGAGACCGCCAGCCATTTTGAGAGTTTTGTACTATATACATAGATTTTTTTTTGGCCTGGTGCCGCGCGATGCGAAAAATCGATGTTGGTCTTTTCTCAGTCAATAACAGTATGACTAATATTGCCGATGATGAAGGTATTCGAATTGCGAGTGAGAGTGAAATCGAGGAAGGTGAAATTATCGATGACGACGAGGACCTCGATGATTTCGACGTGGGAGTCGACCTCGTCGATATTTTGACGACACCCGAAGGTGACACCGTGTGCTCTGCTCTGGTAGCGTTGGTTCAACAAATCCAGACTCAGAACAAGATTCTTATAAAGATGCTCGGTAAGATGGGTTAAAAAATAGATGCGAGTATTAGTAAATTAAGGGATGGAGACTCACTTCATATCCGAAGATGCCGACCAACATCAATCGAATATGGAGATGTGGAAAAATCAGATTCAATCTTTGAAATCTGAAAATCTCGTTGAGCTTATCAACGGATTAGAGAGTGAGTGGTGTATCGGTGTCAAAAATAGTACAGAGATTTCTTCTGAACTGGGGTATCGTAAATTCTTTCTACCAGAAGAAATCAATCCGTCAACGAATAAACCATATAGAGTAGACATTGAACTTCTTTCTGCGAAACATAAACGTATGTTGACACAATTGGGGCAAATTTATCATCGCGCAGAGTCTTTACAGATATCCGATTATGAACCCGATGACGATGGTTTGAAGGTTTCGGTAAGAATTAATAGACTCATAGATCAAGTCGACGACGCTTTTCAGATTGTTTTTAGAAATACACGTATTTATGAACGTATCAACAATCCAACCTTTGTCCCGGTTAATCCAGAAACTGACCATTCTCTCTTCAGATGTAGCACCATTAATGTCGATGAACTGACACCGTATCAACAAGCCATCGTCGCCGTCCTAAATCACACATATACGAACAACATTAGAAGATACAAGGGGTATTGTTGTACACAGATCGTCACACCTGAAGGGCATTCAACGAGAGCTTGGAAACCCGCGAGATCGATACAGGAAGAAGTGCACAAATTTGCTCAGAAGGAGACGAACTTTGAAACGTGGAAAAACTTAACGGCGCGTGGTTCTGGGTTTAATGATGTGATAAATCACCTGTCTAAGTGTTCTGATATGCAGTTTCCGGAAATTTCTAAGAATCGTCACGTCTGGAGTTTCAAGAATGGTGTATTCATCGGCAAAGAATGGACGCCGGCGACCGGTCGCTATGAGGCTACATTTTACAATTACGAAAGTAAGCAGTTCAAGTGCCTCGATCCTACCATCGTGAGCTGTAAGTATTTTGATCAAATGTTTGAAGATTACAGTCACGTCGACGACTGGTGGAATATTCCGACACCATACTTTCAAAGTATCTTAGACTACCAGGGCTTTGATAAGAATGTTGCCAAATGGATGTATGTCATGGGTGGACGCCTCTGTTACGATGTCGGTGATATGGATGGGTGGCAGATTGCTATGTACTGTAAAGGTGTGGCTCGTACTGGTAAATCTACTCTGTTGACTAAAGTTTTCAGAAAGTTTTATGAAGCCGAAGATGTTCGTGTGTTGAGCTCAAACTCTGAAAAACAATTTGGTCTCTCGGCCATTTACGATGGTTTCATGTTTATTGCGCCGGAATGTAAGTCGAACATGAGTTTAAATCAAGCAGAGCTTCAGCAGATTATCAGTGGTGAAGACGTGAGCTTGGCCATCAAACACGAAAAAGCCAAGTCTATGCAATGGACGACTCCCGGGTGTATGGCGGGTAATGAACTCCCGGATTACAGAGACGCATCCGGATCGATCCTTCGGCGTCTTTTAGTATTTAACTTTCCAAAGCAGGTGAAGGATAACGACACCGATCCACAACTCGATGATAAACTTGAACGCGAACTCCCGGCCATCCTATTGAAGTGTGTCCGAGCCTATTTAGATTACGGTCAGCGTTACGCTAACCGCGATGCTTGGGCGGTTGTACCGAAGTATTTCAAGGACATTCAGAAGCAGGTGGCCATGGTCACAAGCTCACTGACAAACTTCCTCGAAAGTAGTTTAGTCATCAGAGATAAGGAATTCTTCGTTCCTCAGACGCTCTTCGTGCAGGCTTTCAGTCAACACTGTGCCCAGTCTAATCTCGGGAAACCAAAGTTTAACCCCGACTTCTATGCAGGTCCATTCAGTTCGTATGGTATCGACGTTCGCGAGGAAGCGGTCACATACAAGGGTCGCGCTTACAGAAAACAACCAGTCGTATATGGTCTCGACGTCGTAAATGAAAACGAAGAAATCATGACGAGTGGTTACTAAAAAAAATCAGGTGGTATAGTAATATGGACGTCCAGCGTATGCGTCAGTTTGTCAAGAGTTCAAACATTGAGGTTCAGTCCAACAACAACAACAACAATGATGCGTTGGCAGCCGAGATCGAAGCTGGCATGGTTGCCAACAAAAAGGCTGAGGGCGCCGAAAATCTTAACAAGTTTCTGAGAAACACAAACTATGGGAACTTTTCAGAGTTTGTTCAAAATAACAACGGTGGTTTCTTTGTCGATACACTGAAGCCGGGTATGTTCAATGTGACCGTCAATAAAAATTATGACGACGCCATCAGATTGGATCTGAAAGAAATACTAAAGAAACCGATACTTCCGGCATCACCGATGGTGAGTGGTATTAGCATTGAAGTTTTGGAAATAAAGGGTCTCTACGGACGTTTCCAAACTGGTTTCCGCAGAGATGCTCGGGGGTTTCAGGGATCTTTGAATGGTCAGAATTATTTTGCCGTCGATTTCAAAGCTCGTATCTTCAACGACGAAGAGTCGAAGGGTGTAAGTTTTACAATTTATAGAAATGGCAAAATTAGATACTCCGGTGGTTTCTTAGGGGTCAGAGCCATCACAAAGCAGCCAGATTTGATTAAGACTTATATAATAAACAATTACACAGATCGTTCTTCTTTTCTCTACAACGACGCCTTCTACAATAACATCAGTGGTCAATTCAAAGTGAATGGTCGCTTCAAGTCTATCTCGTCTCTACCAGAAAAGTACGCGAGGTATGGTTTCGAACCAACAACGTCGTACGAACCCGAAATAGCTGCCCCGATTCTTTATGTCGATTATCAAGGTTACAATTTTAATGTATCGGAAAATGGTGTCGTTCAAATTCTGGGTGTCGATGAACCAGAAGATCTCGTGGCGGCGTACAAGAAGGGTGTCGAACTCATGCGTAAAATGAATGCCGGTGGTGAGTTTTTTATTCGTGAAGTGCGACGTACACTCAAACGTGGAACGACAAAGATCAAACGTACCACGTGTCCAAAGACACGCGCGCCACCGTGTAAACCTGGATTTGCCCCTAAAAAGAATCCACAGGGGTACGACTGTTGTTACAAAGTTCCAAAGAAATCAAAGATCGCGTCCACGACACCGGCGAAGAGTGGATACAACGTAGCGTTTGACAATAAACAAAAATTGAAGATTAATGGTCTCCAGTGCAAAAGATATCCAAAGGCTCAACTCATAAAGATTGCTCGAGATATGGGTATCGTGGGTATTAAAGAACGCACGACTGTCGACGAAATTTGTCAGCTCATTTCTTCTGTTCGACGTATCAATCCCGTCGTCAATACGTTGAAAGTCGGAAATAAGGAAATGAGCATGAATGGCCGAGGAGACAAGTTCCGCCTCAGTAAACGAATCTGTAAGACGTACCGTAAAGCTGATCTCATCAAAATTGTGGATGGTCTGGGCATCAAGAGAACGGGCAAAGAAACTGTACAAGTACTGTGTACAATGATTGAAAAGTTCAAACCAGCCAATTCACTGCGTAATAAGGTGATCAGCGCGTATGGTTCCACTTGGATGAATAAGTATCGCAACGTCATGCCATCCATAAATGACGACGTCAAGTTATTAAAGAATAAGATTGGTAGAACAAACGTAAAGAATGTCGACGCGTTGATAAGAAAAACTATCACAACATTAAAAAGGAGTAGGAAGGCTGGTTTAGATAAAAAGTTGCTTAAGAGTAATGGAGTCAATAAGGACAGTAATGGAACGCCTAAGACCACCAAAAGACCTAGTAATAAAGCGTCTGGATCTAGGAAAAAGTAAGTATGGTCACGGTGTTCGCGTTGATTCTGACACCATGACGTGGGGAACTCGGAAAAATTCATGGATGGAGATGGCACTCGAGGAATTCTTGGATGCTATGATTTACATCATAGCCGACTACATCCGAGAAGGTCGAGAATCCAAACGCGTTGTCTCGAATTTGGAATATAATTACATGTGTAAAAAAGAAACTTCACCAGACCCAATCGAGTGGCTTAAAAAACATGAGGGGCAGGATGATAACGAACTCATCATGTTTATCCTTGACCATCACAAAGAGATTGAAAGTCAAATACATAAATTAGCTCTCGAAAGTCTGATTAACACGACAAATTTTTGTTTATCATCTTGTTAGGTTCTGCGGTTTGCTTCAGGTGTGTGGTATGATATGAAAAATCATAACCAATAAAGTAGTCCTTTATTTGTTGTGATACACTCGTGGCTTCGCCCAATCTCGGAATACCCGTACAGACGGACATCTTTTCGATTTCGAGAAAATAGTCTTCCATGGCCACAAAACGTTTCAAGTTTTCGTCTGACACCCCGGTTTCCTTCATAGCCTTATAGACGGCGGCCGAAGCGCCTTGGGTGAGATGAAAATTCTTGGAACCACCCACCTGTTCGGACGGTGTGTTGTAGAAAGCATACAGCAAAGCGGCTCCAATTAAGAGAGGAAGCATCTTAATGTATCTAAAGATATTTTTACAGTTAATGTTATAAAATGTCAACGGGTATTCTTACTTCTGGTGGTTTGTGTCCGGGTGTCAACAATGCAATTCGACACATCACCATCGCTGAAAAGCGCGCTGGAAACATTGTCTACGGTTTCATGGATGGTTTCAAAGGACTCAATGAAGATCATAAGTATCGCATCGACATAGAAGACCTATACGATGAAACCGGTTCCATTTTAAGAATGTCAAGAGAACCCTTGGACATCGAGATGGCGCGTCCAGCCCTGAAAAGAATGGATCGTCTTTGGTGCATCGGTGGTCACGGAACGATGGCCGCCGCCAAAGTAATCGCCGCCGATGAAAAACTAAATGTCAATGTGATCGGTATCGCCAAGTCAATTAATAACGATGTTCCAGGAATCAGGGAGACTTTGGGTTTCCAAACGGCGATCAACGAGATGCGTTTAGTCGTTGAAAGAGCCCACATTCACGCTTTGACGACACGTTCTGTTGTATTCGTTGAAGCGCCTGGTCAACGTAGTGGAGCTTTGGTTCGTAATGTTGGAATGGCCGCGTTTAGTAAGTGTCAAGTTGTTATTTCCCCAGAGTCTTACGAAGATCATCTCTACGACGTTGACAGATTCTTTGCTTCTGATGGGTATTGTGTCGTTCTCGTTTCTGAAGGGTGTGAATGTAATTACATTCGACAACACATTGAACAAAGGTATGACATCAAGACGCACACAATCAAACCCAGTCTTTTGATCGCCACAGCACCCACGAACGCCTATGATACCATCTTGAGTGTCAGGATGGTCACCGAGGCCATGGAGTACGCGAAGACTCGTCGAAATTTCATCAAGGGTGGGAGCAATGTCATTGATCTCGTTTAAAATCTCATGTATTCATAAGATGTTTCAGTCGAACACACAACTGATAGCCATGTTTATCATAGCCGCGGGTGGATTTTTCATGCATCGAGGTGTTAATTATTTTCCAATGCCGAATGTTAAATTCGTGTCGAGTCTTATCTTATTAAATTTTGCAATCTTTGGTCCACAGGAAGTCATACAAAAACCTAAAATAATCAGTGATCTCATGAAGAATAAATTTTTCAAGGCGGCATCTGTTATTTCAATCGTGTTGATCACGGTCGGAGATATAGAAAATGCGATATTTGCTCTGATTGCCTTTTTGTCGTTGGTCCAGTTACTTCGAAACAAAGAAGAGCGTGAAAAGTATCCGTATATCGTTTAAAGATTGTGTGACACTGAAAAGTAAGATGAATCTCATAGATATTTCCGGGCTCGTGAGTTCTATTTTAATATGTCTCATGTTTGTACCCGAGATCGTGCACGTGTACAAATATAAGGATGCGAAAGCCATAAATTATATGTTTTTAAATCTAAATCTAGTTGCGAGTATTTTAGCGCTCGTGTACTCCATGCATTACAATATAATCCCCATGACCATCACAAATATTTCGGCTGGTCTATTCTCATTAGTTCTATTTCGATTTAAATATGTAAATGAGCTTAAAGAAGAGAGGACAGATACTGATATAGTGTAGTGGCCTATCATTTTGAACCCGGGTGGAAGCTCTATCCAGCCTTAGCTCAGTTGGAAGAGCAGCGGATTGTAGTGGTATGATAATAATTCTCCGCGGGTCAGGTGTTCGAATCACCTAGGCTGGACCCATTCCGTCTTAACTCAATCGGAAGAGTGTGAGGCTGTTAACCTCAAAGTACGGGGATCGAAACCCCGAGACGGAGTTTTACTTTTTAGATGTGTGTTCCACATGTAAAAATTTTAATTACCCCGTGTTTCCGAAAAAGTTGCACCGAGCCATGACAGTGTGAGACTTCTTTGTCAAAGCGACCATCTCACAGATGGATTCATGACCTTTCGTGTTCACAGTACACCTGAGAAGTTCTTTTATTTTTGGAGGCTTTGGTTATAGACGCGTGTGTCAATTTTTCCATCCAGGTTCGTCGCCAAACTGTAGCCCAATGATACCGTGAGACAAAGCTTTATTTAAATTTTGTTTGGGTATATTAAATGTCTATCCAATCTGGTGATGGTGTTTTGGAAATCCTAGATGGTACCCTGAAGGTTTCCAGGCTAGATATTCAAGACGTATCTGGTCTAGATGTGGCGATCAATACGATTGCGAGAAATATGGTTCTTCTCAGAGATGACTTGACCGCCGCTCAGACTCCGGGTGGCGCGGTGACCTCTTCGACGGGTGTGACTCGTACACAAAACACAGATCTCACTTTCACGAATGGTCATGTTTATTGGCCCATCAAGGTTCCTAACTCTTGGACGATGCAATTCGACGTGTACGATAATCTTATTTTCAGTTTCGCCAACACATCGACACCGTCGAGCGCCGTCGCGTCGGATAATCACGGTGGCTACAAGATGGTCTTCGATTCGGCGAACTCTTGGTTTTCCTTCTACTATCAAGGTGTTGAAATAGTGGCCACGCGAACAGCCTACACGACTGGGCAGTGGTTGTCTGTGATCGTCAACTATGAATACGGTGGTATCTCGGTGAGCATCGATGGTCGACACACCATGAATTATGCGTTGACCCACGGCGAAGATGCGTACACGGGTCAATACATCGGCTTTGCCAGTGCTGCGACGGGTAAATTGAGGGACATCAAGTTAACCAATGGTGACAAGTGGCAATACACGGATGGTTCGAACGCGTCATCGATCGCCTACATGAATGGCAACGTCGGCATCGGAAGCGCGTCGCCTCAAAAAACTTTAGACGTCGGTGGAGACGTTAAGATTTCCGGAAACTTGATTGTCGCCGGAACAACGTTCACGGTCGACAGTCAAAATTTAAGCATCAAGGATAAGATCATCGAATTGGCTGGTGGTAACACGGATGGTGATTCCAACGTTGGGATGATCATGACCACCGGTGGATCTTCGAATGTGTCCGTCGGGTATCGAGGTCAAGTCGGCGAATTGATGATTGGTTATACATCCAACATCGCCAGCGACGCTGAACTGACACCCAAGGCGGGTACGAACCTTCCCGTCAAGGTCTACGGTGATTTGGAGGTGACTCGAGCCCTGTCTGGGTCGACGGTCAGCGGTGATGGGTATCTGTTGTCGAATGTCACGTTGAGTCAAGTGGTTGATTATGGAAACACGACCTCGAATACGGTTCAATTTAATGCGACAGATGTGGCGTTGAAAACGGTCGGTAAGGTGGCCATCGGGACGACGACGGCATCTATTGATTTGGCCATCGGTGATGCAAACACGGGTCTCAATCAAGAAGGCGAAGATGAATTGGCGGTCTACACGGGTGGCTCGGAACGCGTTCGCGTCGATTCGTCGGGCTACGTGGGTATCTCGACGAGCGAACCGACGGCTAACTTACACGTCGTCGGGGCTCAATATATCAATGATTTACCATTGGGCACCGGTACGTCGAGTTATGCACACAACGCCGCCCCATTGACTTTGACGAGCGCGACAACGACGGATACGACGGCGACGTCGGTTTTGAACTTGACGAGACCCGCCGACGTTGAGGATAACGTCGCATCTCGAGCATCTTTCAAGGTTTCTCGATGGTCGGGCGACACACTCACGGCATCGAGGTCAAAGCTGGACGTATCTTTGGCGTCCGGGGCGTACACGAATGAAGTGACACCTCTGACACTTCAAGCGAATCAAAAAGTTGGTATCATGAACACGAGTCCCGGACACACCTTGAGTGTCGGGACTAAAGTGTGGGTCGACGAGAACGGTTCGAACGTCTTGACGGTGAGTGGAAATGCGTACGTTTCTAACAAATTGACGGTCGAAGCCTTCAGAATCTCGGCGACAACCTTCGATGGCCTCGAAGCGGTCACGTTGGCTGGAAACTTGACTTCGTCGAACATCGAGATTTCGAACACAAAGACGTCGACGAGCCAAACGACAGGCGCCCTCGTGGTCGCGGGTGGTGTCGGTATCGGCAAAGATTTGTACACGACCAACGTGCACGCATCGAGTTACATCGGCATCGGCGCGGCAACCCCCGAAGCATCGCTTCACATCGGCCCAAAGAACACCGATCACATTTATCTCGCATCCCTCAACAATGACTACGGGTGGAAATTGGACACCGTGGACCAAGGTGGTGGTGACGTTCCATTCAGAATCATCAAACGAACCAATGACACTGATTCGACAGCCGTGACGATTAAGAATCAAAATGGATACGTCGGCATCGGGACGGCGAATCCTGAGTACAAATTGGACGTCATTGGAAGTGTTAGAGCACAAGGTGTTACCGATGCTGCTCAAGTAGTTCAAAATACCACTACACCCGCTATTGTTCGTACCTTAACGACTGGAGGTCAGGTATATTTTCAATCCGGGACGGCTTTTGCGTCTGATAGTCGGGCTGATATTAATTTTACGTCGATGTATAACGGCACAAGCTATATGAAAATTCAAGCAAGTAATGGCAACGTCGGGATCGGGACGGTGAGTCCAGGCGCTAAATTACAAGTTGGTGGGAACGCTGAAACAGCCCCACAATATCTCTGGATTAGGGGAAACCGGGTTAATGCAGCGGGTGACATTTGTGGTATTCACTTTTATAATTCTCTCAGCTCGGGGGATCGGGGTAATTCAAGAATCATTAATTCAAGGGGAACAAACAATTATGGTTCAAACTTAGAGTTCTGGACAAATCCTGATGATAATGTTCCGGCACTTGAAAGAATGCGAATCCTAGCTAATGGCAACGTCGGGATTGGGACGGTGAGCCCCGCTATGCATCTTCATGTGAGAGGTACATCTGGTGGGTCAGAAATCTATCTCGGTGATAGCGCCGCCACAGACAGAGTCGCTATTTTCAAATACAGCCAGGGGAATGGGACTGGGACAGGGAGCCTAAATATTGGGCACTACGGAACGCATAATACATGGAACTATTATCACGGCGATTGGTACTTTGGTGGGAATGCCATAAGGTCTTATACCGTCAACGGGGTGCTGCAAATAACATCTTCGACTGCGGGTAGAATGGATGATGCCATTGCGTGTCTTCCTGTTGGTGATAGTAATCATATCTTTAATTTTCTGAACACCTTGGGTACTTTACGGGGTAGAATTGATGGTGTCAATTCATCGACCGTCTCGTATGTCACGACATCGGACGCTCGCCTAAAAAAGAATGTTAAACCAATGAAATCCACATTAAATCGTATAAATAGTCTTAAACCGGTATCGTATACGTGGGTAACTGACGAAAAACTCGGGGACGGTTTCATCGCACAAGATGTCTTTAAGGTGTTTCCAGAACTTCGCCCGGGTTTACCATACTCTAAATGTACGTGTAAGTGTGCACAAGAAATATGTGAAACATGTCCATTATGTGCGGATGAACACGACTATCCCAAGAATGAAGACGGAACTGAATATATGTTTGGTTTAGATTATGGTAAATTCACACCGTACCTCACGAAGGCCATTCAAGAACTGGACGAGAAAGTTGAAGAACACCACAATAGAAAATCGTTCATTGAAAATTTGCCGTATTCTGATGTAGAAGATGTGGAAGGTCTCATCGTGAGCGCGACCACCAATAATTATAAAAAAGATAAACCGACCTTGACTCTTTCTTCGATCGAAAATGACAAAAAATGTTACGGTGTAATCGTTGGTAAAACAATCGATAGCATTGATTCGGAAACAAACGTCCAGCGAAGTGGTGAAGGGTGTGTGTGGGTTATTAACACAAATGGTCCCTTGGAATCGGGTGATCTCATAACTACGAGTAATGTGTCTGGGTATGGAATGAAACAATTTGATGATATATTGCGAAGTTGTACGGTTTCAAAAATAACACAGGATTGTGATTTCACCGAACATCTTAAGCCGAAGAAACGAATCAAACAAGAATTAAGAAATATTACATATTACTTACGCGATGTATATAACAGAATAGAACACATAGACAGAGGTGATAGATCTAGAATGTTACCGAGAGAGGAATTGGTTTACGAAAATGACACGGAAGTTGAGACTAACAAAAATGATTACTACACTTTTAGAAAGTTTGATCCAGAAATATCAGAGTCGCACTACGACGCACTTACAGAATATGAAAAGAATGCATACAAAGTCAAATATATGAGATATGAACGTATATCAGAAGAAAAATATAACGCGCTTGATGATAAAGATAAACTTGCATATGAACCAGTGACTAGAACCATTTACTATATAAAAGAAACACGTGAGTCGACAGTGCAGCTACCAGAATGTTGTGGAGAATACAGAGTGGAGATTCGCCAAGAACTCGTCAACGTCCTCGACGAGCACGGACAACTCCAATGGGAGGACGACCCCTCGGGTGCCACGGAGAAGGCGTACAAGATTCGATATCTCACAGCGGATGGTCAGATAACAGATGAAGCGAACGCCGTGCACATCGCAGCCTTCGTCGGGTGTACGTACCACTGTGGTTAAGCCCAAGTGCGAAGCACTTGTTTCCCTCTTCAGGACCAAGTACACGAGTAACTCCGTAACTAAACGCCTCGAAGAACACCTTCGGTGTTCGCCCCACACATCTAATAATTCTCTCCCGATATATTAAATGCCCATCGAGACAACGGCAGCCGGCATCTTGGACATCGAGAACGCCAAACTTCGGGCGAGCGAACTCATGGCGACCATCAGTCTCGGTATCGGTACGGATAGTCAAGCCGACATTCCATTTAAGATCAAGACCGACGACCCAGCCGTATGGCTTCAAGAGGGTACCAGCACGAGCGCTGGAAAACTTTTGGCTAAGACGGGTGTGCTCCACATTCAGTCGGGCACAGCCTTCACGAACGATTCAAAAGGAGACATCGCTTTCTCGAGCATCGGCGACGTCACGAGACACATGACCATTGTCGGGAGCACCGGTAACGTCGGGATTGGCACGGCGAATCCACAAAGTCAATTACATGTCAAAAATGGAGATATATCAATTTCTCAAGATTATAGGATAAAAGGACTTCGTTCTGATAATACTGAGGCTGGATATATTATATCAAATAGTGAAGGTTGGAAGATAGGAGAGAACAGAGGGGGTAGTATTTCGGAGATAGGTGTCGGTTACGATCGGATATCATTTAGTTGTGGTGGTGAACGCATGCGTATCACGAGTGGAGGCAACGTCGGGATTGGGACGGCGAGTCCAACTCATTTATTAGATTTGTACAAAAATAGCACAAATGGAGCTAGTATAAAACTTGAGTCTTCAGGAGGTTATGCTTCAACAATTGGTCAAAAAAGTTCTGCTAGCAGTG
>Ga0222715_10003643_pt1 | contig 13669 bp, 34 predicted proteins | sample C33_9DmetaG_FD_165056 | JGI IMG/M metagenome (GOLD analysis project Ga0222715, IMG submission 165056) | Estuarine water microbial communities from San Francisco Bay, California, United States - C33_9D | ecosystem: Environmental > Aquatic > Marine > Unclassified | place: USA: California...
AATGGTAAGGAGATTGTATTGAATAGTGGAGACTTAACAGACTATACAATGACAGAAATTATAGATGATGTTGAAAATTATGTTGATGGAATGGGAGGTGAATTAGAATGAGTAAGAAAAAAGAATATAGTTTTTGGAGAGAGGTAAGAAAACATACAAGAGAAGAGTGTATTATAGAGGCTAACACACTTGATGAGGCAGTTGCAATTCATAATAATGGAATGGCAAATTATGAAGAGGTTGATTGTTTCTTTGATGATATTATGGATGAGGGTATAGAGGAGTTAACATGATATTATATTTTGTAATTAAAAAACAAGATGATGATAAGTATAAAATGTATACTAACACTATCTTTGATGATGAGAAAAAAGCTTTGGAGTTTGCTAAGAAATCTCTAAAGAGAAATAAGAATTGGAAAGTGATAGAGTTTAATAAAGAAAACTGTGATAAGTATTGGTACTAGTTATATAGATAATTAGATATGTGTAATGTTGTTATGATTAATACCCCTAAAGATTTGATATATATACTTATACAATATTTTTTGTTGGTAGAAAACAGAACATTAACAGTACTTATATAGAACATTACATGGGTGTTGATAACTTTTATGTTTATAAAAATAATGTGGTGCTTAACATAATCTTGCCACAATTATATGTTAGAGGATAATAATAAAACAAAGGAGTAATATGGTAAATAAAAACTACGAACAAAAATATCAAGAGTTAAAGACTAAAGGTATCATTGATGAGAATGATGAGGTACTTATACGAGGAGAGAGAGTTCCATTTGGTTATCTTAATGATGAGTGTACAGATTTTAATTTACCTAAAGGTAGTGCACCATATCAAAGTGATGAGTGGATGTGGAACTTTGTTAAAAGACATGGGCTACATAAAACAAATGGCAATAATAAAAACTTAATAGCAATAGAGATGTTTAAGTTAGCAGATGAGGGTAAGTATAAGAAAAGAAATTTAATCAAAGTATTAAGAGATAAATTTCCTGATGTTAATTCAGGAGTGATACATAGATTAATAAATAAAAATCTAGACTTGAGAAGACTTGAGATAGATAGAACATATAAGACAAAAGCTTATGTGATTAAAGGTAAATACTACATAGGAGAGTAGATGAAAACAGTTGAACAAATCAAAGACCATTTCAGTAATGATGAAATTAAAATCTTGATTGAGATAGTAAGAGGAAGACAGGACTTTGATATTATGGAAACAGCTATCAAAGATTTTTATTCAGATGATTATAATACTTTGGATATGGATAATGATAGTATCAAAGAACAAGTAAGAGATGAGTTGTTAGAAAAGTTAGAGTTTGATTTAGAGATGGGAGGTGTATTGTGAAGTATAGACATAAAGTAAAGGAAGACAACAGACCAATGGGAGAATTAATATCTGTAAATCATTGGAGTGTTGAAGGATTATCCAAATCATTAAGAATAAAACAAGAGGAGATTGATACATGGCTAAAGTTAAACAAGCAATACAAGATGTTGAAGAAGAAGTAATGGAGATAGTAATGAGTAGAAGTAGTTTGGAAAGAGGACATGAAACAATTTCTCTTCCAGAAGTACAAACTATTTTATTTAAAAAGTATTTTCATAAAGATAATTCTGGATACTTTCTAGATGAGAATGTTGTTAAGAAAGCTTATAACAAAGCAGTATATGAAAAAGAAAATGAGGAGGAGTTCTATGAGTATGGATGCTAAAGGAGATTTAAGAATAGATAGTTGGTGTATAAAAATATTCTTAAGTAATGGTGAAGAAAAAACTATAGTTGAAATGCCTGATAGTGTGTCAGGAATAGTAGATGATTACTTAGATGAAATAGAGGAGGAGTTAATATGAAAACATTTAGAATAACAATATCACCAGTCGAAGATTTATATGATGATGTGATTGAAGCTGAGAATGAAGACCAAGCTATAACTGATGCATTAGTTTATTGTAAACAAAACTTACAAGACTTTGTTGACATTGATGTAGAAGAGATAGAAGAACAAACAATTGAAACACCTTACACAAAAGGAGAGGGTATTTAATTATGAAATATTGGTTATGTGAATTTCAAGAAACAAGTGGTGAGTTTGATTACAAACATCATCATATTTATTCAGATAAAAACTTTGAACAATTAAATTTTAAAGGTGAAGATGATGACCACTTATTAGTATCACATTTTTTTTGTGATGAGATTGATAAGTCTAATGATTGTGGAGGTGGCTACTGGACTAGTGATGGTACAAGAATTTTAACTTACATGGGTTTACAAGAAGTAAAAAAATCTGAGTTAAAAATTTTACAGAAAGCTAAAATATATTGGGAGGGAGAGGAGATACAAACTTAATGACTGAACTAACAGCAGAACATTTAGAACTTATTGATAGTAATAAACATAAACTATTACAACAAAAAAGAATGCAATCAATTATTACTACAGCAAAGTTATTAACCTTAGAGCAATTACATTACATCCATGATGAACTTGGAGATTTAATTTCTAACTTAGAAAGAAAAAAATAATTATGAACTCAAACTTAAATTTTGAATTGGTATATTCAACAGCTTTTATAGATGCTGAAGGACATATAGAATTCAAAACAAGAAATAAAAAGAATGGCAGAGGTAAAGTTTATCCTTGTAAATCTATTAGGATTGAAGTAACTAATACAGATTTCAAACCTGTGTTGGATATGTATGAAACATTTGGTTGTGGTTTTATATCCTATCCTAAGAGGAGGAAGATAAAGAGTGGAGAGTTAGGTAAGCAACAAATTAAATGGGGTGCATCACATAAAGATTGTTATAAAGTATTGAAAATGATTTTACCTTTTTTAAAAACACAACAAAGAATAGATGTAGCTAATCAAATAATAAATTACTATGAGTAAAAAGATTAGAATTAAAAAAGCAATCTTTGGTAGGACAGTTTTTAATAACAAAGCAGAACTTGAATACTATAAAAAATATAAACAAATTAAATTAACAAAGGAGTTAGTATTGAAAACACATGAAGCAGTTGGAATAGCTGAAGGTTATATACCTGCAGATACAGTTGAAGAAGAGATAAAAGCTTGGCAACATTTAATTGATACTGGTATATGTTGGCAACTTCAAGGATGGTTTGGAAGACAAGCTACATTTTTAATTGAGCATGGACTATGCAAAGTTAAAACAGTAAATTAATTTCTTGACTTTAAATTTAAACCTGCTATAATAACAAAATGAATATTAAAAAATTAATAGTAAAGTTGCGTATGTGGTATGCTGATATACGAGGACATCATGGTAAGAGATGGAACTATGAACCTTCAGAATGGTACATGGGCAAACATAAAAATAAGGAGAAGAAGAATGATAAATAAAAAATATATAGTGATGAGTAAGTTTGACCACTCTGATAGATTTAATATGGAGAAAGGTTTCAGTACTATTAAAGATGCAAATAGTTATGCTAAACTTATGATGGACAATAATGACTATGATGGTTTAGAATATTTTTGTTTCGAACAGACTGTAGATTATTCTTATCTGTTTAATAATTCGGAAGATAAAGAAGAAAAGAAATGGTGGGAATAATAATTAATGTCAGGGAGAAATTATAGGAAACTAGAAAAACATATGCTTACACCTAGACAATTAAAATTATTTAAATATTTAATTCAATACAAAAAAGATAATGAAGTTATGCCAAACTTTGATGAGATAAAAGCTTACATGAATATTAAATCAAAGAGTAATGTCTATCAAATGCTTGGCTATTTAGAATGGAAAGGATATATTAAAAGGTATCCTGCTCATGCAAGAGCAATAGAAATATTAAAGGAGAAAATATAATGTCAAAGAAAAAAATAATAAAGAAAAAAATAAATAAAGAAAAAGAAACTAGTGATTGGTTTGATACTCATGTAGAAGTTATGGGGTTTGGCAGAGGTACTAGAAATAAAAAAGTTAAAGCATTTATTAAAGAACAAATAATAAAAGAACTAACAAGATAACAATACAACTTACAAGTGAAAGGCAAATAACTTGTGTGTAAACCCTTGATATTATTAATTAAATTTATTTTATTTAAGGGTTGTGAAAACAAATGTTTCAATGTATAATAGATATACTGTCTTTTTATTTAAGACAAACTTTTATCCAAAACATTTTACAGACAGGACTATATCTAATGAGCAATAAATTCTTTTTAAAAAAAACATGGGTCAATGTAGATATTTGCGTTGAAGATTATTATAATTCAGGAACTACACTAGACCAAGTTAAGAAGAGTTTAAATTGGAGTCCTTATTCTAATATAATTAATCGAGATGTAAAAGAAACCAGACATACAGTAGAAGAGATTGATGAAGAAACTTTTAAAACTAAAATCAAAAACTCTTCTAAAGAAAAAGATACTAACAAGTCTGTTACATTTTCCGATATTAAATCAGAGTAAACTTTATTAGTTATAGTGTTTGATAAAATGAAGTATGATACTAAATACAAATCAAATATATAATACAAATCAAGGCGAAGGAAAAGCAATAACACCTGAAGTATTATTATACAGAAGTATAATAGTAAGAGCAATGATGGATGCATTAGATGTAGATATTCATGCTTGGGGTAATACAAGGAAACAAATAATCCAAGATGCTCTATCTTGGTTTTCAAAAACAAATAAACATTTCTGTAACATTTGCGATTACGCAAACTTAGAACCAACATTTATAATTAAAAAATTTGAACAGCTAAAGAAAGCTAATGCTAAGAAACTATTTAAGAATAAAAATCTTAATAAGTTTCTGACCCATTACATCTGTAGCTTTCATCAAGAGGTACAATATTAATGACTACTGGTAAGAATACTAAGTTTGATTTAGACTTAGAGTATGGACAGATAAGAGAAAAAAGAGTTGCCGATTTACTTAAAGGAAGTAAAGTTGAAATTAAAACTGAAAGAAGTTGGTGGAGAAAGACAGGTAATATTGCAATTGAATATGAGTACAGAGAGAAACCCTCTGGTATAGATAAGACAGAGTCTAAATGGTGGTTTCATATTCTAGAACTAGATGGTAAAGAACATTGTATGCTAGTGTTTAGAGTATCAAGATTAAAAAAAATAGTAAAAAAATATAAGAAAACACATACAAAAAACATAGGAGATTATAGAGCATCTAAGTGTGTAGTAATTCCTTTAAAAGAATTATTTACAGAAGGATGTATCTCAATATAATATATGAGTGAAAAAGATTTGCTTAGAGAGATGCGAGAAACTATAAATGATTTAGTTAAAGAAAAGAATGATGCAATCAAAGTTGCTTCAGATAAAGACTCTAAAATTAAACAGCTTCTAATACAATTAGAACAAGCTAATTCTGATGTTCAGTCTATGGGCTCAAAGATAGCCGACCTTCAGGAAAAGCTAAACAAAAAAGATACTATCAAAAGAACCATCAATAAAAAGATAGATGAAATACTAGAAAAAAAAGATGAGAATAGTGTTGACATTGATGATTAAATATGATAGTAATAAATTAATAATTAACAATAACAATTATAACAAAGGAAAATACATATGGCAATAATTGAAGGCACAGCTTACTGGGCTTCTCTGACACGACCAAACGAAAAGTTTGAACCTATGTGGAGAATTGATGTAGCAGTAGACGATAAGACAGCAGACGAATTAAAAAGTCAAGGCATACCTTTAGGTGAAACTACTATTGATGAGAAGACAATCTCTAATATAGTTAGACTTAAAAGGAAAGTACAAAAGGCTAATGGTGATAAGAATACACAGCCACAATTAGTTGACTCAGCTAAGAACCCACTAGATAAAATAGTAGGTAATGGTAGTAAAGTTAAAGTAATGTACAAACCTTATGAGTGGAACTTCAAAGGTAAAAAAGGAATGGGTTTAGACTTACAAGCAGTACAAGTTATAGACTTAATTGAGTACATACCTCAAGAAGACTTCCAGGTAGAAACATCTTCTTCTAATGGTTCAAATATCAGAGAAGACTTTTAATAACATCCATCCAGTAAAGTGAAATTAAATTTTCATTTTATTACTCCTAGAGGGGAGTCGACAAAATCGGCTCTCCTTTTTTTTGGGTTTAATTAAAATAACAAAGGGCGACTATGGAAGAAATAAATAAAAAGGGTTTTGTAAAATATCATTTACCTTGTCCACTATGTTCAAGTAGTGATGCAGTATCGGTGAATGCTGACAACTCAGCTTATTGTTTTTCATGTCAAGAATTTATAAAGGAATATGATATGGAATTACAGCCATCAATAACAACTAATAATGAATATGAAGTAAAAAATTATATGAAAGATTCTGACTATGCAGAAATTATAGACAGAAATATTTCATTAGAAACTTGTAAGAAGTTTGGAGTAACAGTTAAAATGGATAGTATGGGTACTATAACTAATCATTACTATCCTTATCATGATACTCAAGGTGCAAAGATAGCAACTAAAACTAGATACACTAAGCTAAAAGAGTTTAGTATTCAAGGTAACACAAAAGAATCTGGTCTGTTTGGTCAACATCTTTTTACCAAAAATAAATATTGTATAATAACTGAAGGTGAGTTAGATTGTTTATCAGCTTACCAGATGATGTTAAAAGGAAACTACCACACACCAGTTGTAAGTATTAAGAATGGAATATCTTCAGCAGTAAAAGATGTTAAGAATAGTTTGGAATGGTTAGAAGCTAACTTTGAAAGTGTTATTATTAATTTTGATAATGATACATTAGGTAGAGAGAATGCTATGAAAGTAGCAGAGTTATTTTCTCCAGGCAAATGTAAAGTCATGCATCTTCCTGAAGAATTTAAAGATGCTTCAGATTGTTTAACAAAAAATAAAATACAAATTTATAATAAATCTTTTTGGGATGCTAAGAAATTTGCACCAGATGGAATTATAAATGCTAATACATTATTAGATGATGTACTTAAACCTGTAACTAAATCATTTGTTCAGTATCCATTTGAAGGATTAAATAAAATTACTTATGGTTTAAGACCATCAGAGTTAGTTACATTTACAGCAGGTTCAGGCTTAGGTAAGACACAAGTAATGAGAGAAGTGGTGCACCATATTATAAAATCAACTGAAGATAATATTGGTTTGTTAATGTTAGAAGAAACACCAGTCATTACATCTAAAGGTTTGATGAGTGTTGAAGCTAATCAAAGATTACATTTACCTGATGTTCATGTTAGTAAAGAAGAAATGAAAACTTATTTTGATGCAACAGTAGGTACTGGTAGAGTATTTATGTTTGACCATTTTGGTTCTAACTCAATTGATAATATTGTTTCAAGAGTTAGGTTCTTAGCTAAGGGTCAAGATTGTAAATACATTGTCATTGACCACATAAGTATTATTGTATCAGACCAACAGCATGGAGATGAGAGAAGAGCATTAGATGAAATCATGACTAGACTTAGAACATTAGTTCAAGAGACTGGTGTATCTATGATTGTTGTTTCTCATTTAAGAAGACCAGAAGGTAAAGGACATGAAGAAGGTGCAGCAACTTCTTTATCACAACTAAGAGGTTCAGCTAGTATCGGACAACTTAGTGATATGGTTATTGGATTAGAAAGAGATGCACAAAATGATGACCCTGATGTTAGAAACACTACAAGGATTAGAGTACTGAAGAATAGATTCTCTGGTATTACAGGACCTTGTTGTGACTTAAAGTATGATATAGATACTGGAAGATTAACTGAGGTAAAATCTGATGACTTTTAATAAAGTAGTATTTGATATTGAAACAACAATGACTGCAGATAAAATATGGTGTATTGTTTGTAAGCATGAAGATACTTACTATCAATTTAAAGAAGATAGATTACATAGGTTTGCAGACTTTATAAAACAAACTGAAGAAGTAATAGGTCATAACATAATTGGTTTTGATATACCAGTTATAAATAAAATGTTTGGTTATAATTTATTTGAACATTGTAAGATAACTGATACACTAGTTCTATCTAGATTATTAAATCCTATGATAGAAGGTGGGCACTCATTAAGAAATTGGGGCACTAAGTTAGGTCAAGCTAAGATTAATTTTGAACAGTTTGATTTCTTCTCTGAAGAGATGTTAGTCTATTGTAGAAATGATGTTGAGTTAACTGAAAGACTTTATAAATTTTTAATTAACAAAACAAAAGACTTTGGTTTGTCTATTGAGTTAGAACATAAAGTTGCACAAATAATACAGAAACAACATGAAGTAGGATTTAAAATAAATATTGTTGAAGCTTATGAATTACAATGTAAGTTTCAAGAAGACATGAATAATCTTACTACTAAAGTTAGGGAATCTTTTCCTCCATTAAAAGTAGAAGAAGAGTTTATTCCTAAGTCTAATAACAAAGCACGAGGTTATGTAAAGGGAGTTCCTTTTACAAAGGTTACATACAAAGAATTTAATTTAGGTTCTAGACAGCAGATTGCTGAACGATTAGTTATGCTTGGGTGGAAACCACAAAAGAAAACTGATAAAGGACATATCATTGTAGATGAGAAAGTATTATCTGAGATACATAATATTCCTGAAGCTAAATTAATAAATAGATTCTTAATGCTACAGAAACGAATTGCTCAAGTCAGTTCATGGATTGAAGCTATTAAGGAAGATGGTAGAGTACATGGCAAAGTAATTACCAATGGTACAATTACAGGAAGGATGAGTCACCAGTCGCCCAACATGGCTCAAATTCCTGCTGTGTACTCACCATATGGAAAAGAATGTAGGGCACTATGGACAGTAAACAAAGGTTATAAACTAGTAGGTGTTGATGCTTCAGGACTTGAGTTGAGGATGTTAGCACACTACATGAATGATGAGAGGTACACACATGAAGTCGTTAATGGAGATATACACACAGCAAATCAAAATGCTGCTGGTCTGGAATCAAGAGATAAGGCGAAGACTTTTATCTACGCATTTATCTATGGAGCAGGTTCAAAAAAAATCGGAAGTATCATTGGAGGTTCGGAAAGAGATGGAGAACGAGCTAAAGAAAAATTTCTTAGAGCAACACCAAGTCTTAGAAGCTTACGAGAAAAAGTGGAGAGAGTGGCTCAACGAAGATGGGTCAGAGGACTTGACGAAAGAAAAATAATTATAAGACATCCTCACGCAGCATTGAATACTTTGTTACAAGGTGCAGGTGCAATTGTTATGAAGTATGCGTTGACATTGCTTGAGGAATATGTTAAAGTAAAACAAATCAAAGCATTTCCAGTAGTTAATGTACATGATGAATTCCAATACGAAGTAGAAGAAACTAGAGCAGATGAGTTTGGAAGACTAGCAGTACAGTCTATTATAGATGCAGGTAAAAAATTAAATGTAAGGTGTCCACTAAATGGAAAATATAAAATCGGAAACAACTGGTCAGAAACACATTAGTACAATTGCTACAGATATCAAACATTTAATTGCTGATATATCTAATGGCAAACCTGCTAATATGACAGATGAAAACATGGAAGTGTTTTTAAATAATATTAAAGAAGCTATGTTAGCTTGGAATACTCCTAGAGAAAAAGAAAAGGAAGGACAATTAAGAATGTCTTCTATTGGTAAACCCTCTAGACAATTATGGTATGACAAACATAGCCCTAAAGATAGGAAAGACGAAGACTCAGGATTAAATTTAAAATTTCTATATGGTCATATCATTGAACATTTAGTATTATATTTAGCAGAGTTGGCAGGTCATAAGATAGAAGACCAACAAAAGAAAATAGAAATAGATGGTATAACAGGACACATAGATAGTATGATTGATGGTGAAGTGTGTGATGTTAAGTCAGCATCATCATTTAGTTTTAAAAAATTTCAGACAGGTGAGATAGTTAGTGATGACCCCTTTGGTTATCATGCTCAGTTGTCAGGATATGAAGAAGCTTTTGGAACTAAGAATGGTGGCTTTCTTGTTGTTGATAAATCTAATGGTGATATATGTTTTTATAAACCAGATGATATGGCTAAACCAAATGTTAAAAATTTAATTAAAAATTTAAAGACTTCATTAAAACAAAACGAACCACCAGAAAAGTGTTATCCATTTAAAGAAGAAAAGAATGGTAATAAAACTTTAGCTACTGGATGTATATTCTGTCCTCACAAATGGGAATGTCATGCAGATACTAATGGTGGTAAAGGACTAAGAGTATTTAAGTATGCTAATAAGAATGTTATGTTAGCTGAAGTAATTAAAGAACCACAAGTAGAAGAAATAACTAACCAATATAAAGAACAATTAGAAAATTATGGAAAACAAACTTGAACATAAACATCTCTTAGTAAGAGCAGAAGTTAAAAACCCTTTACAATCTGAAGCAGAAACTGTTGAGTGGATGAAAAAATTAATTAAAAAAATAGATATGAATATACTTGCAGGACCTTATGCATCTAAAGTTTCTAAAAAAGGAAACAAAGGAGTAAGTGGTGTTGCTATTATAGATACATCTCATATAGGTATACATACTTGGGATGAAGTTGAACCTGCTTTAATTCAACTAGATGTTTATTCTTGTAAGGAATTTAAGAAGTCAGATGTTATTGAATGCTTAGAAGAATTTAATCCTGTCATAGTTGAGTATAAATATTTTGATAGAGAAACTAATTTTGTAGAAATTAAATAATGAAATGTTTTTATTGTAGTGCAGAAGTAAGATGGAATAATGATTTCGATACGAAAGATACTCATCCTGAATCTGATTACAGTATTGTAAGTATGTATCAATGTGATGAATGTGATACATGGTATGAAGTATTTAATAATAGGAAAGAATATGAACTCAAAACAAATGAAACCGATACGAAGAAAAGCTAAACATATACTTGTTCAATGGTTACAATCTTTGTTATCTAAGGAAGAAGCTAGTAAGATAAATTATAAAAATGTATTTGCTTTTTTACCTAATCAAACTCACTACTATGATAACAATGACCAGATAAGATTACAACCTTGGTCTTATAAATGGATAGTTAAAAAATTAAAACGAAATTCAGAGTTGACAATTGATGATTTAAATGCTATGTTGCAACCATCTGAAAAAGATTTAAGAAGACAAGAGATGATAAATAAAGGACCACTATAATATGCCACATAAAAATCAATTTAAAGAAATAGCTTATGATTCATTAAATGAGCAGGTAGATGGGAATCATTATAAAGGTATGAAGATACAACCTGCAATGTTTATTAATGAGAACCATTTAGAATTTGCTGAAGGTAATGCAATAAAATATATTTGTAGACACAAGCTTAAAGGAAAACAAAAAGATATTGAGAAAGCAATTCACTATCTTAAAATGATATTGGAAAGAGACTATGAGTAAAGAATCACAAATTACACAATTAGAAAAAAGAGCAAGAGGATTTAGAAGAATCATCTCAGCATTAAATGATTTACCTATGTATGGAATTAATAGACATATAGATAAGATACTTCATGTTAAGATTGATGCTTTAAAAGACCATCTTAAATTAAAGATTACTAAGAACAATGATAAGTTAAATGAAATGTATACTGAAAGTATTGATAGTTTAGCTGATGATGATGGACAACAAGGTGAGATAGAACCTATTGTTATAGAGAACCACAATGACAGATAATATCATAGGTCTTAATGGTAAGACTATTAAACCTATTGTTAAAAAAGAAACTTATAATTTAAGAGTTTGTTTAATAGGTTCAGATGATATAGATATAAAAAGAGTAGAAACTTTTGGTGTTGCTGAAGATGGTTTCTTTATGGTTAAGTCACTAGACAATTCTAAGTTTCCTATCTTCATGACTAATCCAATTAGAATTAAAACTATTGAAACATATAAAGAGGGTGACACTCCATTAACTAAACTTAAGAATGAGAAAAGTGATGATGACTTTCTTGTTGACTTATTGAAAGAACAAAATGAAAAGCAATCGAAAGCTTAAACAACCTAAACGAGTAAAAAGAAAAGAAGCAGAGTTAATGGTATTTAAATTATTGATAAATAATCAAGGACAATTTATTACTGAACTATCTAAATATCCTATGGATAAGATTGCTGAACATTTTAAAAAAGAAAATGCAGGTGTAATACAAGCATTACTTAGACAATGTAATTATAATTTTGAATCTCTTTCTTCTGACTTAGAAAAAATTGCTTCAGATGTTTTTCATTCTTAAGATTCAACTACATCTTCAGGAACACAACTAAAACTAATATAAAGATTTTTCTCATTTATTACTTCTTCTGTTAATCTTCCATTAAATAATATTTCATATCCTTCACCCATACCATTTTTTACACATTCATAATGAGTATTAAATTTCATAGGAGGTAAGGGTACATAACAATCCTGTACACCTAGTGCACATAAGTATATAGTTAATAAATATATTTTTGCTGTTGCCATATTGTTTCCTTTACTTTTCGTATTTACTATTTACATCTTTTTCTAGAGGTACATAATTTGGTTTCATAAAAATAGTCATTAAACAAAGTAACATAATTAATATACCTGTAAATACATAATTCATACTGGCTACCTCTATCATAATTATTTATTTTAATTTTAATATTTATTTAATTAGTTTAATTTTTCTTTAATATATTCCAGTTCTTTTTTTAATACTTCAATATCTGTATGACTACGACTTGGCTGTTCTTTATAAGATTCAAATTGTATTTTATTAGTGTTAGTTTTCATTTCCAATAAATCTAATCGTTCTTCTAAATGAAATATAAAAGCTGCAACTGAAATAACAGCAATCAATATTCCTATTAATGTTTTTAAAGATACTTGTATTTCTGTATCTTCACCAATTTTATGAGCCATTTAATTTACCAAAATTTTAATTTCTTAGCACCCCTCTTAACTGCATTACCAGTTGCTTTTGCTGCATTAGATACAGGAGCAACTACATGATTTCTAATTGGATTCATTACTGGTCTTGTATCAACTGTTATACTTGGACTAATAGATACACCAACTCCCAATGCTAATTTAACATCAGCACCTACAGTTAATTTACCATCTTCAACTGTTGCACCTCCTCCAACTTTTGCTCCTATTTGTGGACCAACAGAAACAGCAGCACCTAATGATGCATTGTTTCTATCATTACCAATAGTAGCTGAAGTTCCAACTTCTGCTTTAGCACCTGCGATAGCACCTGCTTCACCCTTAACACCATTAGTACCTATTTGTCCAGATACTCCAATGTCTGAATATGTTTTAGTTCCTGCATGAACTTCTGTATCTGCTGATACACCATTACCAATATTAGTTGATGTACCTGCAGTAGCAGTTGCACCTGCTTCTACTTTAGTACCTGCTTCAAATTTAGCATTACCATTTTTAGCTTCAGCACTTACACCTGCTTCGGCAACAACATGAGTTTCTGCTTTTGCTTCTCCTGTTGTACCATTTCCTAAACCTCTTTTAGAACTAGCTTCTGCATTAGCCCCTGCACTAACTCCTGCTGACGCAGAGTTTTTATTACTTGTTGCACCTTTTGTTATCTCTGTTTCTGTTGATGAATTATTTTTTACCATTAGTGATCTCCGTTTAATTTACCAATATTAGCTCTTACACTATCTTTCAATTTTT
>Ga0222715_10003644_pt1 | contig 13669 bp, 9 predicted proteins | sample C33_9DmetaG_FD_165056 | JGI IMG/M metagenome (GOLD analysis project Ga0222715, IMG submission 165056) | Estuarine water microbial communities from San Francisco Bay, California, United States - C33_9D | ecosystem: Environmental > Aquatic > Marine > Unclassified | place: USA: California...
CGCTTCGGCGAATCGAGGACATCTCCGCCAAGCGGGAGGTGTCGATCTGCACCTTCGGCCATGCCGGCGACGGCAACCTGCATCCGACGATCATCACCGAGCGCGGCGACGTCGATGCCCGCGGTCGGGCGATGGAGGCCTTCGACGACATCCTTGAGGTGGCACTCGACCTCGGAGGCACCATCACCGGGGAGCACGGCATCGGAAACCTGAAGCAGCGCATGCTCGCCCGGGAACTCGACGAGGTCGCCCATGATCTCCACGCCCGGATGAAAGCGGCGTGGGACCCGGACAACATCTTGAACCCGGGCAAGTCGCTCCCTCGCTGGTGATCGCCGGCCCGTTCGTCGGCTAGAACCATCTCGTGACCGAACATCGCATCGCCAGCACCCACACCGGCAGCCTTCCGCGCCCCGATGACCTGATCCAGTTGATGTGGGCCGTCGGCGACGGCATCCCCGTCGACCGCGAGGCGCTTGAGGGACGGATCGCGACCTCGATCACCGAGATCGTGCGACGTCAGGTCGATGCCGGCGTGAGTGTCGTCAACGACGGGGAGATGTCCAAGCCCTCGTATGCCACCTATGTGAAGGACCGGCTGTCGGGTTTCGGCGGAGAGTCGGTGCAGGACTACCACTTCCAAGATCTGGTCGACTTTCCGCGCTCAGCCCAGGAGGTGCTCGACAACCCGGGTCGACGCAAGCGCTCCGCGCCGGCGTGCACTGGACCGATCGAGGTGGTCGACCCCGACGCCGCGCGTCGCGACATGGTCGAGTTGGTCCGAGCCGCTCGCGAGGCCGGCCACGACGAGATCTTCTCGAGCGCCGCCTCGCCTGGGGTCGTGTCGCTGTTCTTCGGCAACCAGTACTACGACTCACGCGAGGAATACGTGTTCGCGATCGCCGAGGCGATGCGCCACGAGTACGAGGCGATCGCTGAAGCGGGTGCCGTCGTCCAACTCGACTGCCCTGACCTCGCCATGGGTCGTCACTCCGCCTACGCCTCGCAGACCACCGAGGAGTTTCGGGCGACGATCGCGACCAATATCGAGGCCCTCAACCACGCGGTCCGCAACATCCCGGCCGAGCAGCTGCGTATGCACCTTTGCTGGGGGAACTATCCCGGACCGCACAACCACGACGTGCCGATCTCCGACATCATCGACATCGTGTGGGGAGCGAAGCCGAGAACGGTGCTCTTCGAGGGGGCCAACCCCCGTCACGCCCACGAGTGGGCGGTGCTCGCTGAACTTGGTGTTCCCGAGCACAAGGTGATCTGCCCCGGGGTGATCGAACCCCAGTCGAACTTCATCGAGCATCCCGAACTCGTCGCCCAGCGGGTGCAGAAGTGGGCGGAGGTCACCGACCCGGAGCGGCTGATGGCCGGAGTCGACTGCGGGTTCAGCGTGCACGTCGGCATCAAGAACATCGACCCCGATGTGGTGTTCGCGAAACTTGCCTCCCTGGCTCAGGGCTGCGAGATCGCTGCTAAGCGAATCTTCAGCTAGGGCTTAGAGCCGCGCGAGGCGCCACACGAACCGGTGCCGGCCACCGGGAACGATGACGTCGGTGTCGGGTCCGCAGGCTGCAGTGCCGACTCCCCGGAGCGCGGAGTCGATGTGCAGGTGCACCCGGTCGGATGGCTCGAGATCGGCGAGCGTCGCTGCTCGCGTCAACTCGTCCACCGAGTAGATGGAGGCATCGAAGGCGAGCCCATCGAGCCTGAACGCCCACCCCCGACCACGGGTGTCGGTGAGCGCTAACCACCGGGCGTCGATGTGGGTTCCGTGATGCTGCGGCGTCATGTACGGCACGAACTGCTCAGCGACGCTCGACGACCACACACCGAGAGGCGCCGCAGGTCGGTCGACGGCGGTCTCCCAGGGGCCTCGCCCATACCAGCGAAGGCGGTCGAGGTCCGCGGACAGCCCGAGTGAGACACCGACCCGGGGCAGATCGGTCCAGGACCGAGGCAGGGCAAGGTCTTCATCCACGACGATCCACCCGTCGTCGAGGCTGATCCGTCGACGGTGAGTGAATCGCTCGCCGGTCGCCGTGACGCAATCGAGAACCAGTGTCTCGGTGTCGTCGCCGTGGCGGTGAGATCGAACGGTTGAACTGATCTCGTTGAGTCCGAGGCGGCGCCAGAGGGGACTCACCCCGGCGATTCCCGCCAAGGGGCCGACCTCGACACCGTCGTTGTCGATCGGGGCTCGCCAGAGCGACACCTCGGCTGAGCGCGCCAACTCCATCGCTTCAACGAGTGCGTCGGTGGAGCCGCGACGGCGCATCGGAGGATCGACGCCAGCCGCATCGCTGAGGACCGTTTGATCCCAGGCGACGCGGTGGCCGGCGGGAGCCCATGAGGCGCGACGCGCGGTTGTCCACTCGACGGTCACCGTTACCTCGCCGGTCGCCTTCGGCATCGCGCCGAGAGCGAAGGTGCGGGAACGTCCAGGCCGTAGGCGTGAGGCATCAATGGCGCGCTCGATGACCACCTGTCCATCGACTGCGACCGTGACCGAGCCACGCAGGTCGGCGAGATCGGTCCACGACCGCCCGTTCTCGACGTCGAGGACGATTCGCCCGGCATCCACCCTCGCCTCGGATCGCACCGGCCGCGTCAGCCAGCGGTGCTCCTCGACCCCGGGGTGCGGCGTACCGTCCCATCCGACGATCCCGTTGCAGCAGAACGCGGCATCGTTCGGCTCATCACCGAACGCGCCCCCGTACCCCGGGTAGGGGCGTCCAGACTCGTCGACGGTTATGAGACCCTGGTCGCGCCAATCCCAGACGAACCCGCCTTGGAGTCCCCGGTGGGTTTCGAATGCCCGCCAGTAGTCGCGAAGCCCACCGTTGGAGTTGCCCATCGCATGGGTGTACTCGCACAGGATGAGCGGGCGCACGGGGTCTCCGTCGGTCACCCAACGCTCGATCGCGTCGACCGAGGGGTACATCGGGCACTCGATGTCGGTGGCGATGTTGCGACGGTCGGTGGACTGCCCGCGCCAGAACCGCGTGATCGCTCCCTCGTACTGAACAAAGCGACGTGGGTCGGTACGGCGCACCCACGCGCTGGCTGCATCGTGAACCGCGCCATGTCCGGATTCGTTGCCAAGCGACCATCCCATGATCGAGGGATGGTTTCGATGGGTGAGCACGGTGCGCTGAACCCGTTCCATGAACGCGGTAGCGAAGCGCGGGTCGTTCATCACCTCGTTCCATCGGGCGTGGCTCTCCACATTGGCTTCGCATACGACCCAGAGTCCGATCTCGTCGCAGGTGTCGAGCACCACCGGGTCGGGCGGGTAGTGGGAGGTCCGGATCGCGTTGAAGCCGCACCGCTTGATGTTCTCGACATCGGCTCGCAGTTCGGCGTCGCTCGCCGCTTTGCCGCCCAGATGGTGATGGTCGTGACGGTTCACCCCGGCGATCAGGAGTGGGGCGCCGTTCAGCAACAGTTCGGGACCGACGATCTCGACCCGGGTGAACCCTGTGGTGACCGGCACGACCTCGCGCACGCGCCCCCGAGGATCGACGAGGCTCACCATCACGCGGTAGCGGGTCGGATCCTCATGGGACCAGACCGCTGGTCGGTCCACCTTGACCGAGGTTCGAGCGAGCGGCCCCGGGTGCCGGTAGCCGTCGGCTTGCGCGGCGATGTGGGAGGACACGTCGAGCATCGACACGGGGGCCTCGCTCGCCGTGCCTGCAACGCGCCGGCCGCCGAGGGTCTCGAGATGGGTTCGCACGCTCCAGCCGCGCACATCGCCGTCGACGCGACACGAGACGCGGAGATCGCCGCGGCGGAGTGAGTTGTCGAGGCGGGAGGAGACCGAGACGTCCGCCAGGTTCGTGCGTCCGCAGGTCCGCAGTGCCACACGGCGAGCCATTCCGCCGTGGAACCAGTGGTCTTGATCCTCAATCCAGGTCCAGGCGGACCATCTCACGACCATGACCGCCAAGTCGTTCGCCTCATCGCGCACCAACTCGGTCACGTCGAACTCCGAGGCGAGCCGACTATCGGAGGCGATGCCGACGAAGGTTCCGTTCAGCCAGATCGCCGCGGCGCTCTCGGCCCCGCCGAGGTGGAGGATGACTCGGTCACCGCGCCGATGCCCAGCCCGGCGGAGGTCGGAGCCGGTGATGCGACGACGGTGCAGACCTGTCGGGTTGTGCTCGGGAACCGTCGGCGGGTCCCCGGGGAACGGCATGACGACGTTCGTGTACTGGGGAAGGTCCCCGGTGTCTTGCATGGTCCAGTTGCCGGGAATGTCGATCGGACGCCAACCCGCCGCCTTGGTCGTGCGTGCCATCGTCCAGCCTGAGGGTGCCTCGACGGGAGAGTCGAGGAGGCGGAACCACCAATCCGAATCGAGGTCGCACCACCTCGCGCCGGCTCCGGAACGTGCCTCTTCCAGACTCCGGTGGCTGCGCGTGGAGGCGCGCGCGGGGAGGCGGTTGAGGCTGGTGAGGGTGGGGTCCTCCCACCAGCGGCCGACCACCTCGGTCAGCGCTTGATGCTCGTCGATCGCTCCGGGCTTGGCCATCTTGGAACTCCTGTCAGAGCGATCGCAGTTGAGCCGCGAGCGACTCAGGGACGATCTCGTTGATGTACTCGTCGGTCGCCAACTCAGCGGCGGCGACGAACCGCATGAGCCCCTTGCCGCGCCACGGGGAAACAATCCGAATATGGAACCAGGCGTCGTCGTAACCCTCGTCGACGGTTGGACGTTGGTAGAGCCAAAGCATGTATGGCAACGCTGCGTCGTGGAGTCGATCGAGCCGGTCGAGGACATCGACGAGGAGGGCGGCGAGGTCGTCGCGCTCATGATCGGCGAGGTCGCAGAGACCGCCGCGGCGCTCGATGGGAGCGAGGCGCAACTCGATGGGAAAGGTGGGGGCGTGTGGCACCCAAGCTGACCAGGAACCGACGGTCACGACGGCGCGCTCACCCGGATCGCGGTCGGGTTGCCATCCGGCAGCGAGAACACGCGCGGGGCGGTCGGGCACGTGGTCGAAAGCGTAGATCTGTCCGTGTGGATGGGTGATGGTCGCGCCAACCGCCGGCCCGCGATTCTCGAAGATCAGCACGTAGTCGACGTCGGAGGCGGCACCGAGGGCGGTGGTGCGCTCGGTCCAGAGGTCGACCACCTCCCGGGCGCCGCTCACACCGAGGGAGGGAAACGTCGCGTCGTGGTCGGAGGTGTAGAGGACAACCTCGCAGCGACCAGGCCCGAGGGCTGGCCAGCGATTCGGGAACGACTTCACCCGGTAGGGCTCGGGCGACTCGAGACCGCCGACGCAGAAGGGGCAACCGGTCGCCGGAAGGGTCGGCCGTTGGAGACGGCTGCCGTCGACGAGCACCCGGGTGCCGAGGAACGGGTCGCGCCGCAGCTCAGGCAACTCCGACACCTCCGGCCTCTGCGGAGGTGAGCACCACCACGAGGTCTCGCACCTGTGCCGACAGGAAGTCGATGGTCTGGTCGGCGAGGCCTGCATCGGTCACCAAGGTGTCGACATCGTCGAAGCCGGTGATGGTGGCGAGACCGGTAACGCCCCACTTCGCATGGTCGGCGAGCACCGTGACGCGGTCAGCGGCGGTGATGAATGCCCGGTTCGTCTCGGCCTCAAGGAGGTTGGGTGTGGTGAAGCCGGCTCGCTCATGCATTCCGTGAACTCCCATGAACACGTGATCGAGATGGAATGACCCAAGGGAGTCGACGGCGACTGGTCCGACGAGGGCTTCAGAGGGTGTGCGTTCCCCGCCGGTCAAGATCACCGTTCGGTCGCTACGGGGGCTGCTGGCGAACGTCTGGGCGACTCGCATGGAATTGGTCACCACGGTGAGGTCGGCGATCGCCGCGAGCTCGATTGCCATCCGAGCGGTCGTGGTGCCCGCGGTAAGCCCGATCGACGACCCGGCCTCGACGGCGAGGGCGGCGGTTCGCGCGATCGACTCCTTCTCGGGGGCGTTCAACATGAACTTCGCGTCGAACCCTGGCTCGTCGGTGGTGTGCCGAAATCGGAGTGTCGCTCCACCGTGCACCTTCTCAGCCAGACCGGCCGCGTCAAGGGAGTCGAGATCGCGTCGAACGGTCATCTCGCTGACGTCGAGTTCGGCGGCGAGTTCGGCCACGCGGACCGCGCCGTTGCGTCTGAGTTCGCCAAGGATGATCTCTCGACGATGACGGGCGAGCGTCCGTCGACCGAGGTGATGAGTGGACCCTCCGGGTGAGGGGTGTCCTCGGTCGGTCTCGGGCATCCCGCACAGCATGGAGCGCAGGTGATTGGAAGTCAACAGAATCGAACAAATCAACTGAAAATTTGGACATAAACGACCGATTTGGCGCTCTGCATGCACGGCCGAGCGGTTGAAACTGTGTTCACAAGGGGATTTCGCCGCCAGTTCTTCGTGAGGGCGTTGCGACAGCGCACATCACTCGACGGTGTGACCTGTGCGAATTCGTGACAAAGAGAACAAAACCCTTGACCAACTCCGCCCCACAGGGAAGAATCCGCTACACACATCGACTCCAAGGGGGGATTCACATGGGAGATATGGATCGTTCGGTACTGACGTCGCAGGGCTTCCGCCCGAACCGGCGCCAGTTCCTCATCGGCGCGGCCGGGGTTCTCGGCGCCGGCGCCCTGATGTCAAGTTGCGGGGGTTCGTCCTCGCTGTCCTTCGGCGCTCGAACCGTCGACGAGGGACCGACGAGGCAGTTGAAGGGCCTCATCTCCGCCTATGAGGCGGCGTCGGGCAACACCGTCGTCTACAACGCGACCGAGTCGAATGCCTTCCAGAACAACCTGTCGCAGTACCTGCAGGGCACTCCCGACGACTGCTTCCAATGGATGGCCGGCTACCGCATGCAGTTCTTCGCCGAGCAGGGTCTGCTCACCGACATCAGCGACGTGTGGGACGAGATCGGCGACCAGTTCAACGATTCCTACAAGATCGCTTCCACCGGCCTCGACGGCAAGCAGTACTTCGTGCCGCAGTCGTGGTACCCGTGGGGTCTGCACTTCCGCAAGTCGATGCTCGCTGACCTCGGTATCGATCCCGATGGCATCTATGACTGGGATGACTTCATGGGGATGCTCGACGGCATGAAGTCCAAGGGCCTCATTGGCTTCGCCGCCGGTGACAAGGGTGGCTGGGAAGCGATGGGTACCTTCGACATCCTCAATGCCCGCATCAACGGCTACCAGTACCACGTCGACCTGATGGCAGGCCGCGAGCAGTGGACCGACGCCCGCACCCGCGAGGTGTTCACCTACTGGGAGCAACTCGTGCCCTACATGAACGACAACGTTCTCGACCTCGAGTGGGACGGAGCCATGCAGCTCCTTCTGCAGCGCAAGGCCGGCGCCATGCTCATGGGTTCCTGGTTCGGCGGGAACTTCCTCGAGCAGTCGCAGGAGGACTACGACGACCTCTGGATCATCCCGTTCCCGGAGATCAACCCGGAGCACGCTCGCGACACGATCGACGCACCGATCGACGGCTTCTGCGTGGCGGCCAACGGCGAGAACACCGACGGGGGCAAGGACCTCATCAAGTTCGCCGGCTCCAAGGAGGGCATGCAGGCCATGCTCGACACCGGAGAGCCGATGACGTCCGCCAACAAGAACCAGGACACGTCCTCCTACGACGCCTTCCAGAAGCAGCAGCTCGCGGTGATGGAGGAGGCGAAGTACATCACGCAGTTCCTCGACCGCGACACCCGACCGGACTTCGCCGGACCGGTCGTCGGCCCCGCCATCCAGCAGTGGTTCCGCGATCCGTCCTCGGTCGACGGCATCCTCGAGAGCCTGCAGGAGCAGTGGGACGCCCTCCCGCCGCTGTGATGCGCCTTCGGCGCTGACAACCGACCATGTCCGTGACGACAGCAGGGGAGCCGCGCTCCCGCCGTCGCCGTCGCCGATCATCACGTGGGGACCGAGTAACCCTCGGTCTGTTCGTCGGGCTTCCGACGTTCTTCCACGTGTTGTTGGTGTGGCTGCCGGCGGTCGCGACGATCCTGCTGTCGTTCACGTTCTGGACCGGCATCAACTTCGCCGACATCACCTGGGCCGGTCTCGACAACTACGACAACATCTTCTTCTCGACGCCGGCCTTCTACGACGCGCTGCGCAATAACGCGATCTGGCTCGCGTGGTTCTTCCTGATCGCCACCCCGCTCGGCGTGCTCCTCGCGTATCAGATCGACCGTGAGATCCGGGGGCACCGCTTCTACCAATCGGCGTACTACATCCCCGTCGTCCTGTCCCTCGCCGTCACCGGCATCATCTGGAACTTCATGCTCCGACCGGACGGTTTCGTCAACGGGTTGCTGGGGCGCGACATCGACAACGCCGTGTCGTTCTTCGGCAACTACGACATCAACATCTACGTCATCATGGTGATGGCGTCGTGGCGGCACATCGGCTACATCATGTTGCTCTATCTCGCTGGGCTGAAGGCCGTCGATCCGGCACTCCGAGAGGCCGCCGCCATCGATGGCGCCACTGAATGGGAGACCTTCCGCAAGGTGGTGCTCCCGACGATGCGGCCAGTCAACATCATCATCGTCGTCATCACGATGATCGAGTCACTCCGAGCCTTCGACATGGTCTACGTGATCTACGGGACAAGCGCGGGCCTGCCGATCCTCGGCATCCTCGTCTTCCAGAACATCGCTGGCGAGGGCGCGTCGATGAAGGGCGCGGCGTACGCGGTCATCCTCTTCGTGCTCTCCATCGGTCCGATCATCGCGTACCTGCGACAACAGTTCCGGCAGGACGTCTCATGACGGCCACGATTGCCCGTCGCTACCGGGGACGACAGCGGGTGAAAGATCGCTTCATCTCGATCTTCATCTGCATCTTCGCTTTGGTGTGGATTTTCCCGATCGTCTGGACGCTGTGGAGTTCGCTGCGTCCCTACAGCGAGATTCGTGCGAATGGTGTGTTCTCGGTGCCGGAGAGCATCGGGCTCGACAACTACAGCACCGCCGTCCAGCGCATGGATCTGCCGACCTACCTCTGGAACTCGTTGATCATCACGGCGCCGGCTGTGTTCCTCACGTTGCTCTTCGGGTCGGTGACCGCCTTCGTCGTCTCGAGGTACTCGTTCCGGTGGAACGTCTCGATGCTGCTGCTGTTCACCGCCGGCAACCTGCTGCCACCACAGCTCGTCTTCATTCCCGTGTTCAAGGCGTACCTCACCGTTGGTGACTGGCTCGGCAATCGACGGCTGTTCTACGACTCCCAGTGGGGCGTCGTGCTCATTCACGTCGCGTTCCAGATGGGCTTCGCGACGTTCGTGCTGTCGAGTTACATGAAGACGATCCCGAAGGAGATCTCCGAGGCGGCGAAAGTCGATGGCGCTTCGGTGTTCCGTCACTACTGGAACGTCATGCTCCCGCTCCTGCGACCCCCGCTCGCCTCGCTGGCGGTGCTCATGACGACGTGGATCTACAACGACTTTTTCTGGGCTCTCGTGCTGATGTCGAACGATTCGAAGCGGCCGATCACGTCGGCGCTCGGCCGACTGCAAGGGGAGTTCGTCACCGACTACAACCTGCTCGCCGCGGGCGCCATGATCGCTGCCCTGCCAACCCTCATCGTGTTCTTCGTTCTTCGGCGCCAGTTCATCTCGGGCCTCACCCTCGGAGCGACGAAGGGCTGAGCCGGAGTGTTCGTCGGCGGGTCCCGTTAGCATCCGCGGAGACGTCGGACCTCTTGGTCGGACGCATGCAACAAGTAAGGGAGTACCCCACATGGCCAGTGGCACCGTGAAGTTCTTCAACGATCAGAAGGGCTTCGGATTCATCAGCCGCGACGGCGAGGACGACCTGTTCGTCCACTTCTCGAACATCGAAGGCTCCGGCCGACGCACCCTGCTCGATGGTCAGCAGGTTGAGTTCGAGGTTGGCGAGGGACGCAAGGGTCCTGAAGCCATCAACGTCAAAGTCGTCTGATTCCACAGACCCCGTTCGATTCGGGTCCTCCCGATAGCACGCGCCGACTCCCGCCTCGCTGAGCGAGCCGGGAGTTCGTCGTTTTCGACCCCATTCAGCCGCTGTTGCGCAGGCCGGTCGCGATTGCGTTCAGCGTCAGTTGGATACCGCGCTGCACGAGTTCTCCGTCATCGCCCGCCCGCAGGCGCTGCAAGAGATCGACCTGAAGGACGTGGAGCGGGTCGAGATAGGGGAACCGGTTCGTGATGCTGCGGGCGAGCACGGGGTTATCGCCGAGGAGATCCTCGGCACCGGTGACCTCGCTCAAGAGTCGGAGCGTCGTTGCGTGCTCTTCACTGATCACGGCGAAGATCCGGTCCGCGGAGGTCCGGTCAACCGCGAGACGGTCCACGTACCGTTCGGCGATCCCGAGGTCGACCTTGGCCAGCACCATCGCCGCGTTCGACAGCGCGGTTCTGGTGAAGCGCGAGTCGCGATTCAGTTGAGCCACCTCGTCGAGGCGGCCGGTGGCCTCCGCGGTCTCGAGTGCGGCGCCGAGTCCGAACCATCCAGGAAGGGACAGGCGGCACTGGCTCCAAGCGAACACCCAGGGGATCGCGCGAAGATCATCGATTCGGTCCGATGCCGAGCGGGAGGCCGGGCGACTCCCGACGTTGAGACGGGAGATCTCACTCACTGGGGTGACCGCTCGGAAGAAGTCGGCGAAGTCCGGGTCGTCGTGAACGAGCGACCGATAGGCGCGATGGGAAGCATCGGCGAGGAGATCCATGAGGTCGCTCTCGACGACCGGATCGTCGTCGTCGCCCGATCGGAGTGTCGCGGTCAACGTCGCCGACACAAGGGTTTCGAGGTTGCGCGCAGCGGTCACCGGCCGTGAGTACTTCGCCGCGACCATCTCGCCCTGCTCGGTCACTCGGATGTCACCATTCACCGTTCCGACGGGCTGAGCAAGGATCGCCTCATGGGCCGGCCCACCGCCGCGCCCGACCGTTCCCCCTCGGCCGTGGAAGAGGCGCAAATGCACACCGTGGCGGGCGGCAACACCGACAAGACGTCGCTGCGCACCATGAAGCGACCACTGCGACATGAGGTAGCCGCCGTCCTTATTCGAGTCGGAGTAGCCGATCATGACCTCCTGAACGTCCCCGAGAGCCGCGACGCGGCTTCGGTAGGCGGGGAGGGAGAGCAGGCGATCGATCACCTCGGGGCCAGACCGCAGGTCGTCGATCGTCTCAAAGAGCGGGGCGATGTCGAGCGGGTCGAGACCTGCATGATCGGCGAGAACCGCGACTTCGAGGACATCGCTCACCGACTCGGCCTTCGAGATGACCAGTTGACCGAGCACCCCGCTCCCATGGCGCTTCTGAGCGCCGGCCGCCGTATCGAGCACCGCCAACTCCGAGAGCACCGCGGGCTCGGAAGCGTCCCCGAGTGTCGCTCGGCCCTCCATGAGATCGATGAGGATTGCGACTCGGTCAGCCTCGGCCGCGGATCGATAGTCGAGCCCTAATGATCGGGTGAGATCGGCGATGACCTGTTCATGCACAGCCGAGTTCTGACGGAGATCAAGGCGGCAGAGATGTGTTCCGAAGGTGGCGATCGCTCGTCGGAGCGGAGCAACCCGATGTCGGGCGAGGTCCCCGGCGCCGTGCGACGCGAGGGAACGCTCAACGGAACGGAGATCATCGACGCAGTCCACGATCGATCCGTAGGGGGAGAGCGGTGCTCTCGGCTCGGGCCCCGGAACCGCGTCGAGGACCTGGTCGAAGGTCGCCCAGAGGCGGGCGTGGATGCCTCGGAGCGCCCTCCGGTAGGGCTCGTCGGCTCGGAACACCGAGTCGTCCCCGGAGGCGTCGGCGAGAGCGAGCAGCTCGGCGGTTGGGGTCACGAGGCGCGCCGACATCGAGAGGCTGCGGGAGAGATCGATGAGCCCGAGCAGATGGTGGCGGGCCGCTGCTGTCGCGTTCGCCGTGACCGCGTGCTCAAGGACCTCAGAGGTGACGAAGGGGTTGCCGTCACGGTCCCCTCCGATCCACGACCCCATTTTGATGAGGCCGGTGCCGTCGATCTTGGCGCCAAGTCGTTCCTCAGCGAGGCGCTCAACCTCCGCCTGGAGTTGTGGCACAACGGTGAAGAGACTCGACGCGTAGTAGCGGAGCGCCTCGTTGACCTCGTCGTTGACCCGCAACTTCGAGAGGCGCAGGATCGCCGTCTGCCAGAGGGTGAGCACCTCGTCGCGCATCGCGGCGTCGACCTCGGCGGTGGCTGACGGTGAGGAGGTGACGAGCCTCCGATGCTCGAGATGGCCTGAGATTCGCTCGACGACATCGAGGATGGTCTGGCGTCGTACCTCGGTCGGATGGGCGGTGAGCACCGGGGACACGTGAAGTCGACCGAGGGCCTCGAAGACATCGGTTGGATCGACGCCGCTGTCGAGGAGCGCACTCATTGTCGCGGCGACACCGCCGGGACGGTCGGTCTCTCCGGCGTCGAGGTGCTCGCGACGTCGATGCTCGAGGTGGAGATCCTCAGCGGTGTTGGCGAGCAGGGCCAGCCACCCGAAGGCTCGGACGACGTGCAAGATGTCGTCGATTTCCGCCCCGTCGAGGTCGGCGCCGAGATCGGAGATCGGGGAGTGCCCTTGGCGTCGCGACTCCACCGCAGTGCGCCGTACCCGTTCGATGAGATCGAACACGGCCTCGCCGGCCTGCTCGGCGATCACCTCGCCGAGAATTCGGCCAAGGAGGCGGATGTTGTCTCCGGAGTCGATGTCGGTCATGTCCCCCCATTGTGCGTCGGATCGGGGCGGATCGGACGACTGCTCAGGTGCGCTCGGGTCGACGATCCACCACAATGTGGACGTGCGCATCACCTTCGCGACCGCCGAGCTCGCGCCATTGGCCACGGTCGGCGGCCTCGCCGCCGCGGCAAGTGGGCTGGTCGGGGCGCTCCGTCGCGCGGGAGTTGAGGTTGATGTCCTCCTGCCGGACTACGGCGGTGTGGAACTCGCCGATGCGGAGCGAATCCCCCTCGTGCTCCCGGACTGGGCGGGACCGGCTTCGATCCGTGTCGGAGAACATCCCATCGCCGGTCGTGTTCATTTGGTTGAGGTGCCCGGTATCGCTCGAAGTCACCCGTACCTACAACCCGACGGGCGGGGTTGGCTGGACAACACCGAGAGATTCCTTCGATTCGCGCGCGCCGTCGCGGCGTTCGTCGAGTCGACCCGCCCCGATGTCGCCCACCTGAACGACTGGCATACAGCGACCGCACTGGCCGCGATCGCCCCCGGAGTTCCCTCGGTGCTCTCGCTCCACAACCTCGCTCATCAGGGGGCGACGGGTTCGGAGTGGCTCGAAGTGATCGGCCCTCGCGGACATCACTATGAATGGTGGGGAGGGACGAACCCGCTGACGGGAGCGATCGCGCTCGCCGACCGCGTCGTCGCCGTCTCGCCACACCACGCATCGGAGATCTTGAGCGTCGAGGGAGGGTTCGGCCTCGATGGCCCGCTCCGCGATCGGGGAGGCGCCGTATCGGGGATCCTCAATGGGATCGACACCTCGCTGTGGGATCCGGCATCGGACCCGGCCCTCCCGGCCCCGTTCTCGATCGATGACCCAGAGCCACGAGACCAGTCGCGCGCGGCCCTCACTGAGCGACTCGGGTTTCCCGACGATGGTCAACTGCTCGCGGTGGCCG
>Ga0222715_10003645_pt1 | contig 13664 bp, 19 predicted proteins | sample C33_9DmetaG_FD_165056 | JGI IMG/M metagenome (GOLD analysis project Ga0222715, IMG submission 165056) | Estuarine water microbial communities from San Francisco Bay, California, United States - C33_9D | ecosystem: Environmental > Aquatic > Marine > Unclassified | place: USA: California...
AGATATTCTCGTCAAGAGAAAAAGAAGAAGTAAATGCGCTTTCAAGTCGAGAGTCTGCGATCTCCTTGCCGAACCAAGCCATCTTAGACTCCTTAGCCTTTGCCAGAACATCATCCTCGCACTGTGCCACGGTCTCATCATCAATCTTGAGAAGAAGCTCATCGTCCACTGAAACCACCTGGGCTCCCTTGAGTGTAACCAACAAAGGTTTTCCATCATTGGCACGAACAGCAACCTCCTTGACCCCGTCTTCCAAAGTAACGATCTTGGTAGAGAACTTCATTTCTATTTATTAAAATGTAATGTTTAAGTAGATGGCGTCAGACGCAGAAGAAGAAGGTCACATAGAACACCTGGAAGCCAAGTTCCTGGTGGACAAACAAAAACGCATCGAGAATGCCATGAGCTGGCACCCGAAGCAGGAGAAACTGATCAAGTCTTGGGGAGAAAAGGCTCTGGGGTACCGGTGGATCCATCACAGATGCGCGGTACGCCACAGCACGGCTCATACTAATTTTTCTATCGCCAACATCGCCTTGACCACCCTGGCGGGCCTGGGGACTCTGGTGGCTTCCTCGGAACAAGAAAACTCACAAATACTCTTGTATGTATTCAGTTTTCTGAATCTATCGGCCGCCGGAATTGCCAGCATCCACAAGTTCCTGAGGTGTGGCGAGCAGTATGAATCTAATATGCAGACGTCCAAGTTGTTCAGTCGCCTGGCTCGCGACATCTCCCTGGAACTCTCCCTGGAACCAGAAGACAGAATGAACGCCGTGGAATACTGTCACAAGGTCCGTGAAGACTACGACAAAATCATAGATCACGCACCCGAAGTTCCGAATGACATCATCAGCGAATACAAGAAAATGATGGACGAGGAAGACCCTGAGAATAAGTTGGCAAGACCCGAAATGGCAAATGGAAAATTTAAGATTTATTCAAGCTCTGAACGTGTAGATAACGCTAGTATAGAAGAACATACGACCCGGTGGACCAACCTGCTGAACAAAGCGAGGCGCATGAAACCCACTTTACCGATTTAGGTCCTCGAGCCACATGTCCTTGGTGGTCATCCCCTGAATCCGCTTCAACTCGTCCAATAGGACCCTGGCTTCCTGCATGAGTTCCTGAACCGCCTCCTGGGTGTAACGCGACGTCTTCAGTCCCCAGAGATGCTCGAAACTTCCGTCAACCTTTTTGAACTTCTTGAGCATGTTCTCCTCAGCGTCCGCCTTCTTCAACCCCATGACCCTGAGGGATCCATCCAGGATGCCCTTGACAAAGTTAGCGCGGTCCATCGCCATCCCGGAACGCTTTGCCAAGGTCGCCACCAGATACCTCTTGCGCTTGTCGTAGAGTGCCATCCGTTCGGTCGCATAGGTCCCGAGGATGTCCAAGGGCGTATCAAACTTCTCGATGCCGTTGGGTCCGTGCAGATACATGTTGGTGCTTCGGATCGTCGAAGTCAACTTGAGATCCTTCTCTGGCGCAGAACCCTTGTAGCCGGTGATCACGAAACGGACATTCTCCTCCGTGCTGTGATTGCTGTAGTTTTTGATGACATTCTTCTCAACAAGCCCTTCCAGAAACTCCTTGTAGGTCTGGGTCCACGTGCCCGGTGGGAGTTCGGTGACCTCAACCTTGTCCCCACTTGCCTGCCACACACCTGCGAGCGTCCAGACACCTTCGTCCGATGCCGCGACGGATCCCTTGAATCCACGGAACCAAGGCTTCATCGGCTTCAGCGACTCTCCACGAATGAACCGTTTCAGATTTTCCTTGACATCCACCGGATTGTGTGGAGGCACTTTGCAACTGAACCCCGTTCCAATGCCTTCCGCACCATTCACCAGAATCATTGGCATCGTAGGAAGATAGTATTCCGGCTCGATGGGCTTTCCGTCATCCTTGAGGTAGGTCAGACAGGCATTGTCCCTTTCATCAAAGACTTTGGCATGATTGGACAGTCGCGTGAAGATGTACCTGGCGCTTGCGTGATCCGATCCACCCGCCAACCGAGTTCCAAACTGTCCACATGGCTCCAACAGGTTCATGTTGTTCGACCCCATGAAGTCCTGCGCCAACCCCACGATGGTTCCCTGAAGACTCATCTCGCCATGGTGATAGGCAGTGTGCTCGGAAATATAGCCAGACAACTGAGCCACCTTGACTTCGGAGGTCAGATTGCGCTTTATGCATCCATAGATCACCTTGCGCTGTGAAGGCTTCAGTCCATCACGAACATCTGGAATGGATCTGCGAATGTCTGCGTGACTGAACTGAATCAGATCCTTGTGAATGAAATCAGAAACGGTCACCGAGGTCACCTTGCCGTAGGGCAGTGGATCGCCTCGAAATGGTTCTGCAAGCCAGCGCTTCCGATCGTCCGCCAGTGACTTGTCAAATGCCAACCCCACAGACTTTTGACTTTCTTGGTCGGCCACGAACCCAACGGTCAATCGTCCAAGATCCCTGAAGTACTCCTTGGCTTCAGCTGAAGTCGAAGTACCCAGACCCTTGTAATACTTGATGGTGACTCCACGTGGCACCCTCCCCTGATGGGTCTGCTCGAGCCAATTCACAAAGTCCCTCTCCGAGTAAAATGATTCGTTGACCCGTCCTCCTTTCACTCGGATCACCGGAGTGATCATGCTCACCACGAAGCCCATGGTGATCAACTCGGGCCAGTAGCAGTCAAACATGTTCAAGACCAAACCCTTGATATGTGAACCATCCACGTCGGCATCGGTCATGATCATCAGTCTCCCGTAACGTAGGTCACTCAGGTCTGAATACTTCTTGCCTTGCTGAAGACCCAGGATCTTCTTCAAATCCGAAAACTCCTGGTTGGCTGTCAGTGCCTTCGACCCCAAGTCTCGAACGTTCCTTGGCTTGCCCTTGAGTGGGAAGACGCCATACTGGTCCCTACCGACCACAGACAATCCACTGATAGCCAAAGCCTTGGCAGAATCCCCCTCGGTGATGATCAGCGTGCACATCTTGGACTTGGTTGTCCCTGCCCAGTTGGCGTCGTCCAACTTGGGGATGCCTGAAATCCTGCTCTTCTTGGCACCGTCGGTCTTTTTGAGGTCACGGACCTCCGACGCCTTGGTCTGTGCCAAAAGTTCCTGTTCCAGAACGCCCTTGACCTGCTTCAAAAAGGCAGACGTGGGTTCAAACTTGGATCCAAAGTCCTGGACCCTGGACATGCATTCGTGCTTGGACTGACTGGAGAACGAAGGGTTCACCAGAACCGCCTTGACCACCACCAACATGCACTGTTTGATCTGTGCAGGTCTCAGTTTGGTCTTTTTTGCTAGGTCTGAAGTAATCTGACTGACCACGTGATCCACATGGGTCCCACCCTTCTCGGTGCAGATGCCGTTGACGAACGAGATTTGCTTGAAGCCTGCGCCAGCTGATGAGCAGACCAGTACCTCCCACCTGTCCTGCTTGAGTTGCGCCAAGGGTTGGTCAGTGAAGCGCGAAGTGTAATCTTGAAGATGCTTGATCGCCAAGACCTCACCGTTATAGTGAACCTTGCACTTGGTTGGCACCCACGCTGCGGCGTCCAGAGCCCTCTTCATGAACATGTCCTTGACGTCTTTGGTGATTCCCTTCAGACCGAAGCGTTCCCAGTCCGGCACCCAACTGACCTGCACCTTGGCTGTCTTGCCCGCGAAGGATTTGATTTTGGGTTCGGCACAGACGCGCATGTTGTCCCTCCAGACTTGGTGATAGGACTTCCTTGTCTCAGGGTCATCCACTTTGATCTCGAATTCCTTGGAGTAGATGTTGGTCAGCTTGGCACCATATCCGTTGCGCCCACCAGTGGTCCTCTCCTCTGAGTCATCATAGTTTGAAGAAGTGAGAAGATGTCCAAAGATAAGTTCGGGCGTCCAGACCTGCGTCTGTTCATGGATCACTACTGGAATGGACACGCCGTTGTTGGCGATGGTGATTCTACCCGATTCATCCACGTCGATGGATATCTTTGTAACGGACGGATTCAGAGAACTCTGATCCAGAGCATTCACCAAGATTTCGTCGAAAACCTTGGTCAGTGCGGGGGAGACACGCACGGTACGCTTGACAAACTTGTCACCCTGTGGAACCCACACATCCCTGTCTTCTGGAAGACACGAGCCAATGTACGCATCACTCCTATCCAGACAGTGTTGGTGAAGGGTCTTCTTTTCGTATTTGGGTGGCATTGTAATGTACCTACCTTGTGTTTTTATTCTTTAAGAGCCCGAATGGATTTTTCAACTTCATCTCTCCATGCGATTGCTTCATCCAATTTATTTCGTGGGAAATATTTTTGGTAAAGTTTTCTATTATTTCTTGTGCCTCGTTCAATCATAACACATAAATTATTATTACTTATTCTAATATTTCTATGTTTCTCGTTTTTTATTTTTTCTATATGTTTTTCAATTTCAATTAATTTATTAGATTTACCCCTTTCACCTACTTTATCTATATGATCAATTTTAATACCAAGTTCCTTTAATTTCTCATCTCTCCATTTTATGGCTTCATCTAATCTATTCTTGCCAAAACATTTACGATATGTTACTTTGTTTTTTGTAATCACAACACTAAAAAGTCCTGATGGTGATATTTGAATATAGCGATTTTTTACTTGTCTTGATTGATTTAAACATTGTTCGTTTTTAGTTGCCCATCTAAGATTTTCAATTTTATTGTTCGTTGGATCTCTATCAATATGATCAATTGTATAAGATGTATCTTCTGGTGAGGGATGAACAATTTCATTCGGATATAACATAGCCACCCATCTTCCTACCTGTTTCCCTTTATATTCTTCTCTGATACCACTCTGACCGTATGGCTTTAAAAACTTGCCTGTTCTGTTTCTACTAAAAACACGAAGTTTTCCAGTAGTTCTATTGTAATAGAAACCATAATCTGGATATTCATCAAGAGTCAAAAACTCTTCACCTTCTTCTGGTGGCGGACATGCTGTAAGACCAAAAATTTTATTTGCACCAAAGATGTGTCTAATTTTATTATTATCAATTAGACTGTATGAATTATATTTTTCTATTATCTTCACTGGGTTTCCAGTTCTCAAAGATGTTATTACGCGATTTTCGTAATCAAAAAGATATTTTTGATCAAATATGGTTTCATCAAAAGTACCTTCCATTCTCCTGGGTTATATAACTATGTTGGATTATTTAATATGTGTTTGAACGCATCTGGGTTCACTCATTGGAGACATTGGTCCCGGGGATTTTAACATTTGGTAGCGGGTTGATGCTGAAAATCATGGTGAGCATCATGATCAGCGGGGTTGAGAAGGTGACCAGGATTCCTGAGCCAGGCATGTCGCGTTTCTGAAGAGCATAGCCGGCATAGAGGGGAATCATGATAGACCGCCAATAGTTGTAGACGTTGGTGCTAGTCTGGATGCCTAAAACCGGAGCCATTATTGTGGGAACCAAAAACAGCGCAATGATTACAGCAAAGTTCTTGTTGAGATTGGTGTCGTCGCCGACGGCCGGCCACTGGGGGATGGCGATCGCCAAAAGAAGCACCATATACATGACGGCACCGGGAGCCATCCAAAAGTTATTCTCGGGACCTGAGAGGTAGGCAGCGAGAACCACTGCAAATGCGAACAAAAGTGTGAAAGCCGTCACGCGACCATCGCCAGACCTATTGTTTGCCATTACTATTAGTGTTTGTGATTTTATTTGTCTGGACTTCGGGTTCCGCCACTGGCTCCGCAATGGGAGACATCACGGGTTCGGGAGTAAACACGACGGGTTCTGGCTCCATGGGCGGTGCACCCCCGCTGTTCTTGAAGATCATCTTGAGCACGGGGTCGGCCAAGGTGAAGTTGGCGCCAAATCCGAAGCCGGCGATGATGGCAGCCAATCCCTCGTTATCCGGATAGCTTGCGTCTGGGTTTTTAGACTGAACCCACATGGTGAACGCGAGCAGACCCAACATGGCCGCCGGAGGCACCGGATTCATGAACAGACCGCGGAAGGACTGGATACCAACTGCCAGTAGGTAGAAAACAATCAGCTGAATAAACTGAAAGCTATCCTTTTGCCACTCCTCGATGCTTTCAAACCCTTTCCTGGTTGTGTTGTAGGGAAGGAGTGTAATTTTATCACCATTGACTTCATTTCGTCCGCGAAGGAAGAAGTAGATGCTGGGAAGCGCCAGTACGAGCCAGCCCAAGAAACTGAGATTGTTGAAGAACGAAGAACCGGTGGTCAGAGTTACCCCCTTGGTGCCGAGAATGGTCGGAAGGGAATCCTGTATTACCTGGAAGGCAACCGCAAGCACCAATGAAACCACTCCCGTGTTCCCCACAATGTTGTTTTCGCTGACGCCGACGTTCTTCATGAACAGATACATGACTATCAAGATGACCGGAGGGATGGGATTGCGCACAAGTGTCTGGAGCTGGGGAATCAACGCGACCGCCGCAAGAACCGCGGCTTCGGTGTCGGTCAGCAGACGAGCTGTGCGAAGCGCGAGATAGATGGCGATAGCAATCACGGGTGAAAGGGGACTGCTGATGTAGGACTGAATGAGTGGGATGGACGCCACTGCAGCCACGACCAAAAGTCTCGCGAGAATCGGAAAGAAACTGATGATGCCGGTCTTGTCCTCGCCGAGTTGTTTCTGAAGATCCGCAATCTTCTTCTCTGCTTCCGAAAGTTCTACCGGCTGCTCACCCTCGACGACCTGCTCGGCGGCGCTCTCGAATCGCGACTTGATCATGGGCAAGATCATGACCGCCCACACAAAGAACGACGCGACCGTGTAGCCAATCGTCCCGGGCTTGAGACCAGAGTATTCACCGCCCACGAAGTTGCCCCTCTTGACGCCAGCAATCAATTGGGGGATGGCGATCGTGGCGATCAGCGACGAGACGGCGACCCATTTGACAAGTTCATTCTTATCAAAGGGTTTTGATTTTTCGATATACTTGAGAACATACAGCATAGAACCCATCACCATGGGAGGTATGGGGTTCATGAGGAGTGCCCTGGCAGCTGGGGCTGCAGCAAATGCACCTCCGGCGAGCAACACCTGACCAAATACCACGGCGATCCGTTTCCACATCTCATCCTTGGCATTGTTTGGGTCACTGTTATTGTTAAGATACATGGTAGGTAGGATCAGGGCCGACCATAGGACCCAAGAACCAAACATGTACCCTGGACTTGATACATCCATTATTACTATTAATTTCGATTTTAAAATTGGGCGGCTATGCGTTCAGCCGTTTCACGGAGTGAGTCCACATAAAGTGCAATTCCAGAAAGAATGATCATGCGAACTTGACTGTCTGTGATCGTGTAATCAAAAAGATACTTCAAAAGTGAAGCGGTGATGAATACAAATACCGCGATATTGCCAACGTCCCTTGCGGGAACATCCAAAAACCCGATCATCACAGATGCGAAAACGAACATCGACGCCGAGAGGAACATGAACTTGAACAACCGGCGGCGTTGTTCGGAGAGTTTTTCTTGATCTTCATCGACTGGATTTTCCTTCATTCTCTTCAGTGCTGCTTTTGCTGCATTGAGTTCAATCTTTTCATAAAATGTAAGATCCTTTTCTGGTTTAGCTCCTAATGTGGAAATTGTTTTTTCATAGTCTTCCTTTGTGCGTTTCTTTTCCGTAGGGATTTCCTGACCAATCAAAATCGCCCAGACCTGGAGGAAAAAGTAGGCAAAGAGAAACTTGAAGAAGAAATCAAAATCCTTTATTGTCGGAAGATAAGGTTCCGCCATTCTGCTATTACCCGATATAATAATTAGTTACCAGTGAAACGCCGAGAGGTACCAGATACTTCCAGTAGGGATCGTTGAAGAGATCGAACTGACCCAGGGAACTCGGCACGGCAATCAGTGCGACCACCAGCCCCGAGAAGGTCGCCGGACGACTGGATCCCTTGGCCTGAAGTGTGATGAACAACAGTGAAATAACCGAGAGGATATAGAACAAGAGCGTGAAGAACTCCTGAAATGTCGCGGTCCTCTCTTCATCTGAACCTTCTGCTGGTTCCGTTTTGTTCATCAACGTCATTACCTTGCTCACCAACTGGAGAACAAAGTAGTTGAAAAAATACAGACTGATAAAGTAAACAGCCTCGGCGGGATTGAGCGCGGGCACTACACCTGTGGGGGCAGCCATATTACTATTGAGCCACAAAATTAATCATGGATGCGGGCACCACAAAATCCCTTGGGGTCTTCGATGGTCTTGTAAAGTTTCTTGCCCTCGGCAAAATCCTTGAGTTCATCCAGGTTCGCCCAGAATGCCGGGCTGTGGTCGTACTCTTTGACAGTCGCATGAGAAAGTTCGTGCAGAAGGACGTGCATCAGTTCGTTGGGGCACCCGTCGACACAAAGACCAATCTCAGAGCCCTTATTTGTGTTGAACCCTAAAAGTCCTCCCTGCATTCCGTGGTAGCCCACCAACAGAATGGGTTCTTCCAACTTGCGAAACTTGTGCCCTTCTGGAAGTTTGGCAAACTCTTCGCGCAGCTTAGTGTATCGTTCCCTAAGCGTCGCCAAACTCTTGGGCTCTTTGACCATCTTCAAAAAGGACAAAAGGAGCAACCACATGGTCACATAAATTATTATCTTCTGTGACATCTTACAGTTAAAGAAGAAATTATATACTAGAGTACAATGTCTCGTCTTGCGAAGGATAAACTCGTCGTTCCTGGTGTGTCATGGGCATGCCTTTCATTTGTTGGTAACCTTGACGGTGGTTGGGTTCGCCCCGCCGAGGGTGCCAAACACACTGAGTTCATGATCAAGATTCGCGGTGCTTTCGGGACTAAGAACGAGGCTGAGGAGCATGCCAAGGAGCTTCAGGGACTGGATTCGTCCGTGGACATTTACGTGGTGAACATGTATGAGTGGCTTCTTCTTCCCCCTCCTCCGGTGTCCGAGATGGACAATGTCAAGTATACCGACGAGCGTCTTCAGGCAATCATGGATGGTTACAAGGAGAACCAGAAGCATGCCGCTCAGATGTTCGAGAAGCGCAAGGAGGACATGTCAGCTAAGCCTTCTGGTTCAAGCATGCCTTTCCTTGAGGCGGGCGATGAGAACTCCAAGTTCTACAATAAGCCCGATGAGGCTCCGATCCCTCACCCGTCCGAGTTGGTTGAGAAGTTCAAGGAGGAGCACCCTGACAAGAGCATGGAGGAACTTGTCAAGATGGCAGACGAAGAGGTCGCCAGGCTCATCAAGGAGCGTGAGGAGGAGCGCAAGAAGAACCTTCCAGCGATCGAGGAGATCACCGAGGAGTCCGCAGGTTCCTCCAAGGGTAAGGAGAAGATGGATCCTGAACAGATGTTCAGTGATTAAGCAGTGGGAAACACTTCGACTTCTTCTGAGCCCGAACCCGGTACGGGAATCATTTCAATTTCAAGATTGGCGTCTTCCTTGATGGGATAAAGGATATCTCTAGCCGGAAGACCTGGAATCTCCTGGACATTTCCGATTCGATCCACAACAGGTCCAATGGGAATTTTCTGAACCTGCTGACCTGGTTCCAAACTGAACCCTGCATATAACGATTCTGGATTCGTTACATACAGTGTTTCGCCCAAGACCTCCATGGGAGAGGCATAATACTTTGAAGGATCGTCACCTGGATCTGTCTGGAGAGCAACATAAGTTTCTCTTTGGTCCAAAATGGTCCACGCGGCGAGCATTCCAAATGCAATGGATGCGATGGTGTTAAACCCGTCCATCTTCTACTAGTTACTTAGATTTTTAGACACTGGTCATACCCCTTCCAGATGTCGTCAAGATGATTGGTGCAGCCTGGGAACCTCCCTTTCCACCGGATCCCATCCCCATGAAAAATCCAAGAATGAAACCTATGAACACAATGACCATCCATACCAAAGGACTGATACTGTTGAATATTGTATCAGAGTTTTGGGGTTGAGGCATTTGCTGGTAGATAATTTCCGGCTGACGCTCCTGCTTTGGCATAGGAATTTCGTAATAGATGGGCTGAACTTGTTCGTCATCTCGATCTTCTTGTTCTTCCTCATCGACTTGTCTCAAATCTGGAATATTTGGTCTGTAAATGGGAGCAGCATTCCCATCATCCATATCAAATCCCTGTGGTATGTTGCTTTCTACCGCTACTTCCATTGGGAAGGATTTAATATGAATGTATGTTTTTAATGTTTTAGATGAGCGCACCTATTCTTCATCCTCTTCCTCGTCCTCGTCCTCGTCCGACACAATGAATCCATCGAGATCATCATCTTCATCGTCGTCAGCACCATCGTAGTCACTCTCGTCTTCTGTCCGGATAGACTCCACGTCGGAACACTCATCATCCGAATCGTAATCAGACTCGTTGTAATCATCCTCAACAACCTCATCGGGTGTGTAAAGTGTAGGTTTCTTAACCACGCGTCCGGAACGAGTTCTCGTTTCCATTATTAAGCAACGGGAATGTTTTTTTCAATCAATAAGCGCATTTAATAAACGAGGTGTGTAAGATTGTTTGGTTTGTTCCGCGGCATCGATTAACACTCTCTCGCCTGTGACAGCGAGTTCTGCTGCCAGATCGGCAATTTCCTCGTGATAGACCGAATCACCCGACGGAAGAGCACCTGCCAGCGATGAAAATTCATCTGCCGCGCGCCTGAGATGCATGCCACTTCGTTCGAGATTTGCTCCCTTTAGGATGGTCAGATCTGGATTAAGCATTTCTTCCTTGGCTCTGGAAAGTTCTTTCTCGAAACGTGAATACGTCTCTTGGTCGAGGTCCCTGAACCGCGAAAGATTTGGCATCAAGTCCTCGATGGGTTTCCACAGATCTGGACTTGCCGGTTTAGAATATGCAGACCTACGGCCTAGTATGAAAAGTGTCACGAAACCTATGATAAGAAGAATGGTAATCATACCTTGTTTAATTTTTGCAAATATTTTATTATCTTGGGGTGAACCATCAACTTGTGTCCACTAAGACCCTTGTGATCTTCGTCATGACACTTTGACATGATGGTCTGACTTTCCTTGTCCACCAGAAACCAAATGTGATTGCTCTGATGTTCCTTACCAATGAACTCACAATACTTGCACGTGGTGGTGATGACCCAATGTGTTTTCTTGGGGATCACCTTTTCCACTTTGGTTATGTTATGTTTTGGATACACTTGCGTAATCCACTTGAGAAACTCATCGTCCACACTTGCCCCCGAGATGATCGTGTCGTCTCCCGCAAAGTGATTCGGTTCATTCCCGTGAGGCAAAATTGAAAATCGCTCGAGCATGGAAGCTGTTGGTTTGCTCTGAGAGATCTCGGTTAGCCCGTCTTTGTTCACTTCAAATCGCGGAACGTAAGGAACAACCAGCTCCTTGGTGTCGCGCTTTATCTTCCACGCCCAAATCGTTCTCAGACCGGTCTTGAACACCGATTTGTCCAACACGCTGTCCCACTGAACCGAGTTATCAAAGTTGGTCAGTTCCATGATCACTCGCTTGTAAATGTTCATGGCGGAACCATACGTCACCGTCACCTGGGGCCAAGAAAGATGGATTCCATTTTTGTAGTCCTGACCTTGCTCGCGCGTGCACGTTGAAACCAGGACTGGACCTAGCGAAGGGAATGCCTCATAAAGATGCATCGCCCACCGCTTGATTGTGGAATCCGTGACGGCTCCTTGCTCCTCTGTCGTCAGATAGTCGACATCCAAGAACATCCTGAACCTGTCCGAACTTTTGGTCTGCTCCACCATGAATAACTTTTCACGTTTGGATAGACATTGCATACATATCTCATAAAATCTCGCACGCTGTTGGAGGGGGACGACAAGAACGCCCGAACCATCCATCAGTGTGTGAGTGATCGGCACACCTTCCGGCTTTGACCGAAACCACCATCCCATCTGCTCGCATTCTTTCTTGAAGCTCATGGGTATTCTAAGTGTTTTGTTTTTAAGCCTACATGAGGTTGCAGTAAAGTGTCATTTCATCATCTTTTTCTTCTTTCTTTGGTCCATATTTTTTCAAAAGATAGATCTCACCCACCACTTCTTCTTCGGTGAGTTCCTGGACACGCTTGGCTTCATCGGACTCGATATCTTCGGGATCTAGACCTAAGAGGTTTCTGAGTTCTGTGATACGTTCCTGTTTTGATTTTCGCATCTGTTTCTCCTTATATTAAATGGGATTTTTGGAAACGATGGATTCAACGCGCGATGAAAGTCATCGTTGGCTAGCACCTGATTTTCGATGAGAGGCCACTTGTCCTTGCGCTGAAACTCTTCCATGGTGTCAAAAGACATGTATTTGTTTTCATCGTAGGTCCTTCGGATCGACTGACGATTTCGCTTGCGTTCTTCCGTGATTTCCTTTTCGCGATTAAATCTTTCAATCATATTCAATTGTGTTTCCCTGGGAATGTAGGTTTCAATCACAAACACGTGATAGATTATACCGGGATTACCTGCATCTTCAAAGTAAAAATATCTATAGGCTCCTTCCGAAATGGCTATGACACCTCGGGTCTCTTCCTCCAATTCTCGAAGGGCTGTTCGTATTGGCCATCCAATTTCTCTCTTTCTACATCCACCTGTCACAAATGTCCAGTCGTCCCATCGTTTATCACATACTGTTAAATACCTCGTATCTCCTTCACATGGGGCAACTAGGACAGTGATCGCCTTATGCGTCTCCTGATCCATTTACTTCCTCTGTCTCCTCTTCTTTATTAGGCTCTTCGGGCTCAGTGGATGGAACATATTTGAGTCCGTCTTCGAGGGCATACAGAGATGTCTTTAGCCACCTGGTCTCAGTGTAGAGATAGAAACTGAAACCAATGAGGAGAGCCACGAGCGCCATGAGGATCATCTCTTTGTTCACGAATGAGTTAAGCATTTATCGTTGAATACCAAAAATATTATCCAGTTCTCGCGCGTTAATCTCATCACGGCTGGTGACCTTGTAGGACGGAGCCATGACCTCGGGTGCCTCCATCATCTCGTGGTGCATCCCCTCCTTGACGCCGAACCACTTTTGCAGTGTTCCGGAACCGGGCTTGTAGCTGATGAGGAACACCAGGGCAAACAGAAATGCGATGAAGTAAAGATTCATTCTTATTATTATCCTGGGAAATTATATATGGCGAAGGTCGAACGAAGCAGTTATCCCGTCAAGAAGTTCATGGCCAAGTCACCCAAGGGCGAGACCATCTACTTCGGACAGGCAGGATACGGAGACTACGATCTGTGGTCTAGGGTGGACCCCGAGTATGCCGAAAAGAAGCGCTACCGCTACACCACGTCACACAAGGCTATTCTGTTAAAGGACGGAACTCCTGCGTGGAAGTCACCGGAGACCGCCGAGTATTATGCCATGCGCGGGACGTGGGATGAACCCCGTGGAAACCCTCTGTTCAAGCAGGTGGTTGCCATGAGAAATAAGAGCCTCACCAAGGAGGAAAAGGCTTTCATCGCTACTCAGAAACGACTTCGACTGAAATTTGCCTGAAATTTTTTAGCAACATCGCCGCGACCCGGTGCCGACCATCGATAATACTGTAAAAGTCACCATGCTCTTTGACCTTTACGGGCGAACCCTCGAAAAAGTCCAACTTTGCGATGTCTTCCTTCAGCGGGG
>Ga0222715_10003648_pt1 | contig 13653 bp, 7 predicted proteins | sample C33_9DmetaG_FD_165056 | JGI IMG/M metagenome (GOLD analysis project Ga0222715, IMG submission 165056) | Estuarine water microbial communities from San Francisco Bay, California, United States - C33_9D | ecosystem: Environmental > Aquatic > Marine > Unclassified | place: USA: California...
TGCTTTCCGCAAACCAGTGATGTAATTAAAACCCGCGCCGAGTGTTTTGAGTTCGAGCTGATTATTGGCAATCCGGAAGACATCGGGGGCAGCATCGACGCCGCGTCCCTGTTTGGCGGCATCTTCCAATACCCCGCCATGAACGGCGAGCTGCGCGACTTAAGTGGTTTCATCAGCGTACTGCATCAGCACGATGCGATTGCCATCGCCGCAGCCGACATCATGAGCCTTGCTCTGCTCAAGCCACCGGGTGAAATGGGCGCCGATGTCGTGATCGGCACCACCCAGCGTTTCGGCGTACCAATGGGTTTCGGCGGACCACACGCGGCATACTTTGCGACAAAGGATGACTACAAGCGCGCGGTGCCGGGACGCATCATCGGCGTCTCTGTCGACAAGCGCGGCCGTCAGGCTTTCCGCATGGCGCTGCAGACTCGCGAGCAGCATATCCGCCGCGAGAAAGCCAACAGCAACATTTGCACCGCACAGGTTTTGCTCGCGAACATCTCGGCGATGTTTGCGATGTACCATGGCCCCGAGGGCATACGGAACATTGCGCAGCGTATCAATCGGCTCACGCAAATACTCGCTCAGGGCTTGAAATCTGAAAGAATGGGGATAGTTAACACTCACTTCTTCGATACGATCACCTTCAAAGTCGACGCAGCGCAGGCGAGCGCTATCCTGGCCCGCGCCGATGCCGCAGCGGTAAATCTACGCTGCGATCGCCTCGCCAGCGAAGGCGAGCTGGGCATCAGCCTCGATGAGTGCACCACACCAGACGACGTTGCGACACTCTGGCAGGTGTTGTTCGGCGACATGGCGCAGGAGCTTTCGGTCGAAGCGATCGACGCCGCGATCGTTGCCGGCAAACTCGGCCCCGTGATCCCCGCCGAGCTTACGCGCACAAGCGCCTATCTGACTCATCCGAACTTCAATAACTACCATAGCGAAACCGAGATGATGCGCTATTTAAAGCGCCTCGAGGACAAGGATATCTCGCTGACGTATTCGATGATTCCGCTCGGCTCGTGCACTATGAAGCTCAATGCGGCAGCAGAAATGATGCCCATAAGCTGGCCCGAGTTCTCCAAGCCGCATCCGTTCACGCCTGTCGAGCAGATGACCGGCTACCTAGAGATGATCACCCAGCTCGAGACCATGCTCGAGGCGGTCACAGGTTTTGATGCGGTTAGCATGCAGCCTAACTCGGGTGCACAGGGCGAATACGCCGGCCTCCTCGCGATTCGTAAATACCACCTGAGCCGCGGCGACAAGCAGCGCAACATCTGCCTCATTCCGACCTCGGCTCATGGTACTAATCCGGCCAGCGCGCAGATGATCGGCATGAAGGTTGTGCTAGTAGCCTGCGACGACGACGGCAATATCGATATCGCCGACCTACAGGCGAAGGCCGAAGCCAACAGCGACAGCCTCGCCGCGCTAATGATTACCTATCCATCGACCCACGGCGTCTACGAAGAAGGCGTGAAACAGGCCTGTCAGATCGTTCACGATAACGGCGGTCAGGTTTATATGGACGGCGCGAATCTCAATGCCCAGGTAGGCGTTGCCAAGCCTGCCGAAATCGGCGCGGACGTGTCCCACATGAACCTGCACAAAACCTTCTGCATCCCGCACGGCGGCGGCGGTCCTGGCATGGGGCCGATAGGTGTTAAAGCCCATTTGGCGCCACATGTGTCTAATCATTCGCTAATCAAGCTAAGCGGCCCCGACGCAAACAACGGCGCGGTCTCGGCCGCACCGTGGGGCAGCGCGAGCATCCTGCCTATCTCGTGGATGTATATCGCCATGATGGGCGGCGAAGGCCTTCTCAAGGCAACGCAGGTAGCAATTCTTGGCGCCAACTACATCGCGCAGCGACTCGAGGGTCATTACCCCGTGCTTTACACCGGGCGCAACGGCCGCGTTGCCCACGAATGTATTATCGATCTGCGTCCGCTCAAGGCGTCCTCTGGCATTAGCGAAGAAGACGTGGCGAAGCGGCTGATGGATTTCGGGTTTCACGCCCCGACGATGTCGTTTCCTGTTGCCGGCACGCTCATGATCGAGCCCACCGAAAGCGAATCGAAAGTCGAACTCGACCGCTTTATCGACGCCATGATCGAGATCCGCCGCGAAATCGCGCAGGTCGAATCGGGCGAACTCGATGCCGAAGATAACCCTCTAAAAAATGCACCGCACACCCTTGCCGACATTATGGACGACGAGTGGACCCGCGGTTACAGCAAGCGCCAAGGTGCCTATCCCGGCGTTGTCGGCGAGCATGCGCCGAACAAATACTGGCCGAGCGTCAATCGTATCGACAACGTGTATGGCGACCGAAACCTGTTCTGCTCGTGCCCAAGTCTCGAGAACTACGAGTAGAGACTGCCTAAGCCACCAACGCGCCTAGCCGTTGGTGGCGTGCAAGCCGGCGGGCATAGTTTGCGCATCGACTCGCTGCTGCGTATGCAGCGCGTCGGAAAGACGGCGCACATAGAGCGGATCAAAGGGGCGCGAGACAAAGTCGCGGTAAAGCGCGAGCGAACCCTGCTTATCCGGCACGAGCGAATCGAAACACGCGTGCCGCACCAACCCGCTGCCCGCGTGCCCAAACGCATTCGCCGGGTAGCTGGACCATTCGGTGTCCCCCAAACAGACGCTTTCTCCGGCAGTCAGCGGAGACCTTTCAATAAAGCGGTAGCACTCGCGCGTAAGCGCAACCTCCTGCACGCAGCAGAGCGCGGAATAACTTTGCGTGCTGCGAAGTCGTCGGCGAAAGCGCTGATTAAAGTACCGCAAATAAGTTTGCTGCACCTGACAAATGAGCCTTTCCACCGGCCATCTCGACGGCGCGCTGAGTAATAAAACAGCGCGGTCGGCAAGGAGCGAATAAGCATGGAGCGTTGCAGAGTGGCGCGCTAGGGCTTCTAACAGCCGCGCTCGGAAAAACAGGCGACACGCAGCATCGAAGAGTTCGACTCTGCAGCTCACCGCATCGATTTCGACGAAATAAGTCGACGCCGGCACTGCGCGCAGTGTCGTAGCAAGTCTTCGCGGCCTTCCAGAGGCAGAGCTCGCAACGCGTCGCGGCATAGCCCTTGCCGGCTGTTTCAGCAGCATGCACTTTGTAAGCAAAGGCTCATGAATTGGATCTAATGCCACGATTTATCCTCCTCGCCCGTCGCCTAGTAGAGGCGTTGTGTGAATTGAGTATAGGAAAGGGTGGTATCAACGCGCCAACTATCGCTCAAATTAGCGTCGGCGCAGTATACTAGGCGCCTGCAGGCGGCCTAGCCGCTCAACCCCCAAGAGAAGGTGAAATCCCCGTGACGAAAATTCCCGTAAGCCAAGCTAGCTCCGCTAAAGCCACCGCCTACGCGCAGCATGTCGCAATACTTGTGAATAAGTATGCGCAACTCCTCACAGAGGGTCAGAGCGTCCTGATTCACAGCGGCAGCGAACAGCATTATTTTGGCGATGACCGTGGGATTGTGTTTCAGGCCTACGGCCATTTCGCGCACTGGCTGCCGGTGAATCGTCCCGATCAATTTGTGCTAGTGAAAGCGGGCGACACGCCGCGCTATTTTCAGGTTGTCCCGCAGGATTTCTGGTACGACCAGAGCCTGCAGATCGACGCAGAGCTTGAGCCGGTAATTCATGAGGTCTTTGATGTCGTACGGCTGTCGAGCATCGAGGAGGTTGCCGAGCAAACGGACCTGACGAAGTGCGACTACCTTGGCCCGAATACCGCATGGGCGTCAGCGCAAGGCATCTCGCCGGCAAAAGTCAATGCGCCCGCGCTGCTCGCGCCACTAGATTTTGCCCGAGCGGTCAAAACCGAGTACGAGATCGAGCAGTTACGCCGCGCCAATCAACAGGGCTTGGTGGGTCATGCAGCTGCCGCGGACTGCTTTCTCGCCGGCGGCAGCGAGTTTGAGATTCATAACGCTTTTCTGCAGGCCTGCGGTCTGCTCGAATATGAGACGCCCTATACCAACATAGTCGGGCTCGATGCCAATGCCGCCGTGCTGCATTACCAACACAAATCGCGCACGAAAATACCCAATGCACAGCTGCTGTTAATCGACGCCGGCAGTCGTGTTAATGGTTACGGATCGGACATTACTCGGACGACGCCGTCTCAGAATTGCCACCCAGTGATGGACTCGCTTATCACTGGCATGGAGGCGCTCGAACTCGAAATTGTCGCAAGCGTAAAGCCCGGTGTTGCCTATCCGTCTCTTCATGATCAGGCGATTGCCGGCGTGGCGAGCCTGTTAGTCGACCACGGCATCGCGAAGGTCGCCAAAGCTGAACTCGTCGAACGCCGCATCGCCCATGCCTTTATGCCGCACGGCGTCGGGCATCTCTTAGGCCTTCAGGTGCACGATGTGGGCGGGCATCAGCGCAGCGCAAGCGGTGGACGCATCGAGCCGCCGGCACACTCGCCTGCCCTGCGCACGACGCGCATGCTGTCCGAGGACATGGTCTTTACCGTCGAGCCCGGGCTCTATTTTATTCCTATGCTGCTTGATCCGCTGCGTGCGGGTGACGCGCGTGAGGCCTTAAACTGGCCCTTAATAGACGAGTTAATCCCGAGCGGCGGCATCCGCATCGAAGACAATATTCGGGTGACTGCAACCGGCGCGGAAAATCTTACGCGTCGCTAGCGTGCGGGGCGAGAAGCGGCTCTAACAGACTTAAAAGGGCGGGTAGCGAGTCCTGATTGTCTTCGACTAAAGCTTTGCCGCGACGACCCATTTCGGCCTGCCGCGCCCAGTCTGGGATGAGATCGATGAGAAAATCGGCAAGCTCTTTCTCGTCGGCCACGGTGCGCAGCGCAGACTCGGCTTCGAGCTGACGGCAGATCGTCGCGAAATTGAACTGCGACGGCCCCGTCACCACCGGAATGCCAAATGCAGCTGGCTCGAGCACGTTCTGGCAGCCTGAATTCACCAAACTGCCGCCCACAAACGCGATGCTCGCGAGCCGGTAATAACTCATCATCTCGCCCATCGAGTCGCCAAGATAGACCTGCATCTCGGCGGTAAGCAAATCGTTCTTACTGCGCCTGCCCAACCGAAGCCCCATTCGATCAACCAGTGTCGCAACGGCATCGAAGCGCTCGGGGTGACGCGGCACAAGTAGAAGTACGGTTTGCGGTTGGCTTTCGAGCACCTGCTTAAACGCGGTCAATACTTTCTCTTCTTCGCCGTCACGGGTGCTCGACGCGATAATCACCACGCGGTCGGAAGCGTCGATGGCGTCGAACACGCCCGCCGGTAGCTGCGCGCTCCTATCCACATCGACGATAAATTTTAGGCTGCCGGTTACGCGAACGTCGTCCGGGTTAGCGCCCGCGCAAATTAACCGCTCGGCGTCTTCCTGCGACTGCGCCGCAACAAGTTCCAACTTCCGCAGCATCGGCCGAGTTAGTGCGCCAAACCGCCTGTAGCCGCGTGCAGAGCGCGCGGACAGCCGCGCATTAGCGAGCACGACGGGCACATCGGCCTTGCCGCAGTAGTGAATAAGGTTAGGCCAAAGCTCGGTTTCCATCAGAATAAGCAGGGCAGGATCGAATTTCTTCACGAACCGCTTGATCGCACCCGCCGTATCGTAGGGCAGATAAGCATGTAAAACTGTGTCGCCGAAAAGTGCCTTTACGCGGTCGGAGCCTGTGGGCGTCATGCAGGTGATCAGAATCTGATGCTCGGGATAAGCGCGGCGAAGCTCGCGCACCAAAGGCGCAGCGGCGACCGTTTCTCCCACCGAAACCGCGTGAATCCACAGCAGCGGTTTGGAAAGATCACGCGCAGCAGGTCGCCACTGCAATGCGATGCGCTCGGTTATTCGCCTGCGATAGGCTGGCGCCTTCAATGAGCGCACGAGCAGCCGGACAAGAATGAGCGGCGTGAGCAACGTAAAAAGGATGGAGTAAAGGACTCGTGGCATGCGTTTCGGCTCTTGGCGGCGCTGTTGTGAAATCCGCATAGCGGTCGATATACTTTATGCCCGCATCCTACAGAAAAAAGCCTGTTGCTTGCTACCGTAAATGCAGATTAATTCCACCCCCGTTTAACGACCTAGATAGGCCCAGAATGACCGCGCCCCATTGCACAGACATCGTCGTATTCGGCGGCGGCATCGCCGGCCTCTGGCTGCTCAATCGCCTGCGCGACGAGGGCTACGACGCGGTCTTGCTCGAAGCCGATGGCCTTGGCGCCGCGCAGACCCTTGCGTCTCAGGGCATTATCCACGGCGGGCTCAAATACGCGCTCGGCGGCTCGGTCACCGACGCGGCCAATACGATTGCCGCCCTCCCCACGCGCTGGCGCGCCTGTTTCGACGGCACGGGAGAGATCGACCTGAGCGGCTGCGAGGTGTTGAGCGAGCGGTATTACATGTGGTCTAGCGCCAGCTACCGCTCCAAAATAAAGGCGTTCTTCGGGAGCAAGAGCCTGCAGGGGCGCGTGGAATCGGTGCCTCGGAGTGACTTCCCTTCCTTCTTTGCCGAGGCAACGGTCGATGGCTCGCTCTACGCCCTGCCAGATTTCGCCGTCGATACGCCGAGTCTGCTTTCGGTTCTCCGCGCGCGCTGCGAGGAGGCGATTTTTAAGATTGACCCCAACGACATCCGTTTTTCGCGAGATGCGAATGGCTGCGCTAGCTCCGTCACGCTTCGCGCAGGCGCGAGACGAGATGGCGATTCGAACGGATCCGGCGACGAGTCAGTCAGCATCCAAGCCCAGCGCATGATCTTCTGTGCGGGCAAAGGCAATCAGGCATTAATTGACGCAGCAGGCTTGCACAAGCCCGCTTCACAGCTGCGACCGCTGAAAATGGTCTGGGTGAAAAAGGCGGGACTCGGCTCGGTTTTCGCGCATTGCATAGGCGAGGATTTTAGCCTTACGCCGAAACTCACCGTCACCACGCATGTCGCAGACGACGGAGTGCCGGTCTGGTACCTAGGGGGTGAAATTGCGGAATCAGGTGTCGGCGTGCCGGACGACGAATTGATCGAGCGTGCCAAGCGACTTATTGCTGACTTATTTCCGTGGGTAGACTTAAGTGCGGCGCAGTGGGGCTGTTTCGCGATAGACCGCGCAGAGGCCAAGATGGCCGACGGCTCACGCCCCGATGGCGCGCTCTTTATCGCCGAAGACGGCTACATTGCTGCATGGCCAACCAAACTCACTCTTACCCCTGCGCTCGCCGATAGCGTTCTCGCTGAGCTCGCAGGCAGCGTGACAAAAACGCGCGGCAAAAAGACACAGACGCTCGATGCACTGGCGCGAATTCTCCCCAAAGCGACGCTTGCGAAAGCCCACTGGGATCGTTAAAAAAATTAGGCAGTAACGCCTATCGCGTCACTGCGATCAATCAGGAAAAGTTCGATGACATTAGCAAAAAGACCACTCGGCAGCACTGGCATTGACGTCTCCTGTCTAGGCCTCGGCACGGTGAAATTCGGCCGCAATCAGGAAGTGAAATATCCCACTGGCTTCGCACTGCCCGTCGACCGCGCGATCGAGTCTCTATTAGATGTCGCACGCGAGAGTGGCATAAACCTACTCGACACCGCGCCCGCCTATGGCAGCAGCGAACAGCGCATAGGACGGCTTCTGCGCGACCGCGATCAATGGGTTATCTGCACCAAAGTCGGCGAGGAATTCACCACAGGTAAATCATTTTTCGATTTTGGTGCCGAGCACACCCGACGCAGTATCGAGCGCAGCCTGCGCGATATGAAAACGGACTATCTCGACATTGTGCTAATACATTCCGACGGCGAAGACCTTAAGATTCTCGAGCAGACAGACTGCCTCCCTACGCTGCTCAACATGCAGAAGAAAGGCCAGATACGCGCAATCGGTATGTCGACAAAAACGGTAGAAGGCGGTCTTCGCGCGGTCGAGACGCTCGACCTAGTGATGGCAACCTACAACCCCTCTTATACCGACGACGCACCGGTCATAGCAGCCGCTCACGCCGCCAACAAAGGCGTGCTGATTAAGAAGGCGCTAAACAGCGGCCACGATGCGCTCGGCACGGCAAACGAGACAGCGCAGAACCTACGCACGGTGCTTGCCATTCCGGGCGTGAGTTCGGCCATTTTTGGAACGATCAATCTCGAACACCTGCGCGACAACGTGAAGGCTGCGCTGTAGCCGCCTCGTTAGTCCCTCTCGATAAAAACCCTGCGTAAAAAAAGGGCCAAGCTCAGTGCTTGACCCTTTCCCACGTTCTTAAGCGAGGGGTTTACTGTTCAGCGGCAATCTGCAGAACGATATCCCAATGAAAGCGCACGAAACGGTTAAGCTCCGAAATAAGAATCCTTTCTTGGTCGCTGTGCGCGCCGAAACCGAGCGCGGCATCCTCACGATCAATAGCCGGACCAATGCCGTAGCACTCGATGCCTTTGTTGCGTAGATAAGCCATATCGGTTGCACCCGTGCTCATCGTCGGCAGAGTCACGACCCCATAATGCTTAGTGATGCCCGCCTCGATCGCCGAGAATGCCTGCGTGTTTAATCGCGCCTCGCCGCGCGGCCGAGTGTTTCTCGCACCCAGTGCAACTTCGACAGTCGGGTCGTTAATCACCTCGCGGACCTGATCAAGGAATGCTTCTATATCCTCATCGGGCAGCGCGCGAAAATCAACAAAGCCTCTGGCCTCGGAAGGGATCACATTGATTCGGTAGCCCGCATCGATAATGTTCGGCGACAACGACGAGCGCAGCATCGACGCGTGACGCGGCTCGAATTCGCGGAAATACTCGTCCGCCTCGGCCTGTGTTGCGGGGTCGAGCACGGCTAAGTAACGCGCCGCCGCATCGGGCGGAGAAATACCCGCGAGTCGCTCGAAATAAGCCGCCGTGGTTTCGTTCAGTCTAATGGGCGAAGGCCAGTCGGCGACCGCGGCCATCGCCTTGGAGAGTCTCACCACTGGGTTTGTTTGTAGGGGAACAGAGCCGTGCCCCGCAACACCGGTCGCCGTGAGGTTTATCTGATAGGGAATCTTTTCGACGCTCTGAATACCCGCATACTGCACCTCGCGGTTCACGCGCGCCACCGAGCCGCCTTCGGCTAAACAAAACTCGGACTCGATTTTATCGAAATGCTCGTTAATCATGAATTCGATGCCGAATTCGGTCGCGCCCTCTTCACCCGATTCGGCGAGGAAGATCACGTCGCGGTCGAGTTTGGTGCCCTGACGCTTTAGCTCAAGCATAACCATAAGGCCGGCCGCGAGATTGTCTTTGTCGTCAACCGCGCCGCGTCCGTAAACATAGCCGCCGTCGACGGTTGCGCTAAACGGCGGGAAAGTCCACTTAGCGGGATCCACATTAACCGTGTCGGTATGCGCCATAATAAGCAATGGCTCTTTGCTGCCGTTGCCTTTTAAGCGAGTCACCACGTTGGGGCGCTCGTCGTTGTTGGCAAGCATTTCTACCTCAAAGCCCTCGGCTTCGAGCACGTCACGAAGGTATTCTGCAGCGGGGAGTTCGCGGCCGGGCGGATCGGAGGTGTCAAATTGGAGAAGCGCGCGGAAGTGGCGCAGGGTTTCTTCGTTGATTGCGTCCCAGTCCTGCTGGGCGACGGCCTGCGAAGTGAGGCCCAATGTGATGGCCGATGCCAGCGCAGCGCTGGAAAAAATTTGATTTCTTATGCGCATAATTACCTCGAAGTAAGCTCAGAGGTTTACTTTACCGCAAAGCGCTTCGGAGGCAATAGCAGATTGCGCCATTCGGCTTATCGAATGTTGATCGACAAAACCGAATGGCGCCCGGGGAGATGCCTTAGAGATCGAACCTAAGGTCCACATAGTAGAAGCGTCCGAGATCTGAGTGCTGATCGGCGAAGTAGCCGAAGCTGTCGTCGGCAAGCGGCGCTCGCTCGTCGGTGACGTTGTTGGCACCGAAGCGGATACGGCTATCGATGCTTCCGAGAAGCTCGAAGTCGTAGTCAACCGAGACGTTCACGGTCGTCATCGAAGGAATTGCCCATTCGCGGCCATCTGAGAGTACTTGGAAAAAGTCGCCATTGCGCAGCGCCGTAGCGTTTGCGCCCCAGTCGCCTTTGTCCCAGCTCGCGCGAACCGTGTCTTTACGGTCGGCGTTGCCGTTCTGACGCACGAGGCTCGAGAAGCCTACGACCGGCAGAGATTCAGGAAGCGTGCCCGCGGCTTTTGCGTTTACTAACTCCGAGGCGAGCCCGCCGGCTTCTTGGTCATAAGTATCGAGGAACGAGCCGACGTAGCGGACGCTAAACGAGCCGAGTGACGAATCGACTTCGTAGTAGATACCGATATCAAAGCCTTCGACAGTACGCGTATCGAGGTTCGCATAATTGTCTTCGACTCGTGCTACGTCACCAAACGGACATAGGCCGGCTGCCGCAAACAGCGGGAGCGCATCTTGGTTAATGGCTGTGTCACGTACTACTGCTGGGTTGGTGGTAACAGCCGAGCAGTTGCTCGCTCCTGAACTCAGACGTCGCAGTAGGTCCAGCGCGATGTGATTCTCTTCGCCAAACAGGCCTATCGTGTTGTCTTTCTCGATACGCCAGCGATCGTAAGTGAGCGTGAGTCCTTCGATCGGCTCGATCACTAAACCGATTGACGTATTGTCGGAAGTTTCCGGCTGCAGCAGTGCGCTACCTTGGGCAGTGCGCTGAACGCCGTAGGAACAGTCGAGAACACTTTCGGTTGGGTCAACAAACAAACAGCTAGGATCGTTTGTTGTATTTGACCGCGCGACGAGCGCTTCGTTAATCGTCACGAGATTTGGCGCGCGGAAGGCTTCCGACCAAGAACCTCGAATCAGCACAGGCTCGATCACGCGATAGCCGAACGCAACTTTACCCACGGTAGTTGAGCCTACGTCGGAAAAGTCTTCGTAACGAACCGCCATCTGTACGTCGAGATTATCGAGAACGGGCACGGCAAGCTCAGTGAAGAGCGACGTTACCTGTCGGTCACCGGCGCTACTCGCGCTCGGGCTCGAATTCATTACGTCTGAAACATAGGGGAAAGTATTGCCCGCAGAATCCACGAAAGGAATCGTGCCGTTCAGACGCGGATCGCGGATATCCGAGAAGGATTCGTCTCGGTATTCGACGCCCGCTAAAAATCCTACGCCGCCAGCTGGCAGTTCAAAAACATCTGGGTTCGAGACTTTAAAGTCGACCATCGTGAGCTCTTGCTCGTTAAGGCGTACGACGTCTACCAGTGCCCGCTCGATATTGCTTCCAGTTGTTGGTGCAAAAGGATTAAAGCCCGCCGATGTAGTATCGTTCAGCGCTTCTTGTAGCAGTGAGTTGCTGACTCGATTGTGCGTCGTATCGTTACGATCAGAACGCGACCAGGTATAGGCTCCCTCCCAATCCCATTCGGCTATTGATCCGCGCAGTCCGCCGACGAAGCGATAGGTGTCGCCATCAACGTCGACGATGCGTGGCACCTGTGCGACGCGGTAATTGTCGAGTTCGAGCTGCAGGCCTGAACATGGCACGCCCGTGCCGATAACGCTATCGGGCAGCCGATTAGGCGAGCCGCAGGCGCCGAACGGGTTGTAGTACGCGTCGGCAGCTATACGAAGTTTGCCCACCGCCGAGCTCGGCGTCGAGGCATGGCGAATGGTGTTAGTGTCGGAGTAGTACCAAGTAAACTCAGAGAACGCCTCGATGCCGTTATCAAAATTATGGTTGGCATACGCATAGAAATTAGAGCGCGCGAGTTCTGAATAGAGATCTCGGTTTTCGTTTAAGTTGTAGCGATAAGTGCCCTGCCCGTCGACCGCGCCGCACACCTGATCGTTGATGCTGTATTGGCACTGCGGACTGCCAGCAGGATAGGTCTCGAACTCGCCCGCGCTGTCGGTGACTTTTCCACTAATACCATACCTAGAAACGCTTGGGCGAATATCGTACTGACCGTAGGCAGAGTTCGCGCTGTCGTTGCGGAAAATCGTACCTGCAAACTCGGTATCGGCAACGGCAGATGAATAGTCACTGTTGGCCCAACGCGGGTCGTCTTGAGAATTGACGCGGTCGCGCTCGTAGTAGTTGAAGAACGCGCCGACCTGGGTCGCGCCGTCGTTCAACGCGGTACCCCACTGGAGGGTGAAGCGCTCATCTTGACGACCGATGCTCTCGTAGGCGTCGCTGCGAAGATTGACGCGGAAGCCTTCGAAATCATTCTTAAGAACGTAATTAACAACGCCCGCAACGGCATCGGCGCCGTAAATAGCCGACGCGCCTTCGCGTAAGACTTCTGCTCGGCGCAGGCCAGTTACAGGTAACGACTGAACGTTCACTGTGTTGACCGGCACGAAACTGCCACCAACCTCTTCGGTCTGATAGGCCGCCGAGTTAACCATGCGGCGTCCGTTGAGCAGCACGAGTGTGTTGCCCGTGCCGAGGTTGCGTAAATTGAATGCGCCAATGTCGCCACGTGCCGAGTTAACGCCACCTGAAATATTCTCAGACTCACTAAAAAAGTTTTGTCCCTGCTCAGCCATAAACTCGAGAAGCTCGTCGCCTGAGTTTACGCCGAGTGCTTCGATGTCCTGCTCGCTTAGTACAGACACCGGCAACACTTCGCTTATCTGTGCGCCGCGAATCTGCGAGCCGACCACGACAATCTCGTCGATTGTGTCGTCTTGCGCTAGCAGTGCCACTGGCGTTAATGCCGTAGCGAGGCTTATTGCTTGCGCGAGTCGCTTCCTTTTATTGTTAGATTTCAAATTACTTCTCCTTGTCTTTCACTTTCTAATAATTTGACTTCTAACGAGACAAATTCTCTCTGCTTTCGCGTTGGAAAAACATCATCGATGAAGCCGTGATTGCGCAAAAAACTGCGTTAGAAATATTAGACAAGGAAAGTTTTCGGCGATCATTAAAAATAATCGCAAAATTGAGAGGTAAGTATTTGGTACGTAAAATCAGAGTGGTAGACGATCGATAAGCGCGCCAGTTTGATCGATAAGCAAGAATGGGAGCGCCATCTGTTCTAAAAATTGACGCGCGTCGGGAGATTTCAAAAGGGCGATCGTGGCCAGACTTCCCGCGACAACGCATTGTTCGGCAAGCACCGTCGCGGCGGCGGTTCCAACAAACGGAAAACCCGTTCGGGGATTAAGTAAATGACCGTATTTTATTCCTTCGATTTCGATACATCTAGCATAGCTTCCGCTAGATGCAAGCGCACCGTGCGACAGCGCAACGAGGCGCAGCGGAGACTCTGGATTGCTCGGATCGCTGATAGCGACCCGCCAAGGCTCGCCCCCGTAGCGCGGGCCAGTCACGCAGATATCACCACCCAAGTTTATTAGCGCGTGATCGACGCCTGCGTCTTTTAACAGGGTTACCGCGCGATCTACCGCATACTCTTTTACAATTCCCCCGAAGTCTAACTCCATGCCGGGAGTGTCGAAGATAAGTAGCGGGGCTTCCCAATCGAGTCGATCCCATCCGACGCGCTGGAGCAACGCGGCGAGCCCGTCTGGGTCGGGCAATTCGGTTTGGCCCTCGGGCTGGAAATTCCACGCGCGCCTGAGCAGCCCCGATGTGATATCAAAAAGGCCGTCGCTTTCGACAAAGCACGATTGGGCATAGTCCAGCAGGGCGGCAGTTTCGTCATCAACGG
>Ga0222715_10003650_pt1 | contig 13646 bp, 9 predicted proteins | sample C33_9DmetaG_FD_165056 | JGI IMG/M metagenome (GOLD analysis project Ga0222715, IMG submission 165056) | Estuarine water microbial communities from San Francisco Bay, California, United States - C33_9D | ecosystem: Environmental > Aquatic > Marine > Unclassified | place: USA: California...
ATTTTATTCAGATGTCAATTTGGTTAAGTAGGTGTAGTGTATTTTCTCCACCTTTGTGCCTGCTTTACTTCTCTTCTTAGCAATACTATAAATCTCTTTTTTAAAGGCTTCAAGACTTGTCTTGATTCTGGGGTTTAGTTCTTCTTCTTTTGAAAGTTCTTGAATTCTCTCCGCAAATCGTATTTGAAGTGTTTTAAAGGAATCATCCAAAGTATTCGTTTGAACTATCAAATGAATAAAAAAGTGATCTAAAATTTCATCAGGATGCAATCCTTGTCCAACTAGTGTGTTGTGTGATGATAAAATTCTGTTTAAATTATTGACACTTAGAATCCTAAATAAAGCACTCATTTGAAGGTTTTGAATCAGTTTTAAACTCCCTTCATCTTTAATCTTTGAAACGAGAGATTTTTGTATTAACCAATTTTGCGTATCCCATAAATTTACATGTAAGAAATCCAAAGCTTGTCTTTGTAATGCTTGGTCTAGGTTTTTATATGGAGTGTTATCTTGACCTTTACGCATTAGAGTTTCGTTTACACCTCCCACCATCTTGATGACATGGTAGATGTATCTTCGATAAACACCAATCATTTCATTGTAAAGTTCATTTAAATCATCATAGGACTGACCTTCGGTTGTGGTCCATTTGTCTAGATTTTTAGCGACGATTTTCAAATTCTTTAATCCATATTCACTTGCCTTAATAGGATCATCTCCAATGTTTTCAGTTTGAGTATCGGGGTCATTTCCTCCAGAGCCAAACATATACACGGGGTCCATGCTTTTTTTATCGACCATTTCATTCAATAATACTTTCTCACTTTCTGGAGTTTGATCCGAAAAATAGCGATATCCCCAATCGATAGCATAATCATCATAGGGTCCTAATTGCCTAACAAAACGTATATTTTCATCTCCTGGCTGTGCGATATAATTAAATCTTGCATAATCCATGATAGTGGTAGCGATTCCCATTTTTTGTGTAAAATTTCCCGAGCGAAGAGAATCTACTGGGTAGGCTGAACTGGCTTTCATGTTATGAGGTAAACCAAGTGCATGTCCAATTTCGTGTGATATCACTCGACGCATCATTTCACCGATTTCCTCTTCCGGTGTATCCAAACTTCTTGCTTTTGGGTTTGCAGCACCGGTTTCTAATAAATAGCGATTTCTGTAAGAACGCAAGTGGTTATGATACCATATAATGTCACTTTCAATAATTTCACCACTTCTAGGATCCGAAACACTTGGACCAGTTGCGTTACGTGTCGTAGTTGCTACATATCTAACGGTTGAATAGCGTATGTCTTCAGGGCTAAAGTTAGGATCTTCTTCCTTTGTTGGAGGATCTTTGGCAATAATTGCATTTTTAAAACCAGCTTTCTCAAATACTTTGGCCCAATCTTCAATTCCTTGTTTGAAATAAGGTCTCCATTTCATTGGTGTAGCGGGATCAAGATAGTAAATTATAGGTTTGATAGGATCGACTAATTCCCCTCGATTGTAGGCTTCAAGGTTGGTGGGTTCTAATCGCCATCTACGTATAATTCTGATATTATCAGATTTTAAAGCATCTGAGCTATAATTGTATTTATTTAAACTAAACCAGCCTACTCTTTCATCAGAATAACGAATAGACATGGGAGTTTCTGGTAAAGCAATAATAGAATGATTTACCTGAAAACTCATTGTGTTCGCAGTATTACCTCTGGGTGGCTTACCTAAGTTATAGGTAAGTGTATGTCGGATTTCAATATTTTCAGGGAATGATTTTACGGAATCTATAAAACTTCTCTTGCTATCATTACTTCCAATACTATATTCTTTTTTCAAACTTTTTCTGATAATGTTAAATCCTGGAGAATCATTATTGAAATAGGAGCTCACATCGATTAAATACCTATTTTCTTCACTGTTTTTGATAGGAAAAGCGGCTAAAATGGGAGGAAAGTTGTTTAACTTCACACTCTGTGAAATTGGATCTTCCTCGTTAGCAAAATTCACAAAACTTTCTTGAGTCAATAAAATTTGTTTCCCTTTTTTCTTGAAATGGATAAGTTGTTGACTTGTTTTTGACCCGGCATTAATATAGGCTTGATAATTAGCTGGAAGTTGAACAAAGCGAGTTACCATAAGTAAATCCTTTTCCAAAAGTGAATCTGAGAGTTCTAAAAACACATTGTCATCTTCTTGATATGTAGTGATTAGCCCAGAATGTTTCGTCATTTTTTTAGTCAGAGAATCAATGGGTTTTAGCTTATTTTCATTTTTAGATTTTTGAGCAGAAATTAAGAATCCCGTATGAAGAAAAGACACAAAAAGTAAGATGTTGATGTATTTCATTTTTTTTGATTGTTAAAAGATAAAAGAACAAGATCTTAAAAAAAGTTGGAAAAGTTTAAAAGATCAAAATAAATAAAAGTGTAAATTGTTTTTTTTTAACTTAAATATTTAAAAAATGAAGTCATTACTGATGTCAATTTTATGTGTGTCTTTTTTATTTCCATTTCAAGGAATCGAAGCACAACGTAAGCAGAAAAATCAAAAAACAGAAGCCAAAAAGGTTTCTTTAGATGCATTTAAATTTAGAAATGTAGGACCGGCTTTTTTATCTGGCCGAATTGCTGATATTGTTACGCATCCAGAAAATTCAAATGTTTGGTATGTGGCGGTAGGTTCAGGAGGAGTATGGAAAACAGAAAATGCGGGTACGACTTGGTCCCCTATTTTTGATGACCAATCAACCTATTCTACGGGCTGTATAACTCTTGACCCGAGTAATCCCTCAACAGTATGGGTAGGTTCCGGAGAGAATGTAGGAGGACGACATGTTGCTTATGGAGACGGTATTTATAAAAGTACTGACGACGGAAAAACATGGAAAAACATGGGCTTAAAAAATTCTGAACATATTTCAGAAATTATTGTACATCCAGATAATTCTGATGTTGTGTGGGTTGCTGTCCAAGGTCCGTTATGGAGTAAAGGTGGTGAAAGAGGTTTGTACAAGACCACTGATGGTGGAGCCAACTGGAAGCAAGTTTTAGGCAACAATGAGTGGACAGGGGTGACTGATATCATGGTTGATCCTAGAAATCCTCAAATAATATATGCAGCCACTTGGGATAGACATAGAACGGTTGCTGCTTTGATGGGTGGTGGTCCTGGCTCTGGTATTCATCGCTCAGATGATGGCGGAAACACATGGAGAAAATTAACCAATGGTTTGCCTTCATCTAATATGGGGAAGATAGGGATTACAATTTCTCCTCAACATCCTGATGTTGTTTATGCTGCAATTGAATTGGATCGGACAAAAGGGGGTGTATATCGCTCTGCTAACCGTGGAGAATCATGGACTAAAATGTCAAATACTGTTTCGGGCGGAACAGGTCCACATTATTATCAAGAGTTATATGCAAGTCCACATGAATTTGATCGTTTGTATTTAATGAATGTTCGTGTTTTAACTTCAGGAGATGGGGGAAAAACCTTTTCTCAACTACCAGAGCGTAACAAGCACTCTGACAATCATGCAATCGTCTTTAAAAAAGAGGATCCTAATTATATTATGTTAGGAACTGATGCAGGAATTTATGAGAGTTTTGATTCTGCAAAAACATGGAGGTATATTAAAAACCTTCCTTTGACACAGTTTTATAAAGTAGCTGTAAACAATGCAGAGCCTTTTTATCATATGTTTGGAGGTACTCAAGATAATGGATCTGCTGGGGGACCTTCTGCAACTGATGAGCGAGAAGGAATCGCTAATAAACATTGGTATAAAACCTTATTTGCAGATGGACATCAGTCGGCAACAGATCCAGTTTATAATGATATTATTTATGCTGAAACCCAGCAAGGTGGTTTACATCGCGTAGATTTAACGACAGGGGAACAAGTTTCTGTTCAGCCTCAAGCGAGAGCAGGGGAGCCTCATGAGCGTTTTAATTGGGATGCACCTATATTGGTAAGTCCTCACAATCCTGCTCGTTTGTATTTTGCATCCTACAGGGTTTGGAAATCAGAAAGTAGAGGTGATGATTGGGAACCTATTTCTGGTGATTTGACTAGAAACGAAGAGAGAATTACACTTCCTATTATGGGGCGTCAACAAAGTTGGGATAATGCTTGGGATGTGGGAGCCATGTCTAATTATAACACCATAACTTCATTATCAGAATCTCCTATTCAAGAAGGCTTATTATATGCTGGAACAGATGATGGATTTATCCAAGTTTCTGAAAATGGGGGTGATTCATGGCGTGCTATTCCTGTGACTAATTTAGGTCTGCCTGCACGTTCTTTTGTCAATGATATTAAAGCAGATTTATATGATGTGAACACAGTTTATGTTGCGCTTGACAATCACAAAGAAGGTGATTTTAATCCCTATCTGTATAAAAGTACGGACAAAGGATTGACTTGGAAGTCAATTTCAAACAACATACCTAAGCGAACTTTAGTTTGGAGAATGGTTCAGGATAACGTAAAAAAGAATCTTCTTTTTGCTGCAACGGAGTATGGAGTATATACATCCTTAAACGGAGGGGATTCTTGGCAAAAACTTCCCGGCACGCCTACAATTTCATTCCGAGATATAACAATACAAAAACGTGAAAATGATTTAGTAGCGGCTTCTTTCGGAAGGGGATTTTTCGTGTTGGATGATTATTCTGCACTACGAGAATTTACGGAGAGTAATTTAAATCAAAAAGGAAAATTATTTTCTCCACGACCAGCCAAATGGTTTGTGCCTAGAAGTAATACAGGTAATACAGGAGCCGATTATTATTTTGCCAAAAACCCTGAATATGGAGCAGTTTTCACCTATCACTTAGCGGATGACTATAAGACTCAAAAACAAATTAGAGTTAGTAAAGAGAAGAAAATAAAAAATTCTAATATTCCTTTTCCTGGATGGGATGCTCTTGATGCAGAAGGAAGAGAGTCAACAGCTAAAGTGATTTTGACAATTCATGATGGAGCAGGAAATATTATAAATAAAGTGTCTCAAAAGGCATCAAAAGGAAGCCATCGTATTGCTTGGGATTTAACTCATTTTAATCCTTTTGCAATTTCAAGTGATGGCTCTTCGCGGAGACGTTATGGTGGAGGAGGAGCAATGGTAATTCCGGGTAATTATTCAGCTTCTTTACACCTAGAAAAAGAGGGCTCAGTTACGCCTCTAGATGGACCTATTTCCTTTGAAGTTAAACCCATTAGAGAAGGAGTCTTGAAGGGAGCTAGTTACGAAGATTATGATTCCTTCCGTGTAGCCCTTACAGAATTAATGAAGGAAATGAATGCGGTTCAGGATGTTTTTTCAGAAAGTATCAAAAAGCATAAAGCTCTGAAAGTAGCTTTGTCTAGAAGTAATATTGCTCCCGGTCCAATTGAGGGACAACTCGCTTCTTTAGATAATGAAATCAATGCTATAAATAAGCTTTCTGGTAGTCCTTCTAGAAGCGAAATAGGGGAGCGAAATCCAGCAACAATGCAGAGTTATTTATACAATGCAATGAATGGTATGGAAAATAGTTATGGTCCAACTGGCATAAATAAGAAGAGTTTTGAAATTGCTAAAAAGATGCTAACAACAATTAAGGCGAAAGTAGAAGCTCTTGATTCTTCTATTACTCCAATTGAGAAAGCTCTTAAAGCTGCAGGAGCTCCCTATATTAATGGACAAGGAATAAACTAATGACAAGTATTTACTTTATAAAAAAGGCTGTTTTTAAAACAGCCTTTTTTTATGAAGCATTAGGATTTTAGATTATCATATAAAGACAATTCAAAACATTCTAAATTGAAATACTTCGTTGCGGCCAATAAATGATCAAAAATATCTGCTGCAATATATTCGTAATTTTTCCAATCCTTATCGACACAAAACACATATATCTCCAAAGGTATTCCCTGTGCTGTTGGTGATAGCTGGCGACACATAACTGTCATGTTTGAGTTTATCATTGGGTGCTCCTCTAAATATGCTTCTGCATAGTTTCGAAATAGTCCTAAATTGGTAAAATTTCTACCGTTGATTAACAGATTTTTATCATTTTTACCGTTTTCATTTGAGGCTTCTATTTCTGCTTTTCTTTTTTGAAGAAAAGGTTTAATGCGCTCTATTTTTTCAATTTCATCAAGCTCTTTGGTTTCTAAAAACCGAACACTACTAATCTTTATTAAAAGAGATCTTTTGATCCTTCTACCTTCAGAATCACTCATGCCTCGCCAATTGATGAAAGCGTCTGAAAGTAATTTATAGGTTGGAATTGAGGTAATGGTTTTATCAAAATTTTGAATTTGAATAGCTGACAAGCTGATAGAAATTACATCTCCATCAGCATTATTCCCCGGCATGGTGATCCAATCACCAATTCGTACGGTATCATTTACCGTAATTTGAACGCTGGCGACAAAACCTAGGATGGTATCTTTAAAAACAAAAAGTAAAACAGCGGATAATGCTCCAAGTGTAGTCAGAAAGGTACCAACATCTTTACCTGTCAAAACAGATAAAATCAGGATTCCTCCTACAAACCAAAGAAAAATCATAACCACTTGAATATAACTGTCTATGGGTTTATCTTTGAATGATGGAAAGGTTTTAATATAATCTTTGACTGTATTAAGTAAAGCTCTGATTAAATTGATAATAATTACAATAGCAAGGGCTTCAAGTATGTTTTTCAATAACGCATAAACGCTTTCTGTGTTAAAAAATGTTTCTGGTAAAAGCTGATACAAAAAAAACGCTGGGAATAAATATGAGATCCTATCTATCGCTTTGTTTTTTATTAAAAGATCATCGAAATCTGATTTTGTTTTTTTTGCGATTTTCGTAAATATGTTAACGATTACTTTTTTTGAAATCCAATAAATCAGAAAGCTAAAAATAAATAAAAGTATGGAGATTGAAGCTCTACTGACAAGCTCTGCCCAAAAAGATGTAAATCCGTGCTCAATAAAAAACGAAACAAAAAACTCGATAATTCTAATCATAGTATAAATAAGTATTGTGTTTCAAAAGTAGTCATTTAAAAGCCCTTCCTCAACATTTTATGCCTTACCAATTTTATTTTTGCGTATCCTTTATGATTTTATCAGCAATCTCTTTGATTTTATCTACTAGGGCTTTGTACTCTTTTTTTTGTGATAAAGGATTCATTAAAACTGTTCTTAAATATCTTTTTCCTTGAACTTCACAAGAGGTAATGTAGAAATCTCCTGTTTCTATAAGTTTGTAGCGTAATTCTAATTGCTGCTTGTTAGAGAGTATATCTGGTCGGAATTGAAAGCAAAGAATATTTGATTCTGGAACATAGGGACAGTAGAAGTCAGGATGTTCGTTTAGATATTTGTAAAGGTTTCTAGCTTGCTGAAAACTTTTTTCTACAAAAACAGAAATTGATTTTTCACCCTCGAGAGCAAAGCTCCAATAAAGCTTTGTGCCTAAAGCAGATTTGGTACATTCAACGGTAAAAGGCATTGAATCCATGCCTATTACATCTCCTTCATGAAAAACATAACTCCCTTTTTGTTGGAAAGTATTAATTTGAGAATTGTATTTTTTATAAAGTACAGCGGTACATAAAGCAGGAACACGCATCATTTTGTGTGCATCCCAAATTAAAGAATCTGCCCGTTCAATTCCTTTAACCCTTTCCTTATCTTTTTCAGATAAAAGAGCAACAGCCCCATGAGCACCATCTACATGGTACCAAAGTTTATATTTTTCACAAAAGTCTGCTACAGCGTTTAAGTCGTCAAATAAGCCTGTTGAGGTTGCACATGCATTAGCCACTACGGCCATTACTCTTTTTCCTTGCTTGAGTTGTTCTTTATAGACTTCTTCTAATGCTGAGGGTATCAAAACCTCGTTTTTGTCAACAGGAACGGGGATAAAAGCATTTTTTCCCATACCCATAATTGAGATTGCACGTGCTATAGAATAATGAGCAGTGCTAGGCCCCATAACAACTAAATCTTTTGGGGAACCTTCAGTCCATGCTTCTGGTGAAATTGCTGCACGGGCGGCAGATAATGCTGTGAGATTTGCTATGGAACCCCCATGAGTTAAGATTCCACTTCCACTATTATTATACAGTTTGAAGTCATATAAATTATCCCCTTTAAACCACCCTAATTGGGTTAGCATCCAGTTAATCATAAATGCTTCAAGGGTTGCCCCTGCTGGTCCCATTTCGTATAGTGAACTCGGATTGTTAACCGTTCCATGGATCCAGTCTGGAATTCCGGATAGGTCTTGTGGAACTGCAACTTGATGTCCCATATATCTGGGGTTGTTCAGATGATTGGTGTTTTCAAGATAATTAACAATAAAATTTTTTATGTTTTTTATTGATTTAAAACCATTTTTGAAATTTGATTCTATCTGTAGTTTTTCTGCTATAGACTCAGGACTTTGTTGTTTTAACACCTGAGTTTTCCCCTCTTTACTTTCAGTTAAGTATTGATTTAGAAGTTGACTGATTTCTTGACTTACCTCCTGAAATTGAAATGATCTTTGATCGAAGTTTTGCATTTTATTTTAAAATTCAAAATTAATAATTTTTACTTCTATTAGTTTTAAAATTGGGGTCATATCGAAAAAAGAAATTTGCCCAAATCACTTTAGAAAGGGCATTTATATAGGGTGTCAAGAAAGCTAAAATAGTGGTGATCAAAAAGAAAATTTGAATCATTCCGAGTGCTAACCCTAAAAAAAGTTGTAATAAATAAATCACAATACTGATGCCAACTCCTAAACCATAAGAAACATACATGGATCCGTAGAAAAAACTTGGCTCAATTTTAAATTTTAATTGACAATGCGAACAGTACTCGTTTACCTTATTGAATTTTGAGATATTGTAAGGATGTGACACCAGCATTTTACCCAATCTACATCTTGGGCATTTTAAAAAAAGGATGCTGTATATTTTAGACGTTTTGATGTTTTTTTTTCAAAGGTATTAAAACTGTATTCTTTAAGAAGTAATAATGGTTACGGAATCTAATGATCACATATTTTTATTTAAAAACGGTTTTAGAAAAAGGTGTTACAAAGAGACGCCTCTTTTCCATGGAATAAAATCATGTTGCTTCAATTCCGTAGCTTTTGTTAACTCAGTTCCACTGGCAATTTTAATTATTTGTTCTAGGAGCAAATCTCCCAATGTTTCTATGTCGTGGTTTTCAGTAATCATTGAGCCACAATTAAAATCTATAATATCAGGCATTTTTTCTGCTAAGCTTGTATTACTAGAAACTTTAATTACAGGAGTAATTGGATTTCCTGTAGGTGTTCCTAATCCTGTAGTAAATAAAATTATATTAGCACCAGAACCTGCCATCGCAGTTGTACTTTCTACATCATTTCCGGGGGTGCATAGCAATGAAACACCATCTTCTTTTACATATTCAGTATAATCTAAGATGTCATTAATTGTTGAGTTTCCTGATTTTTTTGCTGCTCCAGCAGACTTTATAGCATCTGTTATTAGCCCATCTTTAATATTGCCAGGTGAGGGATTCATGTCAAATCCAGAACCTACAGATTTAGCTGTTCCTTCATAGCGATTCATTAGAGATAAAAACTTGTTTGCCAGTGCGTCTGTTTTGCATCGATTCGCGATTTCTTGTTCTACTCCACATAGTTCTGGAAATTCGGATAATATAGTTTTCCCTCCCAGAGCAGCCATTAGGTCACTAACTCTTCCTAAAGTTGGATTTGCAGTAATTCCCGAAAAACCGTCAGATCCACCACACTCTAAACCGATGGTAAGTTTAGATAATGGGGCAGGTTGACGTATTATGGAGTTTGCATTTTTAATAGCTTTATACGAGTCAGAGATAATTTTTCCAATAAACTTTTCGGTAGTTCCAGAATTTTGTTGATCAAACATTAGTATGGGCTTTTCAAACCCTGAATTTATTTCCCCTAAGGCTTCATTAAACATCTTGACTTCTAGATGCTGACACCCTAGGCTCAAAACGGTTGCTCCTGCAACATTTGGATTGTTTACATACCCTGCTAAAAGCCGAGCTAATGCTTTGGCATCTTGGCGCGTTCCTCCACAGCCTCCCTGATGTGTAATGAATCTTACCTTGATATTGTCTAATGGTGTTTTTGTTTTTACATCATCATTATTTGATTGACTTGAATGTTGTTCTTTCCCATTTATTAAGTCACTCAAAAGTTGTTGGTTTGGGTCTTTCTTTGGTGGATCAAATTCTTTTTCAAAAATAGTTTTTAGTGTTTGAATATTTCTGTTTTCACAAAAAACTAAGGGAAAAAATAGCCAAATATTATCCGTTCCCACTTGTCCATCTTTACGATGATATCCCATAAAAGTTTTCTCTTTCCATTTTGTAATATCGGGAGCCTTCCAGGGTGAGTCACCTTTTTTTTCAATAACCTTTTCAGTCAAATGAATTACATTTTCGGTAGTTAGTAATCCCCCCTTTTGTATAGGCTGGGTGGCTTTTCCAACGAGCACTCCATACATGTAAATAGGCATGTCTTTTTTGAAGTCAATTAAGGCTATTTTATGTTTGATAGGAATGTCTTCCCTTGAAATAATTTTATCTGAATCAATACTGATTTTAATATTTTTAGCAATACTACAAAGGGCAACAGCTACATTATCATTGGAATTGATTCTTAAAGCGTTTTTTGATACGTTCATTTCAGTGCTATGTTTATCTTTTGTTACAGACTTGTTTTTTATACGTACGATTTTAATTAAAGTGTTACATAATCAAACATTTGTGGAAGCCATAAGGTGATTTGGGGAATAAATGTTATTAAAATTAAGGCCAGAATCATAGCTAAAAATAAGGGTAGTAGAGGACGAATTACTTTTTCTATACTTGTTTTAGCGATACCAATTCCTACAAATAATACTGATCCTACCGGAGGTGTACATAGTCCAATACATAGATTTAGCACCATAATAATTCCAAATTGTATAGGATCAATTCCTAATGTTTTGACTACCGGTAAAAAGATGGGAGTAAAAATTAAAACCGCAGGAGTCATATCCATAAAAACACCAACAAAAAGGAGTAGCAGGTTTATGATGAGTAAAATGATGATTTTGTTATCGCTTATGTTTAATAAAAAATCACTCAACGTTTGTGGAATATTTTCATATGACATAATCCATGACATACTCATTGAAGCAGCAATAAGTAACATTACTACAGCGCTTGTTTTTGCAGACTCGAGTAAAATTTTTGGAATATTATTCACATTAATTTCCTTATAAATGAATCCTAATACGAGTGTATAAATAACAGCAATTGCAGAGGCTTCGGTAGCTGTAAAAAAACCACCCACAATTCCGCCAATAACAATAAACAGTAATAGCAAACTAGGGAAGGCAATGATAAAAGTTTTTAAAACTTTACGAAAAGAACTTCTTGGGAAGGTTTTATAATTGTGTTTCTTTGCCCATATTCCAGCTACAATCATAAGTAAAAGACCCGTTAATATACCTGGAATATAGCCTGCTAAGAACAATGCTGCTACAGAGACCCCACCACTGGCTAGGGAATATACAATCAATACGTTACTTGGGGGTATAATCAGACCTATGGTTGCTGAGGTAATGTTTACCGCTGCCCCATACTCTTTTGCATACCCTTCTTTTTCCATTTCTGGACCAAGAATACTTCCCATGGCAGATGCGGAGGCCATCGCCGATCCCGCAATGGAACCCATAAGCATTGCAGCGATTATATTAATTAATGCCAAACCTCCTGGAAAAGCTCCCACAATAGTTTTAGCAAATCCTATCAGTCGATGTGCAATACCTCCATGTGTCATTAATTGTCCTGAAAGAACAAAAAATGGAATGGCTAACAGTGCAAAACTATCTAGTCCAGTTGCCATTCTCTGTGCAATTGTAGTAACAGCAGGTAATAGGGGTATGGAGACTATTATGGTTAGTAAAGATGAAATAGCAATACTCCAAGCAACAGGTGTTCCAATGCTAATGAAAAAAATAAAACTTAAAACGAGTATAATAACAGGTATTATTTCCATAGTCTATTCTTTACTTTGGGTGATTTTATAAAAAACAATCAATACGCCACTTAATGGAACAATAGAATATACCAAAGCAAGTGGAATATGGAGTGAAGGCGAATATTGTTGTAATTTCATTGTGATATAAACCAAGCGTCCACCCCCAACAACAAAACCAAAAAAGGTAAAAGCCGAAATACTAAAAGTGATAAAACGTTTAAGCCATTTTTGAACTTTTGGGCTACTTTTTTTTGCAAAAAAGTCAATGGCAACGTGTTCATTTCTACCGCCTACATAGGCAGCTCCCAGAATACCTAACCATATCATTAAATATCGAGCCAATTCATCAGTAAATGAACTAGGGCTATCTGTGAAGTATCTACTAAATACTTGCCATAAAACATTAATAACCATAACGCCCAAAATAAGAACTAGTAATTTCCCTACAAAGGCGTCTACTTGGGTTCTAATTTTTTTCATTTTGAATCTGATTGATTAAAAGTGCTATTGAAGGATCTTTTTTAAAGTCATGATACATTTTCTTGGTAGCTTCTTTAAAGGGTCCTTTGTCTGGATAGGTAACTTCTACCCCTGCATCAATTACAGCTTGAAGTGATTCATTTTCTGAAATAGTCCATAATTTTCTTTGATCCAGTATTGATTTATCTATTGCTTGTTGAAGCCAATCTTGCTCTTGTTGACTTAAACGATTCCAGAGGTGTGTGCTCACAAGAAGGATGTCGGGAATCATGGTATGTTCATCTATTATGTAGTACTTACACACCTCATAATGTCTGGAGAGATAAAAACTAGGAGGATTATTTTCAGCAGCATCTACTACACCTTGTTGAATGGATGTATAAAGTTCACCCCAAGATATGGGGGTGGGAGAGCCTCCCAATTGTTTCACCATTTCAAAGGCAGAGGCGCTTTCTTGAACTCGTATTTTTAAACCTTCAAGGTCTTTAGGGTTAGAAATTGGGCGTTCTCTAGTGTAAAAACTTCGACTTCCAGAATCGTAATACCCAAGGCCCTTGAGCCAATAATCTTCACCTTCTTTTAATAGGGACTTCCCAATGGAACCATCCAAAACTCGAAATAAATGTTCTTTATTTTCAAAAAGAAAAGGCAAACCAAAAATCCGCATGTTAGGAGCAAAATTTTCCATTACAGCACCAGAGACCTTTGTCATATCTAAACTTCCAATTTGTAATAATTCTAAACATTCTCGTTCACTTCCTAATTGTTGATTAGGATAGATTTGAATTTTCATTTTACCATTTGAAATTTCGCTAAGGTATTGATCTGCTTTTAGCATTGCTTGATGTACAGAGTGTGTTACATCTAGGCCATGGCCCAAACGAATTATTCTTGTTTTAGAATCACTAGTACATGAATTAAATAGAAAAATTAGCCCCAGTAAATAAAGTTTTTTCATCAAAACTATTTTAGGGCCTGAATGGTATTGATTACCTCTGATACAGTAGCTTTTAATCCCTTAAAATCTTTTTGTTCGATAACCGTTTTTGAAATTAACTGTGATCCCATACCAACACAGGTTACGCCAGCATCAAACCAAGATTTTAAATTTTCTTTTGATGTA
>Ga0222715_10003654_pt1 | contig 13635 bp, 10 predicted proteins | sample C33_9DmetaG_FD_165056 | JGI IMG/M metagenome (GOLD analysis project Ga0222715, IMG submission 165056) | Estuarine water microbial communities from San Francisco Bay, California, United States - C33_9D | ecosystem: Environmental > Aquatic > Marine > Unclassified | place: USA: California...
CCCCTAAGAATTTGTTGAAGTCACCAATCTGATTGATGTCTAAAGTTAGATTGTCTCCATCTAAATCTAATGCTGTCATGGTACCTGATATTGCATCTAATCCACCAATGATGTTACCTGAACCTAGCTGTTCTAAGTCTATGTTTGCAGTACCACCTGATTGATTTATATAGATTTCATTATCAGCCCATGCCAACATCGGTAATAATAAAAATAATTTAAAGTGTTTCATATTGCCAGTATCCCCTCTCGATTCCTATTTCAATAATTTTTAATACCCCTGTCTCTATTGCCTTTTGTAAAGCTATAGATACACTCTCGTTTTGTGCTGCTCCACTTTCTATCTCTACAAGCTCTGAACCTGCTTCAATAAAACGGAACACGTCCTGCGATATGCCGATAGATAAAATAGTTTTAGCTACCAATACTTCCATCAATACTTCCCCTGTAGAGATAGATACTAAACGCATGGATATGGTTACAGTATCCTCTCTGTATTGACGACTGGCACCTACACCTAAATATCTAGCACCGTTACCGCCTGACTTTAAATTGGTGTCATAACTTATAACACCACCTTGAACCAATACTCCTGCAAAAAGTAATGGTTGAAGTTTTTCTTCCTCGTCAAAGTCTTCCCGAGTTGACCTGATAATCTGTCTTTCTTTAGTTAGACTATCTAAACCTACTCGTTCAACCACCCGAAAAAACTTACCATCTGCTGCATGTTTAAATGCACGAATAACCAACGCTTCCGGAGCTTGGCTTATCGCTGTACTAAACAATGCAAACTGACTGTTACTTTTTCTCTGACCTGTTAAGTCTTGAAAACTATCTTTGTAAATTGCAACAACCGGTTTAGTTTTTGCAGCTGGTAAAGTTTTTAAAGTTTCTGATTGTAAATCTAATACGGATGTTCCTTCTAACCTAATGTCTGCTACACCACCTGAATTTAATAAATCATCGTAGTGCCAAGCAACACAGCTAGAAAGTGAAACTACCGATAGGCAAAGTAATAATAGTTTCATTTCCGTCAGCATCCGTTATCTTTAATGTTATGAAGTCACCATCAACACTATATTCAATGGTGTTACCTTCTAATTCTATGGAGCCACTTTCACTTTTGGTTTCACCAAACAAGTTCTCAACTAATTGTCTTGAGAGCTGTGCATAAATTCTTGACTCTAAGTTTCTTATAAATCTTGCAAGTGTAGTATTCTCTGCATCCCTTTCTAATTCTTCTTGGTAAGCTTTTATCTCTGCTTTAATTGCTGCCTTTCTGTTGAACTCTTGGTTTTCTATCGTCAGATAATGACTGGATGTATTGATACCATTAAACGATGGACTTTTAAACTTATGGGTAATCTCGTCAGCATTGATAAATATAGTAAAGATAAGACTGAATATTAATATTAAACTACAGATTACTAAATTCCAATCAATCTTTTCGTTGGTCATCTCTATCAGCCTTTGCTAATTTATCTATATCTATTAAGTTTGGTACACCTAATAAAGTTTTTAAAAGTACATCTTGTCTAATGCTTTGATTATCCAAAGCTCTTACTCGGTCAATGAGTGCTACAATAATTCCGTATTGACTATCTAACTTTGTAGATACTCTTTCTTCCATAGTATCTAAAGCTGTTTGAACTTTATCGTCTAACGTTTCTAGCTTGGTTTCCATACCATCAATGATACGATTAATCAGCTTCCAAATAAAAAGCCCTAAACCTAGAGCTGCTGCAATGGGAAAGCCTACTTCATTGATAAGGCTTACGAACTCGTTCATTTATCCGGTGTGTTAGAAGCTCCAAAGTAAAAACTAATAACTGCTGATGCTAAACCACCAAGATAACCAAGTACAAGGTTGATAAGAGCTTCAGAGTTTTGCTCCGGTGGCTGAATGGTTACTAAGAATATATAACCTAAGAATCCACCAAGCGTTGCAATCCCCATAATACGTGCTGTCCAGTCTTTACTAAACTTACCACGTGCATCTTGTTTATCTTGAATTTCTAACTTGAATACATCTATTTCAAGCTCTTTCATTTGTAGTTCAAAGTTTTGTTCAGCTTTCTTAAGTTCTAGCATTTGTTCAGGTGTAGCTTCTTGTACAGCTTTTTCAATTGCTTTAGGTGTATTTGGTACACCCAACACTTCAGAGATAACGTTAGCTGCCATACCACCCATAGGACCGCCTAAAGCGGTACCAAGTGTTGGAGCTACAGCACCTACTACTTGTTTTAAAACATTTCCAAATTTCATTTCAACTCCTCTGTTGTTATGGTACCTTCCAATAAATCGTTTACCGCATCTAATAAATAATCAGGAACATCATCTGCTAATGGATGGTCTTCACTATATGCAACCATGAATGCCTCTACTAAAGTTTCATATAGTGGTCTAAACTCTTCACGTAATATCCAAGCTAGTCCAGACTTTGTACGGGCTTTACAATCAATACGATAAGCTACATCTAATTGTTTCTCTGTATAGAGTAACATTAGACTTGCTCAAGAACCATAGCTTGTAGCTCTTTGCTACGTCTACCTACTTGATGAAACCATTTACTATCTTCCATTTGTCTAGCCATCTCTTTCCAATCATGGTTTTGACAAGCTGCTATCATATTACGAAACTTTGAAAGTCTTGAACCACCTAGATTAAAACACATATTAACTATGACTCTTTGAATAGGATCTGGCAAGTTTTGAAAAACATGGTCACCACCGATAACGTGGATAGCTTCCATGTAATGCTTGTCAAAGTCTTCCTCATAATACATGTCAACAACTTCTTGAGTTACAGGTGTCCCTATTTCCCAACCGTATTCAGGGTCACTAGGTTGACATAGATGCCCAACACCAAGAGTTTTATAGCCTAGACTATCTTCATAAATTGCTAAGACTTCACCTTCGTGTCTTTTAATTTCAGCTTTACATAATTCTTTATTCATTTCCAAATCCTAATCTACTCATCTGCTCTTGGTAAGGTTGACCAGTGAACGGGTCAACTCTATCGGCAGGGTTTTCTTTTGTGAAGGGTACGTCTGGTCCAGTTACTATACCGCCTGTAGCATATCCTTCTAATAACTTTCTTTCTCTTGGTTGAATATTTGGAACATCTTGTAATAATTTATCACCTGTTAAAGCTTCGTTAGCCATGTTTGAATATTCAACTAATTCACTACCAATTGGTAAAGTTTTTAACGTAGATACTAACGCACCTTCATAATCTTCAGCTGCAAAATTTCTATAAGTTTTTCCAGCACCTGTGTAAAGTTTTTCAACTTCTCCAAATAAAGGAGATATAGAACCAAAAGCTGTTTGATATCCGTTACCTGAATACGTTCCCATGATACGAGCAATTTTATCTGCTCGCCAATCTAATATCCCTGCTAATCCAGCTGCTTCAGACCACCATCTTGGACTAAAATTTTTAGGCTCATGCTTTTCATAGTATTCTTTAGCTGGACTAAACTCAATTTGTAATTCTCTTAATCCTCCAAATATACCTAAAGTACCTAACATTTTTATAGCAAGTTTAACATCTCCGTCTTCAACTCTTGAGATAAGTCCATTCATTTGAGTTGTCTTATACTGTGCCCAAGATAAAAATAAACCTAGCGATCTAACTAATGGGTTATTACTTTGTGAAAACAATAATCTATTTCCAACTCCCGGTAAACCTACATCTCTGTTAAAAGTTTTTTGACCTGCTCTAACCAATATTCTTTCCGCTGTTTCATCTTGTAAAGCATCTTCAACACTTTTAAATTTATTTAAATATTGCACTTCGTTTTTAGAAGCACCTAAAAAATTTAATTTTGTTCGAGTTGATTTACTAATAGCATTTTTAGTTCCTACTTTTTTAGCTATTTCAAATACTTCATCTACTCCTGTGTTAAATGCAACCTTCGCAGCTAAGTTTGTAATAGGAGACATAAGATTATATTTAAAGAATACTTTAGTTAAATCTCCTAACTTACTTTGTAATCTTGTAGATGGATGAACTCCTGAATAAAAGCCTTCTAAGTCTTTTGTAATAGTACTTGTTTTATCTGTAGATCCTTTTGCAACACCACCAATACCATATTTAGCAGATATACTATCTTTTTTCCAAGCTTTTGCAAATCCTTTAACAGCAGAAAACACATTACTATTTTGGAAAGGCTGAACCAAATCACCAATAGTTGGAATAGCAGAACGTGGTAACATGGTTGTATTTGATAAAAATGTAAAGACTGCAAAAATATCCTTACCTGTATTACTTTGTAAAATATCGTTAGGGCTTTTATGAAGAACACCAAAATAAGCATCAACAGTTCTACCCATTAGTTTTATTTTTTCTTTGTATTCTCTTTCGGTTATGGCTCCAGATGATCGTTGACGTTTTAATTCACCAACTAATTTATTTATCATCTCTCCTTTTGGTCCAACCTTTCTAGCAAATTCTACACCTTTTACTGTATTACCTATCCACACTTCTAATATTTTTTCAACATCATTCTCAAGAATAGGTGCAAGTATTTTTCTTGCTTCAGGGTTTGTAAAGTATCTTTCCTTTTGATAATTTTTTAATTGAGGTATTCCTGCAAACTTACCAAGCTTTCCTTGATCAAAGTTTCTACCCTCAAACATACTTAGTCTACCATAATCTGTAATGTTTAAATGTATTTCATCTGCTAAAATTCTAACATCTTTTGCAGCAAGTTTAGGATCTTGTTTTCTGATTGCTTTTCGTAATAATTTTATAGCAAAATCTTTATCTTGATGAATCATGTTTAGATTATAAATCTGTGGTAAATTCCAATTTGGTATTTCTTCAAAACTAATTCCACCACCACGAACATATTTATTCATATCTTTTGTAAAGATATTTATATTTTTTATAATATTATCTACATTTACCATATCTTCAGTAGATAAATTTAATTCTTTTTTAAGCTGTTGTCTTGTTTTAATTTGAGTTTTCAATAATCCTGCTGCAATTCTTTGTCTTTCTGTTGCATTTTGTACAACATCATAAGCTCGTCTTAATAAAGTATTTTCAATTAAATCAGCAGCCTGTTCAGCACCTATAATATTTCTATATTTACCATCTTGAATGTGAAATAAATTACGATTTAATACTTCTAAAGGTCCCCCGTGTGCCAAGCCTCGTGCTGCTGTTGTTCCAGAAATTTTAACTTTTAAAAAGTTGTGTAACATTCTAGCATTCTCACCATTAATAATTCCAAAAGCTTTTTCTTTAGATTCTTTTGTTAAGTATGGTGCAGCTTTAATTCTATTATATAATAAACCACTAAACATTCCAGCACCCATTAAACTATAATTTATAGTATCGTCTTCATCGCCAAGAAAGGTACCAGCTGTAAAACCAATACCTGCACCAACAACTGGTCTATATGCTTCGTATAAAACTTTTTGAAGAACACTATCGGTTAATTGATAATCTTCAACCGTAGCAAACTTTTTTAAAGTTCCTTCAGTTAGTTCAACTTGTCCACGGGAATATTTTGTATATAAATCAAGAAATTCATCTTGTAAAAAATCTTCAGCTTCTTTTCTTTTCTTTGCTAAAGAAGCAAGTTTTTGTGGGGATATAATAGCTTTATTTTTCTCATCTAATTTTTTAATGTTTGGTAATTCTAATTGACCTTTTTGCACATTAACTTTTTTACTTAGTTCTTCAACAGCATCCATATGTAATTTAATATCGTTTTGGGCTTTACGATACATATCCAATAACACTGTAGAACCTTCTAGCTCTTTTAAAATAGGTTGATTTTCTGAAGTTATTAATTTAACAACGTTATCTAAATCATCTATTTCTTTATTATTTAAAACTATATTTGGTTCAGCTTTAACTGAAGTTTGTACAATAGTATCTTCAGTAATATTGTCTACCTTTCCTAGATTAATGTTTGGGTCTTTAGGTGCTGCAAATTTATTAGATAATATTTTTCCTGTCAAGGAACTGACACCTCCTGTAGCTGCTCCAAAAAATACATTACTTGGACTAACCTCTCCATACGCAGCATACTCATACAGTGCCATATCAGAAGCACCAATTGCAGCTCCTGTTGCTGTGGCTCCAAGCTTACCTAACTTTGCAACCTTTGCCCAAGGAATAAAAAATGTTACCGGATCAGCAATGGCTGTTACAATTTTACCAGAAGTTGTTACAATATCATCCTCGTAACGAGTAAAGTCCGTACCGTATTTATCTTGCATCTCTGCAAATATTCTTGCTTTTCTTTCTTCTTCGAGTTCAACAATATTATCTTGTAAAGATTTATTATTTGCAAAGGTCATGGCTCCTGCTTTCACAGTTCGTAAAAGATTACCAAGTGTATTACGTTCTAAACGTGTACCAAGTTCAAAACGTTGAGCAGCAGTAGGCTCATCTATTTCGTCAGGATAATCCGGTTTAATTTGTTGACCGGCTCTAAATTGATTTAAAAAATATTCAGCATCAAACTGAACAGAGGGAGTTGGCTGTTTTGATACATCTTGTGGAATAACCGGAGCATATGTATCTTCTATGTCTAATTGCTCTTTGACACCAATATTATCTACAGTTTCAACTTCTTCTTCCTGTAACAAATCGGCTATATTTTCTTGTTGCTTTATCTTTTTTTCTTCTTCATCTTCTTCTTTTTCTGTAGGCTGATAAAAAAGATTTAAAAAATAATTAGCATCAAAAGTATTATTCATGTCTGCCATAAATGAGACCTATGCTAAAGTTGCTTGATATTTTTCTAAATAGTTTAGATATTGTTGTAAATAATTATTTCTTTCTTCGCTAGATAAATTATAAAAGTTAAGATTTTTTTGATTTAATTCTTTTCTGATAAAATTATTAACGCCTGATGCAACTGCGAAATTTATTTTACCAGTTTCCATTGCACTTTCAACATCTGCCATTCTTTTATTTACATCAAACCCAAAAAACTTTCTACCTAATAAACTTAATTCTTCTACAGCTTGACCTCTATATTTGTCTTCTAAAGTTTTAAATTTGTCTTCATCGGACATGTCTGAAGTTTCTTCAGGTTTTAAAATAGTTTTAGGGATTATCTTATCTTTTTCAGTTTTTAAAAATGCATCAAGTAATTCATCTTTAAATTGTGGATAATCTAAAACTAAATTTGTATAGATTTGATATTTAATTTCTTTTGGAGCATTTTTATACTCAGGATTACTTAGAACAGTTTGTTGATATCTATTAACAATAGTATCCGCAGTCATAGTTTGATTATCAAGATCTGTCAGTATGCTTTCTTTTTGAGCATCTCCAATAACTTTATCAATAACTTCAGCATCTACTTCTGTTTCTATTTGTTTTCCTGATTGCGAAAGTGTTGTTATGGTAAATCCTTCTTGACCAACTTTTTCAATATAATTTTTTAAAGTTTGTCTAGTGTACTGACCACGTGGCTCATCTTTAAGCCAACCACCAATATACATACTAAAGTCATTTTCTAATATTTGCTGCATCGCTTGATCAAAGAAGAATCTATCTCCACCTTCTGGAATTGCTAATGCACCATATCCCTCTTCTTTAGCTAATTCATTCTGTATAGCTTTGTTGTATTGTGCAATTCTTAACGCATCTGAAATAATTCCTTTTTTTTGTTCCTTAGTAAGATTAACTCCTCCTGATTGTTTATCTTGAGTTATTTCAAACTGATTTAAAAATGTTGTATAACTAAATTCTTTTCCATTAACAGTTGTACCCAAGTCTTCATATTGATCATCTCCAGCTAACACAGACGTACCAATTGCCTGTAAAGATGTATCAATTTTAACACTAGGTTTAAATGTTGCTTTTGGTCTAGTAATTTTTACTACTTCTTCTTCTGTTAGCGGATCAAAAATTCCTACCGCTTTTCTGGCTGCTGTTAAATTATCTGTCATAGATTTAATATTAGCAACCAAATCATCTCTTTCGGTTTCATCAAAACCTTCAGGTAAAATTAATTTCTGACCATTTACATCTTCAGTTCTTAATTTAGCACTTGGTCTAAGCCCTAGATTACTTAATAACCAACCTCCTGTACTACTTTCATTATTAATAATTTCTAAGCCTTTAGTAATTTTACTTTGAATGGGTGACATAAATGCTGCTTTAGCTTCCTTATCATCTTTAGAAACATTCCGTAAATTTTGAAATAAATCTAATTTAGTCCTATAAGCTTCTATATCATCTTGTATCTTAGTTTGAATAATGTTATTATATTCAGCAGGATCAGTTATTTTTAAATTTGTATATTGTGGTGAATCTTGATATTGTTTCATCAATGAATCTGTTTTAGCTTTAACCCAATCTTCTCCAGTTGTTGCATCTGCAAATGACCCATAAGTATCTAACATCTTTTTATGATCAGACCAAAATGTAACACCATCATTGAATTGTTTTGTTCTTTGATTTATTAAACCTTGATTCCCAACAAGAAATGTTTCAGCTCTTTTCTTTGCACGATTACGAAGAATATGATTACCTACTTGAACACCTAATAATAGACCAGTAAACAGCTTTGCTTTTTGTTCTTCTTTTTTTGATTTTTTTCTAGCTTGTGCTAATAAAGATTCGCCTAATTGTTCTATAGCCATTCTATTCCTCTCTGTCTAATAAATTCTTTTGTGGTGGAGTAAACTCTTCTAACTTTTCTTCTATTTCTTTTGGAAACATACCAGCCTTTGCCTTGGGAACTATTTTATCTTGTGCTATATCAATAGCTTTTTCAAGAGAATCTAATTGCTCATTCTCATCCATATCTTCCTCTTCGCCACTGTATGTAACATAATCTGTAATACCGCCTTTTTCTGCTAACGCAATAAGCATATACATCAAGGGTTCAATAAGTAACATAAGTAAATCAGGATTCCACATTCCTTTTTGAAATCCATCTTGTAATACAATTTGAGCAACATCACCAATTGGTAAACCGTTATCAATTAAATCTAAAATAGAATAGTATGCTTCCGGCTCTGTAAGCTCTAAAAATAAAGCATCAATAGCTGGTTGAATTTCTGTAAATTGAGGCGGTTGTTCCCAAGGATAAGGAGTTTCAGGATTATTCGTTAATGAAGATCCGGGAATGGGTCTACCATTATTAGATAAAAACTCTAGTCCAGCTTGATCAAAATCTTTATATTGCATTTCTACCATTATCTAGCTCCTTGTCCCAATCCCATTGTATTGAAATAATTATAAAATTCATCTTGACCAAAACTTGATCCAGTAATATTTGCTTGATACCCTGCACCACCATAATTATAGCCTTGGTTTTGTAATGTTAAATCTGTTTGATTATACTTTGTATATGTAGAAGTATCTCCTAAGAAATTAGGTAAATCATATAATACTCCTCCACCTTGTTCGCCTTGTGTAGATGTAAAAGCTTCTTCTGTTCTTGTTGCTAAAGCACCTAATGCACCTTCTTTAACTTTTTCAATTGCTTGCTGTGCAAATGTTTTTTCAACAACTTTCTCAGTTGGAACCTTTGGTGCTCCAGCTTCAAAGGCTGCTTGAGTATCTAATTCAACACCTAGTCCTTTTTCCTGTGCTTGTTGTGCTAAGTTTTTCTCTAAATTAAAAGTGTCTTGAATTTTAGTAGGGTCAATGTCTGGACCATTTTGAACAGCATCTGCAATTAAATCACCTGCATCTGCTTGTTTGCCAAACATATCTTGAGCTTTGTTAGTTAAATAATCCATACCTTGACTCATTTTATCAGTCACATATTGAAATGCACCTTTAACTTGAGTTGCTCCCCAATGAACACCCTTCATAATATAACCAGCAGCTTTAGCAAACACATTAGTACTTGCTGCTAAATTACCAGCAACTGTTCCCATACTTGCAAGGCTAAATGTTGTGCCCGTCAGCCCAGTCCATATTGCTCCAGCAGCCCAAGGCATTAAAAATCCTAAAGCTACTTGACCAACGATACCAAGCTTTGCAAAAGGCTTGGCAATCTTAGCAACGATATTTTTCAAACGTTTACCAATTTTTTTGATACCTTTACCAATTGACTTTACAACTTTTTTAACTGTTTTAAAAGGATTCCATCCCATATTATTCTCCTATTAACCTTTACCGCCAAATAATGAATTAATTAACGTACCAACCTTACTTACATTAGATGACCAATCTTTTGCAGAACCTCCCTCGTTTGCTAATGCTTGTGCATATAACTGAGCTTTTCTATTTTCTTCATTTTCAGAAGATTGCCAAGTATAATTAGCTTGGTCTCTAAGTTCTTGCCATAAAAATGATTGAGCTTGTGCAGACATATTAAAAGCATTCTGTGCATTTTGCATCGCTACTTGGTTAGCTGCTGCTGTATTAGCTGTATTTACTTGTCTTCTCCAAGCTAGATTAGATTGTTCAATAGCTTGAGCATTAGCAGTATTGAATTTATTTCTTTCAAAATCCATTTGAGCATTAAACTGATTAATGTTATTTACCATTGAAGCATTAGCTTTTTCTAAATCAGCATCTACTTGAAATTTTAAAGCATCTCTTGCATTTTGTTGAGCAACATTAAACTGATTAGATGTGTTTAATTGAGCAGCATTAAACTGATCTATTTGAGTTGCAAGACTTGCCATAAATTGATTGGTCTGATTTTCACTACTAGCATTAAACTGTTTTGCTGCATTAATAGCTGATTGATTAGATAACATTGTTTGTTGTTGCATTTGAGCTTTTAACATATTAGACTGCTGCTGATTATTAAGATTAGTTATATCCATCTGCAAAAAGTTCTGTGCTCGTTGTGCTTCTAATTTTGTTCTTGAATCTAACTCGGCTAAATTTAAAGATGCTTTTAAACTTGCATCTTGCATAATTGCTTGTTGTTCAGCATTAAAGTTTTCTAAAGTTATTGTTTGCATAAATTTACTATTTGCCAACGCAGTTTGTTGTTGAGCATTAAAGTTTGCCATATCCATATTAGCAACAGTTTGAGCGTTTTGCATTGCTCTATTCTGTTCAAATGTTAATTCAGCTAATCCCATTTGCTGTGCTAAGTTTGCATTAACTTCAGCCACTCTTAATTTTTTATTTAAGTTTGCAAGTTCAGCTTGATTTTCAGCTGTCATGTTTTCACTTTCAGCTTGATTCTTTGCTGTTAAGTTTGCAAGTGCTACTTTTTCTTCTGCACCTAACTTAGCAAGTTCTGCTCTGTTTCTTAGTTCTGCATTCTGTGATAAAACTTGTGCAGTGGTAGTAAGTTCTTGTAATCTAAATCTATTAGCTTCTGTAAAATTTGCAGAATCTGCTGCTGCTTTTTCTTGCAAATTTGCAAGTTCCATTTGATTCTCGGCTGACATATTTGCCAAGTCCATTTGTTGAGCAAGTTGAGCATTACTCTTTTTAAAATCAACAAGAACATTTAAATTTGCTAATCTTGTTTGCTGTTCATTAGACATACTAAGTCTTTGAGTAGCATTCATTTCTGTAAGATTAGCTAACTCAACTTTTAATCTAGCATCAAGATTAACTTCTTCCATTCGCTGATTAAGTTCAGCTTGGCGATTATTTCTATCTATTTTAGCTTGGTATTCTGTTAAACGCACTTGTTGTTCAGCACTTAAATTTTCTCTACCAGCCTGATTCAATTGTTCAAGGTTTGCAAGATCAACTCTCGTAGCTGTATCTAAATTTGATAATGCAACCTGTTGTCGTTGTGCAGATTCTTGAGATGCTCTTTGTTGAGCATTTTGAATGTTCTGCATTCTCACTTGCTGTTCTTGTTGTGCTGTTGTTAAAACTGCTTGTTGCTCAAACTCAGCTTGTCTTAATTTAACCTCTTGAGCCATCTGAGCTGTTTGCGATGCAGCTGTCTGTCTGTTAGCAAGGTTAGCCATCCTTTGCTGCATAACTTGATTAGCTTGTTGCAAGTTAGCTTGTTGCTCGTTTGACAAGTTTTGTGCAGCTCTTTGTTGTAAAGCTGTAGCATTACTTTGAGCAATAGGTAAAGCACTTTGAATAATAGCATTAAATAAAGCATCCCTTCCTACAGTAGAAGCACTCAATCCTCTTTGTGCCATCATTTGATTAACAGCATCTACCGCAGGTCTAGCCCATACAGGTGTTTTACCAGCTTCAATACCTGCAAGTAAATTTTCCATTTGTACAGATACTAAAGCTTCTTGTGGTAATGCGGCTGTAGCAGCTTGAACATTTACAGGTTGAGTATCTAACTGTGCTTCAACCGTAGCTGGATCTTCAATAATTGCAGCTGTTATTTCTGGTGGCATTTCACCAACTACTGCCATCATATCTTCAGCAGCTGTTTTTCTAGCTTCTCCAGTTACTGCTTGACGTGAAGCTGCTGCAAGTGTAGGCACGCCCCCAATTTGTGATGCATTACCTTTAGCAACTCCGTCTGATGTTAATGCAGCTCTTTCGACTGCATCAGTACTAGGAGCATCTCCTAATTCTTGAGCAATTCTTGTAGTTGCTTCACCAACCTGTGCTGTTCTTTTTCCAATAACTTGGAACTGAGGAATATCTTCAAGATTAACTCCCTCACCTGTAACCGTTTGTAAAATATCTTGTTTTTGTTTTTCTGTAATAATGTCTGCAACTCTAGTTCTAAACTGAGCCTCATCCACTGGAGCCATAACAGCTGCTTCTCTTTTAGCAATGGCTTGCACTAGAGCATCACCGCTTACGGTTCCTTTTAATTCGGGTGTTAAGTATTTTTCAGCTTCTTCTGTTGCAATTCTAGCTGCTTCTGTAGGATCTAATTTTGCAGCTTCTTGAATACGTGGTATAGATTCATCAGATAACTGACCAATAGCAGTCGTTACTTCTGGTAATTCTTCCTCTCCAATAAGTTTTAAATCTTCAATGGTTGCTGCTTTAATGTCTTTTGGGGCAGCTGCACGTGCAACTTCTTCTACTTTTGCAGCTTCTGGAATAGTAGGAGCAACTGCTTCTTTTGCAGTAATTGCTTCCATAGGAGCTATCTCACGAGCTACTCCCAGTTCACCAACTTCTACCTCTTTTGGTAATGGAATTTGTGGAACGCCTGTCATATCTCCAGCAGCTAGTTGTTCTGCTCTAGTTTTAGCAGTTTCCATATCTTGATTTGTAGTATTAGTTGTTGTTCCGATATCTTGTCTAAGAACCCATTGTCTTGTTTGTGGGTCAATAACAAATTGACCAGTTTGTAAAGCTTCAGCTTGGCTTCCATAACCATACTGTGTCCACCAATCTTCTCTATCAGTTTCTGTGGTATCACGACCTGTAGTACCTATCCCAGCTTGTGTAGCCGCTAATGTTCCTCTTTCTTGTGCAGCTAATTGTATATCTTCTTGAGTTGGAATATATTGCTGTGTTCTTATCTGTGCTTGTGTAGGCTGAGTAACAGGAGCAGTTTCACCAATAGTAGGTGTGAATTGCTGTGCAGTTTTAAAAGCTTGTGAAGTTTGAACAGACTGCATTTGAAAAGGATTTTCTGGTGTTCCATCTGGTACAGGTTTAGGTGCAGGTTTATTAGAAGCTGCATCTTGTGCTGCTTTTTCCATAGCTAATCTTTGATTTAGTAATCTTTCAGCTACTTTTTTAGCTGTAGGGTCATTATAATCATTTGGTGATATGTCTGCTCCTTTT
>Ga0222715_10003658_pt1 | contig 13629 bp, 15 predicted proteins | sample C33_9DmetaG_FD_165056 | JGI IMG/M metagenome (GOLD analysis project Ga0222715, IMG submission 165056) | Estuarine water microbial communities from San Francisco Bay, California, United States - C33_9D | ecosystem: Environmental > Aquatic > Marine > Unclassified | place: USA: California...
GTCGGCAGAAGAGATTGCCGATCGGATCGCGAGCGGCTTCCTGGCTGGCATGCTGGTTCGGGGCAGAGCTTCGGCGTCAGCGCCTCGCGATCAGGGGTAGACCTCTTCGCCACTGTCGAGGTCGGTCGCCGTCAGAGCCCCGGTCGGGCACATCGCGATGGCGTCAGCCAGCTCCGGGTGGTCGTCGACCTCGGACTGCAGCACCATGACCAGGTGCTGATCGTTGTGGGCGAACACCGCCGGGTCGCTCAGTACGCACTGACGAACCCCGGCGCAGATCGTGACGTCGGCCGTGACGCGAAGTCGTCGTGTCGCGGTCATCTCGCCGCCTCGATCTCGCTGACGGTCACCGGCAAACTCCTGAGCCCACGGCTCAACATCGTTGGGTGCCAATCGAGGGCGTCTCGATCGACGAGTTCCAGATTGCGCAGCCGCTTGACGATCGAGTTGATCGCGAGGCCGCCTTCGAGACGAGCGAGTGGTGCGCCGAGACAGTAGTGAATCCCGCCGCCGAACCCCACGTGTCCACCATCCTCGCGGTCGAGGATCAGCTGGTCGGGGTTCGCGAATCGTTCGGGATCCCGATTGGCGGCGCTGGGAACGAGGAACGCGCGTGATCCCGCTCGTAGCTCGTGGCCGCGAATCGTGAGATCCTCGGCGACGATGCGGACGGACACTTTGGCCGGTCCGTCGTACCGGAGGAACTCCTCGTTTGCGGCACCGATGAGTTCTGGCGTCGATCGCAGCCGTTCAAACTGATCGGGATGGTCGAGCAGCGCCAACATCCCGCTTCCGATGAGGCTGGTCGTCGTCTCGTGTCCTCCGAACAGCAGCAGGACGCAGGTCGAGAGCACCTCGTCGTCGGTGAGAGCGTCGTTCTCTTCGCGAGCGTTCACGAGCGAGCCCATCAGGTCGTCCCCGCCGACACGTCGATGGTGATCGATGAGGTCACTCAGGTACTCGGCCAGCTCGCCCATTCCGACGATCGCTTGCTGACGTCGATCCGGCTGGTCGAGCGCTCCGAAAACGAGGGCGGTGATCTGATCGGACCACTTCTTGAACAGATCCCGATCGCCGGGAGGCACGCCGAGCATCTCGGCGATCACGATGGCCGGCAGAGGGTACGCGACGTCGCGTACGAGATCGATCGGCCCGTCGCTCCCGATGTCGTCGATGAGTTCGTTGACGATCACCTCGACGCGGGGCCTCCACAATTCGACCTCTTTCACCGTGAACGACGATTGCAGCAGTCGGCGCAGGCGGGTGTGATCCGGTGGATCCTTGAACACCAACCAGTTCGACAGGACATGGAGGACGTTGTCGAATGCGTCATCGTGATCGGTGTTGTTCGCCGCGAAGGCAGCGATCCGGTTGGCCGAGTACCGCGGGTCGCGAAATGCTTGGCTGACGTCGTCGAACCGGGTGACGAACCATGCCCGATACCGCTCGTTCCAGTACACCGGAGCCTCGTCTTGCAGCCGGTGGAAGTAGGGGTATGGGTTGCGCACCAGTTCCGGCGTCAACACATCGTCGTCGATGTCGATCATGGTCGGTTCCTTTCGCCGCCCGGGGAGCGGCGAGTTGGACGGATGTCAGGCGATCGCAGGATCGATCTCATGTCAGCAGCTCACTCTCATGTTCCACTGACACGTCGGTCGCGATCTTGCCAGTGCGGTTCGCGCAGCGCCTTTCGCTGGATCTTTCCCACGGAGCTCTTCGGGAGCGGCTCGGTTTGGATGGCGATGCGGCCTGGCTTCTTGTAAGAGCCGAGCTGCTCGGCGCACAGCGCTCGTATCTCGTCGGCGCACGAGTCGGCGTCGACATCAGCGTTCGGATCGACGACGCAGACTGCCATGGGCGACTCGCCCCATCGTTCGTCCGGGATCGCGAAGACGGCTACCTCGATGACATCGGGATGGTTGAGGATGACGTTCTCCAACTCGGCCGGCCAGATGTTGAACCCGCCAGAGATGATCATGTCGTCCTTGCGGTCCATCACATAGAGGTACCCGTTGGCGTCGATCCGTCCGATGTCGCCGGTCAGGACGAAGCCGTCGGTGGTCATCCGTTCGGCCGTCGCGTCGGGCTGCTCCCAGAAGCCCAACATCTGGCCGTCGCATCGGATCGCGATCTCGCCCTCGTCGCCGAGTGGCATCGTGATCGACGAGTCGTCCGGGTCGCGAATCTCGAGGTAGGCGAACGGGAGTGGGCGTCCCGCTGAGCGCAGCGGTGAGGAACCTTCGACGTCGGAGAACCATTCGTCAGGGCCCATCATGCAGACGGGAAGGGCTTCGGTTTGACCGTATCCCTGGTAGAGCACGTTCCCGAAGACTTCGCGTCCGAGCAGGATCGTCTCGTCGGCGATGGGGGCGCCACCGATCTGGATCACTTTCAACGCCGACCAGTCGCGTTCCGCTGCGCCGGGCTGGCGCGCCAGCGAGTTGAGCATGGTCGGTACTGCGAACATGTAGCCGATCTGCTCACGTTCCATCACGTTGATCGTCTCGGCGGGATCGAAATGATCGAGCAGGACATTCGTTCCGCCGCTCAGCCAGGTCGGGGTGTAGAGGTAGCCAGATCCGTGCGAGATCGGACCGACGTGGAGACAACGATCGCCGACCTGCATCGGCGGGAAGTTGTAGAACCAGTCGCGACCGGCCGCCAGCCACGAGCGATGCGTGTACGCAACGCCCTTGGGTTGTCCGGTCGTACCGCCGGTGTGGCGGATGATGTACCAGTTGTCCGGGTCGATCGTCACTTTTGGGTCATCGGTGTCGTGGAGCGCCAGCCAGTCCTCATATCCGGCGTCCCGGACGAACACGGTCTCGAGATCCGGAAGATCTTCGCGAATTTCATCGAGTTCGGCGCTGTAGTGCTCGTCCACGATGACGGCGCGACACCCTGTGTGTCGGAGCATGTGGCGATGTGCCTCGGGTGAGTTGCGCGCGTACAGCGGAACGCGAACGACGCCCGCGGCCGCAGCTCCGGCGAAGAAGTCCTGGGCGCCGATCGAGTTGTCTTCGAGTGACGCGACCCGATCGCCGGGGCGGAGGCCGGCGTCGAGAAGCGCGTTCGCCATGCGGAGGCCTCGCATCCATGCATCGGAGAACGTCAACGACCGGTCATCGTGCACGATTGCAGTTCGGTGGGCGTTGAGCTGCGCCGACTGACGCATCAATCCGCGGACGTCCATGAGCTCCTCCTCGCTGCGGTGGTCGGCCGCTCCGTGCTGTCACGGTGCATTCGGATTTCTGTCTGTTGCTCTTGGAGATGCCTCATCGTTCGAGTGCCACGATCACGCAGGCATTCCCGTCGATCCCTGACACGCCGCCTCCCATGGTCTCGACGAGCCCTCGTCGAGTTCCCTCGATCTGACGGTCGCCGGCGCGGCCGGTGAGTTGCCAGACGATCTCTGCGATCTGGGCCAGCCCGGTTGCGCCCAGTGGGTGGCCGCGCGACAGCAAGCCGCCGGATGGATTGACCGGCAACGGGCCATCGAGAGTGGTGGTGCGGTCCCGGATGAGGGCAGCGCCTTCTCCGCGTGGCCGCAGCCCGAGCGCCTCGGTCGTGACGATCTCGCCGATCGTGAACGCATCGTGGCACTCGATGACGTCGAAGTCATCGGGACCGAGAGAGATGCGTTCGTAGACAGCGGCCGCTGTGTCGCGGATGAGTTCGAATCCCCATGCCTCGTCACTCCGGTGGTCCCAGAGGCCCCCCGACCTCATCTCCGATGCCCGCACGCCGACCACATGGTCACCAGACGCGTCCGCGGGACCGATGACCGCTGCGGCGGCGCCATCGGAGAGCGGGCAGCACTGGAGGAGGGTCAACGGATCGGCGATCACCCGGGATGCGAGGACGTCCTCGACACTCGGAGGGGGTCGGCCTTGTGACCGCGGGTTCAGGGAACCATTCGCGTGGTTCTTGACGGCCACGCCGGCCAGGTCGCGCCTGGTGACGTCATGGACCGCGAGGTACCGAGATGCCGCCATCGCGTACAGCGCAGGCAGTGCCAGCCCGGCCCGACCTTCGGTATCGGTGTTCTCAGGAACGATCGGGCCGACGAACTGATCGGTCATCTTCTCGAGACCGACGGCCAAGACTCGTTCGAAGCGGCCATGCTGCACGGCAGCGACCGCCTCATGGAACGCTGACGTCCCGCTGGCGCATGCGTTTTCGACGGTCAGGATCGGCACACCGGTGATTCCCAGGGAATGGAGCGCCCGCTGGGCAACGCCCGGGGCACCGAAGACGGTTCCGAGGTAGACGGCATCGATCTTCGGGCGACCAGCATCATCCAACGCTTCGGCGACGGCTCGCCACGCGAGAGCAGAGGTGTGAAGGTTGGCCTGCTTGCCGAACAGCGACGTGCCGACTCCGAGGATCGAGGCGATCAAGGTGTCACCTCACTCTCTGTCGAAGCCACCTCGATGTCACCCCGGGCGTTCAGGCCGCTGATCCGCACCCGGCTTCCTACCGTGAGCGACCGTGGCTGCTCGCCCGCGTGAGCGAGAAACCTCGGACCTTGGTCGAGATCGATGTACGCGAGTCCGTACGGAGCCGAGAGTCCTTCCATGTCGAGGTGGACGACCGTCGACGACCAGACTGTTCCGTCAGGACCGAAGTCGCTCTCGAGGAGTTCACCGCGGCAGTCAGGGCACGATGGTGCCGGTACCGCCTGTGGTAAGTCGCACTGTCTGCAACGCCACCCGCTGAGGTAGTGAACACCGGCACGGGTCACCGACTTCGGGCGCGGATCGGTACCGAATTGGTCCTCGCGGTGTGCACTAGCTTCCCCCATCGGCGCACACTATAAACGACCCGCGGTTCGGAAACAAACGGTCGATCTGATCATCGAAACGATCAAACCCTTATGGCTTGGGCCTGTCAGAATTTGGGATTACGACTGAAGGTTCAATTCTCTCGGCAAGACTCTTTCGCGAGAGATGACGTTCTCATCTCGCCGTCCATCCTCCGTCCATCGCCAGGATCTGACCCGTGCAGTAGCTCGAGGCGCGACTCGCCAAGAACAGCAGCGCGCCATCGAGCTCGTCGGCTTCACCGAACCGCCTCATCGGGCAGTTGTTCCGGACGAACTCTGCTGCTCGTTCGTCTTCGATCATGTCCTGGGTCGATTCGGACGGGAAGTAGCCAGGTGCGATCGCGTTGACACGGATTCCCTGATCCGCCCACTGGCAGCCGAGTTCGCGAGTCAAGTTCACGACGGCCCCTTTGGACGCCGTGTAGGAGCCGTTGGGAATCGGCCACGATGAGACCAACCCCAGTATCGAAGCGATATTGATGATGGATCCGCCATCGGATCCGATCATGACCCTGGCGACGAGCTGGGACAGTTCGAAGACGGAGGTGAGATTGAGTTCAATCACTCGACGAAAGTGGTCGAGAGGTTCGTCGATCGCGCGTCCCGCCGTACCACCTCCCGCGTTGTTGACGAGGATGTCGATGGTGCCGAAGCGCTCGACCGCCGAGGTGACCACGCGGGCCCGGTCGCCAGACTCGAGCAGGTCGGCCTGGACCGGAAATACTCCCGGGTGTCGTTCCGCCAAGTCGTCGAGTCGTTCTCGCCGACGGGCTACGGCCACGACGTTGGCACCGTTGTCGGCCAGTACCCCGGCGAATCGCTCGCCGAGACCGCTCGACGCGCCAGTGACGATCGCAGTTCGATCGCGCACCGAAAACTGTTCCATGTGCAACTCCTTGATTGCCTGGTCGTGGCGCATCGAACGATAGCCATCGAGGTTCTGGCTGAAGGCATCGCCTCCTACCCGTCACCATGAATCCGGTCGGTGCTGGTGGTAGGCGGCCGCATTGCCGGCGGGGCGGTGATGGGCTGCTCGCGCTAGACGCACTTGTGACGGCACAGCACACCCGGAAGTCCAACTCGGACGTCGAGGCCGCGCCAGGGGCCGTCGGATCAACAGCGTGCTCTACATGGCCAGCGTCACCCGGCACCGCGACCTCGACGACGCACGCGTCTACATCGACCGCAAGCTGAGCGAGGGCAAGACACGCCGCGAAGCGCGCCGAGCCCACCAGCGAAACCTGGCCAACCGGGTCATCCGGCGCATGTGGAAAGACGAATCACGACGACGAGAACGACCCGCCAACATCGCGGCTTGACAAGGGGCCGTCTGACACTCCCTGCACCGGCTGATCGAAGCCATCGACGACCTCGCGGGTGCACCGACGACCGATTGTCGTGATCGCTCGTACGTCGGGTAGACATGAAGATCCGCTCGCGGTGTTGGAGATTTTGGTAGAGGATATGCATGACTGAGGTACACATTGTCGAGGCACTTCGTACGCCGATGGGTCGTAGCGGAGGCAGTCTCAGTGAGATCCATCCGGTCGACTTGGCCGCACACTTGCTGACGGGATTGGTCGAGAGATCGAACATCGACCCGGGACGCGTCGACGACGTGATCTTCGGGTGCATCGATCAAGTTGGGGCGCAGGGCGCGAATATCGCCCGCAACAGTTGGCTCGCAGCAGGTCTCCCGGAGCACGTTCCAGCGGTGACCATCGATCGACAGTGTGGATCGTCGCAGCAGGCGGTGCACTTCGCCGCGCAGGGAATCCTGGCTGGGAGTTACGACATCGCCATCGCTGCAGGGGTCGAATCGATGAGTCGCGTACCGCTGGGGACCGCCTGGGAAGCGGGTCCCGGCCTCGGCGTCGGCTATCCGTTCGAAGCGGCAGGGTGGGTGGAACGGTTCGGTTCCAGCGAGGTCCACCAATTCCTTGCAGCCGACCTGATCGCCGACCACTGGGACCTCGACCGCGATCAGATGGCTGCATTCGCCGCCGAGAGTCACCGCCGCGCGGCGCACGCCCGTGAGGCGGGCTTCTTCGACCGAGAGATTCTTCCGGTCGGAGACGTCGATCGTGACGAGACCATCCGTCCGGACACCACCGCCGAGATCATTGCCGGGCTGCGCCCCCTGGTTGAGGGCAGCCGGATCTCGATCGGTGTCGCCAGCCAAATAGCAGACGGGGCTTCCGGTGTGGTGTTGGCATCCGCTGAAGCAGTCGATCGCCTGGGGCTCGCCTCTCTGGGCGTCATACGCGGCATGACGGCGGTCGGGAGTGATCCGAAGCTCATGTTGACCGGCCCGATCCCCGCCACCAAGAAGCTCCTCGAGCGTGCCGGTCTCGAGATCGGTCAGATCGATCTGTTCGAGGTGAACGAGGCATTTGCTTCGGTGGTGCTTGCATGGGCCGCTGAGACAGGTGCCAGCTTGGACAAGACGAACGTCAACGGCGGCGCGATTGCGCTCGGCCATGCCCTGGGATGTACCGGTACTCGGCTCTTGACGACGCTCGTCCACGAACTCCGTCGCCGCGAAGCCAGGTGGGGCCTGGAAACGGTGTGCGAAGGCGGAGGCCTCGCCAACGGAACGCTCGTCGAGCGCGTTTCCTGACGGTCACCTTCACAGCGCTGGGCTCCCAGCCCATCAAATCGGCCGCAACGAATGCGCGATCACCACGTGAGACGGCCCAGTGTTCGCCACGCACGCCCGCGGTGTCACCCTGGCGACCAGACGGCGCCGGGGGTTTCCCGCGGGTCGGCGGAACAGCCTCATGGGTTCCCCCCATCGACAGAAACGAGTACAACGACATGAACGAAGCAACGATTGCCGCCCATATCAGCATCCAACAGCTCTACTCCCGGTACTGCTTCGGCTTCGATGGCAGGGACCCAGAACTCTTCCTGAGCTGTTTCGTCCAGGACGGAGTGTTTGCCGTCGATGACCGCGAGTTCGTCGGCCACGATGCACTCCGCCCGATCGTCGGGCTCCCGGGGGATCGCCCCCGGCATCACTATCTCAACCATTGGGTCAAGGAAGTGAACGGTCACAGCGCGATCGGATCCGCCTACTTCTTGACGGTGGACCTGGCCACTGGAGAGAACTCGGGGTACGGCCACTACGACGATCAGCTCGTGCGCGGCGACGACGGTGAATGGCGATTCGCGCGCCGACACGTGCATTTTCACTGGCAGTCCGAGGCATACAAGGCGCGCACCGCGACGATCACCGAAGAGTCCTGACCGACGGGCTCAAATGCTCGACGCCCGCCCAGACCCGGTGCGTGCCCCAACTTCCGATCGCTCACGCCACACCAGCTGACGGACATCCCGACGACTGGAACCCCAGAAGTCGTCGACGTATCAGGGCTAAGACGAACCATCGTTTGCTAACGCTGCGATCATCGCAGGTCAACATGCCAAACCTTGACGAGGCCCTAGCGGGCAAGGCCAACCGCTGCCTGGTGGGCGCAAGCTTCATCTCGGCGACCAGGCCGCACCGTGTTGATCGAGACGGGCTCATGATCTTGACAAGACTCCAGCGGGCCTGTTAAACAAATCGCCGTTCGGGATTCCGCCAGCCAAGAGATGTGTGTCTTGGCGAGGCATGGGCCTCGACACGACGGGGCACGGGTGTGTTCCGCGTACTACGACCGCTGCGAGGGGCATCGAGCAGCACAGGGGAGATAGTTATGCGATCATCGCACAGGAAATTCGCCGGCTTGCTCTTGGCCACGTCACTGGTCGTCGCCGCCTGCGGTTCTGACGACGACGACTCGGGATCGACATCGGCGCCAGACGCGACCGTCGAGCAGGATGAATCACCGGACGCCACTGACGCTCCGGATGACGCTCCGGATGCCACGACCGCACCCGAACCGACGCTCCCACCGACCCCCCCGGGGAGCGAGTGCGGCGTGCTCGTTGCCGCCGTTGCCGAAGACTTCGACGTGCTCGACCCGCAGATTGCTGCCGGCGAGACGCCGGCAACGTGGCTCTCGCTCATCTACGAAACCATCGTGGGCGTCGATCAGTTTGCAAACCCCACGGCGGGGCTCGCGACGGACTGGACCATCTCTGACGACGGCCTCACGTACACGTTCAACCTCCGCGATGGCGTGTTGTTCTCCAATGGTGAACCGTTCGACTCGTCGATCGTGAAGTGGAACCTCGAGCGGATCATCAATCCGGACACAGCGGCCTCCTCGCAGTCGCTGCTCTCGGTGATCGACTCCATCGATACGCCCGACCCCCTCACCTTGGTGCTCAACCTGTCGGAGCCGAACGCTCCGCTCATCAGCGCTCTGTCACAGCAAGGGCGTGCCGGGATGATGCACCCCGACGCAGTCGATGACACCAACACGCTGGTCACCCACATCGGAACCGGTCCATTCACCTACGTTTCGTATGCAGCGGGAGACCGGCTCGTACTCGACGCGAATCCGAACTATTGGGATGGTGCTCCGTTGTTGGAGGGCATCGAAGTACGACTGATTCCCGACGGAACCTCACGGTTGAACGCGTTGGACGTCGGCGACATCGATTTTGGTTGGGCAGTGCCGGCCGAGGATGCAACCACCCTCGCCGAGAACGGCAACTTCGTGCTCCAGGAGAATGTCCAGAACCGTGGCAACTTCTTCTCGATCAACATCAACACGCCACCGTTCGACAATCCCAAGCTCCGTGAAGCGATGAACCTTGCGGTTTCTCGCTCGGATATCGTGGCAGCTGGATGGAACGGCTTCGCCGTCGAGACGTCGCAGCCGTACAACGAGAACTCGTTCTGGTACATGGACAAGGAGCTGAGGAAGGACGCCGACCTCGAGGCCGCTCGGGCGATCGTTCAAGAGAACGGTTTCGAAGGCACACCGGTCACGATCGTTCAGTGGGAGGCACTGGGTTCCGACAATGAGGCCCAGATCGTTGCTTCGGCATGGAACGACATCGGATTGGATGCGACCATCGAGAAGGTGGGCGGCGCGGATCTGATCTCGCGGTCCGAGGAGCTCGACTTCGACGTCATCTACCTGTACATCTCGTTGATCACCGATCCGACGAGGGCGTACAACTACCTCCTCGAGTCAACCGCAACCCGAAACGGGATCAGCGGTGGTGTCCAGTCAGAGGAAATGGACGCATTCCTCTCAGCCGCAACGCAGAGTAGCGACCCCGACGAGCGCAAGGATCTGTACAGCCAGGTCCTGGATCTCAACTACGACCTGGAAGCGATGTTCTACACGGTCCGACCGATCCAGTTCGTCGGTATCGGTACCGACGTGACTGGGTTCCAGATGGGCGTGTACAACGTGAAGTACGTGGGTGAAGGCAGCATCACGAATACCTGCGTGCCAGCCGACGGCTGATCAACACGACAGCGTTTGAGTAGAAGTCCCACCGCAGGCCAGAAGTGGCCTGCGGTGGGACTTGCTCGTTTTCGACCCGTGGCGTTGTTCTTGCTGAGAGGGACCCGATGAGTGTTCCAGGTGCCATGCGTCTTGGGGGTAGGTTGATGGTGGTCCACCTGGGGCCGGTCCCAGTTGAGTCGATCCGCCAGTCCTCGATGATCACTCGGGCTTCAAGCAGCGAGTCGAACTGCCATAGGCTCAACAGTTCATCTCGGAATGTGTTGTTGAACGACTCGACCCAGGGGTTCTGCCAGGGTGAGCCGGGATCGATGAACACGCTGTCGCAGTCGTTGAACCGGTACCAGTCAGCGACGGCGTGAGCGATGAACTCGGGACCATTGAGTTGATTCCGCCGTTCCTAACAGGATGCGGAAAATCGCGGGATGAGGGCTGATCGCGGTCCGGGCTCGTTGATGGCTGCCGCGACCGGGCCGTCCCGTGACCGGCGTGGCGCCGACTTGGGCGCATGCATGATCGACGTCGACGGCGGAATCGAGGACCGGGCCGACCTCGCCAATGATCTGCGCAAGGTTGAGTCGACCGACCCGCGGCAACGACTCGAGTAGATGTGCCCTGGGGTGCGCGTCGGCTGCATTGCCGATCTCGGTGTCGAGCCCTTTGATGGTCGCCAGTGTGTGGCGGAGCACGCTGGCCTGAGCCGACACCATCGACGCGACGGCCCCGGTCACCATCGACAGCAAAGTCGAGGCGGTACAAGTTCCACGTCATCACAGGTGTCGTTCGCGCCATGTTCTGGACGGCGGGACGCACAGTGTGCTCGAGCAGCTGCAGACAATCCGTCACAGTCATGAGCTTCCCGCTGTTCTGGCCGCGCACGCCCGCCGGATTAAAGCTCACGAAGACATCGTTCAAGTGGGGTGACCTCACATAGGTCAGGTACACAATGCCGCCCCCGCCACCTTGCACTCCCGCTCGTACTACCTGTCGACAAACTGTGACAGCGCCGCGGGAGAAAGTCCTCGTCTGCCAAGAGGTCACGTTCAGTCGGGCTGGAGCCGGGAACGACAGCTTGATGCTGTCTACGCCTACGACGAGCGAAGAAAAGAAAAGCTGGCCAGTTATCGCTGTCACATCAAGCCCAGAATTCAGGATATATGGGCCAATATCAGGGGGTGCCACGTCTATAAATCCTCTGTGTTACTTAAACTAAGGCTGCTAAATTCTGCATTGAACACCGCTTTGCTCGCAGGGGCCTACTAGCCGGATGCGCGAGTGTCGGCCGACGTCCCCTAAGCCGTAGACATGTTTTTCAACAGTTTAAGGGTGGGGGCCTCGGTCCACGTGGACGTCAGGGCAAGCTCACTTCAAAGAGCGTGGCGGAGAAAAGCATGAACCAAATGACAAAAAAGAACCTTTGACAAAGTTCCTTCTTGTTGATATGTTTGCCCTAAGAGGTAATAAAAGCTTCACCCTTACAAGGAAGATGTCAATCGCTCGGCGACCAGCCGCCAACCGACGAGACCAGCCAGCGTGAACGCGCTCGCGACGATGATGAACGCAGTCGCGGTGCCGTCGTCGAAGACGTAGTGGCGGAGGTTCATGCCGGCCAAGATCGTGACCAGCCAGATGCCGAGCCCACGGCCGACGCCGGTCGGGTTTTGCCAGGCGCGGGTCGCGAGCCAGCCGATCGCGAGAGCGATCAGAAACGGCGCTGCGATTTCTAGCACCCCCGCGATGCTGCTGCCCGAGTTGTGCTCCTCACGACCAATCGCGACAAACACGACGATGACCGCGACATCGGCGAGCGCGGAGAACGCGAGGCGTTTCACGCAGGGGAGAAGCCGCCGAGACCGCCCTTGAAGAAGAGCAGCGGGCCACCCTCACCAGCGGCGAGCGACTGCACGCGGCCGAGCACGAAGTAGTGGTCTCCCATCTCGGTGACGCTCTCCGCCTCGCAATCGATCCACGCGAGTGAACCGTCGATCACCGGGGACCCGAGCGGACTCGCGTGCCAGGCCAGATTCGAGAAGCGCTCATCCTCATTGCCTGACTTCGCGAACGTCCAACACACGTCGCCCTGCGTGTCGCCGAGCACGTTCACGCAGAACCGACCCGACGCTGACATCGCCGCCCACGACGACGAATTCGTGGTCGGCAAGAACCCGACCATCGGCGGATCAAGCGACACCGAGGTGAACGACCCGATCGTCAAGCCAACCGGTGTGTCGCCGTCCATGCCGGTCACCACCGTTACCCCAGTCGGGAAATGCCCAAGGACGGTGCGGAACTCTTTCGGATCGATCTCGCTCACGGCCTCGACACTAGGCGCACACCCGAGCAGCCGTATGGTTCGCCCTGTGGCCGGCACGAAGACCGAACTGCGCTCCCACTACCGGCGACTCCGACGCGCAATTGACGACCAATCCAACCGGTCAAACGCCATCTGTCGTCTCCTCGAGGCGCACGCGCCCGATGCCGGCACCGTCATGGTCTACGACGCCGTCAACGGTGAAGTCGACCTCCACCGCTTCGCCGAGCACTGCCGAAGCCTCGGCCTCGCCGTCGTCGTTCCCGAGGAGGAGCCTGACCCGGGAGCTGTCGACCTCGTCATCGTTCCCGGGGTGGCGTTCACCGCATCCGGGCATCGACTCGGCCAAGGAGGCGGCTGGTACGACCGGTTCCTGCCCGGTCTGCGCCCTGGCGTGCAACGCATCGGCGTGTGTTTCCGTGAATGCCTCGTTGACGAGATCCCAACGGAAGCCCACGACATCACCATGGACTTGGTCATCACCGACCACGCAGGTTTGTAAACGCCCGGCCACGGTGGCAGACTCTCCGGCGATGAGCTCCACCACCACGGCCGCTGCCCTCGGGCTCGTAGTACTCATCCGGTAGCGCGCCGGTCCAACGACCCTGCGCGCGCACCGACCTCCCAACCGGGAGGTCGTTTCCTTTTTCGCCCTCCCATCAGGAGACACCCAATGAGCAACACCAACAAAATCACCGGGGCCCAAGCCCTCATCCGAGCCCTCGAACACGAACAAGTCGACACCGTGTTCGGCCTCCCCGGCGGCTGCATCCTGCCCGCCTACGACCCGCTGCTCGAATCGTCCATCCGCCACGTCCTCGTGCGCCACGAACAAGGCGCCGGCCACATGGCTGAGGGCTACGCCCACGTCACCGGACGCCCCGGCGTCGCCATGGTCACCTCCGGGCCCGCCGCCACCAACTTGGTCACCCCGCTCATGGACGCCTACATGGACTCCATCCCCATGGTCGGCATCACCGGACAGGTCGGCACCGCCGCCATTGGCTCCGACGCCTTCCAAGAATGCGACACCGTCGGCATCACCCGCAGCTGCACCAAGCACAACGAACTCGTCATGACCGCCGACGACCTCCCCCTCGCCGTCCGGCAGGCCTTCCACATCG
>Ga0222715_10003662_pt1 | contig 13622 bp, 11 predicted proteins | sample C33_9DmetaG_FD_165056 | JGI IMG/M metagenome (GOLD analysis project Ga0222715, IMG submission 165056) | Estuarine water microbial communities from San Francisco Bay, California, United States - C33_9D | ecosystem: Environmental > Aquatic > Marine > Unclassified | place: USA: California...
ATATTCCTTTGACTGACGTGGACATCATCAAATCTGCGCAACCTGACGTAGATGTCTTTATTTACAACGCTGATCATGGATTTAACTGCGATGTTAGGGCAAGCTATGATGAAAAAAGCGCCGTAACCGCGAAGGCTCGCAGTTTAGAGTTTTTTTCGACACATTTGGTCTAAATCTGTGATCTGCTTTAACATAAGTTGGTTCTAATGTGACCTGCTAAATCGCGACCGATGGGTGTGCTTCTGTAATAAAAAGAGCCTTCGCCTCGTGCTATACTAAACGATTTAATTTCAAAGGTTGAGACTCGTCCGGTGCGACTGTTTGGGTTGCAATGTTTTGTTCCTCAAACCAATTAACTGGGATTCGGTCGCGACGAGAATAATTATGAATATTTCCGCAGCAAGTAATCATCCTCGGTACGAAGGACGTATTACGCTCATTTTACTGGCGTCGATAATTGGTATTGCTTATGGCATTTGGTACGCATACAGCGTGTTTCTGGTGGCATTTTTAGATGATTTCGGATGGAGTCGGAGTTCACTAGCAGGCGCTTTCTCTTTGTTTGCAATAGTGCACGGTTGTATGAATCCCTTGGTAGGTTTTTTGTGTGACCGGATCCGGCCAGCGCTAATTATGGCCCTTGGCAGTCTCACGTTAGCGTTTGCGCTCTACTCTAATAGTATTATTACGGAGGTTTGGCATTTATATATTACATTTGGCTTGTTCACGTCAGTGTCTGTCTCTCTCTGTGGATGGACGCCTTCCGTTGTCATCGTACAAAAACGATTTCAGCACCGACTCGGCCTAGCGCTCGGGATTGTGAGCTCGGGTATTGGGGTGGGAATGCTAGTCATTGTCCCGTTATGTCAATTTCTCATTGATTCGTTTGGTTGGCGGATTGCATTTCAGATTTTTGCGCTGATAAGTATCTTCGTGATATTGCCCTCTGCCTTGTTTCTACTGAAAAACTCAAACCCGCTTTCGGACAAAGAAATCTCTGTTCCAGTAAGTAATATGCCCAACCGTGTGCAAAATGGTCCTGGTATTGTTTTTGCTGATGCGATAAAGAGTCGACAATTTTGGTATATGGCTAGCGCATTCTTTTTTGGTGGCGTATGTTCCCAGACGTTGCACGTGCATCAGGTTGCATACTTAGTAGATCACGGCATTGCGGCGTTGACAGCCTCAGGAATAGTCGGGCTTGTTGGTATCGCTAGCATTTTTGGTAAAACTGGTGGTGGCTGGATGTCAGATTACATAGAACGAGAACTGGTTTATGTTAGTGGCATCGGCATTATGGTATTAAGCGTTTTGGTGTTACTCATGGTGGGCAGTGGCGGTAGCCTCACTGGCGCCTATATTTATGCTATTTTATTGGGAGTGGGGTACTCCGCCACAGCTGCATTAATGCCGGCGATGATGTCTGATCGCTTCGAAGGTGATAATTTTGGGTCAATTTTGGGGACGGCACTATTTGGGAGCGCCTTAGGAGCAGCATTTGGTCCATGGATGGGAGGCTATCTTTTTGACGTATTTGAGAGTTATACAATTCCTTTTTCTATCGCGGCAACGTGCGGAGTTATTGCCGCTGTTTCAGGTTGGAATGCTAGAAAGTTACGTATACTTAATAACTAACACAGATTGTTTTTACAGAATTGATTTTAGTAATTTGAGTAACTATGCAGTTACTATATAGTTAATTTAGTAATTTTGAAGGAGAAAAATTGTGCAATTGGATTCGTCGATGTCAGCCGTAATTACAGGAGGAGCTTCAGGACTTGGCGCTGCTACCGCACGATTGCTTGCGAGTAAGGGAGTAAAAGTGGCTCTTTTCGATCTTAATGTAGAACAAGGAGAAGCTTTGGCTCAAGAGCTGGGGGGCGTATTTTGTAAGGTTGACGTGACTTCTCAAGAGGATTGCGAATCGGGCTTTGCTAAGGCTAGAGAAATGATTGGTCAAGAACGAATTCTAGTTAATTGCGCTGGTACAGGAAATGCCGTGAAGACGGCAGGCAGGGACAAACAGACCGGAGCAATTAAGACTTTTCCGATGGATAAGTTTGAGCTTATTGTACAAATCAACCTCCTTGGGACCTTTCGCTGTATTGCTTTATCTGCTGCGGGCATGATGACCCTAGATTCATGCGACGAGTTTGGGGAACGCGGGGTGATAGTCAATACTGCAAGTGTCGCCGCGCAAGATGGACAAATGGGTCAAGCGTCTTACTCGGCCTCTAAAGCGGGTGTCGTCGGGATGACTTTGCCCATCGCGAGAGATCTGATGAGTGAAGGTATACGCGTAAATACTATTATGCCGGGTATTTTCGATACTCCATTACTTCAGGCCGCACCTGACAACGTTAAGCAAGCTCTAGCAGCTTCTGTTCCATTCCCGAAGCGTCTTGGTGTACCTCCCGAGTTTGCCCATCTTGCTGTCACTATGGTTGAGAATTCTTATTTTAACGGAGAAAGCGTCCGACTTGATGGCGCTATTCGAATGGCGCCACGGTAACGAGAGTTGATCGGTTCATTATTATCCGATCATACTGTATCCGCCACTGACGCTTAGTACTTGGCCAGTAACGTGACCGGCAGCTTCAGATGCGAGGAATAGAACTGCATTTGCCACATCCTTGGGTCGGCCTATTTTTTTTAAAGGCAAAGAGTTAGCGATTTTTTCGAGTTGCTCCATGGTGAACATTGAGTCCATATCGGACCACATGCTGTTTCCCCCGACAGCATGGGATTCAGCGGGAATGGTGACTCCAGGGCAAACGACGTTACAGCGTATGCCGTGCCGACCGTTCTCTTTTGCTATGGTTTTCATGAAACTGTTTACGCCAGCTTTCATACCCCCATACACAGCTTCCTTAGGTTCGCCTTGTCGGCTCGCATCGGAACTGATGGAGATAATTGAACCATGATTCTGACTTGCCATAATTGATAGTGCGGAGTAGGTGCAATTGAGCACACCCATGAAATTTATTTCAATTATTTTCCTCCAAAATTCGGGGTTAGTTTGCGTAAAATATTTTAGCTCGTCATATCCAACGTTATTTACAAGTACATCTACGGTCCCATAGTGAGCTACAACTTCGCTGAACATTTTGTCAACATTTTTGCCATTAGTTACGTCACATTCAACAACAGTCACCGACTCTGCGCCTAGCTCTATCGCTTCCGAGGCTACTATTTCAGCTTGACTGACGTCTATATCTGCTAGCGTGATTTTGGCTTTCTCCTCCGCGAACCCTAGGACGATAGAACGACCAATGTTAGAGGCTCCTCCAGTGATAACTACAGATTTTTTTTCTAACTGCAATTCCATTTATCTATGCTTCCCCACTTCTCAAAACTGTGCCAGTTCGCGCGCCGCTATCTTTTCCATGGGCATAAAGAATATCGCCATTGACGACCGTATACTCGATACCTCGCGACGGCACTACGAGTCTTCTGCCGCCCCCAGGTAGATCGTATCTCATTTCTCCAGTCTTATCAGATCCTACAGTTGTCAGATCAAATATCGCAAAGTCTGCGGCGAGTCCTTCGGCGATCCGACCTCGTTGTGTTATTCCAAATAGATTGGCGGGCTCGGTAGTGATTCTTTGTATTGCTCGCTCCAATGTCATGACTTCTTTTTCTCGTACCCAATGGCCGAGCAAGTATGTACAGTATCCTGCGTCACAAAGTGCGTCGACATGGGCCCCACCGTCAGATAAGCCAATCATGATACGAGGATCGGTGATGAGGTCAGGTATGAGCGCTTCATTCGAGTTGAATAGTTCGTAGTTAAATTGCATGGCAAGTTCATCTCTTATCGTCAGGTCAAGAAACATGTCTACTGGATCTTCCCCTTCCTTCGCCGCGATTTCGGCAATATTCATCCCGATTAGGTGCTCAAGAGACTTATTTTGTACTTCTAGAACAGTCATAACTTCCCAACGTGAAGAAAATATTAGTGGCCTTTTTAAGGCCTCCTTAAATGCTGTTCTAAAATTATCCGACTGTAAAATCTTTTTTTGTTCGGCGACATCACGGTTGAGCACTGGATTCCAACATTCCATGTTGGCAAAAATAAATGGTGTTCTGAGGTCTATCTGAATAATGAATGGACGACAGGTGGATTGGGGGATACCACCTCTCGCTATTAGGTCTGATACTTCAGTAAGTGTGTTTTGTGTCGCATGCTCATCATCGTCGCGATTAAGTAGTGCTAGCCAAGTGACGGGCCGTCCACTTGCTCTCAGCAGAAGATCCAATAGCTCTCGCTCTGAAGCTGACACTCTCGAAACATCATTTGTGAGAGCGACTTCTATTGTCCCTCGGTTTAACTCTTTTAGAACTTCGCAGTATGCTAAGAGTTCTTTATTGTCTGCCAATCGACAAGCCAACGGTCGTCCTTGATACCCGACATGTTGACCAGCATTTGTTGTTGTAAAGCCAAAAGCACCTGCTAGCATGGAATCCTTCAACAGGTTTGCAATTGTCTGTGTTTCTGCCTCAGTAGCTGCACGTTCCATCGACTCGTCGCCTAAGACATAGTGTCGAAACGGAGTGAGGGCACAAGAAAACCCTAGATTAAGGGCGGAGCCTCTGTTTTCGGCAGCACTCATATATTCTGGGAATGTTTCCCAGTCCCATGTAACCCCTTTTTTGAGCACCTCAAATGGGATCGCCTCAACGTTGACTAAGTCCCACGATGCAACCTCTCTATCTTTTGGACGGCACGGAGCTAGACCTACCCCACAGTTTCCCATCATCACTGATGTTACTCCGTGCCAAGATGAGGGTGAAGTCAGATCGTCCCAGCATATTTGTGCATCATAATGAGTATGCGGATCAACAAAACCAGGTGCCACGATCAGATCGGTTGCATCGATTGAACTTTGTGTCCTACCAGAGATTTTCCCGATCTCTACTATAATCCCGTCTTTTACTGCAATATCAGCGTTAGTTTTCGACGCGCCCGTTCCGTCTACGACTGTTCCTCCGCGTATCACTAAATCATACATCACTATCACCCCCTATTAATGCAGATGCACATAATTACTCACATTTTTAACGCGTTTGAATCTCTTTGTCACGATTTTTAAGAGTTTTGTCGCCTCGTAACAAAGCTACTGGGAAGTTAGTAAATGCTCGTACTCTTTGTCAGTTAGAAGCTCTAAGAATGCGACTAGCGCAGCTATTTTATCTCTCGATAAAGGCTGCCCTTTCTGAAGCAACTCGAAGGCTATATTTTCTGTCACTTCTGGCACACCATATAACTCCCCGGTTTCAGGATTAATTTTCGCTATTTCTCTATCAACTATGTGTTGGTTATAGAAATGTATTGCCGTCTCGAGCTTACGAAAGACACCGTTATGCATATACGGGGCAGTCACTGCCACATTTCGAAGCGAAGGCGTTTTAAATTTTCCCAAGCCTTCTTCGCGTTTTACATTCACATTATTAGCAAGTCCTTCATCAGGAATACTCGTAACGCCCGCATTCGGCACACCAATATTGTGAAAAAGATGATCAGAGAAGATCTGATTTTTATCGTTTGTATGAGTACTCAAATGATGACAACTCATACAGTTTGTGACATCGGAGAAAAATAAACTACGACCTCTTTCCTCTAAAGGAGTTAGCGTGTACTCACCCACGAGAGACCGATCATATTTTGAGTTGAATTTCAGAAACTGTTTTCCTTTCTGAAATTGCGCAAGAGCTTCCAAAACTACTTTGAATTGTGTGTCTGTATCGGAGGTCTCGGGATCAATTGCTTGCTCGGCAAGATACTTCGAGAAAGTATAATTTTCTTTAAGGCGGTTAATTACTTCTACTTCGCTTTGCATCGCCATTTCTGTCGGGCTAAGCAACGTGCTCCTGATTTGTTGCTGCGCAGAGAACGCTCGGCCATCATAGAAAAAGCCACCTACGTGCACTCCTGTTTTATTTGTATAAAATGTAGGAGATAACGCCGTATAAGAGATGGAGGGAGAATTTCTAGTTCCTTTCGAGATATCATCAGAGCCTACTGAAACTTTGCCCTGTTTTGGGTCAGAGAACGCGACGGCCGGCGAGTGGCACGTGGCGCAGGACTGGTTTTTATATTTTGATAGGTTGACGTTAAAAAACAGATCTTGACCAAGCTCTTCTAGGCTAATTTCTGGGTTTGCAGATGCTTGGCAGCACGCCACAAGGAAAAGTGTCATGAATGCATTTTGAAATCGCTTCGGAATAAATGTAAATTCCAATTTTTAGTCGCACCTTAATTTTAATAGATATCGAAAGGTTGCCACGCAAAGCTTGGATCAGCAAATAGTATTTTTTAAACAAACATAGCGAGACTTAAACTAATGACTAATTTATCATCTCAGCCCCTTTCAGGTATACGAGTGATTGATCTTACTAGCGTGATGTTCGGTCCCTATGCCACGCAGTATCTGGGTGATTTCGGGGCGGAAGTTATTAAAGTAGAGAGTCCGGACGGCGATGTGGTTAGGAAGGTTGGCCCTTCCTCGAATTCTGGTATGGGCGCTGCGTTTTTGGGTTGCAACAGGAATAAAAAAAGTATTGTCATCGATTTAAAATGCGAAGCGGGTATTGAGGCACTATGGAAGTTGATAGAGAGCGCTGATCTCTTTCTACACAATATAAGACCACAGAAGATTGAAAAACTTGGTCTTTCTTCTCGCGAAGTAATGAAGAGAAAACCGGATATTGTTTACGCTGCATTGCATGGTTATTTAGAAGAAGGACCCTACAGCGGAAGGCCTGCGTATGATGATGTAATACAAGGTGAATGTGGACTTGCCGGTGCGTTTACGCTAAGAGACGGTATCCCTTCGCTAGTACCTTCCATTATAGCCGACAAAAGTGCCGGTTTAGTGGCGCTTTCTGGAATTTTGGCTGCCCTCTTTCAACGATTCCGACATGGGGAAGGTGTCTACATGGAAGTAGGTATGTTTGAAAGTATGTCTGCCTACACTTTGCTTGAGCATCAATATGGGAGTATTTTCTCTCCCCCCAAGGGTTCTGCTGGCTATGACCGAGTTATTTCTAGTCAGAGGAAACCTTTTCAAACTAAAGATGGATACATTTGCATGCTGGCCTATACTGACAAACAGTGGCACGCATTTTGGGAACTTAGCGGAGATTCTAGTATGCGGAGCAATCCTCAATATCATTCTATGGCGGAACGACTAAAGAATATCGACAAACTATATGCTAACGTCGCGAACAAATTAGTAGAAAAAACTTCTGACGAATGGCTCCAAATATTGAAATCGGCCGAGATCCCGTGCGGTCCGGTGAATACTTTCGACGATCTACGAAAGGACACCCACATGGATGAGATCGGATTTTTTCGCCCCTATAAACATCCTACGGAGGGTGACATAGAGTTAGTAGATCCGGGACTCAGATTCAATGGTGAGTCACTACCGGTCAGGCACCATCCACCAAAATTAGGCGAGCAAAGTTATGAAATACTCAGCGCACTAGGAATCAGTGATGAGAAGATAAAAGCGGCTACGGGTCAGTCATAAATTTTCTGCCCAGACTTTATTTTTGCCCGATGATCCTTGATATCAGGCGAAAAGTCAGTTCGCTCTGAAAGTTTTTCATAATGATTGAGTGATCTAGGAAACCTGTCTTCTATTGCTTTACTAGATAGTAACTGTTCACCCAACTCGGTAATAGATTCGATCCATTGATGCTCGCTCTGGAGCAATAAGAGTTCGCAGCAAAAGCATATATCGGCAAGAGTAAGCGCGTCACCACAAAGAAAATCATTATTGGTAAGCGCAATCTCAATTCCTGACAGCCAGTTGGTTAATGCGCTCTCGGTGTCACAATAGACCTTCTCGCTCAAATTATCATCCATAAGAGCCAGGAGGTATATTTGAGACTCTCTAGCAAATAGTAGAGTAGTATCCAAAAAGCCATCAATTCGCGACGCACTATATGGATCATGTCCGTACAGTCCGCTGTTACTTTTGTCCAGTCGTGCGACGGCACGCATTATACTATTCGATTCGAACACTCCGATTTTGCCATCAGGACTGAATGCTGCCGGCACTGTGCCGTAGGGATGGGCACTTAAAAACGCTTCAGTTTTATAGAGTTCGCCTTGATAGCCGGCTTTAGCTTTTTGAATATATTCTTTTTGATCTTTAAGGTCGTCTTTACTCATCGGATGAGCATCAAAGTCCCATAGCCAATTTTTAAGTTCCTTGGGTTTTGCTCCTCTAACCTCGATCGGAATATTACATATTCGTGCAGTTATCGTCGATTTAAAGATACGTGGATTTGGTTGATAAGAAAATATTCTCAGCTTTGTGTTGGTCATATTTAAGTTCCATTTTTTTGGATAAAGGCATGAGTAACCGGATCTTGAGGATGAATCGAACATGAAAATACGTTAGATTAAAAAGTAGTTTTATTTCAGAGCATAACTGTGGCTGAATTTTCTATCAAATCGAAGAGGGATAAGAGATGACTGCGAGCGGACCTTTAGTCGGATATAAAGTTATAGAATTGGCAGGAATTGGGCCAAATCCCATGTGCGCGATGATGCTAGCCGATATGGGCGCTGAGGTTATCCATGTGGACCGTGTCACTGACTCGGGCTTGGGTATCAATGTAGATCCAAAATATATGTTACTAAACCGAGGAAGACGCTCCATAGCGGTTGATTTAAAACAGCCCGAAGGCGTGGAGCTGGTGTTACGCTTAGTTTCCGGTGCCGATGCTTTGATTGAAGGATTTCGGCCTGGTGTAACGGAACGACTTGGCTTAGGACCCGAGGATTGCCTCGCGCGGAATGAAAAATTGGTTTATGGGCGCGTCACTGGTTGGGGTCAGCATGGATTATTGGCGAAGGCCGCTGGTCATGACATAAATTATATTTCGCTTACTGGTGCTGCGTATGCCATTGGTAGAGATGACCAACCACCTGCCCCTCCGCTTAACTTAGTAGGAGATTTCGGCGGTGGTGGAATGTTACTCGCTTTGGGAGTTGTTGCTGCACTTTTAGAAGCCCAAAAATCAGGCAAGGGTCAAGTCGTAGATGCCGCAATGACTGATGGCGCGTCGGTACTAATGACTGCACTTTATGGCATGCACGGTGCTGGAGCTTGGACAGATGATAGGCAGAGTAATTTTTTAGACGGAGGGGCTCACTTCTATAACGCTTACGAGACTAAAGACGCGAAGTTCATTTCTATTGCTTCCATTGAATCTAAATTTTATGCAGAGTTTTTGGAAAGAACGGGCTACGATGACCCGAAACATGAGGCGCACCAGGATAAAGGTCAGTGGGCGGAAAATAGAGTACTTATGGCTGATCTCATCAAAACGAAAACAAGAGATGAATGGTGCGATGTTCTAGAGGGCACGGATGTATGTTTTGCCCCAATACTTTCGATGTCTGAAGCGCCGTCACATCCGCACAATGTGTCGAGAGAGACGTTCGTTGAAGAGAATGGGGTTACCCAGCCTGCACCAGCACCTCGGTTTAGTAGGACGCCTTCCCAAATACAAAGCCCGCCATCAGTGCCGGGTAGTGATACAGCCAACGTATTAAATGATTGGGGTTTCAGTGGAGCTGAAATAGATAGCTTAGTGAAAAGTAGAACAGTTACTTAGCCTTTTGACTGCCCAGATTGATCGATGAATCGCTCTAAGGCGTCGATACTGATCGGTCCGTCCATGTAAGCCTGTATCGACTGTCCTCTATCGAAAAGCATATATGTAGGGGTCCCGGTAAATGGCGCTCCTGTTAGTTCTTTGTACTTATTTGAAAAGTTCTCACTCTCGGCCAAAACGCTCGGGAATGTATGATTCTTTATTCGCGCATATTGTTCTACTTTCGTTCTTTGATTTAGACCATCGAGTGAAACTCCGAGTACTCGTAGCCTGGATTTTTTATTACTTTGGTGGAAAGCTGAAATTTTATCGTACTGTTTAGCGCATTCGCCACAGTAGGTTGTCCAAACCATGACCAATGTCCACATGGTTTTACTAAGTTGATTACTTAGACTGGTGGCATTCCCTTCTAGGGTTTTAAGATTCAGATCTTGAGCTGTCGAAGCCATCGAAAAGAACATGCAGACGCATAGTAAAGCTGTAAGTAAATATTTCTGCGTCATTTTATTCTTGGTTCGAGACGTACTTTTAGACCGTGCCGGGGCTTCAGTGTAACAGCGGCCTCGACCTCTATTTGCTGGTCAGTTATAGGAATGACTTTGAATTTCTGCAGCAACTGCGCCAGTATTAATTGGATCTCCAACATCGCCATACCCGCTCCGATACAAGTTCGTGGTCCGGCACCGAAAGGTAAGTAAGAATAAGAATGACGAGATTTTATCTGTTCCGGACTAAAACGTCCTGGATCAAATTTTTCTGGTTCCGGCCACGAATTTGGATCCCGATGGAGAACGTAGGGAGTGATAGCAATATAACTATTTTTTGGGATACGATATCCACCTAAGATCGCTTCGTCTAGACTACGCCGAGAGACGCCCCAGACTGCAGGATACAGCCGCAGAGATTCTTGAACTACTTGCTTGAGATAGCTTAGTTCAGCTAAGTCAGAGCTAGTCGCAGGCGCACCGTTAAGCTTGTTCTCGAGTTCTTCACATAACCGTTCTTCTATTTCGGGATGTTGAGATAATAAATAAAAAGTCCATGTCAGGCTGACGGCCGATGTTTCATGTCCCGCCAACATAAGAGTAACAACTTCGTCTCTTATCTGTTCCGCAGTCAGAGAGGCTTTAGAATCATCGTCTTTCGCAGCAAGCAATCTTCCGACGATATTTTCTTGGCAGGCACCGGGGAGTTGGTGTTCTTCGATTAGCGTGTAGACGATTTCATCAAGACGACGATTAGCGCGGAGGAATCTCTTATTACTGGGGCTCGGAATCCACGGAAATAATCTAAGAAGCGCGCTCAAACGCATTGGATGTATATTCAGCAGATCTAATATATCAATCATTTCATCACTCACGTGATCAATATTAGTGCCGAAAAGAGTTCGGCTCACTACCTGGAAAGTGATTTTGCTCATATCACGGTCTAACCAGATCACATCGTGCCTAGATTGTTTTGACCAATTATCAGCCAAAGCTGAAGTGGTTTTGTTAATAACGTTGTCAAATGAATTGACGGATCTACTGGAAAAAACAGGCTGCATTATTCGCCTTTGCCGTGCCCAGTCATCTCCATCACTCGTGACTAATCCATTACCGAATACGGCAGAAATAACTTTGAAATCGATAGTATTTTTGGAGTATTGAGGCCAAGCACTAGTTAAGATGCTTTTGACACACTCAGGATTATTTATGGCGTAAACAGTAAATGCACCTTTGAACCTTGCAATCTCACCATATTTTTTGAATAGGTCGAGTAGGTAAGCGGGAGGACTCGCCCGCAATGCTGTTCCAATATTTGTCCATTGAGGTCCTGGCGGAAGCGGCGAACTATCTAAATTTTTTACCATGAGATTGCCCTTGAAGAGATTGCTTTTTCCGCTAAGACTTCAGATTTATCGTCATCGGACAGTATGCCCGATGACGATTTCGGCTTTACCCTATCTTATTTCTTAAAGTGGGGCATCACGTCTTTGGCGAAAAGTTCCATACTGTTTCTGATTAGATGAGGCGCTAGACCTGACATCGCCATTCCCATGACTAAATGAGTCATCCGGCCCCGACCTTGGTAGTCCGCAATCATGTCCCTCACATCAGATGGAGTACCTACGATTGAGTCTTCACCAAAAAAATCAAAATGTTGGGTACGGATAATTTCTTCAACAGATTTGATATCGTCGAGTCCTTGATCGTCCCCCGGGCTATCGTTTGCCTCGGCAAACCATTTGGAGTAGCACGTATTGGTGTAATGCAAGGCTTTCGCGCAGTTCTCCCAAGCTTCATCTCTCGACTTAGCCACATGTACCCAACGCAATTGGGCTACCGAAAAATCAGAGGGATTTCTTCCCGCGGCCTCTAGACACTCGTCATAATATTTGACCGACTCTACAGGTGCTGTACATTGAAAATGCATTCCCATTTTAGCAGCTCTTTCGATGGCTTTTGGTGCGATCGCGCCGATCCATATAGGAGGGTGAGGACGCTGCACTGCAGGTGGCACAATTTGAATTTCTTTCAGATGATTGTATTTTCCCTCGTAGGTTACAAGTTCGTCACTGAGCAGCCGTTGTAGGATTTCGACACCTTCTTTTAGCCTTCGCCCCCGAGAAGAGCTGGGTATTCCTTGGTCGTCAAACTCTTTAGGTCGGTAACCTAATCCAACCCCAAGGTCCACCCTACCATCTGACATTAGATCGACAGTCGCCACATCTTCGGCAAGTCTTACTGGGTTGTGCAGCGGCAGGAGTACGAGAAAGGTTCCGATTCGTATGCGTCGAGTCCGTTGCGAGATAGCTCCGGCAATGCTCATCAGCGATGGCGAATATCCATCATCAACAAAATGATGTTCTGTAAGCCAGGCATCGTCATATCCCATTGCTTCTGAATCAGAGATCAGATCTAGATGCGATCTATATAAATCGTTCCAAGGAACTTTCGCAAACTCAGGGTTGCGAAAAGGCCATAAAAGTCCAAAGCGTAAGTTCATTCTGTATTCTCCCCAAGAATAAGGTTTTCGTTAGAGGGCAGCTATAAAGTCACCAAGACTTTGATAGAGGCCGAACAAATCAATTTACATCATCTCACATAATTTGGGCAAGATTTTCTGGTATTGGATTTTGATATAGCGGATGAACTTCGGATATAGTGAGGTCTGATACATAAGTTGTTTAACTTTTTAACCGAGCGAGGGTTCTTGCGTGGAATTTAGTAATAAGGCCAATGAGGACCACGCGATTGCCGATAAATTAGAGGCACTGTGGATGCCTTTCACTCATAATCGACTTTTCAAGCAAAAGCCTCGTCTGATAGAAAAAGCCTCAGGAATGTATTATGAGACCTCCGATGGACGTAAGGTATTGGATGGAATTTCCGGGCTATGGTGCTCAAATGTTGGGCATAACCACCCGAAAATCTCCCAAGCAGTAAAAAGCCAGCTAGACGTTCTAGACTTTTCCCCGCCATTTCAAGTAGGCCACGGATTGGGGTTCGAGCTGGCAAATGAACTGATAAAAATTGCGCCGGCGTCTCTCGATCATGTTTTCTTTACTAATTCAGGTTCGGAGGCGTGCGATACGGCTATGAAAATAGCTTTAGCCTATCATCAAGGGCGCGGTGAAGAGAGTCGGTATCGTTTCATTGGGCGAGAAAAAGGATATCACGGAGTAGGGTTTGGAGGCATCTCAGTAGGAGGGATAGAGGCTAACCGAAAACTTTACAAAAAGGTATTACTACCCGATACAAAACATATTTGTCATACACATAATTTGTCTGAAATGGCCTTTTCAAAAGGTCAGCCTAGATGGGGGGCACATTTAGCTGACGATCTGGAAGAGTTGTTGAAAGGGAATGCAGCATCGGAGGTTGCAGGTGTTATTGTTGAACCGATGCAAGGCTCTGCAGGAGTTATCGTACCGCCTGATGGTTACCTTCAAAAGATAAGAGGGATATGTGACCAGCATAACGTTTTACTGATATTTGACGAGG
>Ga0222715_10003665_pt1 | contig 13608 bp, 12 predicted proteins | sample C33_9DmetaG_FD_165056 | JGI IMG/M metagenome (GOLD analysis project Ga0222715, IMG submission 165056) | Estuarine water microbial communities from San Francisco Bay, California, United States - C33_9D | ecosystem: Environmental > Aquatic > Marine > Unclassified | place: USA: California...
ATCGCCGTCGAGCGCGCCACGGCGGGCGGCGCGCTCCTCGTTTGGTCTGACGCCGCCCGCGCGTTTTCTAGAAAAGATCGCGCCTGGTTCGCCGCCCTCGCGCGTAAACTCGACGCATCCACGTCTTCGTCGATGGCGTGAGCCCACGTCGACGTCACGCAATCCATCTCTTTCTAGCGCCCTTTTGCGTTGTAAACCAGTCATGCCAAGCGCGCGTAGCGTCACCAAATACAATTTGTAACGCTCGTTTTCAACGCTGTCTTGTCGTTACTCGCACGAGAGTTGCCCGTCGCGACGGCTGCACTTTTACGCGCACGACCGAGTCGAGGGTGGACATAGGAGCATAAATCGCGCGTCGTCGTCGTGCATCATCGTTGTCGTCGTCGCGAGTCGTCGCGAGTCGTCGTCGCGAGTCGTCGTATAGACGCGAATTTCTTGTGTGGGGGGTTACACTTTCGAGGCGCGCGCGGGAGGTTGAGCGTTGGAGGTTGAACGCGAACGCGTCGACATGGAGGCGGATTACGGCATCGTAGACGGATTCGACGAACCACCGCATGATTACATTCGGTCATTACTGTCGAGAGATATCATTGAACGTAAGCTGGCCAAGGTTTTCTTTAACGGCGACTTGAGACGCGTCGAACGCGAGTACGAGGCGCTCACCGAAGAGGATTTGGAAAAGTTTTTCATTCAAGAGTTTGGTGGAGGGACGTATCGTGCCGCACGACCGTACTCGTTTGTACTTTATGGCGCTTCAGGATACACCGGGTCGCTGTGCTTGGAGTACATTTTAAAAAATGTCAAGGATCTCGGCGGTCGCGTGACGTTTGCGCTCGCGGGGAGAAACGAAGGCAAGTTGCGCGAACGATGGAAGGAAGTCACGAGCAGATACCCGACAGATTACGAGCCTGGTTTTATCACGTGTGATTTGAAAGATCCAGTGGCGATTCGAGCTATGGTGATTGAGACGCGCGTCATGGTGAACATCGCGGGTCCATTCATGCTCACGCCCGCGGATATGTTGGTACGTGCGTCGCAGGCGCCTCGAAACGAACGCGCGTCTCGATACATTGTAAACTATGTTCATCATCGATGACGACACTGACTGACCGACGAATTATTGTACATGTATACAGTGTGAAGCATGCATTGAGTACGACACCGATTACATCGACGTGAACGGTGAAGTACCGTTTACGAAGAAGCTCATCAAGTATCACGAATGGGCAAAGAAGAATGGCGTCCTCGTGGTTCCGAATGCCGCCGGCGCTGGTGGTATCCCCGATGTCGGATGCTATTACACCGCACGTGAACTGAGAAACACGCATGGTGAAATACCTATTGATAAGATGCACATGTATCTCTACGGAAGTACAGGTGGCGCGCCATCCGGAGGCACGCTCGCGACGCGGGCGGCGATGAACGCCGCCATGAAGGATGTAGCGGGTATCATGTCTAATCCTTTCGCCCTCGGTGGTTCCATTCAAGGTGGTCGTCGACCTGAGGATGCCGATCGTAACTTGAGTCAAGTAGAGTTCGATCCGGAGTACGATGCGTGGAAAGCTCCGTTTACGTATGCATTTTATGAGACGCGTTTGATTCGCCGCTCAAATTGGCTTTTACGCGACCTCGGGGAGAAGCCATACGGGCGTAAATTAAACTACCTCGAACATCTCATCATGCCCACCGAAAAATCTGCGAAAGATTTACAGCAATCAAACACGAGCTCGAAAGCCGAAGAAGAGAAATTGCGCAAGGAGGGGCGTTTGTTCAAGAAGGGTGAAGGTCTCGATGAGCAGGCGCGTGATGCCATTTGGTCCGAGTACTGGTTCGACGCGGTGTCTGAATCCGGAGAAAAGATTCGCACTCGACTCACCGGTAAAGATGGTTACGATGAAACCGCGCACATGTCTATTGAGCTCGCTTTATTATGCGCCGAGTATCGCGAGAAGCTTCCATTCAAAGGCGGAGTACTCACTCCAGGCGTCGCCGGCGGCGACCAGTACATCGAATCCTTGCACGCCACCGGTCTTCGATTTGAAGTCATGCCCGAAGACGCCAAGGTTGACTTTTCCCGTCTCTTGGCGTCGCAACCGGCGTAAAATAATCGTCACTCGCGTACCTTTTAATGGAAGAGCATGCATATATTTTTCATACGACATCCGCGACGTCAGTGCGCGCCTCACCGAATGCGCGCCGCCATCAAATCTCTTGACTCTCGCCCTTTGTGGTGTTCATCGAAAGCCCCGAAACGACGCACGAAGAGATTGCAAAAAATCATGTCTAGCGCGCGTCCAACGACGCTCGTCACGTTCGACGTCGACGGGACGCTGATTCGCGCGTCAGGCGCCGATGCGAATAAGTTTCACAAAGACGCTTTCGCGCACGGATTTCGACACGTCTACGGCATTGAGACGACTATCGACGTCATTAGCCATCACGGATCGACGGACCAGCTCGTCACCGAATCGGTGTTGAAATTCCATGGTTACGACGATGGGGAAATTTGGTCAAAGATGCCCGAGCACGTGCGCGCGATGAGCGAATACGCCGTTAACTGCGACGCAGATGCCGCTCATGGGCTTGAACTCCTTCCTGGTGTGCTCGATTTATTGCAAAAATTAAAATCTAGAGATGATGTTGTCGTGTGTTTAGTGACGGGTAATTTAGAGCCCATTGGTTGGGCGAAAATGGAACGCTTGGAAATCGCAGAATACTTCACGCCGCCGCGTTTCGGAGGCTTTGGGTCGGATCACACCGACCGCGGCGAGCTGGTGAGGATTGCCGCTGAGCGATGCATGGTGAATTTCCCAAATGCCGACCTTGGTGACCGGCGTTTCCATTTCGGGGACACACCTAATGATGTCAAGGCGGCTGAAGTCGCAGGCGCGACAGCCATTGGTTTGTTGACGGGCATTTTCAGCCGACGCGAACTCGCCGAATCATCTAGGCTTGAATCGCCTATTATTTTTGATGATCTCTCGCGCACCGATGACGTGCTCAAGGCGATTGGGTTAGCGGCGTAAAAATGTATTCATATATAGTGTGCTGGTGTATTGTACAAAATGAAATTTTTCACGCCGGCGACGCAAAGAGAGAAACTAGGACGACGACTGTCGTTGATAATGTCCACGCATACGCGCGTAAAACACCGCTACTGACAGTACTTGAACGTACCATAGTCCACGTCATCGTACTGATATCAAACTCCCACACGTCGTTCAATCCATTTCCCCCGAAGATTAAAAACGTCGACCCGCTTTCGCCATCCGGCGTCGTCATCGTGCCTCCGTTCCTCTTGGGCGGCACGACCCCATCGCTCGCTTCGACTCGCGACCACGACTCTGCGGTGCGATCAAACTTCCACAACTCATCAAAATCCCCATATCCTGGTGAGTACCCACCAAACACGTATAAATTCCCACCGAGCGCGCACGCCGTCGCCCCCGTACGTCCCCACGGCGCGTCGGTCCCGCTCCCGTCGTGCAAACGCGTCCAATTCCCATACTCCCCACTCGTGGCATCTTTCACGATATCCAACTCCCATAGATCCGCCAACGCATTACCATCATATAATCCACCAAACACCACCAATCTTTTATACGTCGCACCCGTGGTAAACATCGCGCTCGCCGCTCCGCTCCTCCGCTCGGGGTCGACGCCGAATCGATTCGGGTCTCGCGACGTCGCGCTCGGCGTCACGCTCGTCTGTGCCTCAACCCCGAGCGGTGCGTTCACAACACCACCAACACACATCATCATCACCACCATCGTCATCCACGCTCGCATCGTCGTCATCAATCAATCAATCAATCAATCAATCACACGCACGCTTTCGCGGTGACACCCACACCACCCGACGAACGCCCAGCAGCGCCAGCGCGCCGACGCAGGCGCACGAGCTTTAATACCACCACCACCGTCGTCGTCCTCCTCGTGCTACGTCGTCACTCGCGCGCTACGACGTCCACCCACCGCGCGCGCGCCAACGTGACGCCCGACGCACGCCCGTTCGCGTTCCCCTCTGCGCCCGCGGCCCGCTGGTGCGCGATGGCCGGGCCCCCGTACGTAGTGCGCGCGAAACACATCCGTGTACGTGCGCGCGATACGACTAGGACACACACACGATGATGATGTACCCCTGGGTACAATCGTCGTATACGACTATGTAAACCACCCATCGTCGTACGTTTTATTATGTGTCTCATATGGGCCCACATGGGCCCACATGACCGACCGACCACTCGACCGCCAGGCTGGTGTGCGCTCTTTTTGTTTTGACTGTCATTCGGGAGATTATTAATCCTCATCCAACCTCCAGTCGCGCCCCTGATCGCGTGCGTTGCCGTCGTCAGTGACTGACGCGCACGCGTGTGTATATATATATATACGTGCGATGCATCACGCGGCGATCGCGACGACGGTGACGACGACGACGGCGGTGGCGGTGCGCCCGGCGCGTCGTGGATGCGCTGGAGGCGCGGCGACGGCGCGAGCGAACAGGGCGGTGACCGCCGGTCGGCGGTGCGCGACGGCGATGGCGCGCGGTGCATCGGGCGTGGTGCGCGCGGGTGGGGATGATGGCGAGAAATCGCGCATTGGCTTGTGCGGGTTGGCGGTGATGGGGCAGAATCTCGCGCTGAACATCGCGGAGAAAGGCTTTGCGATCTCGGTGTATAACCGTTCGAGCGACAAGACGGATGTCGCGGTGGCGCGCGCGGGGAAGGAAGGTTTGGGGGAGAAATTGCGAGGGTACCATGAGATGAAGGATTTTGTGGCGTCTTTGGCGAAACCGCGGTGCGTGATCATCTTGGTCAAGGCGGGCGCGCCCGTGGATGCCACGATTGCCGGGTTGTGCCAGTTTCTCGAACCAGGCGATTGCATCATCGACGGTGGGAATGAGTGGTATGAAAATACCGAACGACGCGCAAAAGAGGTTGAAGAACGTGGTATTTTGTACCTCGGTATGGGTGTGAGCGGTGGTGAGGAAGGTGCGCGCAATGGACCGTCGATGATGCCGGGAGGATCAAAGGAGGCGTACGACATCATCGCGGATATTTTGAAACCGGTGTCGGCGCAAACTGATTCGGGGGCGTGCGTGACGTACGTCGGCCCGGGAGGTGCTGGTAACTTTGTCAAAATGGTGCACAACGGTATTGAATACGGTGACATGCAGTTGATCTCTGAAGCGTATGACGTGTTGAAAACCGTGGGCGGTTTGACCAACGACGAGCTCGCCGCCGCCTTCACCGAATGGAACCAAGCCGAATTGGAGTCGTACTTGATCGAAATCTCTTCGATCATTCTCGCGAAGAAGGATGATCAATCGGGCAAAGAAGGCGACTTTTTAGTGGACAAGATTCTTGACAAAACTGGCATGAAGGGTACGGGGAAGTGGACCGTGCAGCAAGCCGCCGAGCTGTCCATCGCCGCGCCGACGATTGCGAGCTCGCTCGACTCCCGATGCTTGTCTGGTTTGAAGGATGAGCGCGTCGCCGCCGAAAAGTTTTACAGCAAACTTGGATTATCTCCGGCTGGAGGTAAAAGCAAGGTTGACAAGCAACAACTCATCAACGACGTGCGTTACGCATTGTACGCGTCCAAGGTGACGTCGTACGCGCAAGGCATGAACTTGATTCGCGCCAAGAGCAACGAACAAGGATGGAACTTGAACCTTGGTGAAATGGCACGCATCTGGAAGGGTGGTTGCATCATTCGCGCCGGCTTCTTGGATCGCATCAAGGGTGCGTACGACAAGGACGCCAACTTGCCCTCCTTGCTCGTCGACGAGGCGTTTGCCAAGGAAATGATCGAACGTGAAGCCGCTTGGCGTCGCGTCGTGACGGCGGCCATCAACTCAGGCGTTTCTGTGCCGTCAATGTCGGGTTCGCTCGCGTACTTTGACACCTACCGCCGTGGTCGCTCGCCGGCCAACTTGGTTCAAGCCCAGCGCGATTTCTTTGGCTCTCACACGTACGAACGTACCGACATGGAAGGCTGGTACCACACGCTTTGGTCTGACATGAACAGTGCTGACAGCATCACGACGTCCGGATACAAGGCTTAAACGTCGTCGCTTCATGATTCAGCGCCACAATTTTCTCAACATCCAAAATACAACGCCGCGCACGCGCCACAATTTTTCCGCATATATATAAAATGGTACTCTTTGTAGTACGCACAAACACACCGCATGCTCGCTTTAGGTTGTAACGAAGCAATTTTGTACGCTAAAACTCTATATGTCTATTATATTCAATCTAGGAAGCTATATGCGCGTCAAAATACGGCGGCAATGCGCTCGTCGAGCGCGCCTCTTGGACGCTTGGCGCCGGCGCGCTTGGCTCCGCGTTCCGGTGCGTTGTGAGTGGATGGATACGTTGGCATTTCACTAGGGGGTTTTGGCGGTGGAATTTCTCGAAAGTAAGCATGTTCAAGCGCCTCTTTTGCCGTCGCGCGCTTCTCTGGGTCAAAAGTCAGTAACATGTTGAGCAAGTCCACGCCTGTCAACGAAAGCTTGGGGAAGTTGACCTCGAGAAAGTTGTATGGTTGTTCGGGAAGCTTGAACGATTTCGCCACTGGAAGCGCGTTCCAACCGGGCCAAATGTGCTCATTCGGCGTACCTAAGAGCGCACAAATCATCTGCACTTGTTCGATTTCCGTCGATCCAGGAAAGAGCGGCGCGTGCTTGAGAAACTCGGCGAAAATGCATCCAACCGCCCACATATCAATCGCCGTTGTATAGGTCTCGCACCCGAACAAGAGCTCAGGCGCGCGATACCAAAGCGTAACAACTTTCGGAGTGTAACTCGCCTTATTTAAAGGATCATAAGCACGGGCAAGACCGAAATCGCACAACTTTAACTCCCCGCGTTGATTCAACAACAAGTTGCTCAACTTCAAGTCGCGATGAAAAATAAACCTTTCGTGTAAATACTCCACCGCCTTGAGCGTTTGCATCATCAGCGATTTCACCTCTGACGTCGTAAACGTCGTTTTGACGTTATCAATCAATCTCGCCAAGTCATGCTCGCAATACTCAAACGCTAAGAACACGTTATTCAACGCATCGCCCTGAATCACTTTAATCAACCTCACCACATTCGGATGCGTAATGCGCTGTAATATCCGAATCTCTCGCAATGACGTCAACGGCATACCATCTCTCTCACGATCCATGCGTATCTTCTTCAACGCCACGATGTCTCCAGTAGTTTTCTCGCGCGCCTTGTACACCACACCGTACGTCCCTTCACCGATGCGTCCGAGTTTTTCATAGTTGCTCAACCCAGCGCCGCTCGTTGTCTCGCCGCTCGTCGATGGTTTTGACGCGCGTTCATCGGCGCTCGGTACCGCGTCTTTCATCAACACCGCCGTGAGGCGCGTATCCTCTCTCACGCGCTACTCAATGCCGGTCGGTTACGAAATGTCAGTCAGTCAGAGGGGACATAAAGTGCTCTCTCGCCACACACCGCGCCGCAGCGCGTGAATTCCGAGTGTCCGCCCGCCCGCCCGCACAGGTTTGACGTGACGTTTACGCAAATCTATCGGTATCACGCGCGCGGGCGCGTCTTGCGTAGTTGGGATCGATCCAGAAGAGCGCGACGTGTGAACGCATAAGATGGGACGGTTGGGTACAACGCACGCGCGCGCCGCGTCGACGTCGGCGCCTGATGGCGGTGACGACGATTGCGGGCGAAGCAAACGGCGCATGCGACGGTTCGATGCGCACGACGCCGTCGTAGGCGTCATCGGTGTCGTCATCGGTGGAATGGCGGGCTTTTGCATTGGTAGAGCGCGGCGACGGCGCGAGTCGGGCTCGGATGACGACGCCGCGGCGAACGATGCGAGCGATGCAAAGAAAGATAGCACAGACATAGATATAGTGCGTAAGGCGCTCAGAGATGCAGAACACAATGCGCGAGTCGCAGACGCGCGGCGCGAATACGCCGAGCGCGAGCTCGCTCTCTCGCGCTCTGCGACCGCCGCCGCGGCTCCGTCTCGCGTCGTGGAGTCCGCTCCCACGACGCCGCAGAAAAAACGCGCTCGTCCAAATAACTGGGAGCACGTCGAACTTCCTCTCACCACGTGGGCACATAAACCTCGTTTGGTGGTAAACGAGCCGTCCTCCCTTGCGGTGTTTGCGAGAGCCGGCCAAACCGTTTGGCGGTCCCGAGCGCGCCAAACCAACATCGACGACGTGCACACGGACAACGACGACGACGACGTCGCCGTTCCAATCATTCGTCGATACATGTCCCGATCGGTGCCTCCATCGCCATCGAAAACGCCGCTAGAATAGTTGTATTGTTGTATTAAAACGAGCCGCGAGCCAAATGACTGAAAAAATGTCCTTTCAATTCACCGTCAATAATGCCGTGACGCGTCACACCGCGCCGATCCGTCGCCGTGTATCGCAGTGCGCGACGACGCCGTGCGTGACGACGACCGAGACGTGAGACGTTCTCTCTCGCACGCGCATTCGCCGTCGCATTCGTCGTCGTCGTCGTCGTCGTGCGAGAGCGGTACACCTTGGAGGACGTCAACCGTCGGGTCGTTCCCCTCGCGCGAAAACCATGGTGGCGGTGTTCGTTTTCGGCGCCGCCGCGTTCGGTACGGTGGTGATTAGAGTGAAGAACAATGGTAAATCTAAACGATCTAACTCGTCGTCGATGTTCGATGACGAGGCGCGAGACGCGGCGTCGAAGGCTCGCGTGGATGGGATCAAGGATGTGTTGAAGGCGATGGAGCAAAAGGCGCGAGACGCGGAGACGAAACTTGATGCGGTGATTCAAGAAAAGAATACGATTGAACGAATGTTAGAGGACATGGAACGCATGCGAGCGAACATGGTTGTTGAGAACAGAGAATTGCGAGATTCGGTGACTGTGTTGAAGAGTGACTTGAATGCAAAGTGCGCGAGACACGAACTCGTGGTGCGCAAGTGGCGGGACGAGTTGGTGACGTATCGGGAAAAGAGTCCACAGGATTTCTTAGCCGAAGTCATTGGGTTGGTGAGTGATATGGATAACGAAGTGACGATTGAGGTTATTGAACCCGAGCAAAAGCCTAATGCGGTGAAGCATGAAGAAGTTCGATTGGAGGAGTGCGAGTGGGAACACAATCCACGCTTGGCGGTGAATGAACCGACGCGCTTGTTGATGCTCGCAAACAGCGGTAGATCTGTTGGCGCGGCGCGTACCGACAGATTTAACAAAGTTTTATCTACAACGTCTAAACGCGTGGCTTCTCCGCAACGCGCGACGACGCCGACGCGCATGGCGCTCGGGAAGCTCACGAACACTGGCGTACAACGCGCCAATGCCGCCGTGCACAAGGCGCATCAGCTCATCGACGCTAAGCGCGCCGCCATGCACACGCCCCCGCCCACATCGGCGAAGGCTGATCGCTCGATTGAATTTGGCGAGTGTCTGCTCTTCGAAAAGAGCGTATCAACACCAAATATGGCGCAAAAAATCTCAGCATCGTCCCGCGCTGGCGTGATTGCTGAAACCGCCTTTTCCGTCGAAGACGTCATTCGCCCCTTCAGTGCGCACGACGAGGGCGTACCGATGATGTCCCCGTCTCGGGCTGTCGCGTTACGCCGCTAAATTATCAGGAGGTTCGTTTCTTAAAATGTAATGTGTTATCTCAATTAAACGGACAAATCGATTTGCTACAAAGGTTGTGGGTGTGATGCGTTTGGGTTGCGCTCTTTACGCCTCCATCGCATCTTCGTCGTCATCAGCTTTCGCCCTTTTCTCTGCACTTCCTTGAGCGTCTTCATCGGCTTCGCGCTTCTTCGGTTCGCTCATCTCCTTTTCAATGAGAGAGATCAACGTTTCCACGCGACGACCGAGTTCCTTCGGCGTTCTACTTTTGATGAACCAGTCAAAGCGAAATTGCCAGTGTTGACGAATTTGGGCCTTGAGCTCGTCCCAGTTCCCAAAGCCAACCTCTGGAATGGAGCACAGCAAGAAACGATCTTCCTCTTCAGTGAAAGATTTGAACTTGTTCGGACCATACGTCAACTTCAATTCGCGCCACGGGTTCTTGTACATGGCGATCTTTTCGCGCACCGCCTTGAGCATATCCGCTTGACGCTGAATCTTTTGCTCACCCTTTTCAATGTTTCCAATGATGCGCTCGTGATCGGCAACCTCCTCGTATCGCTTCCAGAACATCGCGCTATAATCCTTGACTTCCTTGAGCGTTTTACCTTCAACATCGCCGGCAATCTTTTCAATGTCGTCGCGACCATGCTTTTCACAAGCGCGGCAAAACGCTTGGAAATCACGGCGGGTCCACTCCGTGAAACCTTGCGAGAGCAACGTATCCATCTCAGCCTTCTCTTCATCCGTGATGGCAGGGGGTGCGTTAGCGTCGTCCTCGGTAGGGACTGCAGTTGGAACCGCTTCCAAGGCGGCATCTTCTTGCTGCTTGGACTTGTTCCAATCATACGTCTTGCGTCGGACATCCTTGTCGTAGATTTCTTGAATTCGTGGCTGGTTGTAGAATTGGAAGTCTTGCATTTGCTGCAACTTGGCGATCTTCGGACCCGTCTTGGCAGGACGTGCGGCTTGAGACATGGCGTTGCGATAGTACTCAGTCTCGTTGTAATTCTTCTTACGCTCACGCTTCGGCGGATCGATCCAGTTGCTACTGATGATGGACTTCATGTCGATGCCCTCAGGAAGCACCATATCCTTCTTGTCATCCTCATCTTCAAACTCGTAGAGCGATTGTTCAGCACCCATAGAGAACTGAATCGCCTTTTCAGTGAAACCTTGCATCTTGCTATTGAGTGCCTTGGTTTCTTCTTCACCGCGAGCCATGATTGCGTCGACATCTTCGTCGGTAATAGTCGACGTTGAAGAGTCGAAAATCTTCTCCGCCCCAAATCGAACCATGGCCAAGAGTTCATCCTTGCCGAGGTTCTTCTTATTTTCTTGCAAACGTCCTTGCTGAATGACTAAGGCATCGAGAGCGAGCTTCTTGTAAGCTTTCTCAATAACCTTTTCTTCAACAGAACCATCGGTGCAAAAGCGGAAGACTTGCACCTCCTTCTTTTGACCGATCCGGTGAGCGCGATCCATCGCTTGAAGATCCATTTGAGGGTTCCAATCGCTGTCATAAATGATGACAGTATCCGCAGTTGCAAGATTGATGCCTAAACCACCAGCGCGCGTCGAAAGCAAGAAGCAAAACTTCTCAGAACCTTCCTTGTTGAACGCGTCAATGTGGTCTTCACGAACATCGCCATCCGTACTCCCATCGATGCGGCAGTACTGGTAGTTTCTATACATCAAGTAATCTTCCAAGATGTCGAGTAAACGAGTCATTTGAGAAAAGATAAGCACACGACTGCCACGCTTCTGTAAGCGCGGAAGAAGCTTGTCCAAAAGTGCGAGCTTACCAGAGCTCTCGATGAGATGATCGCCGGTGATGTACGGCGGACCTGGCTCAGCGCCCTGGAACAAGTATGGGTGGTTGCAGCACTTACGAAGTTGCATCACGATGTTCAACAAACGGGATCGATCAGCACCACTGTTCACAATGTCGATGTCTTTTTGTAAGATGCGCTTGTAAAACGTCTTCTGCATTTCAGTCATACCAATCTTGAGAATCGTTTCCTTTTTTGGTGGAAGAGACGTTTCTACTTCAGTCTTGAGACGACGCAACAAGAAGGGCCGCAAGACTTTGTGGAGCTGAGAAACAACGGCTTCGGATCCACCTTCACCATCTTCGACGTTTGAAAACCACTCGTCGAACTGACCAGCGTTACCAAACACTTCGGGAAGTAAAAAGTTGAGCAATGCCCAAAGTTCGTGAAGGTTGTTTTGAAGTGGTGTACCAGTAATCAACATGCGGTTATTAGCCTTGAGCATTCTGAGTACAATGGAAAGACGCGAATTTTCATTCTTCAAACGATGCGCTTCATCGATGATGATGTAACGCCAGTGGAACTTCTTCAACGCATTCTTTTCCTTGATGACCATTTCGTACGACGTGACGCACACGTCAAAGCCACCCGGAACCAAATACTTTGCCTTTTGCGCTTCGCGTTCCTCGCCGTTACCGTGGAATTTGAACGTGCGAATGACAGGACACCAACGCTTGAATTCGTTCATCCAGTTACCAAGCGTGGATTTAGGGACAACCACCATGTGCGGTCCAGTGATACCGCGGTGCTCGTGTAAGTAACCGAGCAAAGAAATTGTTTGAAGCGTCTTCCCGAGACCCATTTCATCCGCCAAGATACCGTTAATACCGCTATCAAACAACTTGATCATCCAGTTCAAACCAGCGATCTGATATTCGCGCATCTTACCAAACTTAATGCACGTCGGTTGCGACGTCAAACGCACGGCTTGGTGCTCCTCCGCTTGTTCCACGAGCTCGGCGTCCTCCGCCTCTTCTGCCAAGCCCTTGTTCCGTCCTCGTTTCCCCTTGTTCGCCGCCGCTTGCGCTTGTTTCGTGCCAGACAAAAAGTGCGCAAAAACCTCAGTTTGAGCAAGCAAAAACTTCCACTTCCCAGCCTTGTTTTCATGAGCAATCTTTGCATTTTGCTCCACGCGAACGCGCTCGAGCTCCGCCGTTTGCGCGCGCTTCAACTCTCGCAACCGCTCTCGTTCGGCTTTCGCCACGTCAGCTCCACCAGGGGATTGTAACTCCTACGCACGACACGCAAAAAATCCTCGTCAGTCATCGAATCAATCATCATGTCAACATCGTCGCCGACGAAGACAACCGTCGCGCCCGCCGTCTCGTAGTTTAAACCTCGGTCAAGATAGATCACCGCCATCACGTCCAAGATCTCGCTTCGAGAGACGCCACCGTCGCCGTCATCATCGACCAAACGCGCACAAACGCGTAGAATCAAGTCACATCATATATCTCACCTCGGCTTCGCTGTCGTAATCGCTATCATCATTCGCTGTTCCGTCGTCATCCTGATCGTCGGCGTCTTCAAACGCGATTTCGTCCTCGGGATCGATGTGTTCGTCCACGACGACGTCGCCGTCTTTAGCGTCCGCCGGGGGCATGATGCGTGCGAGTGCGCGTGCGTGTGTGATTTACACAACACACTCAAACGCGCGGTGCGGAACGCTGCGAGCCGCGCGGCGCGGGCGCGAGTGACGCACGGGGTCACGAGGTGGCGTGGTTTGAAATTTTTTTTTCAGTTGTCAAGTCGAGCGCGGACCGAGTCGATGTCGTTGTCGTCGCGTCGTCACGACGCTATGCGTGGCGATGATGATATTGAAGGCTAATGCTATGGATAACAGTATTACAAATGTGGATGTTCGCGATGATGGCAGCGTGCGTCGCGGTTGGAATGGTGGAGGCTCGCGCCGCCAAACAAAAATGCGACGCGCGCCTTACGTCTTGAGTTTAGTTTTCTTGACTCGATCGGCTAATTTGGCCGGATCGTTGCGCTTGGTTGTGGAAAATCGACCGACACCTTCGAGGAGGTGGGCGTCGGATTTTACCACCTGCACGACGTCTTCATCTTCGAGGGCATGACGAAGACCGACGCGTTGACCCATGTGTTTCGGGGACGTGCCCCAGACGATGGCGTATTTCAACTGCTTGGGGAGCTCGGCGTGG
>Ga0222715_10003667_pt1 | contig 13601 bp, 21 predicted proteins | sample C33_9DmetaG_FD_165056 | JGI IMG/M metagenome (GOLD analysis project Ga0222715, IMG submission 165056) | Estuarine water microbial communities from San Francisco Bay, California, United States - C33_9D | ecosystem: Environmental > Aquatic > Marine > Unclassified | place: USA: California...
GTGATGAGGCAAGACATGGTTGCGAAAGCAGAGGGATACTGTTGCCACAAACTGTGCGAAAGGGTAAAGCACTAAAATATCGTAATAATAGTCGTAACTCGTTGAAACAGAGCGAGTTACGGCGAAGCGCCCCCCGCACCGTCGTAACTCGTTGATAATGAACGAGTTACACATCTAACAGAAACCTAACAGATCACGCTTGTCAAGTAAAAAGTGATAAAAAAAAGATTAAAAAATAATTTAAAAAAGCTTGTGTGCATTCGCAATTCTGTTACAATACCGCCATGCAGAAAATACTAAACTCAGGAAATAGCAAGACAGCAAAGGGAGAAAAAAAGGGATGGAAAACATTTGGCATTCACCTTGCGCCGTCAAAAGTAAGCGGCTTCAACGTGTGCAAGTGGGCAAGTAAAGGATGCGCAATGGCATGTTTGAACACTGCTGGACGGGGAGCAATGAAAAATGTCCAAGAGGCTCGAATAAAGAAAACAATTCGAGTGTTTAAAGATCGCAAGAACTTTATGGCTCAATTATCCGATGAAATAACAAAAGCTGTTAAGTCTGCGACAAGAAAAAAAATGAAGGCTTGCTTTCGTCTCAATCTAACAAGTGACTTGCCGTGGGAAAATATGAAACATTTTGACGGTTTAAATGTGTTTGATAAGTTTAAAGATCAAATCTTTTACGACTATACCAAATCAGTTGACAGAATGACTCAATTTCTTAATGGAGAATTGCCTAACAACTATTCTCTAACACTCTCACGGAGCGAAGAAAGTTCTGACCTTGAAATGGTTTCAGTTCTTAAAAGCGGCGGAAATATCGCGGCAGTGTTTCGCGGCTCACTTCCTAAGACATGGAACGGTTTCGAGGTAATAGACGGCGACGACAGCGACTTACGCTTCCTTGACAAAAAAGGCGTAGTGGTTGGACTGATAGAAAAAGGACTAGCCAAGAAGGATGCGAGCGGCTTTGTAATCGAGCCTTGCGCCTAATCTAACAAGTCTAATGGATATATATTCAATCATGGCTTGCATCTTTTTATCTATGCTAATTGTTCTTAGCGAACATGTTAGACAATAGCATTTTTTAAAAAATCTTTTCTGTGGCGCTTCCCCGTCTCCTGTTAGAACACAGGGGGCGGGGTTTTCTGGTTTAACACTCTAACAAAAAAATAGTCATAACTCGTTGATACTCAATGAGTTACGGCGAAGCGCCCCCCTCTTGGGCGTAACTCGTTGATACTAAGTGACTTACAACATCAGCACAACAACACATTTCTTTTCTTTATATTCGGTGCAATGGTTATTTGTCCTTTTTTGGTTTGAAGTTGGAACGAAATATCTATCTGTATATGTGTATTTCGCATGAGGTTGCCATCTGAGCCGCTTGAATGTATTTGGGGTAGACTATTTGATCTTTTAACATGCAACCTGTCACAACGCATATTAAAGCAAATCTACAAACACAAAAAACCCACCCTTCGGTTAAGAGGGCAGGTTGTATTTGATGGTTTGTGTGTTCCCCTCTCCCGAAAAACCAATAACGAGAGAGGGGGGTTAATTAACCAACTAACAAATTATTGATCAAGGTCTACCCAATGTCCGTCACTGTCCTCAAACCACACCCAACCAAGCTCAGTTAGGGCATCAAGCACACGTGGTCGGCTAGGATATTCTGGGCTGAATGAGTTTTGAATCTGTGTAACATTAAGCGGACAAAGCCCCTGTTGTTGTTTGTTCATAACGTATCTGTTTACACGATTAACAAAGTCATCATTCTCTTGTTTATCTTCTGCGATAATCTCATTGCCATCTTCATCGCATACAGCACTCTTGATCTCGGTATCGAAATAGTCGATGATCTTATACTTTGAAACACGGCACTTCTGGGATGAGCAATCTTTTGGGACACTCACTACATCGGCGGGATTGATTTTGACGATTAGCACACGACCATTGGAGAATGACTTGGCATAGTTAAGTGATCCAACGTGCAGACCAAAGGAGCAACTATGATCTCTATCGTCATCCACATCGCGCCTCAGAACTTCGATAGTATCGCCCACATTGTTTTCGATTCTACCAGTATCATCTACGACACCTTGAAGGACTTTAGTGTTTAAATTGCCATGACATGAGTAGCCATTACGATTAACACCCTTGTAAGCAATGAAGAAACCATCCTCTGTGATAGGAAGCTCTTTGTAGCTCAAAAAGTCATAGAGTTCTCTAACAGAATTGGCAGATGGATTCTCTTGTAGTTTTTTCCAAAAATTAACAAAGAGTTTTACTGGTAGTCCTTGTTGCGCGATTGAACGAACCTTATCAGCTAATGCCGTGGGTAATCGTTCCCCTCCAAACGTTACATTGTCTGGATTGATTGTGAATCCATGCTCTGAGAACTCGCCAGTTTTCTTATTAAGAATTTCTACGATGGCTTTCTCTTGCTCGGATTCGGGCAAATCAAACGCCGCGATCACTCGATGATATTCGGGTGCTGTCTTGTCCACCTTTACAGGCTTGTTGTCGTGAAAGATCACGATACCTTTGTCGTTAATAATATAATTTAGCATTGTTGTTGTTGTTGTTGGTTTGTTGTTCGTTGAGATTTTAATCTAAAAATAGATGTTTGTCAAACTAAGTTTAGGATTTTCTTCATGTCTGATTTTGATAGGTTTGTTTGCTGTGCGTTGCAGTATCTCATATCGGCATTGAATTGCGTCAATATCTTGCCTCTTAGAGAACCTTCTGATCGAATACTTTTAAGCAAATCGACAATTCTCTGGGATTTATCGGGGTGCTTCTTTACAATATCCTTTGTTCTGTCGGAAACCCAACTCATCTTCTGAATGTTGCTTGAATAAACTGCTTGTTGATTTTTTTCTTGCTTTTCGTCTTGAATGGTAGTTTTGCGGATAGAGATAGGACTGTTGACGGCGATTCCAATATCCTTCAAGTCTTTTAAGAGACCTTTCGCCCCGACATAAAAAGGAGATGCGTTCCAAGAATAACGGCTTTTCTCTGGATTAAGAATGAAACCTATTAATACCTCAATATCTTTTCCTGTTTTAGCTAGTTGGGCATTTTGCCTCTTGGCTTGCGCTTCATCCTTAGCCTCAGATAAATTATAGTATTCACGAAGGTGATTGTGAAACTCTAATGCACTCATTGTTTTCCAGTTTTCACCGTTGTAATAAATAACGGCGCGAGTTCTATCTTGCTTCTTGGATATTTTGAGTTTGCGAGCATCTATCAAGTGAAATGAATCTTTAGTGTCTAAAGCCAATATGTCTTCGCGTCCTGTAAGAATCAAATACTTTTTGTCGTTTGAAAGACACCATGCATTTACTTTAGAAATCCACTTATCAGTTGTGCGGTTGTTTGGCACGAAAACTACAACAGGCTTACCATTCTCTTTATCAACGTTTTTAACTGATGTTTTAAGTTCTGGTGTGGTAGTATCACGTATAGATGTAGCTACTTTATCCATTAAGCCATAGATAACGTCATTACTGTAATTGAAATAATTTCCGTCCTCACTAGACCCAAAAGACGGACTAGTTATGTATTCATCAACAAGATCAATAAGTGTTTTCTTTTTAAATTTTTGTGAATCATCGTTTATTATTTTCTCCAATACTTTATCAATCTTTTCCTTCACACGCCGATTACGAACTGTATCTTCCATATTCTCACGGCTAATAGGTATGTCAATTTGACCCATAGGGGCGGTGATAGTGATAAAGTGATGCGACTTACATGAAACACCAAAACCTCTAGGGACGAACGCCGAACCATAAACTACATCGCCCATCTTAATACAAATCTTCGTATTGTTAACAACATCCCGTTTGTAATGATTAGAACCTGTGGTGAAAGCATCTACGATTGCGACTGTGAAACCATCAATAACGACAGAATGTTTTTGTTCGGGCGTGTCATAAACATTATCAAAGATTTTTGCGGTAATAGGTGAATGAGCAAACTGAATAAAGCGAATTATCTCATACTTGAACTTTGATACATCAGACTGAGCGTTGTGAAAAACCCTTTCTTTGTCTTTTTCTGCTTCTTTGACTGTTAGGTTGATCTCAACACCTGTCTCATCGGTTGGTGACTCACCCATCTTGTAGATATGACCGACAGGAACTCCCGACTCACCAGCACCAAGCATACAAGAGTAGCTGGTCTTGACACCATCAAAGTAAGAGATGATATTAAAAGCATCGGTATATGCGTGACCAGCTTTTGATCCGACTCCGAACCCGCCGATACTTTCATTCGTTTCTGACTTGGTAGACTTGAAATAGCATCCAAAGATTTTCCGAACTGCATCCTCCGATAAGCCATTGGCGAAATCACGAACAGAGAATATAGCACCATTCAGACCCTGCGCTGTTAGGTTTACCTCGACAGGACGATCAACGTTATACTTGACATGCTCATCAACAGCATTACAAATATACTCTCTAACTACTGCTTGAATTTTGTTAGAGTAAATCTTATCTCTCAAAAAGAAACAAGCCATTTCTTTGCCCTTGTTATCCATTGACATGATAGAAGAATCCATTCCTTTGCTTGCGATAATCGGTGTGCTTTTAACTTTAGTTTTCATTAGTTGGTTTTATTAGTTTGTTGTTTGTCGTTGTGACGGCATCATTATACATACTAAATTAGGTTGGTCAAACTCTTTTTTAATCTTTTTTAATCTTTTTTTGTTACCGCGTGTAAAAAGTTTGTTACCGTGTGTAATATATGGTATGAAAGAATGCTCAAAATGTAATGAACTAAAAGATTTATCGTGCTTCGTTAAGGACAAGCGCATGGAATGTGGGTATAGAAGTCAATGTAAAGAATGTGCTAACAAAAGAAGGAGAGAATTGTATGATCCTGAAAAAGAGAGCATTAGAGCAAAAGAAAAGTATCAAAACAATAAAGAGCAATTCTCACTAAAAGCAAAGAAATACTACCTCGACAATAAAGAAACAATTTTATTAAGGAATAAAGAGTGGGCTAAAAATAATCCAGAAAAAACAAAAGCCATAAGATCAAAGCCAGAGAATAAGAAACGACGGCAAGAGTATAAGCGCCAGTGGAAGAGAGAAAAATATGCCAACGACACTCTTTATAAGTTGAGTGATTGTATTAGGTGCGCGTGTTATAGAGTCACTCAAGCGGTTAAACAACAAAAAGAATTACACTCTTTAGAGTATCTTGGTTGTTCGTTAGAAGAATTTAAAACACACATAGAATCTCTTTGGTTAGATGGTATGACATGGGAAAATCATGGTATTGATGGTTGGCATATAGACCATAAAATTCCGTTAGATTATTTCGTTAAGAATGAGGACGATCCTTGGAAGGCTAATCACTACTCAAATCTTCAACCGCTTTGGGCGGAGGACAACATTCGAAAAGGAAACTCAATTTAAATTTCAATCAAATTAAAATGTTCGTCATGTACTCCCGCATCCTGTAAAGCCTTCTCTATGTTAAACAAGAAGTCACTCATCACGTTTTCAAAATCACCACCAATGTGATGATTAGTCTCTCTCATTGATTGAACAAAATCAATTGCTTCGTTTGCGTTCCCACAAAATGCTAGGTATTTGTTATTTACCTCTATCTTTATTTTGTTCCTTGTTTTTTTATTTGTCATTTTATTAGTTTGTTGTTTGTCGTTGCGACACCACCATTATACATACTAAATTAGGTGTGTCGATAGGTTTTTGCCTTTTTTAATCTTTTTTAATCCTCAAGGACAATATGACCAGTTTCCTTTAGTTTATTTATGATCGCAGACTTAGCCCCTTCTTTTGTTTTGTATTTTCCGACAAATGTTTTATTGATTGTGGCGTTGAAATAATCAACACTAGCATCATCTAACGAAACTATATTGATAAAGTTTCTGCAATCTGTCCATTTACACGCCTCGACCTGTACCGATATGTATGGAAGCTCACCATAGAGAAAAGTCTTCCCAAAATGAGTTTCTGTTTTAAAATTCATGTCTTTATTGTATATTGTGGGTTGATGTTGTCAATGTTATTTGATTTATAATAGATTAAAATCTTGATTCGAAATTAACGGCGGATTGGAAATCATTAATACAAGCGTCTGATTTAACACCCACCACTTCACCTGTTACGTTGTCGATTATTAAATCGGATCTATGGTAAAGCTCGTGTTCAAAAAACTCCATATGGTCCAAAAAGGACTGACTACCAAAAGTCTCCTGTATGAACATCAGAGCTTCGTATTCATCTATGAACTCATACCACTCATTAAAAATGGAAGATCCAGATGTGGCTGAATAATAATGATTACTATTATTTGACTGATACCAGATTGGCTTTTGTGCTTGTTGTGCGTATTGCATATTATTTTGTTTGTTGTTTGATGTTTGTTATATTAGCATTCGAAGTCTACCTCGTCTTGATATGACCCTATATTATGCCTTAGACTATTTGACTTTGTCACTTGGAACATAAAATTATTATGTATACATTGCTCGTTGATTACGCGCCGAGCCTCACGAAAACTTTCTTTCCATACGCCCAACTCGTCCGTCTCATTGTGCATCCTCAACACAAAGTAAGTCTTATAAGCCAAGAAACGGCGGAATTGTTTAATGCTGTTAAAAAGAATAGTACCATGGAATATACTCTCATGGCAAGCGCTATTAAATAAATTATGCGCCAAGTTAATGTCTTCTTCTGCACCCTGTTCCTTAGTGAGTCCGACAGCGATCCCAGATCCGTAATGAGAAATAATATAGTTCATTGAATTAATGGTGTTTGAATATTATTAATCAACAAACTCAATAACACTACCACCAACGCAGTAACTGCCATCCATTAACTCCCTATCTACTATACTGCCATCCTCTATGGAATTAGCTATTGTTTTCAATGAATTCGAAATGATCGATTCGTCTTTTGTCGGCACGTCTATATCAATTAGTATTTGCATGAGAACGAGAATACCAAAAAACTCAAACCAGTCAACATTTTTATTGAAAAAAAATAATATTAATTTCAAACGCCCCATTTAATGGTCTTTGCGGACACATTCATCATAAATAAACTTAACGAATGCCATGAGAATAATAAAGGTTGTTAGCAATGGGTCGTGCATATTAACCAGTATCTAGATTATGAATAATTAATCAACTCAATAATCCTAATATATATGCCGCGCCGACCAAGGACGTACCAAAGAGAAATAAAACAACTATTGTGGACTTGACATCTAATCCCTCTATGGAAGAGTATATACAAGAAATTAAAAACGTCCATACCATAAACAAAATTACCTGTGCTATTATCATATACTTATTTGTTGTTTATTTGATTAACCTTAAGTTGAAATTTCACCCAACAAGTCATCCTGAAATTCCATGTAGCTCAACACCGACATCATACTTACATCCCATGCAACCACCAATTCTTTATGAGTGAATTGCTCGGCGGATGATAAAGTTTCGTTTATTTGGTTGATTCTGCCCAGAATTTCATTGCGCCGCATCAAGTCGTCTATAGAAAAAGCAAACTTTTGTATCATTAAGTTGTTGATCTTTATTTGATCGATTATTTGTTTATTGATGAGTTGTTCTTCAATCATGTTATTTGTTGTTTTATTTGTCAATATTTGGCTTATTGTTGGATGGTGTGAATGTGATTGCTCTGCGAAGAATAGTAACGCGCCGCCGCCAACAGTATAAAAAATAAAGTGCGATTGGACCGCTAACAGAAAATAAAATAAGTTTGTATAAACTAAACATGGATAATCGGGCGCAAAAACAAAATATAATATAGGTTATTACGCCGAAAACTAACCAACCTAGGACACTTAATAAAGTTATTATTTGAAAGTTTTGCATTTATTATTTGGTTAAAAAGTCTACATTGTTCGCCAAACTCAACAAGCGATCATAAACACTAGTAGGAAACTCTTCTTCAGTAAACTCCAGCCTACTCTTCTTAATATCGCGCACTAGAAAGAACCGACTCCTATCAGAATCCGCCATCTCAAAATCATCCCACCAACCACAGCCCATAAGAAACTCTTTATCTTCCTTGTTTATTTCCATGCTCTTATTATTATCCATTATTACCACAAAGTCAACTTAAAACGCCGTTATTTGGCTAAATTTTGTTTAATGTGCGCCGAATCAAGGCAATTTAGCTTCCCCTGCATGAACCTCCCTATGACAATTAGCACACAGAACAACGCATTTTTTTATTTCTTTTTCAATATGTTTAAAATTAGATAGTCTGCGCACAGAGGAAGTCTTCTGGCTGGGGTCTATATGATGGAAATCAAGCGCGGCAAGACATTTCTTATAACCACAAATCACACAACCATCTTTTTTAAATTCGTTTATAAAATCAAGCTTCTTGGCTGTCCATTTCTTTTGTGCTTTTATTTGGTGGTCGCGCTGATCTTGTGATTTGGCATAATAACGCAATTGCGACCAACCCGTTTGCCTTATTAATTCTTCTGTTGACAAATGTGAATAAACCTTTATTAATAACTTGGCTATTTGATGTTTAGGATAATCTCCCGACAAGGATAAAAAATATTCCAATGCTTCTGGAAGATTTATATTTTGATTATCTGCTGTTGTATTAATTGATGCCTCGGTTGATGCCAAAGCCCATAGTTGTGATTCGTTTGTGTTCATATTATCTTTTACACCTGAAAGAGATAAGTGTTTCGGTTAAAACACATGGCGAAAAAGAGACAAAAACAGATAAAATTTAAAAAAATTCTATAAAACTTATAAAAACTATAAAACTTTTGTTGTTTATACTACGCTTTTTTAAAAACTTAACACTTATTTGCAAAATATATCAACAACCCGCCATCAAAATAACCAAAAATCCCAAACCCACAACACCAAACACAAGAAAAATACAAAACATATCACAAAACAAACCCAATCATGCCACCCTCGCAACATATCAACACTCTCAATGCAATACAAAATAACATATAGAAATATATAAAGTATCGTAAAGTTGACTGCCACAAAAAATGAGCTTTCCATTGTTTTATAAGGGTTATTAGGGTTGACTTGTATTCAATTATAGAGTATAATGTGTTTTTATTTGTATTTTTATCGCGCCGCGCAGACCCTAACAAATAAACAAAAACCAAATAAAACTAAATAAACCAATAAATATTGATGATAAACGCCTATACTATTCTTGTCTATCTACTCTATTATATCTCTACTATATTCTTCTTTATTTCTCTTGTGTTTAAAGGGGGTATAGGTTATTTAAAGTTATTTAAAAACAATTAAAATAGTCTTTATTTATTTCTATAATCTTACTACCTATACCCTCTCTATTTGGTCATATTGTCTTTCCTATATTTCTCTAACATTAAATACTTAAAAAAGTCAAGTAAACATGCAAGTAATAAGGAAAAGTATATTTAATATATTACTTACGAATTACCTTTAAATTAATTACTTCTTCTTCTAAGCCGCATTGATGACGGGCGATTATCTTTCCGCCGCTTTGACGGTTGTTAATCCTTGCCATATCAAAGGATGAGGTATCATTCGGGCGGTCAAGATCAGTAGAGTAACTACCTACCCAGCGATCTTTTTTGTCATAAACGTCATAGCGTATTATTTTTGTTTTCATAAATTATAATGATTTGTTTTAAATTGTTTTAAATTGTTTTAAATTGGAATGAATTAATCTTATTGATAAACCAAGGTCTTGCTGTATTAGCTACCTCTGAACCAATATCTTTTTTGCATAAATTGTTGTGAGCCAAGGCATCACCCTCTTCGGAAATAATATCCTTAAAAATCCAACCCATTAATTCTCCTATTTGTTTTGTTGTCATATTACCCTCACCGTATTCTTGTTCGATTACTCCCCAGCATTGCTCTAGGCGATCTTCTGTGACAACTTGTTTAACAAAATCTTTAATGTTGGCGGCTTTAATTGGATCAACGGAAGGTCTTTTAGAACCGCCGTGAGCAGAATGTTTTTCTCCCTTCGATTTAAACGAAGAATTGAATGGATGTCTATTTGAAAAAACAACGCCTTCACCAAGAAACACATCCCTATCAACGCATTTTTCTGGACACTCAGCTTCAAGCATGGCTTTAGCAACTGGACAACACTTTTCTACTTCATCTATAATATTGTTTATTTCTTTGATTGCTAGTTCTGGATGATTAAGATCAACTGTTACCTCGTATTGTTTATAGTCTCTAATGTTATAACACTTGTTAGAATGATCTCTAAATTCATCCAAATCACAGGGATCTAGGTAACATCCTTTTTCTGGACTAAAAGCCTCAAAAACAACAAATCTTTTAGACAGTTCTGAAATGGCGACATTCTTCTGTATGCCTTCTCCTACCCATTCACCAAATACAACAACTTCAGTGATACCTGCTTTTTCGCATACTTTCCTGCATGAATATTTATAAAAGTCTTGAAACGCCCGAATATATTCCGTGAAACCGAAATGTCCAAAATCTTGGGTTAAATAAGATGTTCTTTTTTGAGGAGTTATTTCGTTTGTGACAAAGTCGTAATGAATTCCAGCATTTGTCCCATGTAATTTAACAGTTCCTTTGAAAACAACGGTGGGCAAACATCTTGTTTCATCGTAAATAGATTCGCCGTTTTCATCTTTACCAACGTATTGACTCTGCGATTTAATTGATACAATTGAATCTTTGAATTGACCTATTTTTTTAAATTTTTTAAATTTCATATTCTGTTATTTATTATTGGGGTAAGCAATAAGTCTGATTCATATACGCAGACCTTAGATGCCTTTAGGGATTCTTTCTTCGGCTCTTTAAAAGTAACAAGTTTTGATTGTTTTATATACAGCCCATTATTCCAATCTTCTGTCATAACAACTAAACATAAATAATCATCAGAATGTTTTTCGGTTGTTATCTTGTCTTGCTTTTGGAATACCCATGAGACGGGGAATCTTGGATTTACAAAATGACTTTTAACATGGAGATTAACACCATCACTCACCAAATCAGCATCAAAACTTTTATGGTGTTTATTGTATATTTCAAGATCGGGCATTGATACACTCTTTCCTCTACTAACCAAGTAATTATAAACCATGTATTCCGCCACTTTACCCCTGTATATGTCTAACTTGATTTTTTCAAGGTCGATCTGGTTTCGTCTTGCATATTCATCGGCAGAAGATCCAGCAGAATAATCGGCAAAAAGCTGACATCTTTTTAATGTATAAGAATCGGGCTTTTCTAATTTAATCTGTTTCATAAAGGTAGGGGAAAGTAGCGAAATACTACAAAAAGGTCAATCACTAAGTTTCATTGTAACCGTAGGCGAGGTAGTAGCACTAGGTTGAGCTTGAATGACGCGCTTTGTGTCAACGACTTCAATATTCATACTCTCAAGCCAAACCCTACTAACGGGGATGCATTGATGTTCGCCAATAAAATCCTTGAGTTGACTCATGGTTAAATTGGTAAAACTTTTACCACCTTTGGGACGACCTCGACCGCGTTTCTGTTGTTTCTCTATCATGTTTTTCATTTGTTGCATGTTAATTAAATATATACGAATACTATCCAAGACGCGACAAGCAAGACTTCTGTTGAGGATTAACAGCGACAAGGCTTTCATCTTCCTCTATAATATCAGCTTTACGAAACAGGTCATCAAAAATGTGTGGTCTTGAACCCAAATCACAAGTAACAGTTTCGTAACGCTCGCCTCCTATTTCAATTGCGATAACCATTGTATCGTCTTCGTTGTTGTCGTTCATGGGTATTATTTTAGTAGCTTTTGATGTTTTAGTCAATAGTAAAATTGATTTTATATTAAAATTAATTCATTTATATCTAAAATTCGACTTTCACAACCATGCTCTTTAGGACTGTTGAGGATTGCCGAAATGTGAAAATGCCCACAGTAATGTTTATTTGGTTGACAATGGTCGATTAAAAGATCATGATCTTTACGCTCTTTAACTAAATCGTCCCAAAGAGATTCATCTTTATTTAAATAAGTTTCGATAAAACATTTCCGAGCGTTAAAAAGATAAGAGGGTGCAGAATGCGTGATAAGAACATCGCACTTCTCCGCTAAAAACAAGTCTAGGTTAAAAATTTCATCACGCCACCAACTTACATCTTCAAGTCGATGGACGCGATCAATACTTACAGCACCCCCAACGAATTGAAACTTACGACCAAAAATGTTTTTTACGGTATAATCCTTTAAGAAGCTCATGTTAGAAAAATTATAATCACCTTGAAAGTATTCGGGGTCATCGTGATTTCCTCTGATGCCCATGAACTCTATATTACGATCCTTCAATAATTCATTAACAGAAGAAAGTTTTTCTTGTTGTTTATAAAACGTTCCAAATCCAATACCGATGTCACCGACCGATATAATAACGCAATCGCGCAAATCAAAAGTTTTTATATTTTGAATGGTATGTTTCCATTCGCCATGTATATCCCCTAATGCATATATTGAGTTATTATTTGTCATAGAATTATAGAATTTGTTTTAGTTTATCTACCTTGACCCCTGTATTTCTTTTTATACAGCTTTGAGCTTTTCAGATTAGAAGTTTTTGTTTTGGCGTGAATGCCTTTATTTTTTATCTTTTTAGTTTTTTCTTTTGATGTTGTTTGTTTTTTCATAAATTACTTTGTTTGCTCATATGGAGCAGTTAAATCTTTTTTGGAGAAAAGTCTGTTGTATTGATGCCATTTATTAAAATGATCATGAAGGGTTGATATTTGTTTCACATCAAAGTCGTTGTCCATCATCATCAGAGGAAATTGTGTCCCTAAAACACATCCAGATTCTTGATCTATAACATAACGAATTTTGCCAAAACAAGAAGCGTAAAAATAGTTTTTGGATGTTTCGTAAATAGGAAAGCATTCACCTTCTCTAAAGGCAACTAAATCACGACAAAGAGTTGCATTGTCTTTGTCGTGATCAGATACCATAACCTGTATAGTTTTTTTCATTTTAGTCTTTGACAAAAACGCCGTCAACCATATTACCTGTCCTACCCTTGATTTCGTTATAAGCAAGCAAAAGACAATCGTCAATATCTACTCGGAAAATAGAAGCCAACATAATAAGAGTAACAATTGTATCTCCAATCCCGTCCTGAATTTCATCCATAAACTCACTTTTTGGATTGAGTAGATAACTTACCACATTATCTCTTGTCTCAAGAATTTCTTCAAATGTCTTGTCTAGTTGTTTTAGTGGATTTGCGTTTTTTCCAAGTATGCCTTTTTCATAGCCCCATTCAATTATATTTAATTTAAGTTCTTCGTGTTCCATGGAATTGATTATTCATGCTTTGATGGTTTTGTCAATAGGTTTATACCAATTAGGCGCAGTATTTAATCGCCAATTAGCAAATCGAGATTTGTCATGGTTGTAATATTCCCTGTATTTCTCAACAGCAGACAAAGAATCAAAATTAGGGAGACTGCGACAAAGACTATCGTCGGAAATGGCAATGGCAAAATCTGTTAGTTCTCCCATAGGGATCAAATTACTAAGACGAGCTAATTGCATGATCTTAGGC
>Ga0222715_10003670_pt1 | contig 13597 bp, 22 predicted proteins | sample C33_9DmetaG_FD_165056 | JGI IMG/M metagenome (GOLD analysis project Ga0222715, IMG submission 165056) | Estuarine water microbial communities from San Francisco Bay, California, United States - C33_9D | ecosystem: Environmental > Aquatic > Marine > Unclassified | place: USA: California...
ACTAAATAATATTGTAGATGTCAAATGGACAACACCTAAGCAGTGGATAGAGGCAAACCTACATGCAGTTGAGGATATCAGAAAATCATCTTATACCTAATCCAACTATCACTAAGCCAGTCGATTGTGAATTGCTACTGCAGGCTGATCACAGATACTTCGACAAAGACGGCTACGAACTAAACTACCAAGAAAGACTGTTCCATAAAAACAGTGGTGTCGTTATAGACGAAGGCCATTTGTTTCACACTGCCAATCACGTATCGTGGTTTTACGACAAAGAAGAAAGTCAGAACAAACTTGTACTTGATCACAGTACACAGAACATGAGATGGAATTACACTGGCGCTGCTCGTGAACAAATTAAAGAGCTTGCCGTACACAAGCCATCGTTAAACAAACTTCTTGGTGTAGTACAAAAATGGGGCATTGACTTTAGTCTTGACTATGTGTATACTGGGCACTGTTTGGAAGTGTTCCATATTGAAGCGGACTATTTGAATTACGATGAAGCCATGGTAGATAAAGAAAAAGCAGAGCAGCTAATCTTGAACACCGATTGGTGGGATGGTGCTCGGTGTTTGTTACGTGACACTAAGAAGTGGTCACATTTGAATAGTGATGATCAAGCAGACTACAAATCCAAGTACTTTGGGTGGAAACGAGCTTTTGATAATAGAAAGGTGTTTAACTTTGCGGCTTGAAGGTTTAGTTGAAAAAGGTTGGGGGCACGAGTACATATTTGCTACAAACGACAAGTATTGTGGCAAGCTACTCAAATTCAATACTGGGTCAAAGTTCTCAATGCACTTCCATGACGAGAAGGACGAGACTTGGTTTGTAATGGAAGGTAAGTTTTTAGTTAGGTACATTAACACTCTAAACGCAGATCTCAACGAGATCATCTTGAATCCTGGCGATACATGGCGCAATGAGCCACTTGAACCTCATCAGATCATTTGTTTAGAAGAAGGTACCATTATTGAAGTGTCTACCCCAGATAGTGTCGAGGATAACTATCGGGTTTGGCCTGGCGATAGCCAGAGTGGAGATAGTGATGAAGAAGAGAAGTTATGACCAGTCCGTAGTTGATCAGCTCAAGGGAAGTGTCCATATTGAACATACATTAGCTAAACTGGGCGCCGAAAATCTACGTAAGTCGTTTGCTACAAATCCATACATAAACACTTTCGGCGCCTATAATGGGCAGCAGGCAGTGCAGCATGTTAAAGCCGGTCTCAAAGCCATCTACGTTAGTGGGTGGCAAGTCGCAGCAGCAGCAAACTCAACGGATGAAACTTATCCTGACCAGAGTCTGTATGCTGTCAACTCTGTTCCTAATGTTGTTCGCAATATCAATAATAGCTTTCGTCGACAAGATCAAATCTCTGTATCGGAGGGTGGTGATGGCTTTCCGTTCGTGCCTATCGTCGCTGATGCAGAGGCGGGCTTTGGAGGCGCACTCAACTCTTATGAGCTTGCAAGGAACCTTATCGAAGCCGGAGCAGCAGCGGTACATTTCGAAGATCAGCTCGCATCTGAAAAGAAGTGCGGACATCTGGGCGGAAAAGTACTTATACCTACTAGTCAGGCTATTCGCAATCTTAATGCTGCTCGCCTTGCTGCAGACGTGGCCGGGACCGACACCTTGGTCATTGCCAGGACAGACGCAGAGTCAGCAAGACTTCTAACAACTGATATTGATGAAATCGATTGTAAGTTTATTAAGAATGGCAAGCGCGTTTACGATAAACATGCTCGTACACCGGAAGGCTACTATGAGATTGAAGGTGGTCTTGAGATGGGTTGTGAAAGGGGACAAGCATATGCAGAGTATGCTGACCTTGTGTGGTGTGAAACTTCCAAGCCTTGTCTAGTTGAAGCAAAGCGATTTGCAGATGCTGTCAAAGGAGCAGTACCCGATGCAATGTTGGCGTACAACTGCTCACCTTCTTTTAACTGGCGTCAATCCATCCCAAGCGATCAAGAGCTTCAAGACTTCCAGTGGGAGCTTGGTAAGATGGGCTTTAAGTTCCAGTTCATTACACTAGCTGGGTTCCACGCCACTAACTATGCGGTGTTTGACTTTGCTCGCAAGTATAAGAAGGATGGGATGTTTGCATACTCTAGGTTACAAGAGATGGAGTTTGCAGCCCAGTCAGACGGATACACGAGTGCAAAGCATCAACGTGAAGTTGGTGTTGGGTACTTTGATATTATAACTAATGCACTGGGAGCCTCTACTGCCGGGTTGGCAGGATCAACAGAGACGGAGCAGTTTTGATGTTTAAATCATTTGGAGAAGGAAGGATGAGAGATATTTTTGACAAAGCAGTTGATGTATACAAGAGTGACAAATACTTTTGGACATTCTTATTTGTTATGTTCCCTCTTGTAATGTATGCGAACTACGCGTCATAGCAGGTTTCTGATGGACTGGGGCCTGTTAGGTATATTTTGTATAATGATGCTACCAATGGTAGCAGGTGGCCTTACATTTGTATTGTCTGGCATGTCTGTCGAAGAAGCTAGAAATCAAGACAACAAAAAGTAGTTGACAAATATCGTCACTGCCCTGATAATGGACGACATGAATGGGCACACCCGTTCATATTTTTGTTTAGCTTAATAGGAAATGATTATGTCTATTTTTGACAAAGTGTTTAACCTTTTGGTAGTTGAGGGCCGTGAGGCATCTGCAAAGCAAATGGCTAACTGGTTCGGTACCACCACTGGTACCATCGCTGCTCGAGTCTCTGAGTTGCGAACTCAGGAAGGCTTCGCTATCTACGCTAACAAGCGTGTTGATAGCAAAGGACGTACTTCTACGTTCTACCGCGCTGGTAACCCCACCCGCGCTGTTGTAGCTGCTGGCTACCGTGCTCTGGCTAACGCCGCATAAGTACGTCCCCCCAAGGCCGCAATCAGTGCGGCCTTAACCCTTATTCCTTTTCTGCCTTTTTGTAACTTTTTTATATGCAAAATGGTTCTAAGAAAGTTGGTCTCTAACCCCTTGATTCTACTGGGAAATAAAACTCCTTTTAGATCAAGGGGTTACTGCTTGACAAATACATCCGTAGACCTGATAATGTCCCCATTGAATGAGAGATCGCCTGGAGGGCACTATGGAAAGATTATTTGACTTTAAGAACACCATCGACGACTCACCTAAGACTGTTGCTCGTCACTTCATGAAGAAGTATCGCCCTGCTTTGCTTGCTAAGAAGAAGCATCGGATGACTGCTGTCAAGCTGACTGATGATCAGATGGCAAACATTGGTGATCAGATCATCAAGCAAGCTCGAGCAAAGGGCAGCAAGCGAACCATGGCTTTCGATATGTACCATGTTGGTGCATCTGCTGCTGACGTTTCTAAGACGTTGTGCATTACATATGCTAATGCTCACTACTACAAGCGTGCGTTTAAGAAGGAGTTTGGTTAATGGCTAGACGTCTCCTAGATCCGGAAGTCGCTAAGCGACTACCTGCCATGTATGACAACCATCAGCTCGAGTATGCTAAGAAGGTCGTCAGTGGCGAGATTAAGCCTACATACTTCAAGGCGAAGGACATTCCTGAGAAGAAGGCTACGCCTGAGGCATTCAAGAAACGTCACAAGGCGAAGCAGAAGTCGACTCGTGTAAGACGTAGACCTCCTGTATACAGTCATGATGAGATAGCGCCTGCTGTACATGGCCGTATCATGATGGGTTACTCTAGGCAGGAAGTCATACAAGTTCTTGTTGAGAACTTTAGGGTTTCAAAGCATAGTGCTGGTTACCACTACGACAAGTTTGTTGGAAAGCGATAGGAGAGGTTATGAGAGTTAGTACGATATATGCTCAGGCTGTTAGAAGAATCGAGGGCTTGGTCAATCAGTTTAATGATCTTGACGGTATCGATTTCGAAGACGACAGTGCTCTTTTGTCTGAAGCGATGAAGGTTATCGATGGTATCGAGGGCACTCTGTATGAGCTCACCGAGATATTGGATCACAGTGAGGGCTACCAGTGAAAGAAAGGCCTTGGATCGATGTTTGGCCCGACCGGCCGTGGAACGAAGAGCGCGATCGTTATAACGATGATCCATACTTGTTTGTCGATCGTCACGTAACGATTCGTAAAGACGGTACTCCTGTATTGGTCTTTGGAGTCGAGCAGATGGAAACCGAATTGAGAGCATTGTTGAATGCTGTGAGGAGAGGTGAACGATGATCGAACTCGACAACAAAATCCTATTGGCCATTCCTGGCTTCGAAGTAGAGCTTGTTAGAAAGTACAATGCGTATGTTCGCAAGCGTACTCGTCAGGTAGCAACTGGCCGTGTCTCTTATCGTAAGGATGGGTCTCAGAATAAGTGCTACCGAGCAGAATGGAACTTCAATGCTCGTAATGGCTACGGTATTGAGTTTAAGGATATCAAAGAGGCTCAGAAGTATTGTGAGCGTATCCAGAAGTCTAAGACGTATCGAGACCTCAATGGTACGTACACATATGTTGTTGCTAAGAAGGACATGGGTAGCCGTTCAAGGTTTACTGGCATGGCCTACAACAATGGAAAGATCACATTGTGTCCTCGTGGCGGTATGAATCAGTATACTTTGCTTCACGAGATGGCTCATCAGTGTGGTGCACGTCACCATGATGTTAAGTTCAGACAGATTCTGGTCAAGCTGGTGTCTCGGTTTATGGGACGCGATATGGCTAAAAAGCTCAAGCAAGAGTTTCGTAATGTTGGTTTGAAAATGAGCCAGACGTCTACTATTAAGAGTCCTCAAAAGTGGTTAGAGGATTACTATAGAATGCAACGTCTTCGTGAGATACATATAGTAGGAGGTGTATCATGAAAAAGATTTCATTTGTATTTGCTGTTATTGTTTGTGCTGTGTTTCTGATCTGGTCTAGTGAGAGCAGAGCTATTGGAGATACTGAGCAAGGGATCCTTTGGGGCATCCTTGGTACAGTGACACTTGGTAAGATTCTTGATCATGACGATGATAGTCAATACTATCCTAACAACCCTACAGGTGAATTCCCACCTTTCCGATGCTCTGGTGATTCAGTCACTTGTGCGTATGAGAGAGGAAAGTGGGAGCGCGAGCATGAGGAATGGTTGAAGGCAAAAGACAGAGCATACCAGTGTGGTCGATTCCCCGAGAAGTGCAATACACCTTGATTAAGTTAGACTTCTTGATAAATAGCCGGGACCCCTCGGCTATTTTTTTGGATTGTATATGGCCTTTAAAGAAGACATAATGAAAGAGTTGGGTATTAACGACGAAAAGCTAATACCTAAGGTTACTGGAACTTATAGAGTCAAGCCAGGCAGGTTGGATATTCATCCCATGGACATGCCGACCTTCCAAGCATTGTTTGCTGCTGGTACTAACAAGGGCGTTGGTAATGGAGAGGTGTCTCTATTTTGGTTGTTTAACTGGGGCAGTCGATCCAACAGAGCGAAAGAAACAAGAGGCGGTAACGATCCTGATCTATTGATAGATAACCAGAACGTCGAAGTAAAGGCTTATGGTAATCATGATAAGTTTAGTCTTGGTAGATTCCAGAACCAGAAAGTGTTCCGTGAAATGGTTGCAATTATCTTTTCGGTTGATAATATAATGCGTGAAAGTGGTTTTACCGATCTTGCTAACTTCAAGTACAAAGACCTTTCCCGTTCAGCTGAAACCTTCTGTGAGATCAGACATATGCTAATGTCTGAACCAGAGCTTGGCAAGTATAAAATCTTTTCGCAGTTAATGAAAAAGATTGAAAGGTTCGAACAACTAGCAGCTGCAAATGGTATGAAGAGTGCCTGTTACATTGGTAGAGGTAAACGTCCTGGCGGTGCATTGATTGCAATGGAAATGTCTAAATATATTTTAAAACAGCTTCTGGGTGACAAACCTGGTGATAAAGGTTTTATGCTTAACTTGGTTCCTGATTCTAGTAAAAAGAAGATGAATGAAACGAAAGGTATCATGCTTTACAAAGTTGACCTTGACAAAATGGAAACGTCACCTGAAATACTTGGATCAGAAAGTCCTCAAACCTTTACCTTTAACGGTGGTGCATTTAGCGCTAACTTCTCTAAGTTGTTTGGTAAGATAACTTCTTAATGAAAAAGTTTTCTACAATACTAACAGAGTCTAAGAACACTCACATGGAGCACATTGAGGAAATGATCTTCAATGAAGGGTCTGCGGGTGCACGACGAGCAATTAATTCTCTCAGAAATCTTCGAGATATGTTGGCAGGAAACAGTAGCCAAAAGGTCAATGCTACTGTAAAATGGGACGGTGCACCAGCTATCTTTGCTGGTATTGATCCTAGTGATGGTAAGTTCTTTGTAGCTAAGAAGGGGATATTCAATGTCAACCCACAACTCTTTAAAACCCAAGCAGACATCAACAGGGGGCTATCGGGTGAGCTCCGAGACAAGTTTACTATCGCCCTTAGAGAGTTTCGCAAGCTGGGCATTAAGCAAGGTGTCTTTCAAGGCGATCTCCTGTTCACTAAAGGAGACGTGGATACGGTTACCATATCTGACGAGAAGATGTATACGTTCCATCCGAATACGATTGTATATGCTGTGCCTGCTACTTCTGGTCTCGGACAAAGAATTAGAAAAGCGTCTATCGGAATTGTCTGGCATACGAGTTACTCTGGAAGAAGTCTATCGACGATGAAGGCATCTTTTGGTAAGGACATTACAAGCAAGATGAGACAAGTACCATCAGTGTTCATGGATGATGCTACTTACCGAGATGTTACTGGCAACGCTAAGTTTACTAGTGGTGAGACAACCAAGTGTACTGCTCTCATTAGTATGGCTGGCAAGATGCTTAATACTGTCTCGGGTGATGTGCTTAGAATGATTGCAACTGACGAAGAACTAAAGCAAAAGATAAAGACATACAACAACACTTACGTCAGAGCAGGCGAACCTTTTCCCAATCCACAAAAGCATGTACGTGGTCTTTACAAATACATAGAAGAGTGGTACGATAAAGAGATCGAAACAAAGAAGCAGCAAAAGACAAAGGATCAGTGGATTGCTAGAAAGAAAGCTGTACTTGGTAAGGTGTTTGGTAACGTAGGTGACCTTACTAACATATTCTCGTTTATGAATATCGTTATTCAAGCAAAGCAGATGATTATAGATAAGATGAACAAAGCTGGTTCTTTGAGAACCTTTTTAAAAACTCGTGATGGTTTTAGAGTAACAAACCCAGAAGGCTTTGTTGCCATAGATAAAGTAGAAGGTGCTGTCAAGTTAGTTGACAGACTTCAATTTTCATATGCAAACTTCTCTCCAGATATCCTAAAAGGCTGGCAGAAATAAATAAGACATTAAGCGATAAGTCTAAGGAAAACTCGCAATGGACAAAACAGTATTTACATTTGGTAGGTTGAATCCACCTACTGTCGGCCACGAGAAGTTAGTTGATAAGGTTAAGCAAGTTGCTAAGCGACTTAATGCTGAACCTCACGTATTCCTTTCTCATAGTCAAAATTCCAAGAAAGATCCTCTTAACTATAACCAAAAGTTCAAGTATGCTAAGCAGGCTTTTGGTAACGTAGTATACAAATCCAATGCACGCACTGTAATCCAGATCATGCAAGAGCTGGAAAAGATGAACCATAAGGATGTTGTTATGGTTGTCGGATCTGATCGTGTGCAGGAGTTCCGTGCTTTACTTAATAAGTACAACGGCAAAGACTACAACTTTAATAGTATCAAAGTAGTATCAGCTGGTGAGAGAGATCCAGACGCTGAAGGTGTGTCTGGTATGTCTGCATCTAAGATGCGAGCTGCTGTATCAGCGGGAGACCAGGCTTCTTTTATGCAAGGAGTGCCATCCAAACTATCAAGACAATCAGCAGCTAGAATGTATTCAGACCTGAGGTCAGCAATGAACATTACAGAAGACTTTAACGATTTCGATTGGGAGCTTTGGGCAGAGACTGTCGATATTGACGACGAAGAGATTCTCGACGAATCAGTACTTTCCTTTGCACAACGAATTAAACGTGCTCGTACAATGAAGCGACTTGCTCCTCGTATGAAGAACCTTCGTCGTATTAAAAAGTTTAGGATGGCAGACAAGGACATCCTAATGAAGAGAGCCCGTAAGCAAGCAATCAAGATGTTTCGTAAGAAGGTTGCTGGAGAGAAAGGTGAGCACTATTCACAACTGTCACCTGCTGCTAAGATTTCTATCGACAAGTTGATTCAGAAAAAGATGCCAGCTGTTTCCAAACTTGCTCAGCGGTTGCTTCCAAAAGTACGTAAAGCTGAAGTCGAAAGATTACGTTCAGCACGTAAGCCTACCAATGAGCAGCTGGAAGAAGTTGCACAAGATCCAGATATCAAAGACCGTACAGGTACCCAACCTAAAAAGTACTTTAAGGATCTGTCTAAGTCTACCAAGGCAGCTCGTGATGCACACTTTAAGAAGTATGCTAAGAAGGATGATAGTGATCCATCTAACTACAAGCCGGCTCCAGGTGATAAGTCAGCTGAGACTAAACCATCTGTACATACTAAGAATTATAAGAAGATGTTTGGTGAGTCAAACGGTCAGACAGATGACGTAGCAGATATTGTACCAGATCGTATCCGTGTCTCTATGATCTCTAGCTCTAAGAAGCGGTTACTCAACGACAAGTTTGAGAAGATGACCGAGCAAGATATTGCAGCTAGGGTATCTGGTCCAAGTACAACTCAAGCAGCTAAGAGACACTCTGACGAAAGACAGAGACTCAAAGATAAGCAAGCACGTGAAAGAGAGACATTAAAAAATCGACAAGCTGGACAAAAAGACCGTGCTCAGATTAGGGACATTAGAAAAGAAAGTCTCGATGAGATGTTTGAAGCAATGCAACGCAGACAGCAAAAGGCTAGTTCTAGTATTGCTCCTGGTAACGATTATGCTTTAGAGGAAAAGGCTATTGATGCCTTAAAGAAGAAAGCAGAGAAGTCTGGCATTTCATATGGTACCCTGAAGAAAGTATATGACCGTGGCATGGCAGCTTGGAAGAGCGGTCACCGTCCTGGTACTACTCCTCAGCAATGGGCCTTTGCTAGAGTGAATAGTTTTGTAACAAAGAGCAAAGGTACATGGGGTGGTGCTGACAAGGACTTAGCATCTAAGGTCAAAAGTGAATCGGTTTCAGAGGCAAAAAAAATACCCCATAAGTTAGATCCCAATAAATCACTAAAGCATGCTATGACAGATATTGGCTTGGATAGAGATTCTGATGGTGACGTAGATATTTTAGATAAAATGAAGAAGCTCAATCCCGACGAGATTACCGGTACAGAGAAGAACTCAAAAGCAATTCAATCCTTTCGTAAAAAACGCGGGGAGATTGAAAAGAAACATACGCGTGTTGGCGTAGCATATGAAGAGAAGTCACTTGACGAGTCTTTTCAGATGATGGTACAGCAACCAGCTGGGTATGGTCAGATTGTGACTGCTAAAGAGGCCGGCATCGAAATCCAAGCAGGTTTTGCTTTACATCCATCCGTAACCGAAGAGGGTGGTGCTGGTGAATACGGTACTGATAAGTTAAAGAAGAAGTATAGGAAAGATACTCCTGGAGAGGAGCAAGAGGAAAAGAACGATGATGAAATTTAGCCAGTACGTTCAAGAAGCTACCTACCAGGGTAAAAAAGTTACCCTCAATAAGCCTATGCCAGGTGATGTTAAGAAGTCGAAAGTATTTGTAGATCCAGATGGTGATGGTAAAGCAAAGAAGGTAAACTTTGGTGATAAGAATATGAAGATCAAAAAGAATATTCCCTCTCGTCGTAAGTCTTTCCGAGCTCGTCACAACTGTGACAACCCTGGTCCAAAGGACAAAGCCAGATATTGGAGCTGCAAGGCGTGGTAGTTTATGAGCTACAAGTGTGAGAAGATCCTTGATAAGGATGACATAAACTTCCTTGTTAGTATATCAAAAGAATGTAATTGGAAGAACATTTATCAATTGTACAATGTGTTCAAGTGTCGTATATCTTATCCCCAAGGTAAAGAGCATCACATTAGTGAGAAAATGAAAACTCACTTGGAAATAGATTTTAATTGTGATGTGTTGACCTACTTTCTTGATTATGTGCCTGGATCGTTTACTAGACCTCACTTTGATATAAACACAGAATATTCTGTAATTACAGTTCTTGAACAAAACAACTTAGTTGGCGGATATAGTATTTTTTATGACAACTATCTTTGTCCTGAAAGAGGAAGAGATGGTTCATTGGTTTGTGAACGGGATGATGTTGAAAAACAAAAACCACCTTACAATAAACCAATTATTCCTGTTGTGGTGTCTCCGGAGGTAGGGGATAGTTTAGTATATAACAAAAAAGCTAGGCACGGAGTCTCTAAAGTAGAGTCTGGCAATAGGCTAGTATTCGTTTCTTGGTTTAGAAAAAAGTAGGTTTGTTATGAGAGGAATGCAGGCAATTGAAAGAGTCGTCGAGTATAGTGATGTGGATACCGTACTTGATATTGGCTCGTGGAATGGTGAACATGCAAGCTATCTAAAAATGCATGGTAAGAATGTAAGTACTGTAGACTTTAATGTTAAGGCCGACTATCACGGTGACTATCTTGAACTTAATCTTCCACAGTTTGATTGCATTTGGTGCTCGCATACTTTAGAACATCAAACTAATCCAGGTATGTTTCTAAAGAAGTGCTGGAACGACCTTAAAGATAATGGATTGTTTGCTGTTACTGTTCCAAGTATGGAGAAGTATGGTACCAAAGTAGTAGATGGCCACATGACGTATTGGAATGCAGGTGTGCTACTTTACCATCTTATCCTTACTGGGTTTGATTGTAGTGAAGCAAGAGTAGCAACCTACAACAATGAAGTGTCTGTACTTGTACGTAAGGTTAAAGCAGACCTTCCAAGAATATCAAGTGATCGAGGTGAGTTAGATAGATTATCAAAGTTCTTCCCTATTGATGTATCGCAAGGGTTTGATGGATCAATAAAGGAGATTAACTGGTGAAGGTAGGTGTTATTGTCAACGGCAGTGGTCCTTTATATACGGATGCTGCGTTAGCACTTGGTCAGCAGTTTGATGATTGTGTTATTGTGGGACAAGAGATTGTAAGTAATGAGTTAGACACTTGTGATTTGTATATTGTAATTGGTAACTATTTTGTTAATTACAATGTACATAGAGCGGGCCCAGCTAAGAGGTACGTTTATGCTTCTGGTAAACCGTTTATAGTTGTTACCGGTAGTTTGTTTAATGTAAAGAGGCCGGATCATGTACGACTCAATGTTAATGGCTTTTGCAATAACTTTGCCATGATGCCACCAAGTAGTCCAGATAGGTTAATAAAGCTACTGTCACGTTACAACATATCTAATATTGGTAAGCATGTAAGAGGCGACAAAATTGTTATTGCACCAAATGCATTAGCAAGTCCTATGATGTTTGGTAAGGACGTTGACCGGTGGATATACTCTGTACTTGACCAGTTAGATACCATTACCGACAGACCTATTCAACTAAGATACCATCGTAAGAATGTAATCAACCACAGTAACTGGTTTGAGCGGATTGATGATAGGTTTGGAGATCGTATAGATATAACAATGGACACTAAGAGTGATCTTGGTCCACTGGAAGATGCTTATTGTGTTATAACATACAACAGCACGTATAGTGTATTGTCTTTATTGACGGGATCAAGTAACATAGCAACACATCCAGGTAGTTTCATACATGGGTTGGTAAAAGATGAGATAAGTGGTGAGAGTCTTACTTACTATCCAGGATACAATGAGATCGAAGGTCATTATGGTAAGCTCGCTAACATGGAATGGTCTTTAGATGAAATTAAAGATGGTTCCGCGTGGAAGGTGCTTGAGCCAATGGTTGAAGAAAACATACAAATCAATAGAGAATGGTTATGAAGTGGTTGGATAGATTGATGGGCATACCTTTAGAGGAGAACCCGATTGATAAGGTGATAACCGAAAAGGGTCAGCACCCAGAGGTAAATAAGGTATACGAAGCAAGATGGGTTTGGTATCACACCATCCTTGCTATCGAGATTGGATTCACTAATGTATTACTTTTGTTAATCCTTGCTGTACTAGCTTTTAAGTGAGATTGTTATGTTAACTGTATATGTTGGTTGGGACTCAAAAGAGCCCGAAGCGTTTGATGTATGTAAACATAGTATCGAAGAGACTGCTTCAGAATCAGTGTCTGTGATACCGTTAAAGAAGCAGCAGTTTATAGAAAGACAACTGTACTGGCGAGAAGAAGATAGTAGAGACAGTACAGAGTTTACCATGACAAGATTCATGGTGCCGTGGCTTAATGGTTACTATGGTAAGGCTGTCTTTTGTGATTGTGACTTCTTATTCGAAACAGATATAATGGAGTTAGTTGCTCAATTTGACGAAACCAAAGCTGTACAGGTTGTTAAACACGACTACACTCCAAAAGAAAAGACTAAGTTCCACGGGCACGTACAACACGTTTATCCAAGAAAGAACTGGTCCAGTCTAGTATTATGGAACTGTGAGCATAAAGCAAACAGGTCCCTAAACTTAGATGTGATAAATAGTAAAGACCCAAGCTATTTGCATCAGTTTAAATGGCTTCAAGATGATGAGATTGGTGAGCTTAGCCACGAATGGAATTGGCTAGAAGGACACTATCAAGAACCTGAAGATGGTAGTCCAAAGGCAATACACTTCACCAGGGGTGGTCCTTGGTTTGAAGGATACGAGAACGTACAGTATGCTGACCGATGGTTGGCTGCACAGAAGAGGTTAAAAGAAAAAAATGACGACTCACCGCTCGCTCGAGAACTCAATCAGAGAAATAATGGCCAAGCAGAACCAGTCTTCGCTGCAAGAAGAATCGGTTGAAGAAATAGTTGAAGAGGTCGAGGCCGAAGAAGAGCAGCTCGATGAAAAGATGGGAGACGCCTTTAATCGTAGCATGAGAGCTACGGTTCGTGGTGGTAAGACAGCCGACTACATTACTAAGAAAGCTAAGGAGCGCTCAGACCTCAATAAAAAGAACGATCCCGGTATGGCTAAGAAGGGATACGCTCTTTCGGTTACTGACCGTGACAAGGCTATGAAGAAAGCTAAGAAGCGTGGTCTTAATCCTAAGTATCCAAGACAGAAGTATGGTAAGCCAAATCTGCCAGAAGAGATGGTTGATGAAACAGCTAACTCCAAAAGAACTGCTAGAACCGGTGGACCATCAGGTAGAGGCAATAAAGGTGCTGGACTTGGATCAGGCAAAAGTCAAAAGAAAGGCTACAATAAACATCTTGATATTCCGTTTAATGATAAGAAAGTAAACGAAAAGACTCTGACGCCTGCTGAGAAGAAGAAGCGTGAAGAGATTGCAAAGGCAATCGAGCGTGACAATCCCAAGATGTCAATGGATAAGAAGATGGCAATTGCAACCGCTACTGCTAAAAAGGTTGCTGAATCGTCTATTTCTGATCGTACCAAGCGGTTAATCGAAAGAGCGATCAATCGAAAAACATAAATACAGAAAAACCTTCGGAGAATTATTGTGGACCCTTTAACTCACAGAC